>Ga0247727_10016931_pt1 | contig 11676 bp, 7 predicted proteins | sample WisWelCaveWW1625_FD_202498 | JGI IMG/M metagenome (GOLD analysis project Ga0247727, IMG submission 202498) | Biofilm microbial communities from Wishing Well Cave, Virginia, United States - WW16-25 | ecosystem: Environmental > Aquatic > Deep subsurface > Groundwater > Cave microbial mat | place... | reverse complement strand
AGGCACACGCATTTACTAAACATCCCGACCCTGAAGGGTCTACTACAAAATTTTTTCTGTGGTACGCATACAAAAGTCAAACCCCGACGGCGGCCGAAGGATTTTTCTCTTTGACCAGACAACACCAAATCGGGGTCGTAACGAGGACGACATGAAACTCAGCATCTTTGGCTTAGGATACGTTGGAACGGTGACCTCCGCGTGTTTTGCCCGCAACGGTCACGAAGTGATTGGCGTCGACGTCAATCCGCAAAAAGTCGCGCTGCTCAACGACGGCAAAAGCCCGATCGTGGAAGACGAAATCGGCGACATGGTTTTGGAAAATGTGCGCGCCGGCCGTTTGCGCGCGACGGATGACGTGCACGACGCCATCATGCACACGGACCTCAGCTTGATTTGCGTCGGCACGCCGAGCAACAACAACGGTTCGCTGAGTTTGCACAGCGTCATCGGCGTGTGCCGGATGATCGCCCGGGTTTTGCGCCACAAAAAAGAATATCATCTGCTCGTCATCCGCAGCACGGTGCTGCCCGGCACGGTGAGTCGCGTCATTCTGCCGCTGCTCGAGCAAGAATCCGGCAAAAAATTGTGCAACGGTTTCGGGCTGTGTTTCAATCCGGAGTTTTTGCGCGAAGGCAGCTCCGTGAAAGATTTTTATGCGCCGCCGTACACGTTGATCGGCGCGCGCGACCGCGCCACCGGCGAAAAAGCGCAAGAGCTTTATAAAGATATCGATGCGCCGTTTTATGTAGCGAGTATCGAAGTGGCGGAAACCATCAAATATGCCAGTAACGCTTTTCATGCGTTGAAAATTTCTTTTGCGAATGAAATGGGCGCGTACTGCAAAACCCTGGGCATCGATAGCCATCAGGTGATGGACATTTTCACCAAAGACACCAAGCTCAACGTCTCCAAAGCGTATCTCCGCCCCGGCTTCGCGTTTGGCGGCTCATGTTTGCCGAAAGATTTGCGCGCGATGTTGTACGAAGCGAAAATTCACGATGTGCAATTGCCGGTGCTGCAGGCGATTCTAACGAGCAACGATTTGCACGTGCAGCGCGCCGTCGAGATCATCACCTCCCAACGCAAGAAAAAAGTGGGGCTCCTCGGCTTGAGCTTCAAAGCGGGAACGGACGACCTGCGCGAAAGCCCGCTGGTGCGGCTCACGGAAACTCTGTTGGGCAAAGGCTATGAATTAAAAATTTACGACCGCGATGTTTCGCTGGCGCGTTTGACCGGCGCCAACAAAGAATATATTGAGAAAGAGATTCCGCATCTTTCCAGCCTTTTGGGCAAGTCGTTTGAAGAAGTTTTAAATTTTTCCGAAGTTTTGATTATCGGCAACAACAGCCCCGAGTTTGCCAAAGTTTTAGATCTGCGCCGGCCGGATCAACTCGTCATCGATCTCGTGCGCATTTTATCCGATGACGGCGCCTCGCAACCGAATTATCTGGGAATTTGTTGGTAAGCGTTTCGTACTCTTTCGTAGCAGCGCCTTCAGGCGCAAGTTTTTCTGAAGACGATTTTTTTACAGAAATACTTTTTGAATACCGTGCCCAACGACTTCAGCTCCACAAAAAAATCAAACGGCGGTTTGCCTAAAAGCCCCGGAAAAGTTTTAGTGGTGGCTTATATCTTTCCACCGCTGGCGCGCGCCGGCGTGCATCGCACCGTCCGTTTCGTGCGTTATCTCGCGCCGCTGGGCTGGGATATTACCGTGCTGACGGCGGACGAGGCGCATTATCCATTTAATTCGCCGGTCGATCGCGAGTTGTTGAAAAAAATTCCCGCGACGGTTAAAGTCGAGTCAACGAAAATTTTCCACGGCACGACGAAGTTGTTTTCGTTGAAAAGCCGGGTGAATGGCAAAGCGCCGGCGCCGAAGCCGGCAGCGGAAAAGTTAGCCGAGAATTTAAAAACAGCGCCGCCCAAAAACAATTCCAACCGCGAAGACGCGCCGGCTTCCCGGAAAAAACGCCGCAGCTTGTGGCAGCGCAGCAAAGATCTTATTTCGGATCTGACGACGATTCCGGACAAAGAGGTAAACTGGCTGCCGTATGCGTTGCGCGCCGCTTTGCGCTTGCATCGCCGCGAAAATTTTGACGTGATCTATTCCACCGCGCCGCCCTTCACCGGACATTTGATCGCGTATCTTGTGAAAAAATTTACCGGCTTGCCGTGGGTGGCAGATTTTCGCGACCCGTGGGCGCGCGCCCCGTGGAAAGCCGATTTGATGGAAGGCACCATTCGCGGGCGCGCTGCCGAAGTGTTGGAAGCAAAATTTGTACACGCCGCCGATCGCGTCATTCTAAATACGGAATGGGCGGCAAATGATTTTGCAAAATTTTATGGCGACGCGGCGGCGAAAAAATTCGTCGTCATTCCCAACGGTTTTGATCCGGAAGATTTTTCCACTTTGAATTTTCCGCCGAAGCCGAGCCGGAAGCTGGTGATGACGCACACCGGCTCGTTGTATCGCAAGCGCGATCCCGGGCATTTCTTCGAAGCCCTGGGAAAATTGCTCGCCACCGGCCAAATCAAATCCGCAGAAATCGAGCTGCGTTTTGTCGGCGGCATTGCCCCGGAGTTGTATAGTAGTTTTCAGTATGCCGAGGCGCTGCAAAAAATTTTGCGCGTGATTCCGCCGGTCTCGCATCGCGAAGCGCTGGTCTTTCAAGCCGATAGCGACGTGTTGTTGATTTTGCAGCCCGGCACCAGCGTCTCGATTCCCGGAAAAATTTTTGAATATATCGCCATGCGCAAAAAAATTCTCGCGCTCACGCCGGCGGGCGCCACGGCGGACGTCGTGCGAAATCATCGGCTCGGCCTCGTGCTCGATCCGGAGGATTTGGCGGGAATTCAACGGGCGCTGCTGCAGCTCGTGGAAGAATTTCGCCGCGGCGGCATCACGGCGCCCGCGGTTGACGGCGCGTTTCATAAGTACGACGGCGTCACGTTGACGCGCGAGCTGCACGATGAGCTCCTGCGCTGTATGAAGAAAAACTCGCGCGCAAATTCGGATAGCGCATTGAAAATTGAAAATTGAAAATTTGCAATTTAAAATTTGTATGGATAACAGCCTCGAGCAAGTCCTCGCGCGGCTTCGCCGGCAAGCGCGCGAATTATGGCCGGAGACGCCGCCCGTTGATTTTCGCCTCGCCCGCCATTTGGCGCGCCCTTACTCAAATGTTTATCGGCTGCAGCTCGTCGCGAACCCGGTTCTTTCTCATGCCGCGCCGCCGCGTTTTATCTACGTCAAGATTTTTTCGCCCGGCAAAAAGTTTCAGGCCAATCCGGAAAAATATCTTTCCCGCTTGGCGACGGAATTTACCGCGGGCCAACGATTGTATGCAGCGCTGGGCGACGAGCAAGAAATTGCCGTGATTAAACCTCTGGTTTTTTATCCGGAGGTGTTGGCGATGGCGAGTGAAGAAGCTCCCGGCGTGACGCTGGCGGATTTAATCGAGCGCGACGCGAAGCTCTGGCCGGCCGCGCCGCAAATCGAACAGCTCGCGCAACATTGCCGGCGCGCCGGCCATGCTTTGGCCGCGATGCAAAAAGCGACCGCCGAAGCTTCACGCTTCGATCCGGGTGAGATGTTGGAGTATATCGACGTGCGCATGCAGCGCTTGTTGCAAAGCGAGCAAACGCCTTTTACTAAAACCGATCGGCAGCAGATTGGCAAATTTTTGGAAACGGCGATTCCCGCGATTCCGACAGAACAACTTGGGCTGTGTGGAACGCATGGCGACTACGCGCCTTTCAATTTATTGGCCGCGCCGGAAAAAATTACCGTTGCCGATTTTACGATGTTCAAGATCGGCTCGGTCTATAATGATCCGGCTTATTTTTACCATCGTCTCGAAGGTTATTTGCACAAGCCGATTTTTCGCACGCCAACGATTCGCCGTCTGCAAGAGGCTTTCTTGCAGGGCTACGCCGGCGCGCGCGCGGAATGCGTGACGGAAGAAGCGCTCTTTAAAATTTTTTGGATTAAACACGTGGTGAATAACTACAGCGCGATTATGCGTCAGCGCATCGTCATGAATGGGCGCCAAGTCTCGCTGCCGGAACAGCTTTTCAATCGGCACGTGTTTCGGCGTTATAATCGTTGGTTGCAGGAGTATTGTCAATAGTTTCGTAGTAGCTCCCTACGGGCGCAGCCTTTAGGAGCCGTTGTTGTGGATAATTTTTTCCAATCAAGCTATTAACGCCTCAAGGCGTAACGACAAACGTATGAATCTAAAAAAACTCACCACGATGTCCGTGGGTGAAGTGAGTTATCGTTTAAAAGCGATAGGCACGAAAAGATTTATGAAGCTCTCCGAGCAAGCCAAAAAAAATCCGTTGTCGCCGGAATATTTCCTGCCGCATTATCAATTGCCGTCGGATTTGGACGGGCCGTTTTCCGATGCGGTGGCGCGCGAACGCTGGGCGGAAGCGGAGGAATTTTTGTTGGAACACATGCGCAAGCGCCGGCATGGGCCGAACGATAATAATCAGAAGTTCCAATTCTTTTTTAGCCCCGCGCAACGTCCGGCCATGCTGCAAATCGCGGATCGCCATCTTCCCGGTTTGGTGTCGCAAAGTTTGATGCAGGCGGAGCGTATCGTCGAGCATGAGTTTTCGCTCTTCGGCAGCAAGATCAAATGTCCGGAGGTGATTCCCTGGCAGGATGATCCGTTCTCGCAACGGCCGTGGCCCAACCGCTTTTATACCGAGATGAAGTATTATGGCCAGCGCGCCTCGAACGGCGAGGCCAAAGGCAGCGCCATTACCGGCGACGTCAAATACGTGTGGGAGCTGAATCGCCATCAACACTTCGTGACGCTCGGCAAAGCGTATTGGCTGACGCAGGATGAAAAATACGCCGCCGAGTTCGTGCAGCAATGCTCGAGCTGGACCGAGCAAAATCATTATTTGTACGGGGTCAATTGGACGAGCGCGCTCGAAGCGGCATTGCGCGCGATGTCGTGGATTTGGGGATATTTCTTTTGTCTCGAGGCGAAAGCGATGGACGCGCAAACGCATGCGCAAATTCTCCGCGCGCTGCAACTGCACGCACGCTTCATCAGCCGCAATTTGTCGTTTTATGTCAGCCCGTATAATCATCTCATCGGCGAAGCCACGGCATTGTTTGCGATCGGCGCGTTGTTTCCGGAATTTCACGAAGCCGAGCGCTGGCGCAAAAAAGGCTGGACGATTCTTGCCAGCGAAGTGACGAAACAGTTTCATCGCGACGGCATGGGTGTCGAGCAGGCGATATCGTATCATCATTTTTCGCTCGGTTTTTATTTGTTGGCGCTGATTTTAGCGGAACGCAACGGACAAACGATTCCGCCGATCATGCGCGAGCGTCTCGAACGCGCGCTCGAATTTTCGATGTTTAGCCAGCAGCCCGACGGCAACCATCCGATGATCGGCGATAACGACAATGCGCGTTCTTTATATTTCGGCGAAAAATACACATGGGATTTTCGCGAGCTTTTGGCGCTCGGCGCGGTGTTGTTTCAGCGCAGCGACATGAAAAAGATGGCCGGCGATTTTTCCGAAAGTTGTTTGTGGCTTTTGGGGCCGGAGAGTCACCAAAAATTCACGCGGCTCAATAGCAGCGCGCCGGTGGAACGCAGCAAACTTTTCCGCGAGAGCGGCTACGCGATTTTCCGCTCCGGTTGGAATCGCGACGATCATTATGCCATTTTTGATTGCGGCCCGCAGAGCGACGGTTTGCACCGCGATGAAAATGTCTCGGTGGCGCACGGCCACTCCGATTTTCTGAGCTTCACGTTGAACGCATACGGCGCGCCCATGCTCATCGACTCCGGCATGTTGACTTACAACGGTGATTTGGCTTGGCAAAATCATTTTCGCGGCGCTTCAGCCCACAATGCGGTAACGATCGATGGCCGCAGCCCGAGCAATTTGGTGGGGCGCTTGGGCTATAATTATGTGCCAACCGTTGAACAATCTTTTTACAATTGCCAGGCCGATTTTGCTTTTATCGAAGGCTGCTACACGGGCTTCGGCGCGAATGTGCGACATCGGCGCGGCATGTTTTGGCGCAAAGGTGATTATTGGTTGATTCTCGATGGGCTGTTTGGCATGGGCGAGCACCAAGTCGAACGCTGGCTCCATTTTGCCCCGGGCGTTACCGTGCAGATGAACGGACGCAAAGTGATGACGCAGCGGCGCGACCAGAAAAATATTTTGGTGCAAGATATCGGCATGCGCGAATCCGCGCTCGAGCTGCTCGAAGGGGGCAACCAGCCCGCGCAAGGCTGGGTAGCGCCCGGCTACGGCGAAAAAGTGCCGGCGCCGGTTTTGTGCATGAAACTTTCCGGCTTGCTGCCGATGTATTTGTCGACGCTGATCTTGCCGTTTGAAGCGCAAATTCCGGAAATCGACATTCAGCAGAGCGGCTGCCACAGCACCGAAAGCGAAACCCCGTTTTTCTTGAGCTTGCGCACGCCGAAGTGGGAAGATCGCCTCGTCTTCAACTTTACCGGCAAGCTGCAAGAGATCAATGAAATTCGCACCGATGCGCGCGTCGCGTATATTCGTCAAGAGCTTGATTCGCGTTTAGCCTTTGCCACGATCGTCAAAGGCTCGCAGCTCACGCTGAAAGGGAAAAAACTTTTAACCTCGGAGCTTGCCGTTGACGCGAAGATTTCTTCGATTGATTTGAACGGATGATTACAACGCGACGCAACGAAGCGGGCGGTCCCGCAGGATTTTAAAGCTAATTACCCAACGGATTAAAAACGGCCAACGGATAAAGCAAAATTAGTCGCGCATAAAAACATTAAAAGTTTTTTACAAACGAATGAATTGCGAAAATATTTTAAATCCGTTGGCAGCTTTTTATCCGTTGGTTTTAATTTTCTTCTAATGCTACTTGCTTCGAAGCATGCCACGACCAAAACATATTTTGCAGATCGGGCCGTATCCGCCTCCAGGGACGGGTTGGTCGGTACGCATAAAAATGTTGAAGCGCTATTTGGAGCGCGCGGGCCACACGTGCGTCGTTTTGAACACGAACAAAAATCGTCACCAGCAAAGCGGCGAGTTTGTCGCGGTGCACAACGGCTTGGATTATACCTGGAAAGTTTTGAAGTATTGCGCGCAGGGTTTTCTCGTGCATATGCACCTCAACGGCAAATCCACGAAAAGCCCGTTGCTCGCGCTCATTGCTGAGATCATCAGCCTGTTCTTTGGCAGACCCGCGGTGTTGACGTTCCATGCCGGCGTTAGGCAAGATTACTTTCCGAAGCAGGGAAAATTTTGGATTGATTTTCCCTTCCGGCTCATTTTCTTGCTGGCAGGGAAAATCGTCTGCAACAACGAAGCCGTGAAAGCGCGCATCGTCGCGTACGGCATTCGTCCGGAGAAAATCGTGCCGATTCCGGCGTTTTGCCCGCAATATCTCGAAGACAAAGCCGAGTTAAACGGCGAAATTAAAACTTTTGTGACGAAACACGAGCCGGTCGCCAGCAGCTATATTTATTTGCGCCACGATTTCAATATTGATTTTTTGCTGCAAGGCTTGCAAAGCGTCGTGCGCCAATATCCGCGCCTCGGTTTGATTTTTATGGGCGCGTATCGCGAGACGCAAATGCTGCATAACCTGCTTCGCGAGCACGGCCTGGGCGATAACAGCTTTGTCGCCAGCGATTTGGATCACGGCGATTTTCTCGCGACGTTGGCCGCCTCAAAAATTTATATTCGCACGCCGGTGGTCGACGGGGTTTCCTCGAGTATTTTGGAGGCGATGGGATTGGGCACGACGGTGGTGGCGAGCGAAAACGGCTCTCGCCCTGAGGGGGTGATGACTTATCGCGACGGCGACGTCACCGACTTCGTGCAGAAAATTCGCACCGCGCTTGATCATGGCCATAGGCACGATTATAAAACGCCGGAGATTCGCGATACGTTGAAGGAAGAAATTGATTTGCTAATCACTGAAGCAAGATAGACTCGTCCGCAAAATATTCGAAAGCCGGTAAATGATTGTAATTGAGCGGCACACGCACGGACTCGGGAAAACGAAATTCGCTATGCCGGTGCTGCAACATAAATATTGGCTTGATAAAATTAGATACGATAAAAGAGACTTTCTCGATTTCAATGATCGCCATAAATAACCCTTGACGGATATCAATTCCGATTTTGCATTTTATGGCTAAATCCACGACCCCTTGAGTTCGGCAATTAAAGGAAAATCGGGATTTGGCTTTTGTATGTGCAAAATCAAGGTATAAATAATACCGGCCTGGTAAAATACTCTGATCACCAGGGGAGCCGGAAAATTCCCGTTTCTTCGATTTTTCTGACGGCGGGCGATGCAGGGATTTTCGTAGAAGGGAAAAAATACTTGTTAACATTCGAACAAAATTCTCGCCACACCCCGGTCGACAAAAATAAAGCCATCGAAGAGGTGTTGCGGTCGCATCAAACCCGCATCCGCGTCGTCGGTTGCGGCGGCGGCGGCAATAACACCGTCACCCGTTTGATGGAAGCCGGCGTTCAAGGTGTCGAAACTTTAGCCGTCAATACCGATGCGCAGGATTTGCTCTCCGCTCAGGCGGACGACAAATTGCTCATCGGCCAAAATATCACGAAGGGCCTCGGCGCCGGCAGCAATCCGCAGATCGGCGAAGATTCCGCGCGAGAAAGCCAGCAGGAAATCGAGACGGCTTTGCAAAATTCCGACATGGTGTTTGTGACTTGCGGCTTGGGCGGCGGCACCGGCACCGGCTCCGCTCCCGTCGTTGCGGAAGCCGCAAAAAAATCGGGCGCCTTAACGATTGCCATCGTCACATTGCCCTTTGCGGAAGAGGGCAAGGCGCGTTGGGATAATGCGTGGGCGGGCTTAGAGAAATTGCGGCAGCATTCCGACACGGTAATCGTCATTCAAAATGACCGCCTGCTCGAAGTCGTGCCGGATTTGCCGTTGGGAATGGCCTTTAAATTTGCCGATGAAATTTTAGTCAATGCGGTGAAAGGCATCACCGAATTAATCACCGCAAAAGGCCTGGTCAATTTGGATTTTGCCGATGTGCGGGCGATTATGCAAAACGGCGGCACCGCGATGATCGGCATCGGCGAGAGCGAGAGCACACCGGCGGCAGTGGAGATGGCGATGCAAAATCGCCTGCTGGAAGTCGACGTCACCGGCGCGAAAAATGCGTTGCTCAACATCACCGGCGGCCCGCAAATGCCGCTGAAAGACGCGAAACTGGTGATGAAGCTCGTCGCCGAAAAGCTCGATCCTTCGGCGAAAATTATTTGGGGGGCGCGCATCGATCCAGGCCTCGATAAGAACATTCGCGTGATGTTGATCGCAACCGGTTTGCCGGACAAGCATGAAGCGGAAAATATTGCGGCCGGAGACGGCGCAAAAATCGAGGCCACAGCTCGACCTGCTATGATCGCAACGGCAGTTGAAACGCCGGCAACGATTTCTGCGGAAAACCGCGACGCCGCGAAAATCGTTGAACCATTGCCGGTACTTGAAATTATTGCCCAGGAAGAAATTATAAATAATGCCGCGGCCTCGCCCCTCACCCCAACGATTTCGACAAACGGCGAAGAGGAGATCTCGCCAAAACGTAAACGGAAAACGGCGCCGGCCAAACCGCGCAAACGCGCCGAACCGCTGTTAACTGATGAGCAGGTCGTGAAGCTCATCGACACGAGTGAAGCGGTTATTCGCGAGGAAGTCGAGCGCGTTACTTTTGCGGGAAGCTTGACGCCGCCCTGGCAAGAGCCGCCGGCAATGGCGGAGAATCATTCTTTAGCGCCGCCGGCCACGCCAAAAGAATTTGGTCCGGCCGCCACGGTCAATGGCGAAGCGCCAACCGCGCGACCAACGTCAGCAATACCGGCGAACCCCCAAAATTTCGAGCGCCCTTTCAACGTGAACGAGCTTGCCGCTAGACCGGCAGCGCCGGTAACGAACGGCCTCAAAACACCGATGCCGGAAAATTTTTCGCCGCGGCCCCAGCCGGCGGTGAAAAGAAACATTCCACCCGCGAACAATGCCGGTGTTTATAGCAAAATTTTTGCCGAGCAAAGCCGCGTGCATTTGCAAACTATCCGCGAGTCGTTGAGCTTGCTTTTTATCGATCCGACACGCCAGGAAACTTTGCGCCGGATTAAACAGGCGATTGCGGCGATCAATAGCTCGGCACAGCGCTCCGTCTTCAACAAAATCGCCGATTATGCCGCCACCATCGAAGAAATTTTTGATCGCGTTTTGGACGGCGAGATCAATATGAGCAAAAAGCTGGTGAATGCCTTTACGGAAATCCCCGCGATTTTTGACGGCATGATTCACGGCGAGGCCGATGCTTTTTTTGAAGCGAAGCGCCATCAAGAAAGATTGCAACGCCTGGCTGATTCATTTCATGATGGCGACGTCGTTCTGCCCGAGATGCATAAAAAAGCCGCATCGATAAATGCGTCGCCGCCGCATTTGACGACACCGCCGACGAAACGATCGACCATGCCGCCGCCCTCAGCGCCTAGAGTGCCGCAACCGCCTGGCCGCCCGCGCCCCGCAACGGAAGTCATGGATTATCTGGACGATCTTTTTTCCGAAAACAAAACGTCGTTAGGACGATAATAATATTTCCGGATGATTTTTTAGGATGCTTTTTGATGAACGACCAACGTCACAAACCGGTCAAATGGATCTTCATCGGCTTTTTGATTTTGCTTTTGAACAGCGGCTATTTGGCGGCGTTTGCGGAGGCCTCGCTTTTTTACATGCTCAATGTATTGCTGCACGTGGTGTTGGGCGTGGCGTTGGTCATTCCTTTTTTTATTTATGTCCGGCGGTTTTTGGAGCATGATGCGCCGAAGGGCACCGAGCTCGCCATTTATATGGGCAAGCTCGGGTATTGGTTTTTGACGCCGTGCATGCTCACCGGCGTGTTTTTAGTCTTTGTCAATGCGACGCATCGACATCGATGGATTTTGTATTTTCACCTCGTCATGGGCTTTCTCGGCGCGGTATTTTTTCAGAAATCCATTCGCAGCGTCGCGCATAAAGTTAGCGTCAAAAATCAATTTGACGTCGCCGGACGCTTGGCCTGGGTGATCATCGTCATCGCGATTTGCATGGCATGCTTTGGCTGGGGGTATCAAAATTTTTTTTCCAGCCGGCAAGAGCGGATCGTAAACCCCAATTTACTGGCGATGAATTTGGAAAGCCCTGAAACTCCAGGCGCCAGCAGCCTCTTCGCTCCCTCCGCCGTTTCAACGCCGGCGCAGCAAAATATCTCGTCAAAATCTTTTTTGAATTCGAAATCCTGCGGTCGCGCGAATTGTCATCCCGACATTTATGAACAATGGCAAACCTCCGCGCATCACTACTCCTCGCTCAACAATCCCTGGTATCGCAAATCTCTCGAGCTTTTGTTAGAAGATTCTGGGCGCCGGCTTGACGACACGACGAATACTCCAGCGAAGACGAATCCGGCAAAATGGTGCGGCGGTTGCCATGATCCGGCTTTGTTGGTGAGCGGCATGTTAGAGCGCCCCCTGGCAGAATTAAGCCAAACTCCCGAAGCGGAAGCGGGCGTCTCGTGCACCGCCTGTCATGCGATGATTCGCGTCCGCAGCACGATGGGGCAAGCCGATTATGTGATTGAAGAAACGCCTTTAAATAGCTGG
>Ga0247727_10016930_pt1 | contig 11677 bp, 9 predicted proteins | sample WisWelCaveWW1625_FD_202498 | JGI IMG/M metagenome (GOLD analysis project Ga0247727, IMG submission 202498) | Biofilm microbial communities from Wishing Well Cave, Virginia, United States - WW16-25 | ecosystem: Environmental > Aquatic > Deep subsurface > Groundwater > Cave microbial mat | place... | reverse complement strand
CGGCACTTGGCATAATTTTTCCCCTTTCCTATCAATGATTTTTTTCTCGATATCAATGGATTCAGGATAGTCCATGTAGACAATGTCAAACCTGTCAAGCAGCACATCAGAGAGCTTTTCTGTTGAGGAGTCCTCAGGATTCATGGTCGCGATGAAGATGAATTCAAGGTTGAAATCGACGTCATAGCTGCCAATGGTTGCTTTACTTTCTTCCAGCACTTGGAGAAGGGCGTTCTGCAGCTTTTCCGGGCATCTGTTCAATTCATCGAAAAATAAAACGCCTTTGTCTGCCTTGAATATCTTGCCTTTGGTGAATGCTTCTATGCTTGAAGGGCCAAACTTCAGGGCTTTGATAGGGTCAATATCCCCCAATAAGTCTTCTACTGTGAGATCTGGAGAGCCCTGCAAGCGGATGAATGGAGCTTCTTTTCCCAGAAGGAATGCAATGTTTTTTGCCAATGTTGTCTTTCCGATACCTGGCGGACCGATAATGATGACGTGGCGCTTGGCCAATAGCGCAGAAGCAACGGCTTTCTTCGCCTGCTCTTGCCCTAGAATGTCGGTGAACGGATCCTTCTCCAGCAGCTTTTTGTGTATGGTTTCGTTGAACATAGGGCAAAAAGGGTAACGCGGGTGTTATTTAAAGATATCTAAGCCATCCCTAAAAGCAGCAGCGATGCTCCTGCCACGACGGGAACAAGAATGTTGTCATCAACACTCAACTTTGGGATGTTGAACTCGATGGCCTCAACGAGCATAGCTGCGGTGGCTGCAACTAAAGCATGCAATGGGGGGACAAAAAACAAAGCGCCAAAAAACCCCGCGATGATACCAGCAAATGCCCCTTCGATAAAGCGGTGCTCTGCCAATGGGCTTCTTACATTCCCAAAATGGATGCCAAAAATATGGGCAGCGGCGTCTCCAAGCGTGAGCACCATGATGGATGCCAATGCGATGTCCTTTGGAAAAAGAAAGACAGCAAGGAACACCCCTCCAAGAAACAACAGCATGCCTTTTGCTGGGAATGACTTTCTATCAGCGGAACGCTCGAAGATGTCGAGCATGGGAGATAAAAACGGCAATTTTTGTTTTTTTTCGATGAAGGATAATGCTATTCCAACAGCTAGAAGGATTCCTAGGCTCATCGCATCAAGATAGTCAAGATAAACGAAAGCCGCGAGCACAATGCCGAAAACAATGTGGAAAATCTTCCTCCTCATCTCAAAAGGAGAGAGGTTGAGTTTGCTCTCAGAATGGTCCTGGGCAACATACCATCCAATGCCATAGCCAAGGAGGGCGCCCCAGACAACATCACTCAGATAATGCACTCCGAAATAGAGGCGGGTGAATGCCACAAGAATGGCCATTGATGAGAAGAGGTGCTTCCATTTGGGAAAATGCTTTGCGAGCAGGGGGAGCATGGCAAATACCAAAAGGGCGTGCAGGCTTGGGAAGGAATTGACCAATGGGCCGGAAAACACAAAAATGTCCTGGGAAGGGCGCTCTGTGGAGACAACCATTTTGAGGAGCATTCCAATAAGGGATGAAGCGGCAGCTGCGGTGAGGACATAGAGCGCTTCTGATCCTTCATTCCGTATAAGCAGAACAATGAACGGCAGGAGCACAAAAAGCCCAAGGACAAAGCCAAGGTGAGTGACGATTAAAAATACTGAATCAAGGAAAGGCGCCTGAAGAAACGGCATAATGCCAAGAACGATGTCATCCAGAAAAAACGAGCCAACGGCAAAAAAAACAATAAGGGAGAAAAGAACGGACGATGCTGGATTGTGGTGCTTAGCGGACATCTTCTTTGACAACGCCTTGTATTTTTTTGTTGGGCCATATTTTGCAGCCTGGCATGAGCTCTGCATGAGATGCGTGGACACCATCTCCCAGCACAGCCCCGAAAACCCCCGCATCAAGCTGCTTGCCATTGACTATGGAAATGGCTCTCGATGCGCGTATGATTCCTTGGAATTTCACATTGAAGCCAAGAATCGAGTGCTCGATGTGAGAACCTTCCTCAACAACAGAGTTGTCCATGATGATGGAGTTTTTCACTGTTCCGCGAATGATACAATTCTCCCCTATGGAGCTGTTTTCCAAATGCCCGTGCAGTTTGGAGGTTTTCCGGACTGTGTTTTCTCCTCTTCTGACAGCATTATCAGCTTTCAGCAAATCCCAAGGGTAGCCAATTGAAAAATATTCTTTTGCGGGGATGCAATGCACGGGTTTTTCTTTTGATAGCGCTACCAATGCAGGGGGGAACTCAATATCTCCGCGCTCGCTTACTCCAATATGCTCAAGATGCTCAAAAATATGTTCGTCCAGCATATACAAGCCTGTGTTGACAAGATTGGACGGCGGGTTGGAAGGCTTCTCAAGAATGTCCTTGAGCATCATGCTCTCGTGCTTGATAACGCCAAAATGCTCAGGATGGTCAACTTCAGCAACCACAACCGCATGGCTGTATTTCGCGCATGCCTTGATATCTGAAGCGCTATACCAATCGTCCCCGTACATGGCTATGAATTTTCCCTTCACATGGCTTTTTGCCAGCAGAAACGCATGCCCTGTACCTTTCTGCTCTGCCTGCTCAATGTAATGGATGCGCATTCCACGGTGTTCGTGCCCAATGGCTTTTTTGATCATCTCCTGCTTGTAGCCAACGACAATGGTGATTTCGTCCACCAGGCCATACAAGGCATCGAGCTTGTGCTCAAGCAAAGTCTTGTTTGCGAGGAGGAGGAGAGGTTTTGGCCTTGTGATCGTTAAAGGAAATGTGCGCGTTGATTGTCCAGCAGCCAGTATGACTGCCTGCATCAGCACACCTCAAAGAATGAAGAAGAGACGCGCTCAGTTACATAAGCATTTTTAAGCGCTTTTTCGATAAGCTTTTCAGGCTGCGTGAACATTCTTTTTTCTATCGTGTAGAGGCGCTTGTTCTTGACTGTTGTTTTCTTGTGCACCTTTTTGAAGTGCGCAACGTGCTGTTTTGCGAAGAGAGGAGGGCCTTCCCGCTCAACTGCTGAAGAGAGGGGCTTTTTGTCAAAGACAAAATAAAGAGCCGCATCACTTTCGCGCAGCCATTTCCAATCGGAATGGATGGTTTTGAAATCATTCTCCTTGAGAGATCTTTGGAGATGCTCAAATACCTTCATCATTTTCGCCCCAATAATGTCATCCTTGCCTTCCAAGGGGGAAAGGTGCACGAGCACGATCTTCTTTCCCTTGAATGCTGCCTGCAAATCTGCCTTGTGAAAGGATTTTTCCCTGAAATATTCAATGGATGGCTTTTTGAGGAAGGCGGATGCTAATTGGTTGAATTGGTTGAATTTTTCATTGCTTAGTGCTGCGGCCGCATTCCTGTCATGCTGCACGGGGTCGATGACAATCAATGGCGAGACCAGTTTGGATTTGTTCATCTCGAGGAACACGTCTTTTTTTCGGTAATAGTTTTGGATGTCGATGAGCGTGTGCTCTTTCCACTTTGTTGCGGCCTTGAGCAGCTTTGGAAATGAGCCGTAGTGGATGGTGAGAATCTCGCAAATGTAACCCGAAAAGCCGCGAATGTAGCTTTCCGCGCCGTAGAGGTTGTTTGCCTTGCAGAACTGCTTTGTCAATCTGATTTCATTGGCTAGTTTCTTGTGCTTCCTCACCCATGCGGAATGCAATGGGGAAATATCGGTGATGTTTTTGGCCTTGGATGCCTTGGAAATCTGCAAAATGGGCACGACTTCAAAGGTAAACCCGGCTTCTGAGATGCGGAAATAGTCGCGGGAGCCGTGCAAGCGCTGCAGCGAAGGGAATTTTTTCCTGAGGGGCTTCTCAAGGATGTTTGAGAGCTCAGAAGTTTTGTTCTCATATTGTTTGTAGGGGAACATCGCGAAGACATCAACATCGAATGTCCTCAGCCATGTGCCTTTTGCTGCTGAGCCCCCTAAGATGATTTTGGCTTTTGGAATGCATTTTTGCAATGTTTTGAGAATGGGGTGCACGGCTGCCAATGAAGCTTGTTCTTCTTCCTTTGTGGGCAGCACTTCCTTTTTTGCTGCTGCTAAAACCTTGGCAAGTGACATGAAGAAAATGAAGAATGGATGTTATAAAAAGCTTGTGTTGGGCAGCATCAACACGAGAGCAAAGAGCGAACCGATGCTGCCCTAGCCTATAGACTCCTTCTCAACCCTGGCCAAGCTGACGACTTCATCGCCCTGCTCAAGGCGCATGACCCGCACTCCCTGCGTGTTGCGCCCTATGATGGAGATGTCTGCTGCCGGGATGCGGATGGTGATACCGGACTTGGTGATGGACATGATCTCATCTGATTCATCAACGCACGCAATGGCTGCCACATGGCCGTTCCTGTTTGTAGTCTGGATGTTGATAACTCCAGATCCTCCTCTGGATATGAGGCGGTAATCATCTATAGGTGTGCGCTTGCCATAGCCGTTCTTGGTTACGGTTAAGAGGGTTTTGTCTTTCTGCGCGACAACCATGCCAACAACCTCATCATCCCCTTTCAAGCTAATGCCCCTTACTCCCTGTGAGCTTCTTCCTGTCGGGCGAACATCACCTTCTTCAAAACGGACAGCCTGGCCTTGGGCGGTTGCGAGGATAATCTCTTGTTTGCCATCTGTCAATTTGACATCCATGAGCTTGTCCCCATCGTCCAAGGTTATGGCGCGAATGCCGCCTTTTCTTGGGTGGGAATATGCGGCCACGTTTGTTTTCTTGACCGTGCCTTTCCTGGTGGCCATGATCAAGTAACTGTGCTCATCGAATTTCCTGATGGGGATGAATGTGGTAACGCGCTCGCCGTTCTCAAGCTCCAGGAGGTTGACAATGGCCTTGCCTTTTGCCTGGCGAGAGCCTTCAGGGATCTGGTAAGTCTTGATCCAATGCACATTTCCCTTGTTGGTAAAACAGAGGATGTATGAGTGCGTATGCGCAACAAAAATTTCGGATACAAGGTCTTCTTCTTTTGTTGTTGTAGCGATGACTCCTTTTCCGCCCCTGTGCTGCTGCTTGTAGGTTTCTAATGGCAAACGCTTGATGTAGCCGGATTGGGTGACGGTCACAACCATATTTCCCCCTTCAATGAGATCTTCCATCTCAATGGATTGGGCCTCTGCATCCGCAATGAGGGTTTTTCTTGGGTCTGCATACTCGTGCTTTAATTCCTGGAGCTCTTTCTTGATGATATTGAGGATTTTCTGCTGGTCGGCAAGAATAGATTGTAATTCTTTGATGAGCTTTAGGAGTTCGGAATGCTCGGTGACAATCTTGTTTTGCTCAAGTGATGTCAATCTCGAGAGGCGCATGTCAAGAATGGCTTTTGCCTGGAGTTCCGAGAGTGTGTATAATGCCTGCAGTCCTTGCTGGGCGCGCTCCGGTGAGGCGCTTTTCTTGATGAGGGTGATGACAGCGTCGATGTTTTTCAGCGCAATGAGAAGGCCTTCCAAAATATGTGCGCGTTCTTGGGCTTTGGTAAGGTCAAACTGGGTGCGTTTCGTGACAACGTCCTTGCGGTGCTCCAGGAAATACTGCATCATCTGCTTCAGGTTGAGGATGCGCGGGATGTTGTTGACCAATGAAAGCATCATCACGCCAAATGTGGTTTGCAATCTGGTATGAGAGAATAATTGGTTGAGCACGACATCAGGATCTGCATCTTTCTTCAATTCGATGACAATCCTCATGCCATCCCTGTCAGACTCATCCCTCAAATCGCCGATGCCAAGGATTTTCTTATCGTTCACAAGCTCTGCTATTTCCTTGATGAGCTCGGATTTGTTGACCATGTAAGGAATCTCAGAAACAATAAGGGTTTTCTTTGCTTTTGTCTCTTCCACAGAGGTCTTAGCGCGAACAGTAAGCTTTCCCCTTCCTGTTGCATATGCGTGCGCTATTCCCGAGGCTCCCTGAATAATTCCTCCGGTTGGAAAATCCGGCCCTTTGATGACGTGCATGAGCTCCTGGATTGAAACTGCAGGATTGTCGATGAGCCTGATGACACCATCTGAAACTTCCCCAAGATTGTGCGGCGGAATGTTTGTGGCCATGCCGACGGCGATTCCCGATGAGCCGTTCACAAGCAAGTTTGGAAGCTTTGACGGCATGACAGAAGGCTCCTTGGCCGTGTTGTCGAAGTTTGGCGCGAATTTGACAGTCTCCTTGTCGATATCCTGAAGCATCTCCTCCGCAATTTTGCTTAGTTTTGCTTCTGTGTAGCGCATGGCTGCTGCGGCATCCCCGTCAACAGAGCCGAAATTCCCCTGGCCATGGACAAGAGGGTAGCGCATGGAGAAGCTTTGTGCTAATCTTACTAAAGTATCGTAGATGGCAGAGTCGCCGTGAGGGTGGAATTTGGCCATGCAGTTCCCCACCACATTAGCGGATTTCCTGAATGGCTTATTGTGGTGCAAACCGGCTTCCCACATGGTGTAGAGGACTCTTCGATGCACCGGCTTGAGGCCATCGCGCACATCCGGCAAAGCGCGGCCAACAATAACACTCATAGAATAATCTAAATACGACTGCTTCATCTCTTCTTGGATGAGCCTTGGGATGATTTTGGTGCCCGGATTTTCTACGGGGGAAGGGGTGTTTTGGGGCGTCATTTTTACTGTTTTTTCGTTTGTTGAGAAATGCAATTTTCCGTCGGAAAATCGCTTCAAAAAAGAGCGTTTGTTTGTTTATAAAGGTTATGCTTTTTTGGCGGAAATTTAGCAGTCGGGGGGGTAAAATGGGCAGAAAAACAATTAGGGAGGGCACTACAACTGCTTTACAATATTTGGCAGCACTTGGTACGATCTTCCACAATACACACATTTTTTTGATTTGCCTTTGAGATTGGCTTCTGTATTCTGGTATTTCATGGTGTGCTTGCACTCTGGACAGCGGAGAAGGAACATGTTATTTTTGGTGGCGGCGCTTTTTTGCGCGGTCCAATTCCTCCTCAAACCCGCTTTCATCCTGAGAAACGTCCATGTCGTCAGGGGATTTTTCCTTTGGCGGGTTGAGTATCTTCTCGACTTTCTCATCAATCTCCTTTTCCTGCGCCAATGTCGGCATGATTCCCATGCCTTCGAAGTGTGTTTCCGGAAGCGTTTCTTCTTTCTCTGAAGCTGGCTCCGGCCGAGGAATTTCATCTGGAATGTCTTGGGGCTGCTCCTGCTTTTCTTCCGCTGGCTGCGGCTGCTCTTCAGGATGGGGTTTCTCAGCTTCTTCCTTATGAGGCTCCTTCAACGGCTTTGATTCTTTTGCTGCCTCTTCCGGCGGAACATCATAGATGCCGACTTCAACCTTTTGCTCTGTTTCGCTTTCTTTTTCGCCGTATGTTTCCAGTTTTGGAGCGTCCTGTCGGGATGGCTCTTTTGCCTGCGCCTGCTCATCGAGAGTGTCGATGGCTTTCTGGATGTCCTCGTCCTTTGACTTCATTTCCTGGAGCTCTTGTGCCTTCTGCTGCTTTCGCTCGTGCAGCTCAACCTCTTTTTGACCTATGGCTAGGGCGATGCTGTCAAAATCCGCAAGATGCTGCTTGAGTTTTTCTTCCGGCAAGTCAAAATATTGGAAGAATTTCTCTGAAAGCTTGATTAAGTTTGTCCGTCCGTGCTTTTTTCTTGAGATGAAGCCAAGGTGCTCAAGCTCTTTGAGGTGGTCGTATGCCTTGTTTGTGCGGATGTGGATTAAATCAGATTGTTTTATCGGGTATTTGAACGCGATGACTGCCAATGTCTCAAGGACGGTCTTGGAAAGCTCGGTTTCCGTGACAATCTTTTTGACAACGCCCATGTAATGGTCGCGGACAGCGAGTTTCCAGTAGCCGTTGTCCTCGGCGAGAATAAGGGAGTGCTCGGGATGGTCGTATTTTTGCTTGAGTTCTATGAGCGCTTCCTTGACTGCGTTCTCGTTGCTTCTTGCCAATCTTGTAATATCCTGCAAAGAGATGCGGCTTCCTACTGCGAAGAGGATGGCTTCCACCTTCTGCTTGATGGGAAGCCTCTTACTCGGCGCGCTTGGAGCGCTTGATGTGATAGGTGTCTCCATCTTTGGTGAGCTTGTCTTCCTTAACGAGTTCGTCTATGAATTTCTGAAGGATGTCTTTTTCGATGCCTGTGGCTTTTATTAACTTACCTATGTCCATTGGATGGGATGCGAGCGTGAGGATGATAAGGTTGCGCATGGAATGCCTTAAATTATTTCTCAGGAAATGGTTTTCATTCACCTGCTGTTTTACTATCATGTCCACTTTATGGAGCCGTGCTTGGAGATCGTTGAATAATGAGTTCATCATGTCTGCCGGCAACGTTAATTCTTCCGGCTTTTCAATTTCAATGGAGGAAGGCATGTAGTTGAAGCAGAATCCTACCAATGGATGCAGCCCTTTTACGAGGAATTCAAGTTCAACAAAGACACTCCAGTATTTCTGGCTTTCTGACTCCTGCTCTGCCGCATCAGAGAAATGTTCTTTCATAACAACAAAATCGTTGTCTTCCTTGATTTTCTCCACATACTCGCGGATGGTTTTCTCCACATGCTCCTTTGGCTTTCCAAGGACTTCAATTATGGTGCGTACGCGGATTTTTGCGCTGTTTGCACTGTCGTTTGCCATGGGTTTTAGAGAGGGAAATTGTTTAAAAAGTTATGGGTTTGATTTATTTTGGAGAAGGGTAAGAAAAATGTAACCATTTCAAAGTGGTTGTTTTACCAAAGTTTATAAAGTGAAAAAGGGTTCCAAGACCATGGAAAGGCTTGAGAGGATAGCGCTGGAAGGTATTGGGGTTTTGGTTGATGTTACTAAAATCAAAACGATGGAAGAGGGGACGGCACATATTTTTGCCAAATATGGACAATCGTGCCGACTTGGATCTGGAAGTGGAGAAGGATATAGTGTAAACATGGATATCCCTAATGGAGGAAGTGTGAATCTCCCTTTTAATCACTTAAACACTAGTGAAAAATTTTTAAGATTTGTCGATTCTGAATTGAAAAAGAGAGAGCTTTATTTGGTAGTGGGAGAATTGCACCACGGGGGCTTTAATTTTGAACTTCTAGGGGAACTCTATAGTGTTTCAAAGTGAGTTAAGTCTTTAATTCCTACTGGACATCTCCTTTAGGCACTGGACAACCGCCACGACAAGGTATTTAAGGCTGTTTGGCCCCCTTTATAGTATATGATAAAGGGCTTTGTGCCTCGCCTGTACCAAGAGACTATCCTAGCTACGGCTGCTTCTAAAAATACCCTTATTGTGCTGCCAACAGGCATGGGCAAGACGAATATCTTTTTGATGCTCGCTGCCCAGAGGATGGCTTCCTATCCGCAGTCAAAAATCCTCCTTATCGGCCCTACAAAGCCGCTGATTGACCAATATTATGCTGTGTTCAAGGAGAATTTCGAGCTTCCTCCTGAAAAAATGGCCATCTTTACCGGGTTAGTTGCTCCCGAACAAAGGGAGAAGATGTGGAAAAGCGCTTCAATTGTGTTTTCCACTCCCCAAGGGCTGGAGAATGACATCATTTCGCGCAAAATAAATTTGGAGGAAGTCTCTTTGTTGGGATTTGATGAAGCCCATCGCGCTGTGGGGAACTATTCCTATGTGTTTGTCGCATCCCAATACCATAGGTTGGCCAGATATCCCAGGATTGTTGGCATGACCGCTTCTCCCGGCACAGCAATGGATGAAATCAAGGATGTGTGCAAGAATCTCTTCATTGAAGCGATTGAAGTACGCACGGATGACGATCCTGATGTCAAGCCGTATGTGAAGGAGATTGACATTCGATGGGTTCCGGTGCTGTTGCCCCCCTTATTGAAGGGAGTGCAGAAGCCATTGCAGGATTTTGTGCGGAGCAGGGCGGAGAAATTGAAGCAGATGGGATTGTTGCAGCGCAAGAGCGTTTCATTTGTGAATAAAACTGAGCTGTTGGCCATGATGGGGGAGCTTCGGATGAAATTGGCGCAGGGGGACAAGAGCGGCATGGTGCTGCAGGGCATTTCTGTTCTTGCCGAGATTATGAAAGTGAGCCATGCGATTGAGCTTATTGAGACCCAAGGCATCATTCCCTTGCAGAAGTATTTTGACAAACTGTATGAAGAGGCTAGGGCAGGAAGCTCTAAAGCGATCAAGAACATTGTCTCTGATGAAAACTTCAAGACTGCTGTTTTGAGGGCGTCTAAATTGCACGCAGACAAGATTGAGCATCCGAAGCTGGTTGAGCTGCAGCGCATCATCGAAAGCTCGATTAAATCGAGCAAGCTTGCCAAGATCATGGTGTTCAACCAGTATCGGGACAACGCGCTTGACATCATGGAGAAGCTCAACAAGATTCCTGGCGTTTCTGCGCAGATTTTCGTTGGACAGCAAAAGAAAGGTGAAACTGGGTTATCTCAAAAGAATCAAAAGCAGATGATTGAGGATTTTAGAAACGGATTTTTCAATGTGATGGTTGCGACTTCGATTGGGGAAGAAGGGTTGGACATTCCACGGGTGGATACGGTCATTTTCTACGAGCCCGTGCCTTCTGCGATTAGGCAAATCCAAAGGCGAGGAAGAACTGGGAGACAGGATAAGGGGGAAGTTATCATTTTGATGACTAAGGATACGCGCGATGAAGCTTATAGATGGGTTGCGAACAACAAGGAGAAGAAAATGCATAGGAATCTGGAATTATTGAAACGCAATATTGGGTTTGAGTTAAAAAAGCAGAAAGTCATGGAAAAGCCGCTTTCTTCCTACTCGAAGGAGCCTGAGACGATTATTTTTGCGGATTATAGGGAGAAAGGCTCCGGGATTGCTCGGGAATTGTCGGAGCATGGCGTTGTGGTCAAATTGGAGACATTGCATCATGCGGATTATATCTTGAGCTCCCGTGTCGGGGTGGAGTACAAGAAAGTGGATGATTTTGTGGAGAGCATCATTGACGGAAGGCTTTTGGAGCAAACAAAAAATCTGAAAAACTCTTTTGAAAGGCCGATGATCATCATTGAAGGCGAGGAAAGCCTGTATGCCGTGCGCGGAGTGCATCCAAACGCCATCATGGGCATGCTCGCCACGATTACCGTTAGTTTTGGGATTCCAATATTACAGACGAAAAGTGTGAAGGAGACTGCTGCTTTATTGCGCATGATTGCCAGAAGGGAGCAGGAAGAGGTCGGCAAGGAATTCAGCATGCATGCCGACAGGAAACCATTAACATTGAAAGAGCAGCAGGAGTATGTTGTTTCTTCTCTCCCTGGTGTTGGTCCGGTACTTGCTAAACCTTTGCTGAAGCACTTCAAATCCATTAAGAATTTAGTCAATGCCTCCAATTATGAATTGCAGGACGTTGAGAAAATCGGCAAAATCAAGGCTGCTGATATCAAACGGGTTGTTGATGAGGAGTATAGGGATGAATAAGGGAAAAGGTATGAAAATGGACTTAGAGTTACTGAAAATAGCTTCTTCTAATCTAGAATCTGCGAAAATTCTTTATAAAAATGGGAAGTATGCTGAAGCAGCTTTTTGTTTTCAGCAAAGTGTTGAGAAATCAAATAAAGCTTTAGGCATCATAATTGAAAAAGTTGGAGAAGATGATGTGACATCCTCCCCGCACTAAAGTGCGGGGCTTCCTGCGAAGTCTGAAAGGCTTCGTTGGTGGATGTCCCGCTGATTTTTGACGTAATCATCTACTGCAT
>Ga0247727_10016929_pt1 | contig 11678 bp, 17 predicted proteins | sample WisWelCaveWW1625_FD_202498 | JGI IMG/M metagenome (GOLD analysis project Ga0247727, IMG submission 202498) | Biofilm microbial communities from Wishing Well Cave, Virginia, United States - WW16-25 | ecosystem: Environmental > Aquatic > Deep subsurface > Groundwater > Cave microbial mat | place... | reverse complement strand
TTTCTTTATGCACAAGCGTGCTCGCGATATCAGCCTCGCTAAATGGGATGCCTAACCAACCCGTCACATACGGATGCGTATGAAACGTCCCGACAAACTGCTGCTCTTCGGCAAGCTGATAGGTCGGCTCAACCTCGTCATCCGCGCCTTCGACAATGTTGGTAAGGTGCAAACGCTCGCGTTCCCAAACCAGCAGCGCGGCGTGCTCGCGAACAACTCCCGACGCCAGCTCACGAACACTCGCATCCCACAGCCGGTTCATCTCCGGCGCGATGCCGGTCAAATTCAATCGCTTCGGCAAGTCGCGGCTTTTACATTTGCCCAAGCAAACGGATTTGAAAAGCGCTTTACCTCGTTTCGCCAAATTCTTTCCCCCTCAATTTTCAATATTCCTGCTTCTGCTTCTGAATTTTATCCTGCAGCAGCATCAAGCCTTGCAGCACGGTTTCCGGACGCGGCGGGCAGCCGGGAATGTACACGTCGACCGGCACGATGGTGTCGATGCCTTGCACGGTGGCGTAGTTGTTATAAAAACCGCCGGTGCAGGTGCAAACGCCGAAGGCGACGACCCACTTCGGCTCGCACATTTGATCGTAAACGCGGCGCATAATGGGCGCGATTTTTTGGCTGATCGTGCCGACGACGAAGAGCACATCGGCTTGGCGCGGCGTAAAACGCGGCAATGCGGCGCCGAAGCGATCCAAATCATATTGCGGGCCGGCCAACGCCATGTATTCCATGCCGCAACATGCCGTGACAAACGGATATTGAAAGAGCGAATATTTCCGTGCCCAGCCAACGGCGTCATCCAATCGCGACGTGATAAAATTATCGCCGCCGAGAGCATTTTTCATTCCCATTCTAAAGCACCTCTTTTCCAAGCGTAAACGAGTCCAAGAACCAACACGCCGATAAATGTCAACATGCTAAAAAATCCCGCCGGGCCGAGCTCGCGAAACACCGTGGCCCACGGAAACAAGAAAATTATTTCAATATCAAACAGCACAAAGAGAATGGCGATGAGATAGAACTTGATGTTCAATCGCTCGCCGGGCGAGGCGAGCGGCGCCCAGCCGCATTCAAACGGCGTGTCTTTCACCGGATTCTTGCGCTTCGGTCCGAGCCATGACGAGAGGCCGAGAATGAGCAGGACGGTTGCGCCGATTAGGGCGAAGGTGACTAAGACGGCAATTAAGCTTTCCATTTTTCATCAATTGGTTTTGTTGCACAATAACTACACGAGAACTCTTTCCGGCAACACGCTGTCAACGACGAGATGCGTAATAAAATACTCTTCATCTGCCGAGTCTCTTTCGGCATCCAAGTAAGATTGAATGCCGCGGGGGTGGGGAATTTCATCGCCATCTTCGACCAGCGCCTGCAAATGCATCGTAAGCGCGGCTTTCATGTTGGCAAGTGTTTTATCAATTGACTTGCCCGTGGCGATACATCCCAACACATCCGGAGAATAAGCGGAATATCCCGTCTCGCTTTTTTCAACAACAATTAAATATTTTTCCATAGTGCATTTGACCGGAAATTATTTCACTCCCGCCTGCTTGAGAATGCTGTTCAAAGTTCCTTTTCTCACATCATCACTTGGCTTACCGGCAACGGTTACTTTGCCTTTCTTCATCGGATGTTTGAATTGGCGGTGACTGCCTTCGAAGTTGACTAAAAACCATCCATCCGTTTCGATAAGCTTGATAACCTCTTTGACTTTCATGTTGAGGTGCTTAAAAATATTCGTCAATCGACCGAACTAATAACGCTTGTTCGATTATCTTCACTGCACGGTTTTCGCCAAAATGCTTCGATCATCTAAAAATTCCACTGGTTCTGCATTGCTGCCATTTTCCCACATGAGCGAGAAAAACCAAACGCCACTTTCCCCGATACAAAAATCCGCAGGCGTAAAGTGCATCTTGGAAGCAAGTGGCCGCTCTGATTTCTCCGGATTGTACTCGGCTTGCCAGCCGAAGGCGTCGCCTCGCCAAGCCTTTTTCTTGGCGTGAAGCTTGGCGGCAAACGCTCCAACTTCATCGAGGTCGGGAACGGGGCAACCGGCACAACGGCGACATAATCATCATACGTCTTGATTTTTGCTTTAGTGGCTACCACGTTTCTTTTGCTCCTTTCGCCAAGCTTTCAAGATGTTATTTCGGTATTCTTCCAAAATGCTTTCAATTTGTAATAGCCAGTCGGGCCGACTGGGTTACGTTAAATCCGTTCCGCAATCGCTTTCGCCATGTCTATCGTCGAAGCGACGCCGCCCATGTCATACGTGCGCACTTTGCCGTCGCGGATGACTTTCGCAATCGCGGCTTCGAGCGCGTTGGCCATTTCGCTTTCGTTGAGATAGTCGAGCATCATTTTCGCCGCGAGAATGATGCCGATCGGATTGACGCGATGTTGCCCCGCGAATTTCGGCGCGGACCCGTGAATCGGCTCAAAGAGCGCGTACTGTTCGCCGAGGTTCGCGCTGCTGCCGAAGCCAAGCCCGCCGACAAGCTGCGCGCACATTTTCGAGAGAATGTCGCCGAACAAATTGCTCGTGAGAATCACGCCGTAGTGCTGCGGATTCTTCAGCAGCCACATGCACATCGCATCGATATTGGCCTCGTAGAAATCGATATCGGAAAATTGTTTCGCCGCCTTGCGCGCTTCGCGAAACAACATGCCGCTGGTCTCGCGTGTGACATTCGGCTTTTCCACTGCCGTCACCGAACGATAGCCGTAGCGCCGCGCAAACTCAAAAGCGCTGCGTGAGATACCCTCGCAACGTTGCTTCGTCATAATGCGCGTCGAGATCGCGATGTCATTCGGATTTATGCCATGATAACGCCGCGCTTTGGGATGATATTCCATCAACACTTGCAACACTGGCGGCGGCACCGGATGAAACTCAATGCCAACGTATAAACATTCCGTGCTCTCACGGAAGACCACAACGTTGATGTCATCGCGATAATTCAGCGAATTGCCGGGATACGATTTGCAAGGCCGAATATTGGTGTGCAGATTGAATTCTTGGCGCAATTGCAAAATCGGACTTTGATAAATCAATCCCTTCCCTTGCAGTTCGCGGCGCAAATCTTTCTCCGCCTCTTCTTTGGGCTTGCTGGTGATCGCGCCAAAGAGACAGGCGTCGGTTTGTTTCAACATTTCGATAGTGCGCGCCGGCAACGCATTGCCTTCTTTGCACCAATATTCCCAGCCGATGTCGCCATGATAATATTCGGCGTCGAATCCTAACTTGTCGAGCACAATTCGCGCTGCATCCATCACATCCCTGCCGACCCCGTCCCCGGGGAGCCAGCCGATCTTGTGCTTTGCCATGTCCTAAACTCCTTTTGTTAAACTTTCCTTGTTATTGCCAGCCAACCGGCAAGCGCGCCCCGCGAAATCTATTTGCGATGAAAATCAGGGCAATTCGATAATATAATCAGTTTTTAAGCGAAAACCAAACGGCCTCTTGGTTCAGGAATCGGGCGGCCTAATTCCTTCGCCGTTTCAATCCACTGTTGCATCACGACTTCTACGTTTGCCAACGCCTCTTCATACGAAACGCCATCGGCTATGCAGCCAGATAATTCCGGCGCTTCGGCGACCAAGGCTTTGTTTTCATCGCTCCAGTAGATGATCACTTCATAGCGATTCATCTTGCCGCGGCGTTTCAGTTCCTCTTTGCGACGCTCTACGCGGTCATTCCACCAGATGAATAAAACGCCTGATAGGACAAACGCCAGCAAGATCAACGAAGCAAGAAATACTCTTAAGCCGATATCCATAAAACGCGGCCTTATTGTTTAGTTTGCCGTGCGCGCCGTTCTTTGCGATCATTCCATAACATTAAGAACAAGAACGACAAGGCAAAGGCGAGCAAAATCAAAGACGCAAAAAAATGTTAAACATTTTCATCCTCGTTTATTTTCGTTTGTTCTTTTGGCTTTTTGTCAGTTTCTTCTCGTCGGCGGTTCTTGAAATGAAACGCGTAAAACCCAACGCAGATCAAAGCTAAACCCGCAAGAATGGTACCAAATGAAACTATAGACGGCACAATTTTTTCGACAAACAATCCAGCAAATCCTGCAATCACAGCGGTTTTGCCTAAATCGATGAAAAGATTGCCGCCTTTTTCCACGACTTCGTCGTAGAATTTCGTCCATTCCTCCGTCAATTACACAGTCAAGCCATAAAACTTTTGCTAAACAGCCTCACGCCGCCTCATACGCCTTTTTCAACCACCCGATCAACTCTTTATCAACCTCGTCCTTCTTGCTCACGCGCACGCGATGGCTCACCATCGCATTAAAACTGCCGGAGGCTTCCAAACGCGCTGTTGTCGCCGCGCCTTTGAGATTGATGCCGACATCGACGCGCGTCGCCGTTGTGGGTTGAATGATCGCAAACTGTTTGCTGCGGCGCAAACTCACATACGCTTTCTTCGGCGCGACTTCAACATCTGAGTCAAACTTTTGTATCGCCGTCATCAGTGCGTCATAGATCGGACGCAACTCAGCTTTCGCGCCGGCGTATTGCGCGGCAATCAAATCATCGCCTTCGGAGGCGCTACTGTCGGATTGCATCGCCGTATGCACGACCAAGTTGGCGTAACCATGCGTCAAACCGTGATCTTTCTTGAGAAAGTTGACGATCTCCCCGTGCTTCGTAAGCCTGCTGGCGAGCGCAATTTTGACCCACTGCTCCAGCGTCTTGCCGGTTTTCTCCTTGAGATTCTGAATCATGTTTTGCGTTGCTGCATCCATTGAGGCCATTTTAGGCTCCTTTATTAGATTACGCCTCGCTGTAGCACTTATTTCTTCGTTTGCTGCGCGTGCCGCTCTTTTCGATAATTCCACCAAATAAAAAACAAGAGTGACAGGGCAAAGGCGAGCAAAATTAAAGATGCGAAAAAGATGTTAAACATTTTTATCCTCGGTTCTTGTCGTTTGTTCTTTTTTCTCAAGTTCTTCTCGTCGGCGGTTTTTCAAATGAAACGCTAATAAACCGGAGCAGATCAAAACCAAACCGACGATAATCGTGCCAATTGAAATGATAGACGGTATAATTTTTTCAACAAACAATCCGGCAAATCCTGCAATCACAGCGGTTTTACCCAAGTCAATTAAAAGATCGCCAGATTTCTCCGCGACTTCATCGTATATTTTCACCCTTCCTTCTACTCCTCAAATTGTTATAGCCAGCCAATATTCAGTAACAAGCAACCTCAGATGTGTATGGCTTCCCCAAACGCATTCGCCGCCGCTTCCATCACCGCCTCGGTCAGGGTCGGATGCGCATGCACGGTTTTGATAATGTCGTGCGCCGTCGCTTCCGCGGTTTTTGCCAGCACCAATTCGGCGATCAAATCCGTCGCCTCGTTACCGAGAATATGCGCGCCCAGCAGCTCGCCGTATTTTTTATCGAAAATTAATTTCACAAAACCCTCAGTCTCGCCGACGGCGAGGGATTTGCCGAGAGGCCGAAATGGAAAACGACCAACGGCAATGTCGAGGCCTTTCTCTTTCGCCTTCGCTTCGGTCAAACCGACGCTCGCGACTTGCGGCTGGCAATAGGTGCAACCCGGAATCGCATCGTAACGCACCGGCGTCGGATGTTTGCCCGCAATCGCTTCGACGCACGTGATGCCTTCCGCGGACGCCACATGCGCCAGCAACGGCGCGCCAATCACATCGCCGACGGCGTAAATGCCCGCGACATTCGTGCGATAAAATTGATCATACTTGATAAAAGACTTTTCAACCGCGACGCCAACTTCTTCAAGGCCCAAGTTATCGCTGTTGCCGGAGAAACCAATCGCCATCAAAGCAACGTCGCCGGAGATTTCTTTTTTTCCGGCTTTGGTTGAAACGGTAACCGTCACGCCGGTCGCGGAAGTTTTTACTGATTCAACTTTCGCATCGGTCTCAAGACCGATGCCACTTTTCTTGAAATTCGCAGTCAACGATTTCACCACTTCATCGTCTTCGAGCGGCAAAATTTGCGGCATCATTTCGACGATGGTCACTTTGCAGCCAAACGCATTGTAGAAATATCCGAACTCCACGCCAATCGGGCCGCCGCCGATGATCACCATCGACTTCGGCATCGGATCGAGAATCATTGCTTCCGTGCTGGTGATGATTCGCTTGCGATCCAATTCGACGCCCGGAATGCTGCGATGATTGCCGCCCGTCGCGATGATCGTGTGTTTTGCGCGATACTCACCAACAGCTTTGCCGTCTTTGGTAACTGCGATGGTTTTATCTTGGCGCAATTTCGCGTGGCCGTCGATATGCTCGATTTTATTTTTCCTAAAAAGAAAGGCAACGCCTTTGGTAATTTGATCGGCAATCCTGCGGCTGCGCTGAATGATCGGCGTCCATTCGAAACTAATTTGCTCGGCTTTCAAGCCGAACTCCTGCGCGCGGTGCAGGAGATGATAAACTTCCGCCGACCGCAGCAGCGCCTTGCTCGGAATGCAGCCCCAGTTCAAACACAGGCCGCCGAGCTTGTCTTTCTCGATCACGCCGACGTTCATGCCAAGCTGCGCCGCGCGAATCGCTGCGACATATCCGCCCGGCCCGCCGCCGACCACGATTAGATCAAACTCTTTCAAATGACACTCCTGTTCTATTTAAATTTAATGTGACTATTCAGGCACAAAAAGAGGTTGTCATTCCGTACGAGGAATCCCCGGCCTGCGGCAGGGCAGGCTTTTTTCATTTCGAGCACTGTGCTAGTGCGAAAAAGGATTCTTCCAGAATGACAGGCGAGAGGGTAGCTGAGTAGTTACAAATATACTTCCGCTGAAATTTTTGTTACATCGATCATAACTGCCCTCTCGCCCTTTCTCCCACTCTCCCCTTCTCCCTCTCAGCTTTCCAGTCGGGCCGACTGGGTTACGTCATTCTCCTGCAAATGCCAATCTTATCGCGTGTTTTTCTTCGTGCGGTGAATTTTTCGTCAGAATATCGCGCACCATTTTAGTCACATGCTCGCGGCCATTTTCGATAAGAATATTCTCGCCGCTTTTGCTGGCGGCGACGACGCCCGCAATATACAAATTCGGCACGTTGGTCTCGAACGTTGCGGGATTAAAACAAATCTTGCGATTCACCTCGTCAATCATCACGCCGCAGCGTTTGACGAACTCGAAATCCGGATGATAGCCGGTGAGCGCGAACACGAAATCATTTCCCAAGCGCTGCTCCTGCGCCGAACCGTTTTGCACAAAGATCGCGTCGTCGGTGATGCGCGTGACCCGTGTGTTGAACAACGCTTTGATTTTGCCTTCTTTAATGCGATTGACGATATCGGGCCGGAGCCAATATTTAACGCTCTGCCCGATTTCCGGCCCGCGATGGATCAGCGTCACTTCGGCGCCGTGACGATAAAGATCGAGCGCCGCTTCCGCCGCCGAACTCTTGCCGCCGATCACCGCGACTTTGCGGCGATAAAACGAAAATGGCTCCGTATAATAATGAGAGACTTTCGGGAGATTTTCTCCGGCAATGTTGAGCGGATTGGGATTATCATAGAACCCGGTCGCGATGACGACATACCGCGCCCGATAATTTTGCCGCGCACTGCTGACTTGAAGAACTCCCTCACTCGTCGTGATCTGTTCGACGCGCTCGTCAAAATGAACGCACAATTGATGATGCTCGCAAACGCCGCGATAATAATTCAACAAATCCTGCCGCGACGGCTTGGTCTCGGAGATAATAAAAGGAACGTCGCCGATTTCCAACAACTCCGGCGTGGAAAAAAAACGCACGTTCGTCGGGCAGCGAAAAATCGAATACGTCAAACAATTCTTTTCGACAATCAAATGAGACAGCCCGTGCCGTTTGGCCTCGATCGCGCAAGCCAAACCCACCGGCCCGGCGCCCACAATCAACACGTCGATTGGCGACTCGTTTTCCCATTCACCTGCAACACGCACGATATTCGAGGCTTCCTTTTAATCTCTTAAAATTTGGACAAACTAATTTTTTGGTATCCCGGATTTTCCGGATTAAAACTTTTTCATAAAACGCTAACTCTGCACACACGGAATCAACACCAAAATCGCTGGAGCAAACGCAATCGCGAAGACTTCCCGCGCGTCACGCCGCAAGGGCGAATTTTTCCGTTCGTTCATCCAACGCGTGAAGAGCTTCTTGGATTGACTCAACTTCAGTCTCTTCAAAATATACTTCGCCACATTGCGTACAGACCCAAGCAGGGATAGAACTCAACGCCAAATGATACTCTTTCCGGCTAATTTGAAACGGAACCGTTTTTCGCTCCATTTTACTTTTACAATGAATGCAGTTCATGATTTTCCATCTATAAATGCTCTTGCTGTCGTTTTTCAAATTTAACGTCGCACTCACAGCCTTTTCGCATACCGATAGCTCTGCACGCACGGAATCAACACCAAAACCGCCGGAGCAAAAGCAATCGCTAAAGTCAACGGTGAGTTTTCTTGCAACGGCAGAAAGAACGCGGCAATGCCGACCAAAACGATGCACACAATCATTTGCTTCGCGCCGTAGCGATTGATCTTGTGCCAGTGCGATTCCGACGCAAACGATTTGGCAAAACGAACGCCGTAGAGCGAGGTCATTTTGATTTTGCCTTTGAGCAGCGGAATGCAGAAAGACTTCACGCATTTTTTCAAGCGCTGTGTCTGAATTATTACTTGCCCTGCGATTGTGAGCGGCGATATTTACGAACTTGGAACACAGCAAAAATGTAAAGTCCGACACCAAAAGCAAACAGCAGCAAAGTTAACAAAAAAACTTCACGCATTGTCTTCTCCTTCAATGGTTTCAGCATGATATGCTACTCTAAGACCACCTAAAACCAAAACGAGTCCAAGAATAGTTCCGCCCACAACATAAAGCCAGTCAATAGGTTTTATGAATAATGTAGCAAAACCAGCAATAATCGCGGCCTTTCCAATATCAATCATGGTATCGCTGGTTTTCTCAAGAACCTTTTTCAGCGGCGCTTTCTTCATACCAAACCTTTATTATAATAAAATCTTCGGCCAATTTCAAGGGCTATTTCGTTTAAATTTTTTCTCTTACGCCTCATGCCGCTAGCGCCAGCTCATGGCGCACATGCGGAATCAACCCACCGTTGCCCATAATGCCCGTCATAATTTGGGGCAACCGTTCACCATGATAAACTTTGCCGCGATGCGCCACCGTGCCATTCATAAAATCGACTTCGACAGGCTCGCCATCTTTCACCGCCGCATGAAAATTTTCATCGCGCACGATGAGAAATGGAATCGCCTCATTCACGAGATTGCGCTTGTGAATGTACGCAAAACTCTTCGCGATGATCGCCTGCACGCCGCAGCCTTTCAGCGCCCAAGCCGCATGTTCACGCGAGCTGCCGCAGCCCCAACCTTCGCCCGCCACGATGATGTTCTCTCCCGCTTGCACGCGCAGAACAAAATCCGGACGAAAATGATAAAAGGCTTTAGCCCCAATTTCCTGCATATCCGAAAGATGGCAAAACTCACCGGCGATGATCGCGTCGGTGTCGATGTTGTCGCCAAATGTTTGCGCTTGGCCTTTGAGTAAAACATGCTGAAGTTTTCCATTGCCACTGGCGCGTTGTGCCGCATGCGCCACGTGAGCCGGCTGCGGTTTCGAAATCACAACCGCAGGCAAACCGGAATTCGGCGCGACAAGGCGCCGCCATTTGTCTCGATCAACTTGAGAAAGAAGCGGGCGCGGATCAGTGATTTGCATATCAAAGGAAGACGCTGCAACCGTTGCCGCCGAAGCCAGCCACGCGATACTGCCCTTTCCCATGCGATTATGAAAATTGCGGTTTTGCGACGAGAGCCAAACTTCATTCGGCAGCGCGCGATCACTCGCAATGCCGAGGCACATGCTGCACCCCGGCTCGTTAATGCGATAACCGGCGCGCTTGTAAATTTCCAGCAACCCAGCCTTCTGCAAATTTTCGGCAATCTCCAAACTGCCCGGCACGACGATGCGATAATCAGGCGAGATTGCGCTCGGCTTCTGGCCTGCGCGTAATCCCGCTTCCAAAACCAGCGCGCCGAGAATAAGCTCTTCCTCCGTCGTCGTGCAGGCGCCGATGAAACAGCCATCTAATTTTTGCCCAACCGTTTCTTGCACCTCTAAAACATTATCCGGCGAAAACGGTTTCGCCACTTGCGGCGCGAGGCCGTTGAGATCAATGCGAAAAGTTTCGAGATACGTCGCATCTTCATCTGCCGCAAACCACCATCCTCCCTGCCGAAATTCCGGCGCCCGGCGTTGTTGCATCGTCCGTTGCACGTGACCATCCGCCGGAAAAATTCCGTTCAAGCCGCCGAACTCCGCGGTCATGTTCGCAATAGTAAAACGAAAATCCGTGGAAAAATCTTCGAGATGATCGCCGGTAAATTCGACCGTGCGCTCCATCGCCACTGTGTTGCGACCAAGCTGGCCGAGGGTTTTGAGAATCACATCTTTGCCGGTGAGTCCGAACGGCAAGCGCCCGGCGTAATGCACGCGAATCGCTTCCGGCACTTGAATCCACGAACGGCCAAGAATCATCGCAATCGCAATGTCCGCGCCGCCGAGGCCAATCGCGATCGCCGCCATGCCGCCGTGCGAGCTCGTGTGCGAATCCGCGCCGAGCACGATTTCACCCGGCCGCACGAGCTGCCGGAAAAATTCGGTGTGCATGATGGTTTGGTTGGCGTCGAAAAAGTATTTGATTTTCGCTTCTTTGGCAAAGCTGCGGGAGAGGTGAACTAACTTCTGCGTGCGGCTATCATTGGCGAGCGTGGTGCGATCAACGGTGTGATCAAGCGCGAGATAAAAACGATCTTTGTTGAATAGCGCAGGCCGCCCCAGCGCCTCATAAGTAAGATTCATCCCATTCCACGCCAGCTCGCTGGCAATCGTCCAATCCACGCGAACCGTAAGAATGTCGCCGGCCTTGACATGATCTTTCGGCCAATCAATGGCGTGTTGATAGAGAATTTTTTCCGTGAGGGTCATTCCTGCCATCGCTGCTCTCTCCAAATTAGTTTGACGCCGTTCAATCGTAGCGCAGACTTCCAGTCTGCACATACAAAATATCGTATCAATTTAGTTGTATGAACCCGGAGTGCAAACTTTAGTTTGCAAACCGCGCCGCTTCATATCGCTAAATTTTTGCAAAACACTAAATGGCAAACCTTTTCTACAGCCTCGTATAAAATAATAATTTTCTGATTGCCCACAAGGATTTTTTTAACGGCAGGACTGGCGTGGCAGGAAAAAAAGCAAACCGTGTGGTGCAAATGGTGAGCACTTCCAAAGAGAGCTGAGACAATTAAAAAATGGAGACTCAACGGACGCGAATTGAGAATTGTCAATTGAAGTTTATGCTATTTCGTGGGCGGGTGCCAGCCCGCTGTAACCCAATTTTGCCGTACCATTAAAGAGATGATATTGTTTAGATCGAGAGCAACAACGGTTGCCCGTCCAATCGGTGTGATGCCGATAATCTCCACCCCAGAATCACTCCAGCAAAAGTGATCCCACCAGCTCTGTCGGCGAGGATTGAACAATGGAAAACGCCGACCCGTGAGTGGGTCCGACGCTTCTGTCTGTACGCCTTTGGCCGTATTGCAAGCGCGACAGGCTAACCATAAATTATCTTCGTTA
>Ga0247727_10016928_pt1 | contig 11678 bp, 9 predicted proteins | sample WisWelCaveWW1625_FD_202498 | JGI IMG/M metagenome (GOLD analysis project Ga0247727, IMG submission 202498) | Biofilm microbial communities from Wishing Well Cave, Virginia, United States - WW16-25 | ecosystem: Environmental > Aquatic > Deep subsurface > Groundwater > Cave microbial mat | place... | reverse complement strand
ACGATTCGATTCGAGCGATGGCTGACAAGATTGCCGCGAAGGGTTTGAACGTCGGTTCGCTTGTCGCGCCAGTGTGGCCCGGCACGGTCGGGGCGTCGGCGATGGGTACCGATGAGGATCGCAAGAAATTCGTGCTGGCAGTCGAGAAGGCCTGTCGCATCGCGAAGATTTTGAATCAACACGGCGTGCGCAAGTACGGCATCATCCGCATCGACTCGGCCGATAGCCCGTCGCACTGGCAGGCCGACCCGCAAGGCAACACGAAAAAGATCGCGGCCACATTTCGCGAGGCGGCCAAGGTCGCCAAGGACAATGGCGAACGGCTCGCGGCCGAGGGCGAAATCTGCTGGGCCGGAATGCACTCGTGGAAGAATATGCTCGATCTCTTGAACGAAGTCGGCGTTCCCGACACGGTCGGCTTCCAAGCGGATCAGGCCCACACGTACCTGTACCTGCTCGGCATCAACGCCCCCGAGCACGCGCTCTTGAAGCCCGGATACACGCAGGCCGAGTTCGACGCCGCGTTCACCAAAATGACCGACGCCCTGCGGCCGTGGACGTTCGATTTCCACATTGCCCAGAACGACGGCTCCGTCCACGGCACCGGCTCGCACGACAAGACCGGCCGCCACTGCCCGGCCGACGACCCGAACGGCAAGCTCGACATCGTTCGCACCGCCGGCGCGTGGCTCAAGGACGCCGCGTCACGTCGCCTCCGCCACATCTGCTGGGACGGCTGCATGTTCCCCAACGCCATGCTCGAAAACCAGGACACCTGGAACAAAATCCTCGCCGTCATGGCCAAAGTCCGCGAGGCGCACGGTTGGCGGGAATAGTTCAGGGAGATCAAGTGCCTCTGCCGCCGTTCAACAGCAGTGGCGATCTGCCTCCTGGCGTTTATCGAGCGACGCTGCGGGATGTCTTAGACCGATTCGGCTCCGGCCCTGCACAGCGGAAAGCGGTCGGACTTCGATTAGAGCCAACTTGTCAGGTTCGTAGTCTTCGGCTCATTCGTCACACAGAAACGTGACCCGAACGATGTGGACGTGGTTCTCGTGTTGGAGGATACTTTTGATGTAGGCCAGTTGACGGGTGAAGCGCGGTTGCTCTTCGAGCACGCTGAGGCCGCGTCGCATTTCGGAGCCAGCGTGTTCTGGACTCGCCGCTTGTCCGCGCTCGGCGGCGAACAGGCCATGATCGAACACTGGCAAATCAAACGTGGCGGCGGCAGACGGGGAATTGTCGAAATCGTACCGGAGGCATCATGATCGCAAATGAGCAAGAGTACCAGGCGACGCTGGAGCGCATCTCACACTTTCAAGCTCAGCTCGTTCACCTTCGAACGGTCGAGAACAATCCGGCCAACTATCATGCGTCCGCGTCTGGCTTCCTAGCTGAGGTCGATCGCATGCAGTTGGAAGTCCGCGAATACCTCAGCCTACATCCGGCCGAACGTGCGGCCTCGGTCTGACCGACGGCACGAGTCATGTCGGTGTCCCGTTTCGCTACGGAGGAGACCAAGCCAATGTCCACTTCCGCGACAGTTCCCGGCCGTACGGCGCCAAGAATTTCCGGTGACGTAGCACTACGGATTGCACACGCGGATGCTCAACTTGCATACCGAGACTTTTCCGGCTACCGCATCGTCCTCGCCCTCGAACCTGACGGCTGGCACGTCGATTACGAATTGAAAAGCCGCACCGCCGTGGGAGGCGGCCCGCACTACATCATCGACGCCGTCGCCGGGACTTTCCTGTCCAAACGGTACGAGCAGTGAGCTGGGTCAATCCGGCAAGGACTACTTGGCATCAGCCGGAACAAGCCGCTTCGCATTGGCAACAATCAGTTGTTCCGCCTCGGCGACAAGTTGCTCCAGCCTGCCTCGTTCGCCAGTCGTAATCGTTCCCTCCCTGTACTTTTCCAACAACTGATCGAGCAACCGCTGTTTGGCCGCCGGAAACTACTTGACGGTTGGAGGCACGCGATTTTTCATGAAAGCTATCCTACTCCGCCGGCATCGTCGCGATAACGAATTCGAACTTCGAACGGCAACCACTCGCTTGGGCCGTGGTGGGCTTGGGCAGACACGCGGGCGGAGATACGATGGCCGCCAAAATCATGGTACCGACAAGACCAATCCGCGAAACGGTCCAGCCACAATCGCGATTCAAAGTCCGCGGCGGCCCGGCGGGGATTCACATATTCCATCGGGCGACCGGGTTGAATGTTCTTCTGGATGAGGTCAACGTTCCCTCAGCCTCGTGGGCGGCGGCTCCTCGACAGGTGTCGGTCGCACTCACGAACGCTTGTGATCTGGCGTGCGCCTTCTGTTACGCGCCTAAAATCCCCGCGACACTGCCCTTCGAACGCGTCATGCGTTGGCTCGATGAACTCGACGCGAACGGCTGCATCGGCGTCGGCTTCGGAGGCGGAGAGCCAACGCTGTATCCCCGACTCGCAGACCTTTGCCAGTATGCAGCACAGAAAACGGCACTTGCGGTAAGCTTGACCACCCATGCGCATCGCTTCGATGATCAACTCGCCTCATGCCTCGCCGGAAATGTGCACTTTGTCCGAGTGAGCATGGATGGGGTCGGAGCAACGTACGAGTCGATCCGCGGTCGCTCATTCGCCGCGCTGCGTGGCCGGCTCGAAATCGTGCGCACCGTGGCGCGTTTTGGGATCAACTTCGTCGTAAACTCTCAAACGCTATCGGACTTGGACGCCGCAACAGCACTGGCGGCTGAGGTGGGAGCGGCAGAGTTCTTGCTGTTACCAGAACAGCCCGTTCGCGGCAGTCGCGGCATCGACACGCTGACAGCCGAGTTTTTCCGTCGCTGGGTGAGACAGTATCGTGGTACCGTCCCACTCACCGTCAGCGAGGCCGGGGCATACGACCTTCCAATTTGCGATCCTTTTGCTTCTGAAACCGCGCTGCGCGCTTATGCACACATTGACGCGTCCGGTGTCGTCAAGCGATCGTCGTACGACAGCAATGGCGAAGCCATTGGAGAGGACGGAGTTATGCAAGCGTTGGAGATTCTGCGTAGTCGCTCGAAGGGGGATATTCGATGAAAATCTGGCATGGCTACGGTTCCGAACATTCGATGAACCTCGTGATGATTGGTAAGTTCGAGGACGCAAGTAGCGCCACAACCGCCAAGTGGGTGATCGATTCGCTCACCGAACAAGTGAACGCGGATATCCAAGCGGGCGCGATGCACATAGGGGAACAACGTGAGAAATTTGGCGACGCCATGCTCGAACTCCTGCAAAAGGTGAAGTTCTACAGCGTCCAGCCTTCGGAGTTGGAGCAGTTTGCCTACGACGTTACTGTCGAAGTCAAAGGCGACAAGGTTATCGTGAGGACCGACGAAAGCGATGTGTCGGCATTTCTGAAAGTTCTGCTCCACAAGGGTGCGCATGTGGAGGTCTTCTCGGCCCACGACTACCCCGAGCCAGACGACAAAACCGAAAGGTAGTGGAATGAAAGCGGAGACGCCATGCCAGCGGTGAATTGGGACGCATTCGCGGCATTGCCCGAAAGTGCGGATCGCAATTTCGAGATGCTGTGCCGCGCGCTAATTCGTCGGCACTATGGTCAGTACGGTCGATTCGCGGCGCTCGCCGCTCAACCCGGTGTCGAGTTCCACTTGAAGCTGCACACATCCTGCCCGCTCGGCGAACCGGGGCGATGGTACGGCTGGCAATGTCGGTGGTACGACCTGCCGACAGGCCGAGCACTTGGAACTAGCCGTCGACAGAAGATTGAAAAAGCGATCAGAGCGACCGAAAAGGAACTCCCCGGACTGACCGATTGGGTTTTGTGGACGCGACACCCACTCACGAAAGGTGACCAAAAGTGGTTCTACGGGTTGACTACACCGATGCGACTGCACCTATGGACAGCCGCCGAAGTTGAAGAGCATCTGAGCGGTGACGCGGAAATCTTGCGAGGAACGCATTTCGGTAAACTGGTTCTGACTCCCGATATCCTTGCGGAGCAACATGCACGGGCCATTGAACCGATCCGTCGGCGATGGCTGCCGGAAGTACATCAAACCGTTGACGCGGAGCGGGCACTGCGACGAATGCTTGGTGAATGCGCCGGTTGGGACGAATTGCGGAATGTCGCCGACCGCCTCGACGCAGACGCTTCGGCCATCGAAGCAGACCTGAGAGTTCTAGACAATTCTCTGGTCGGACCGACCAGTGACGTAGTCAAGGCAACTCACGCAGCTTCTGAGTCGCTTCGTACCGTGTACTCTGCTCTCGACGGCGGAGACTTGGATTTGCTGCGGCAACAACTCGCTACACCGGCAGAACCACTGGGACCGGCGCTGGCTGCGCTCCCGCGTCGACTACGTGCCAGTCGCCAACGCGCCGCGCTCACTGTCACAAACGCGATTGCCGATATCCATGAAGCCCGCGACTTATTCGTGAATCTCGATGCTGGTCTGAGCAATCGACAGATTGCCGTTGTTGCTGACTTCGGCCGGGGAAAGACGCAGCTCGCCGCACAACTTTCCGCGCCAGCAACGGCTCGACCCGCTGGTGTTCTTTTGTTTGGAGGAGACCTACACGCGGATCATTCCCTCGACGATCTGGCTCGACGGGTTGTCATTCAGGGAAAACCCGTTCGCAGTATGGAGGCACTGGTCGCTGCTGTTGATGCAGCCGGTCAACGCGCTCGTCGTCGGATACCCATCGTCATTGATGGCCTGAACGAGGCCGAAGATCCTCGCGACTGGAAAACGCAACTCGCATCGCTCGACGTGATCCTGCGCCAGTATCCATATGTCCTTGCGGTATGCACTGTACGGCCAGCGTTCGCTGACGAAGCACTTCCGTCGGACATGAATCGAATCGAGATCCCGGATTTCGGCCACGATACGTTCGACGCGATCCGCCGATATTTCCAGCACTTCCGAATTAACGCTGCCGATGCGGAATTGCCGATTGGGCTGCTCCGCCACCCATTGACACTCCGATTGTTCTGCGAGGTGACAAACCCGACTCGAGAACGGGAAGTTGGAATTGAGGCGATGCCGGGATCGCTCACTGCCATCTTTGATAAGTACCTTGAGCAAGCCGCCGATCGAATTGCGGAACTCGCACCACTCACACGGAAGTTTTACCCGCAAGACGTGCGCAGCGCACTGGTCGAGATTGGGCTCGCGTTGTGGGAGGAAAAAGATCGGAGCCTTGATTTGGAAACACTCCGGCGTTGTCTCGGCGATGAGGGGCGCCCTCGAAACGAGAGCATCGTGTGGGCCTTGGAGCAAGAAGGCGTGCTTTACCGCGATCCCGGTGACACACCTGGGGCATTGCGCGTCGCCGCGCTCTATGACGCACTGGCGGGACATCTCGTGGCCGATGCGATTCTGACAAAGCTCGGTCACGCAGGCCTTGTGGAATGGCTGAAGCAGCCGTCCACTCTCTCGACAGTGTTCGGGCCGCACCTCGAACAACATCCGCTTGCGATGGATACATTTCGCTCGCTCGTCGGGCTGGTCCCACGACGCCTTCATCGCCAGCAGTTGTGGCCGTTGCTTGATGAGCCACATCGCGCCACCGCGCTCCGGTTGGCCTCCGATCTGGAAGGCACCTATCTTGACGCAGCCACCGTCAGGGAACTTGCAATTCTTGCGGTTCGACCATCAACCGGTCCGCCAGAACTGTTTGACCGGCTTTGGCACACCCGCGGCGCGCCACTTCATCCACTCAATGGGGAGTTCCTTGACGCTGTCCTTCGCCCGATGGCAGTGTCCGACCGCGACCTCCTCTGGACTGAATGGGTTCGGCGGCGGACCAACGAGGTACTTGATGATCTCCGTCGACTGGAGAAACGGTGGCGCGAGACGACTAGACGGGCACGTGACGACTGTCTTCGTGCGCGGTGGGTTATGTGGACGCTGACAAGCACTGTACGCGAACTGCGTGATCAAGCGACTCGCACGGTTTACTGGTTTGGTCGCGGCGACGTTGGTGCATTGTTTGATCTCACGATGGAGGCCTCTGCCATCAATGATTCTTATGTTGCAGAAAGAATGCTTGCCGCCTCGTACGGTGTGGCGATGGCTCACCAACTGCCTGATACTCAGTTTGCAGAGATCCTTCGCCACTTCCTGACCAGAATTCGCGATGCGCTCACTGGACCGTGCACGACGCAGCCAACGAATCATTGGCTTGTCCGATTCTACGTGCAGGGGCTTGTAACGCTCGCGATTGCGTATCACGCGAATTCAGTCCCTGATGGGCTTGCACCTAATGGCAAGGTCACATTCGGTCGTGGCCCCGCTGTTGAACCGATCCCGGAGGATGACCCGCGTGCAGGCGAAGTCGATCAGACGCTTCAGATGGATTTTAGAAACTACACTCTTGGCCGGCTCATCGAACATCGGCGTAACTACGACATGGAGCGTGCCGGTCATCAAGCCGCCGTCGCGCATGTTCGCGGGACTGTATGGGCGCTAGGGTGGCGAGCGAACGGTCTTGGAACCGTTGACAAAGAGTTCTACGGGTATCATCCGCGAATCCATCAAGCATTCACCGAACGGTACGGCAAGAAATACGGATGGATTGGGTTTTACACGTACGCTGGCATGCTCAGCGATGCGGGCGAACTCCCACGAACGCGACTGTCAGACCTTCAAGTTGACCCGTCATTTCCTGAGCCGCCAACTCCTGTGCCCATTGAAGTTGATAGTTGGGCTCTGCCCACGCCGGCGAATGATCGGCGCTGGACTGGAAAGGGCAGAGTCATCGTGCCTGATGATCTACTCTACTGCGCCTCAGTTGGTTCGCACGCGGGGCCGTGGATCGCGGTTCACGGTTTTCTGGAAGCTGAGAATGAAATGCTCGGTCGACGCGTATGGGGACTTCTCTCCGCCGTTTTGGTTTCAAGAGCTGACGCTAGCCGATTTGCGAAGTCGCTGCACGCACGAGACTATCCCGGGCGATGGTGGTTACCGGAAGTGCCAAGCGATTACTACATATTCGCAGGGGAGATTCCGTGGAGCCCAGACTTTGCAAGCGTTGGCGAAGATGAGTATCCTGACAATCTGTACACTACGCAGGTGCAAGTCCCAGATGGGCCACCGATCGAGGCCGAGATTCTCGCACACTGTCACGCGTGGGAGAGCTATCACAGCTCGCTGAATCAGGCCGGCGGTGCACTCGTGCCGTCGCGGCCGTTCTCGCAAGCATTCGATCTCCGAGGCGTCCCACAAGCTTTCAATCAGGTCTTGCCCGATGGCACGATCGCCGCGTTGTCGGTCGGTGCCCCGTCTGGCTTTGAAGGCCATCTACTTTATCTTCGTGAGGACCTCGTGAAACGCTACGCGGCTAGGCGACGGTTAATATCGTTTCTTTGGGGCGAGCGACAACTGTATCCGCATCCGCAGCCAGAGCCGGCATGGTTACTAAGGGCGTATCGGAAGAACTCTCAGGTTTGGCGACACATTGGAATGGGAAACGATCTGTGTGCCGGCTTTGTCGCCAAGGCGCAGGCATCAAGACGCCGCCGCGCGGGACGCAAGCCGCGGAAGCTGTGATCCAGGGGTCGGGTTTCGTCGCCACGACGCAATACGCCAGTTCCGGCGTCTTCTTCCGGTGGATGGATGCGGCGATTTCACAGCGGATTTTGCCTGAGGCGCGGGCGAGATGGGCGGTCACTTCGATTGGATCGAGCAGCGCGGCGCTGGGGCTGGGCGAGACCGTGACGAGTAGCCGAGCGCTGTTCGGGGCCGGCTCGACGGAGAGCACTTGAAGATCGCCGAGCACGGGGTCGGCGCAGTCGCCGGCGAGGGCGAGGCAGACTGCTCGTTCCACCTGTTTGCAAAGTTGCAGGGTCTTTCGCCGGCCGCGGTTTGGCGGCGGCTCGCGGCGGGCGTAGCGCGGGTCGAGGCCGTCTTCGGGACCGATCTCCGCGCAGAGGAGTTCGATCTGCGGTTTGCCGGGCCGTCGTTTGTGTCGCGGTTTCTTGGGACGCATGATTACTCTTAGGTTTCGCAGGAAGTTTAGACACCGCGTGAGTGGTATGGTTCGCATCTGATCCTCGCGCGCGATCAATCATGCCTGAATCGCTGGATAAGTACGCGCTTGGGCAAACACTTCTGGCAAGGTATCATGGGGTTTTTCGGTAGGTAACCATCGATGCCGACCCTAGACCGTCGCCGAGAAGCCGGACCGATGACGTGCTGGTGCTGGGGCATGGTAGCGGCAGGGCTGTTGTGGGCCGGCCTTTTTGTCGCGGTTCCGTCGGATCATGACGCCAGGGACGGCATCGTGGGCGATCCTGCATTCCTGAATTATTCCGAGCCACGCGAAAAGATTCTGATTATCGCCGCGCACGTGTTGCCCGTTGCCGTGTGCGGGTTGATTGCCGTTCTGACCGCGCGTTGGGCGAAGCGGTCGATTGAGGGCGCGTGCGGACCGGCCGCCGGCGCTAATGTACCGGAGCTTCAAGTCCGGTGGTTTTCTCGGCCGGCCTTCCTGTGTCCGATCATATCGTTCGCGATCTTCGTCGTGTTCAAACTGGTCGCCGAATACGACACGCCGTTCGATAGCTTCCATGAAGGCTGTCGGCTGAACTACGCTGCAGCGGCGTTGCGTGGCATGCGGCCGTATCGAGATTACGACTGCGTGTATGGCCTCTGGTACGGCGTCTATCAACATCTGCTGGCATTCCGCTTATTCGGTGATGTTTCAGTTCAGGCCGCGCGGTCGTTTGGGCATTGGCTCGCACCATTGTTTCCAGTCTCAATCTATTTCGTTTGCTGGTCCGCTTGCCGCCGGCAGTTGGAGGCACTGATTGGCGTCGGATTGGCAACCCTGCTGATCTTTGCTCATCCAATCTTAAATGGCTGGCCGGTAGACTCGACGGCATTCACGTCTCGGCACGCTTGGCCGGCGCTGTTGATTGGGTTGCTGCTCGTTTTTCTCGAATCGCGAAGTCGCGTCGTTCTCTTTGTGGCGGGAATAGCCGGCGCGATCGCTTGGCTTTGGCCGATACAGAGTGCGCTCGTGCCGCTCTTCGCCACGCTCGGGACGTTTGTCGTACTGGCGGTGACTCGAGGGTGGGGGCCGCGCGCCGCCTTGAAGTCCGCGGCGATCTATCACACGGGTTTGTTGCTCGGGCTCACGCCGCTGGTTTATTACCTGGCGTCGAACGACATGTTCGGGCCGTTCGTCGGCTACCATGCGAAGGTATTGAGAATTCATGCATCTTGGAACGGACTACCGTTTCCGTGGACACCCCGCGATTGGGGCAACCAAGCACCGCAGGTATTGGCGTACCTCTTTTTCCCGCTTGTGCTGACGAGCCTCACCGCCGGACAACTCTCGATCCCTTTGGTTCGAGGCATTTTCACAACCGAGCGTGCAAAAATCGCGTGCCTGGCGATGTCGAGTTTCGTCTCGTATTACGCCGGCGTGGCCGACCGGTCCGATTGGGTACACGGGGCCGAGTCGTCATTCTTGCACATTCCGCTGTTGCTCGTGCTGCTGCAATCCGCATTGAGAAATGTTGGAAAGTTCAAGTTCGCCCGGATGGCTGTGTTGGCCGTGCGGATCGGGCTGTTGATAGGCATCGGCGCGGCAAGCCGATACATTGTGCTCCTGCGAATCCACAACTACGGTGAACCGAGTCCGGTGCGATACAGCACCTCCGAGTTGCGTCGTATCGACGGCGTGCCACGTTGGCGTGAACCCGTCTCGGCGATCACGGACGAATTGGGCAAGTATGTACTGAGAACGACAAGCTCGGAACAGGCTATCCTGGACCTGAGCGATACTTTTGCCGCCCATTTTCTGTTCGATCGGCCAAGTCCGGGACGAATCTATTTCAGCTATGACGGCGTGGCGCGCGGCGATCAGGAGGCGATGCGAGCACAGCTTCCGGCCACAGAAATCGTGATTGTTCCACTACGGCCCACCGAGCCGAATGGAGTCACGGCCAGCGCGCGGTATCACTTGATCATGGAGGATGTGCTTGAGAAATATGAGCCCAATTTTGGGTACACGGGCTGTGTCGTAGTTCGACGCCGGGGTATCTCGGACCAGACACGGCCGCTGTCCGAATGGACCAAGGTCATGCCCCGGCACGAGCGGCTGCGTTACTTGGCGTTTTTTGGTCGTGAGCTATTCGGCGAAGCAGCGCCGCGCGACGAGCGTTATCGAATGACTTCGTGTATCGATGCCAGCCACCACGCGATCGAGGGTTCGGCTGATCCGGCAACTAAGTCGTCGGGGCAGTCGTTTGAACTTCCCGTAGTGGAAAACGAGGAATCGATCCGCAGCTTGTGGATACAAGTCCGCTTTGTCGGTAAACCCGGTGCAACGGCGGTCTTGCGGTGGACCGCGGAGAACGATACTTCGACCGATGGCTGGAGTGTCGACTTCAACCTCGTTGGCTCCAGCGAAGCGCGAGAGTATGTCGTCAAACTGTCGTCGCTGCCGCAGTGGGTCTGGGCGCGGCCGAAGAAACGCCTGCGCTTCGAGCTTCCGGCCGGCGCTGAACTCATCTCCGCCACATGGGAGCAGAAGCCGAGTGCCGATCAGTGACAGCGTCACGGTACTCTAAATCTGGAAATCACCTGGTGTGTTGACGCCACAGGGTAGGATCGACTCATGAGCACATACGCTTCGCCGCCGCCCGATCTGACAATTTGCTTGACAGGACCATTAGCAACCGAACCAAATCGTCTGTGTCCGGTGGACTTGGCCGATGTGTTACGAGAGATCGGGTGTACGCACGAAACCGTAATAGCGGAATGCGACGCACTGGAGGCGTCGCGTCGCACGCCGAAATCATTGGGCTACCGCGCCGCGTTGAGTGCCGCCGTGCAGCAGAGTTCCGGGCGATACGTTGTCACAAGCGATTCGTTCATGGCCGTCGATCCCTATTTTCTGCTCAATTTTTGGGCCGTTCGAGAACGAGCGGACATGATCGTCGCGAGTCGTTTCGCGCCGGGCGGCGTGTACCACACCGGTTTCGCACGGCGAGTCGCCGCCCGCGCGCTCAACGGACTGGCTCGCTGGACGCTTTCGCTGCCGTACCACGACCTCACGAGCGCCTTTCGCATGTATCGCCGCGAGTCGCTGGTCGAGGCGCTCGCTCGATCCGAGTCGACCGGCTACGAATTCCTCGTCGAGTCGATCGTGCAATTGCACGGACTCGGCCGCGCGATTGAAGAAATCCCCTTCGTGAGCCGACGCGCGCCCGCGGGTCGAACCAATGTGCCCGGCGGCCAGGTCGCCTGGCCGCTCGCGGCGAGCCTGACTCGGCTCTGGCGACTTCGCAACAGCGTCTTCTCGGCCGACTACGACGAGCGGGCATTCAACAGTTGGATCTGGCCGCAACGCTACTGGCAGCGCAAACGATTCGAAATCATCACCGGCTTCGTCGATTCGCCTGCCGGCATCCTGGACATCGGTTGCGGCTCCAGCAAAATAATTCAGGCCTTTCCCGGCGCCATCGGACTCGACATCCTGCTCAAAAAACTGCGCTACCTGCTGCGACGCCGCGCGCGACTCGTGCAGGGCAGCGCTTTTCGTCTTCCGTTTGCCGACCACAGCTTCCGCACCGTAATTTGTTCCGAGGTGATCGAGCACATTCCGTTTGCCGAGGTCCTGTTCGACGAATTTCACCGAGTCCTTTGTCCGGGCGGCGTGCT
>Ga0247727_10016927_pt1 | contig 11679 bp, 10 predicted proteins | sample WisWelCaveWW1625_FD_202498 | JGI IMG/M metagenome (GOLD analysis project Ga0247727, IMG submission 202498) | Biofilm microbial communities from Wishing Well Cave, Virginia, United States - WW16-25 | ecosystem: Environmental > Aquatic > Deep subsurface > Groundwater > Cave microbial mat | place... | reverse complement strand
CGCCCTGCGTCTTATGGCCGACTTTGCCCATCGCCTCAACGAACCTGACCCCTACACGGCAATGGCCGATCGCGCGCAAGCCGGCTTCGACAAGTTCTGGTATGGGGCAGGCGGTTATTGCTACGACCTCATCGGCGGCCCCGACGGGGATGACGCCAGCCTGCGCCCGAACCAGTTGTTTGCCGTCTCCCTTCCCCACAGCCCGCTCACCGCTCCCCAACAGAAAGCAGTGGTGGATGTTTGCGCCCGTCATCTCCTCACCTCACATGGCCTGCGGAGTCTCGCGCCGAATCATCCATCGTATGTCGGGCGCTATGGCGGTGACCAACGCCAGCGCGACGGGGCTTATCATCAAGGCACGGTTTGGAGCTGGCTGATTGGGCCGTTCGTCAGCGCCCATTTGCGCGTCTATCGTGATCCGGCGACGGCGCGCTCATTCCTCGAGCCGTTCTTTCAACACCTCGACGATCACGGCGTCGGCAGTATCAGCGAAATCTTCGACGGCGATCCACCCTTCACCCCGCGCGGGTGCATCGCCCAGGCCTGGGGCGTGGCCGAAGTGTTGCGGGCCTGGCAGGAAATAGACTCTCCTGAAACCTGACAGGTCGGCGCATCAAGGTCTGTGTTTGTCAGCGTGTTGCCGCGCCGACCTGTCAGGTTCGTGCGACGACTCCTTGAAGCCAGAATTGAGCGAGCCGATAGAGTACAATTGCGAGTGATGAAACTCGCATTGACCCGGCTAATCGCCGCTGCCATCATTCTAGCTGCCTGTGGAGGGTTGCCGAATCCATTAAGCACCCCGACTCCCGACAGCGTCGGCGGCGTCGCGCCGCGCTCCCCGCTCTCGCCCGGTCAAGTTGATCTGCCTGCGCTTCAAACCCGCGCCACGCAAGTGCAAGAGGCGCTCGCCCAAACCATCCCCATCCTTTTGCTGACTGATATTGACGCAACACAGGCGCTGGCGCAGGAAATTGCGATCCGCGATCCGCGCTTTCAGGAAGATTTGTATGCGCCGCAAACGAGCGAGCCGTTGCGTAACGAGATTTTCGGCGTCTACCCGGCGCGCGAGAGTGACCTTACCGAAGCGACCATGCGTTGCGCTGTCGCCAAATGCTACCGGGTGGAGATGTACAACTATCCCTACAACTTGACCACCATCGCTTTCGTGGATGTGGACAACCGGCAATTTGTAGCCGTCAACAAGTTTCCCGAAGCCCAACCCGACATCCCACCTCATCTGGTCGAATTGGCTCTGCAAATTGCCACGAATGCGCCAGAAGTGATTGACGCCCTGGGCTTCAAACCCGAATCTGACATGGCCCTGATGGAAAGCACCAAAACGGCCCTCAACCGCACCCGTTGCCAGCGGTCGCGTCATTTGTGTGTCGCGCCGACCTTCGTGGCCGGCGAACGCGCGCTGTGGGCGATTGTGGATTTAACCGAGGGGGCGCTGGTGGGCGTGCGCTGGACTGAAGTGGGTGGAACGGGTGGAGGGGCCGTGACCGAGCGAAGCCTGCAAAACGACGTGGTGACGGCGATGTACTGCGAACGCACCACCTCATTCGAGCGCGACGGCTGGCAGATGGATTACATGCTCACCAGTTCCGACGGTTTGCGAGTCTCCAATGTGCGCTACAACGAGTCGCCCGTGCTGGAGAGCGCCAAGTTGTTGGACTGGCATGTGAGCTATTCAACCAATGAAGGCTTTGGCTACAGTGACGCCGTCGGCTGCCCGGTGTTCAGCCAAGCGGCGGTGGTGGCTTTTCAAGGGCCGACTATCGAAGACATCCGCGAAGGCGATCGGGTGGCCGGGTTTGCCCTGGAGCAAAAGTTTTGGAGCGCCCTATGGCCCTTGCCATGCAACTATTATTATGAACAACGCTTCGAGTTTTACAACGACGGACGTTTCCGGGCTGTGGCCGGCAACGTGGGGCGCGGGTGCGGCGACGCCGGAACCTATCGCCCGGTGATGCGCATTGCGCTGGCAGGTGAGAATACCTTCGCTGACTGGAACGGCTCAAGCTGGCTGGACTGGCCGACGGAGCGCTGGTGGTTGCAGTCGGAGAGCCAGTACACGTCTGAGGGGTATCAGTACCGCGTACAGAGTCAAACTGGCGGCTACTACATTGAGCCGGGGCGGGGCCAGTTCGACGACGGTGGACGCGGCGACAATGCCTATGTCTATGTCACGCGCCACAACCAGAATCAGGACGAGGGCGACTCGGATATCGTCACCATTGGCCCCTGTTGCAACGCGAGCTACGAGCAAGGCCCGGAGAAGTTCATCAATTCATCGCCCGAGTCCATTGCCGGAAGTGAAATTGTGATCTGGTATGTGCCTCAGATCAAACTTGATAACACACCGGGGCAGGAATACTGTTGGGCCGAGGCGGTGCTGGCCGATGGGGTCTACGTCGCCAAAGAGTATCCCTGTTACGCCGGGCCGATGTTCGTGCCAATGGCGGCTCCGTAGCGACTTTCTGACAATTGCTCCCCAACCGCGTCCTCGCGGGCGGCCCGCCCGCAAGGAAGCGGGCTTCGAGCAATTTTTTAGATACCATCCTGTGTCCAAGAAACACCAACGCCGCCCTGCCTCCTCACGGCCTGCCCTGACTCTATCGCCTCGGGGATGGGCGATAGTCGCCATCCTCGCGGCGGCGGCCACCATCGGCCTCGTCGTCTGGCTGGCTCGCCAGCCAGAGTCAATCACGCCGACCAGCTTTGCCGTCGGTGATGTGGCCTATTGCCGCATCAGTCCGCAGTTTGCCAAAGCCATGGGCTACACCGAGTCCAGCATCTTAAGCACCGCCAGCCGGCAGAAGGGACTGGTGATTTTCGATCCGCCAGCCTCGGCGGATGGTGAGCCGGTGAATGTCTATCAGCATCCCACCTGGGACGACGCCGGTTATCTCAGTGCGCCCGTCACCGATAAGTTTGGCAATATCTACGTGGCCCCCTCGCCGCGCGTGAGCCTGTTGGATAACCCGCCTGAACAGCAAAACACCATTTACAAAGTGGACACCGAGGCCGGGGTGATGGCCGAGTTGATCAAACTGCCTGCCGCTGCGCCGCTCTCACCCGACAATCCTTTTGGCATATTGGGTCTGGCTTACGATTGCGACACACACAGCCTGTACGCCTCCTCGGTCGCCGGTTCGACGCGAACGAAAGAAGCGGGCCGCATCATCCGCATTGATCTGAGCACAAGAGAGATCGCTTCGCAGTTTGAGAACACCGATGCCTTCGGGCTGGATGTGTTCAATGGCACGACCGGCAAGCGGTTGTATTTTGGCGCGGCCCGGGCCTCGGAAGTGCGATCCGTACCGCTGGATGCGAAGGGGGACTTCACCGGCAAGCCGCGCGTGGAATTTTCGATGGCGGGGTTGGGGGCCGAGGGTGACGAAAAAGCCCGGCGCATCATTTTCAACAGCGCCACCATGCTGGTTCGGGGCATGGAGTTTGAGTTCAACCTGATCGCCACCAGCGAGCGCCAGCAAACCGAATATCAACTTCGCTACGACACCAGCCTGGATGCCTGGAAGCCGCTTCAGAATTATGGGCCGTAGGGGCGAACCTATGCACTCTTCGACTACGACCCGCAATCCTTCGGCTTCGTGCATCGCGGCCATGCCTTCCGCTCAGGAGCGCGGGTCTCCGCTCAGAGTGCTTGCCGTTTTTCGCGAAGCGCTGTTTCTTAATCGGCGCAGGCCGACTTTGCTTTTTGTTGCCGCGATTCCAATCGCCACGGTATTGCTCGCTCTCGCCATCGCCCTCCGCCCACAATTGCTGTGGTCTGACTCAGAACTCGCAAAACTTCGCTCGCTGTGGATCGGCAGTTTGCCTCGCGTCCCCGCCGACCCCTCCAGCCGCGTAGCCGACGATCCGCGCGCGGCGGCGCTGGGGCGAAAGTTGTTTTTCGATACTCGCTTGAGCGCAAACGGCTATGTTTCATGCGCTACCTGCCATCGCCCCGATCAGGAATTTCAAGACGGTCTGCCACTGGGGAAAGGACTGAGGCTCACGGCTCGCCGTACGCAAACATTGGTGGGCGTTGCCTATAATCCGTGGCTGTTCTGGGATGGGCGCAAAGATAGTTTGTGGGCGCAGGCCTTAGCGCCGCTCGAAGGCCCCGATGAAATGGGCGGCCACCGCTTCGACGCCGCGCGGGCGATGGCCTATTACTATCGCGCCGACTACGACTCCCTCTTTGGCCCACTGCCCGCAGTGGATTGGACGATGGCCTGGGAAACGTTGTCGGCTGAAGAGCAAGAGGCGGTGACCACGGTGTTTGTAAATATGGGCAAGGCAATTGCCGCCCACGAGCGCACCCTCCTGCCAGCGCCGAGTCGGTTTGATTCCTATGTCGCATCGTTGCTCAACGGCGGCGAGGCCGATCAAAAAAATTTCACCGCTGACGAAATTGCCGGGCTGAAGTTGTTTGTTGGCAAAGCCGATTGCGTGCGATGCCACAACACCCCCCTGTTCAGCGATGGCGAGTTTCACAACACGGGCGTGCCGCCTGCCGTGGGTCAACCACCGGATACGGGTTGGGCCGATGGCTTACCTTTAATGCTCAACGACGAGTTTGGGTGCAAAGGCCGCTATAGCGATGCCGCGCCGGATGAATGCGTGGATCGGCGCTACCTGGTCGCGGGTGTCCCAACGCAGGTCGGGGCGTTCAAGACGCCGACCCTGCGCGGCGTGGCCGACCGCGCCCCCTACATGCACGCCGGGCAGTTGGCGACGCTGGAGGAAGTCTTGCATCATTACAGCGCCTCCCCCGCCGCGCCGATCGGAGTCAGCGAATTGTATCCGTGTCAACTCACCGACAGTGAAATCACCGCGCTCGTATCGTTTCTCCAAACGCTCGGCGGCGCGCCGACCGTAACCCCGACACCTTGACCGATGTGCAGGAGTGACCTGAATTGATCCGCCAAAACAAAACTAAAGCCAAACTTCAACAGGGCCTGCCGGTCTTCGGCGTGATCGGCGGCAACGACGACCCGATGCTGGCCGAATTGATCGGGCTGGCGGGTTTCGATTTTTATATGGTCGATGCCGAACACGGCGCACTCGGCCCGGCGCAGGCGGTGGAGATAGTGCGGGCCTGCGAGTCGGTTGACATTACGCCTCTGGCCCGCGTAGGTCAAAAAGATGCCAAACTCGTACTACAATATCTCGACGCAGGTGTCGCCGGGATTATGATGCCGGGATTGAAGACCGCCGCCGAGGTGCGCGAGCTGGTGGCGGCGATGAAGTATCCGCCGCTCGGCAAGCGCGGGCTGGGGATGGGGCGGGCGAATGACTATATGATCGGCCCTATGCCGCAAGCCGATTACCTAAAGTTTGCGAATGAGCAGACATTGGTTCTGCCGCAGTTTGAAGAGGCAGAACTTCTGGAGCAATTGCCGGAGGTGGTGAAGGTGGAAAGTGTGGACGGCATCGTCTTTGGCCCGCGCGATCTGTCGTTGAGCATGGGCTTTCCCGATGGGCCGGATCATCCCGAAGTGCAGGACGTGATCCATCGCGCGATAACAATTATTCGTGGGGCAGGGCTGGCGGTCGGCATCACCGCCGGAACGGCTGAGGCGGCGCAGGCTGAGATTGCGCGCGGCGCGCAATTCATCCTCAATACCGTCCCGACTCTGATTCAGCGAAGCGCGCGTGAGTTTTTGAGTTCGGCAACATGACACTGACGACCCGGCAGGTCAATCCTGCGGGAACGCTGACCAGTAGGTATCGGCTAGTAGTCGGCCAACTTTAGATGTACAGGTCGTAGCCTAGCCCCTTGTGGGCGGGGAACGCGCACAAGGCGCTAAACTACATAGCGGTCTAACTTTGGTAGACTACTAGCGGGCATGAACAGGTATTGGGGCAGAGGAGGATGAGCGATGCTTGAACAAATCACTCTCGATCAATCTATCTCAAAAACGGGCTACAAACGCCGCCTGCCGGGGCTGCAACAGCGGCTCTACGACCTGACGCACGCAATGTTCAAAGCCAACGTGCCCTCCATGATCGTATTCGAAGGGTGGGCGGCCTCGGGCAAGGGCAGCACGATCAATGTGTTGACCGAGCGGCTCGACGCCCGCGGCTTCCGGGTGGTGCCAGTGTTGCCGCCGCGCACCAGTGAAACCCGTTACCCGTGGCTGTGGCGGTTCTGGCAGAAAGTTCCGGCTTACGGGCAGATGGTGATGTTTGACACGTCGTGGTACCGGCGGGTGTTGATTGATCGCATCACCAAGACGGTGAAGAAACGCGAATGGGAGAATGCCTATCAGGATATCGCTGAGTTCGAGGAGCAGTTGGCCGCTGACGGCACGGTGATGATCAAGTTCTGGATGCACATCAGCAAGAAGGAACAAGGCAAGCGATTCAAGAAACTGCTGAAGGATAAATTGACGGCCTGGCAAGTGTCGGAAGAGGACGCCGCCCAGCAGGGGGCTTACGACAAATATCTGGTGACGGTCGAGGAGATGCTGGCCCGCACCGACTCGCCATTTGCGCCGTGGACGATTGTGGAGGCCACCGACCGCTACTTCACTCGGATCAAAGTTTTTGAGACGATAATCCGCGCCTTTGAGGCCCGGCTGGGGATGGCGCCGGAACCGGCAAAACCATCTCGCCGCAAGAAGAAGGAGGCCGCCCATGCTTGAGAAAGTGGACCTCAAACTAAAGTTGGAGCGCAAAGATTACGACGATCAACTGGATCGCTTGCAGAACGAATTGCATTTGCTCGCCTTTCAAGTGTATGCGCGGAAGGCGCCGGTGGTGATGGTGTTCGAAGGTTGGGATGCGGCGGGCAAGGGCGGGGCGATCAAACGGCTGACGACAAAGATGGATCCGCGCGGCTACGTGGTGTGGCCGATTGCGGCCCCGCAGGGCGACGACAAAGTGCGGCACTATCTCTATCGCTTCTGGCGGCGTCTGCCGGAGGCGGGGCAGATCGCCATTTTTGATCGTTCCTGGTACGGGCGGGTAATGGTGGAGCGGGTGGAAGGGTTCTGTCCCGAGGCGGCTTGGAAGCGAGCCTATAGCGAGATTAACCAGTTTGAACGGGAACTGTTTGACTTCGGCGCGATCATCTTCAAGTTCTGGTTGCACATCAGCCAGCAGGAGCAATTGCGCCGTTTCAAAGAGCGCGAGCGTATGAACTACAAATCGTGGAAGATCACCGACGAGGACTGGCGCAACCGGGGCAAATGGGAAGATTACGAAGCGGCAGTCGAGGATATGCTGTTGAAGACCAGCACCCACGGCGCGCCGTGGACGGTTGTCGAAGCCAACGACAAGTATTATGCGCGGATCAAAGTGCTGAAGACGGTAGTGACCAAACTTAAGCAAGAGTTGGATTGATGGCTGAACTCCTTATCACTCATAGCCGTCGTCTCGTCCGCGACCTGCGTGCGCTCGGTCTCGAAGCCGGGCAGACGGTGATGATGCATGCTTCGGTCAAAGCCGTGGGTTGGATCGTCGGCGGGCCGGACGTGATCATCCAATCTGTGCTGGAGGTGCTTGGGCCGGATGGCACACTGATGATGTACGCGGCCTGGGAAAGTTCGCCCTACGATCTCTTTCAACAGGCTGATCCGCCCGATCAGGCATTGCTGGACGAGTGGCCGCCGTTTGATCCGGCCACCGCGCGAGCCATGCGGGCCTGGAGCATCCTGACCGAATATCTGCGCACCTGGCCGGGCGCGCGCCGCAGTGGCAACCCCGAAGCCTCCATGGTCGCCCTCGGCGCAAAAGCAGAGTGGCTTACCGAAAATCATCCGTTGCAGTATGGCTATGGCCCAGGGTCGCCGCTGGAAAAGTTGGGACAGTGCGGCGGCAAAGCGCTCCTGCTGGGCGCGCCGTTGGACGCTCTCACCCTTCTTCACTACGCCGAACACATTGCCTGTGTGCCAAACAAGCGGGTGGTGCGTTACAAGATTCCGTTCTTGCGCGACGGGCGGAAGGTATGGGTGGACGTGGAAGAGTTCGACACCGCCGACAAAGCCATTGAAGGCGAGGCTGATTACACGTTTGAAGAAATCGCGCGCGATTTCATGAGCGCCCACCCAACGCAAACCGGAAGGGTCGGCGCGGCGCAGTGTTATCTGTTCGACGCGGCCTCGCTCGCAAGTTTTGGCGCACGCTGGTTTGAGCAAAAATTTGGGTGATTGTGCGATGGAAACTTCTCCTTCTTTCTTCGCCCGCCTCGCCCGTTTCCTGCGCTCGCCCTTCTTCCCGATCTTCATGATCGTCTTTGTGGACGTGTTGGGGTTGGGGATCACCATCCCGGTTCTGCCGCTGTTTGCCCAAAACGAATTTGGGGCGACGGCGCTGCAGATCACACTGTTGCAAAGCACGTACTTCCTGGCCCAGTTCATCGCCTCGCCGCAGTTGGGCCGCCTGTCGGATCGCTTTGGGCGCCGCCCGGTGCTGTTGTTGAGCCAGTCGGGGACGTTCACCGCGCTCCTCATCAGCGGCTCGGCAGGGGCCTTGCCTTTCCTCTACCTGGCCCGAATCATTGACGGCCTGACCGGCGGCAACATCTCGGTAGCCCAGGCCTACCTCAGCGACATCACCGATGAAAAGAATCGGGCGCAGGGCATCGGCGTCATCGCCGCCGCCTTCAGTTCCGGCTTTTTATTTGGCCCGGCCTTCGGGGCCTTTATGGCCGCACAGTTCGGGCCGCGCGCGCCCTACTTCGTCGCCGCCGGAATCTCGCTCCTCACCATCTGCCTCACCTATTTCATGTTGCCCGAATCGCTCACCCCCGAGCGCCGGGCGGCCATGCCGCGCCGCGAGGGGGCGAAGCGCAGAAGTTCACTCGACTTGTTGCGGCTGCGGGGCGTGGCCCTGTTGTTGCTCATCGCCTTCGGCGGGCAGTTGGGGTTCTTCGCCTTTCAAAGCACCTATGTGTTGTGGTCGGAGAAAGTGTTGTTCGTCGGCTACGACACCAAATTTGTTCAGCAGGCTGTCGGCTTCATCCTCACTTACGTCGGCCTCGCCGGGATCATCACTCAGGCTTTTTTGGTAAAGCCCATTGTCCAGCGCTTTGGCGAGAGGGCGATGGTGGCCGGCGGCCTGCTCACCCGCAGTATCGCCTTTGCCCTCATGGCCGCCTTGCCCATCATCCCGCTGATCGTCGTTACCTCGCCCCTCATTTCATTTGGCAACGGCCTGGTCTTCCCCGGCCTCACCGCCCTGCTCACCTATCTCACCCCGCCCGACGAGCGCGGCTATGCCATTGGCCTGTCGGAGTCGGTGCAGGGGCTGGGGCGGATCAGCGGGCCGCTCGTCGCCGGGTGGTTGTTCGACAACGTCAGCCACGGCTCGCCGATGGGCTTTGCGGCACTGGCTGGATTCCTGAGCATGGCCGTCTCACTGATCTTGTGGCGGATTCCGATTGCGAAGCCGACCACGAAGCCAGAAGCAGTGAGATCGTGATCAAGATGGGTTGGCGGGCTACGTCTTCAGCCGCGACGAGGAGCGCGCGCGCCGGATTGGCCGCGGGTTGCGGACGGGCGATGTGAAGGTCAACGGCGTGGGCGGCATTGGCCTACACCCTATGGCCCCGCGCCCGGCCTGGAACCTAAGCGGCTTTGGCGAAGAGGGGACGGAGGAGACGTTCCGATTCTTTTGCGGGACGAGGACGGTGGGGTGGCGGGGCGGAAAGTCTAAGTTTGGGTGATAAACTCGACAAGTGGGTCGGCATATTGTCGAAAACGGGGTATTATGCGAAACGTTGGCCGAGTGATTGCCGAGCTGGGCGCTTTGTGTTGCTATCGTTTGTTTTGTTACTCCGTATCATTAGCCACCCAAGTCATAGCGACAATAGATGATAATTCAGGGGCAAGTAATGAATGGCCGCCCTTTCTGCCCAAACACATCCAGTTCAATTTTGAAGGCTACGTCAACCCCTACCAATACCCGCATCGATTTTGTGTTAGTCCCGATCAGGACAAACGAAGCATTGCATGACTACGCAATCACTGACCAACGCACATGCGGCGCAGATCGGTGCTGAGACTGAGCATGTCCTTCGCGATTTCGTGCGCGCTGCGGTGTCGCGCCTCTCCGAGGCACTGAAGGAGCAGGTACCAGACTGGAAGGTTGACTCGCGATGGGAACGCGGCACTGATGGGCACTTCCGGGAGCACACTAAGCGTACACGGAAGTTGTGGCCGATCTTGAACGATGAGTGGCTCAGTTCGCTGCCCGACTATGACACATGTGTCGAACACCTAAAATCCGACGTGGTCGTTGGGCCCCATCTGGACCGCTTAGTAGGGACCAATACTACAGCCTCACGCCTTGAAGCAGACGACATCCTGTGGTCCGCGATCTACGCGATGCTCAACGATGAAGGAGCCTTCGCATTCACCGACGAGCGATTCGACCGTAAATGGCAGGAGCTAATCGAGTTTTTTGGCGCAGACCGGATTGCGTTCAAGACAGTTGCGCCGCTTCCACACCTGGTTGTCCCAGATTTCCCGCTTCGCTTGAGCGACGAGCTAGTCCTCGATCGCCTAACTGAGGGTGAGGTGACACGATGTTACCAGGTCGGCGTGCTTCGGCCTCAATCGCAACACTTTCCGCTGATCTATGCCGAGGTCGCAGTCGGCATTCGGCGGACGATGTTCTTGCCGAAACTGATTCGGACAGGTGGTGAGCCGCTTGAGTCGCCAATTGCAGAGGATGAGGGTCGTTTCGGCAGTCGCCCTTTTTCGCGAGACGATCTCGTCGTTGACGATGTGCTTTCGGCATTGCGACTCTTTAAGCACACCCAGATTCGCACCGCAGGTCATGCAAGTTGGTCCGATTCCCCTTGGTTGAACGCTGGGACGTCGTATCGAGTGCTGCGGCATTGGCCGTACGGAGGAAAGTACGAACTGTCGGCAGGTGAAGTTCCGCAGTTTCTAGAGCTCTGGCATCTACTAGCGTAAGTTTTGTGCAATCAGGAGGCAAATCGTTGAATCAGATGCAGTTTTGCACGGCTCAGTCCACAGGAGGTAGCCTCTCGGGCGGAGGTACCGCCTGTGACAATATCTTCTTCAGACTGGCCGAGAGCAAACACGCAACATGGGATGTTGGTAGCCTTTGGCGAGTTTTCGAGTCAGCATGGTTTGATTGACCGACTGATGCAAGTACCCATCGCGCAGAAGACGCGCACCTTTGCACCTCAGACCAAGCTGGTGGAATTTCTGGTCGGGATCATGAGCGGCATTGAACATCTGCAAGACCTCAACGATGGGCCACGCCCCGTGGCCAAAGACCAGGTGGTGGCGCGCGCCTGGGATCAAGCGGGCTTTGCCCACTATAGCGGGGTGAGCCGGACGTTGGACGCCTGCGATGAGCGAACGGTGGCGGCGGTGGAAAAGGCGATCAATGAATTCAGCCGACCCTTCATCGCCAGCGCGATTGACGACTTGCTGCGCCGCGGCGCGCCCCTCATTTATGATTTCGACCTCACCGGTCAGGCGGTCAGTCCCACCAGCACCACCTATCCCGAGGTGGCGTTCGGCTGGATGAACGATAGCGTGAAACTGGGCTATCAGTTGGCGCGGGTGTGCTTGTCGCCGGAAGGCCGAGACCGAGTGTGGCTGGCGGGCTTCCATCATCCGGGGGACACTGTTTCGGCGGCCTGCTTGAAAGAATTGGTCGAAGCCGCCGAAGCGCAGACCGGGGTGC
>Ga0247727_10016926_pt1 | contig 11679 bp, 10 predicted proteins | sample WisWelCaveWW1625_FD_202498 | JGI IMG/M metagenome (GOLD analysis project Ga0247727, IMG submission 202498) | Biofilm microbial communities from Wishing Well Cave, Virginia, United States - WW16-25 | ecosystem: Environmental > Aquatic > Deep subsurface > Groundwater > Cave microbial mat | place... | reverse complement strand
CACCCGGCATCGCGATACCGGACGAGACGTTCTTCATCCCTCAGCTCGCTCATCGGCATTCGAGCCCCGTGGATCCGGCGGAGTTCCTCGACGACATCCGGCGCCTGCCGAGGCTTGCGGCGTGGGGCGTTCCTGCCGAGGACTTCGCCGCCCGTCTTCGTCCTGGAGTGAGCGTCGGAGAGGCGCTGGCGGCGGTGTTCTCTGCCTACGCGGCCAAGCACGGCAAGCCTCGATGGGGCGACAAGACGCCGATGTACATGCGCCACCTACGTCTCATCGAGGAGCTCTTTCCGGACGCCCAGTACGTCCATTTGATCCGCGACGGTCGCGACGCCGCGCTGGCCTTTCTCGACATGCCTGAAGGCGTCGTCACGAGGACGTGGGCACATCCCCGAAGCCCCGCCGGGTTCGCGTGCGAGTGGCGGACCGAGGTTCGGCGGGCGCGCGATCTCGGGCGGCGACTCGGCCCGTCGCGCTACCTCGAGGTCCGCTACGAAGATCTCGTCGCGGATACCGCGGGAGTCGTGCGCTCGATCTGCGAGTTCGCCGGTCTCCCGTTCGAGCCCGGGATGCTCGAGTACGCCGACGCGGTGGACGTCTCAGCGAAGCCGCATCATCAACGCCTGCTGCAGCCGCCGACCCGTGGTGTCCGAGACTGGCGGACGCAGATGAGCCGGGACAACGCGCTCGCCTTCGAAGCGATCGCGGGCGATCTCCTCGCGGAGCTCGGCTACGAGCTGCTCGATGCGGACACGGCGCGTCGTGGCGCGAGAGCCACGTTGCCGCTTGCGTGGTACCGCCTTCAAATGGGCGCGTGGAACGCGGCCGCACACATGACGCAGCGTTCGCCTCTCTGGCGGCGTCGGCACCCGCACCTCTTGTGATCAGCCATGTCACCGCGTATGCGGGACCGCAACAAACGAGACCTGACCCCCTGGTTGCACAGCGCAGCTCGCTCATAGATCAGTGGGCCCACTGATCCGCGAGGCGCGGACCAGGAGGCGCTACAGCCGGTCGAGGATCTTTCTCTTCGCGTCCTCGAACTCATGCTCCGTGAGAACTCCAGAGTCGCGAAGGGAAGCGAGCTGCTGGAGGCTCGCTAGATGCTCGTTGCCCCTAGCCTCGACATCCTGGCGGCGGCTCTTGATGCGGCGGCCGGCCGACCTGGCCGCCTGGTTGATTTCCAGGGCTAGCTGCCGCGCACTCGCTTCAAACTGTGGCATCACCTCGATCAGAGCAGAGCCCGTGGGGTGCTCCAGGACGAAGTACAACTTTCGGGAGTCATGCACCTTCTTCTTCTGGAGTGCGAACCCCGGAATTAGCGCAGAGCCGGGTAGGAGGCTTCCAGCAGCCATCCGGGTGAGCGTCGGCCGCTGGGTCACAGTCAGCGAACCGCTCGTCTCGACCGTTGCGCGAGTCGATGAATGCATGGCGATCACAGAGCCGTCGCCCGTGACGATTCGGTCCGCGAAGAAGTCGAACTCCCCGACGGTCCCGAGGTAGGGGGCGCGACGCAGCCTGCTTTGCTCGGTTAATGAGGCCAGCTCGTTCTCGTACTCCCGTACGAGCGACGCACTCCAACTCCAGAAGCCACTCGCGCTCGCCGCTACGCGAAGTCCCTCCTGGATGGCCTTCTCTTCGGCTACCGCGTCTCCGCGCTTTGCAGCCTTCTCTGCGACAGAGAATTGGAGGAACGCCTTGCGCCGTAGCTCGTGCTTATCCGACTTTCGATCTTTCAAGGTGTCTAACTCTAGGCCGACACCGAAGCGTCAACCAGTAACTCGTCATAGCAGCCGTCCTCGTCTGGCCGCCCTTATCAGAGGTGTACTACCCGTCGACCGTGTTTCGCCCGCGTACCGCGAGCAGCCGGCCGTTGAGCGAGAAGTAGTACGTCCGCTCGGTTGCGATCCCCGGCGAATAGCGACCGAGCGGGAGCCGCCAGACGATCTTCCCGTCGGAGACGCGGGCGGCGTACGTCCGCTTCTCGAGCGTCGAGAAGAAGACGAGCCCACCCACGACGAATGGAGCGCCCAGGATCCGGCCGCTCGTGTCGGCTTGCCAGAGCTCGCTGCCGGTGGTTGCGCGAAGTGCGCGCAGCGTCCCGTCGAAGCCTCCGACGAAGACGAGCCCGTGCGCGACCGCAGGCGTCGTGTAGCCGAGGCCACCCACACGCGAGGTCCAGACGACCCGACCGTCGACAGCGTCGAGCGCGACGACCTTGCCCGACCGGGCGACCGTGTAGATCCGGGCTCCGTCGGTCGAAGGGCTGGCATAGAAACTCTCGTACCGGAACGCGTCGCGCTTGATGTACGTCGACCAGAGCCTCTCGCCAGTGTCCTTGTCGAGGCAGAACACCGAGCCTGCGTACGTCGAGATGCAGACGCGCCGGCCGTAGAGAGACGGGCTGGCGTTTATCCGCCCACCAGTGTCGTAGGCCCACCGGATACGGCCAGTATCGCTGGCCACCGCGAAGAGGCGTCCGTCGGTGGAGCCGAAATAGACGAGGCCGGCGACGACGACGGGGGACGATTCGACCTTCCCAGAGGTTCGAACCTGCCACAGGGGACGGCCGCGCGCCCGATCGAGCGCCGTCACGGTCCCGTCCTGTGAGCTCACGATCAGCCGATCGCCGTCGATCGCCGGAGTGGACGGCTTCGTGCCCCCGAACTTACGTCGCCACCGGATCTTCCCCGTCTCCGTCTCGATCGCGAACGTCTCGCCCTCGAATGTGTTGACGTAGAGCATTCCCTCGCAGTAGCTCGGCGCGTATTCGATGTAGCCGCCGAGGCCTCGCGTCCAGAGGATCTTCCGGGCCGGGATGCCGAGATCGAAGGTGGGGCGCGCGAGCGAGCGCTGGGGATCGCCTCCGAAGGAGCGCCAGCACGAGGTTTCGCTCGCCCGCTCGGGGGTCGTGGGAGCTGTCGGCGCAGGAGTCGTGCCTTCCGAGACCGTCACGTCCTGGAGACCGGTGTCGAGCGAACCACGGGTTTCGTCAGGGGTCGCCAGCCAGACGGCGAGCGACAGCCCGCCGAGAGCGGCCACGAGCACTGCGACCACAGCGATGATCCACTTGAGGGCTCTGGGCATACGCGAAAGGCCGGTCGACCCGGCCCGGCGCCAGTGTGCCAGGAGCTGCGGCGCACGCGGCGACGCCGCGACGGCCGCGACGGGCTCGCTCACCGTCGTTCCTCGTGCAAGAACGGCCGCGGTCAGGCCGAGGACACCCCAGGTCAAAGGATCCTCGAAGAGCCCCGCGTAGAGCAGCGAGTGAACCACGAGCACGAACAGGACCGAGGCCAGCGCGATGCCGAGCGTCTTGTCCGAGCGCCCCACGAGCACCAGCGACCGGCCGGCGGCCACGAGCAGCCAGGCGTACAGCGCGAAGCCGATCACGCCGAGCTCGGCTAGCACTGTGAGCGGCGTCGTGTGCGATGCGTTGCGGCTGGGGGAGCCCTTTCCCGCGATCTCTGCGCTCGCTCGCGGCTGCCCGCCGATCCCGACGCCGGCGAGCGGCCGCTCGGTGAAGGCGTCGAACGTGACGCGCACGAGCCGTGACCTGCCGCTGGTGACGTCCTTCGCGGATCTCCCGCCCACGGCGTCGGCCGCGACCGCGCCTGCGGCGAGTGTGGCGACGATCGCAGATGCGATCAAGACGATGCGTACGCGACGGCCCGAGCCGACGAGCGCGACCCCGAACGTCACCGCGAAGAGCGCGACGAAGCTCGACTGCGAGTACGAGTAGAAGAGCCCCCAGAACAGGACAACGACGAACACCGACGCCACGACCCAGTCGACCGTCCGGCCTCGGCGGATGAGGATGGCGACGAGCAGCACGGCGATCGGGATCACGAGGTACCGGCCGTACAGGCTCGGGTCCTTGAAGAGGGACGTGACGCGGAAGAAGGACGTGTACGCGTTCGCGACCTCGACGTCGCGCGCGAAGAAGACGGTTCGCGTCTGCGCCTGCCAGATCCCGATCGCGGCGAAGAGCGAGCCGAGAGCGACGACCGTTACCAGCAGCGCCCGCGGTAGCCAGGCTGCGAGGGGGCTCCGTGCGACCGTCGCGAAGCCGGCGACGAAGGGAAAGACGAAGAACGCCAGCGCGATTCCGCCAGCCCGCTCGTCCCGGGTCCACAGGAACGAGGTCGCCGAGAAGGTCACGAGCGCGGCGAGCGGCAGCGCGATCAGGAACGGGGGCGGAGCGGGATGCTCACCGCGAACGACGCGGTACGCGAGCGCGAGCACCGCCGCTGCGACGACTAGATACAGCGGAAGAAGCAGGAACGCGTCCTCCTCCCCCAACCGAACCGGGATGCGAAACGGCGCGACGGCGAGCAGGGCGACGGGCACAACTGCCGGATAGCGGGCGAGCGGAACTGCGCCGAGGATCGCCGCGACGACTCCCACACTGACGAGCCCGAGCCCGGTCGGTTCCGTGAACAGGAGTCGAAGGTCGTCGTCGCCGACGAGCGAGCGCCCGATCCCTGCGGTCGCGAGCGCAAGCAACGCGAACCCCGCGAGGGGAAGCAGGCGTCCTCTCGGGATCAGCACGAGGACGGCGCCGAGCGCGCCCACGAGCGCGGCAACCTGAGCGGCGTCGGTGTGCTCCACGACGAAGGACGTTACGCGTTAGCTGGTTGAATAGCCCGGTGATCGAGGCCTGGCAGAAAGCCCTCGTCCTCGCCCCGCACACCGACGACGGTGAGCTCGGCTGCGGCGGCACGATGGCGCGGCTCGTCGAGGGCGGCTGCGAGGTTCGCTACGTCGCCTTCTCGATCGCGACCCGCTCGCTGCCGCCCGGGTTCGAGCCTGACACGCTCGCGCGGGAGGTGCGGGAGGCGACCGGCGAGCTCGGGATTCCCGAGAGCTGCCTCACCGTCCACGACTTCGACGTGCGCACGTTCCCCGAGCGCCGCCAGGATCTCCTCGAGCTCCTCGTCGCGCTCTGGGAGGAGTGGCAGCCGGACGTCGTCTTCCAGCCGTCGCACCACGACGTCCACCAGGATCACCAGACGATCGCGCAGGAGGGTCTCCGCGCGTTCAAGCGGACGACGATCCTTGGGTACGAGGTGCCGTGGAACAACTTCGACTTCTCGTACGGCGCCTACATCTCGCTCGAGAAGCGGCACATCGAGCGCAAGGTGGCGGCTCTCTCGCGCTATGCCTCGCAGCAGCACCGGCGCTACGCCGACCCCGAGTACATCTGGAATCTCGCGCGGGTTCACGGTGTGAACGTCAACCGCGAGTACGCGGAGTGCTTCCAGGTGTACCGCATCGTCGCGTAGGCGCTTCACGACGTGTTCGTTCAAGCCGATAGACGTTCGGCAGGCAGATAGCTATCTTCTGATGAAGCTAACGGATAGGAACATGACCAAGACATCGCTCTCGATAAACCGCGAGAAGGCGGACGCGGCGGCTGCTGTGCTCGGCACCAAGACGCTGACGGCGACCATCGACGCCGCCTTGAGCGAGGTCGTGGGCATGGAGCGTCGGCGCCGGCTCATGGCGCGCATCAGGCGTGACGGAGGGATCGGGCCATCCGACGACGAGCTCTGTCGACTACGCACACCGTCGTGACCGCGCTCCACCTGGCTGACACGACCGCATGGAATCGAAGTGGGAGAAGCGCGGCGATCGAGGCACGGTGGAGCGCACTTCTCGATGACCACACCCTCGCGGTGTGCTCTCCGGTCCGGCTCGAGCTGCTGTATTCGGCCCGGAGTCCCGGGGATTACGTCGCGCTCGCGGATGACCTCGCGGACCTGCCCGACCTCCCACTCGACGACGCGGTTACTGCTCGTGCCGAGGAGGTCCAGTCCCTCCTCGCGGTTACGAGCCACCACCGAGCGGCATCCATCGTCTACCTCTACGTGGCGGCCGTCGCGGAGTTGAACGACGCGACGCTCATCCACTACGACCGGCACTTCGATGCAATCGCGGGGGTCACGGGACAGGCTGCGGAGTGGATTGCTCCGCGCGGCACGCTCGACTGATTGCGTCAGTCGTCGAGGTGGAGGCGGCGACCGATCGCCCTTCGCTCGGCTGGTAGATAGAAGCCCAGCGGGAGCAGTGCGAGTGGGTAGACGAGGGCGAGCGGCAGCGCGACTGCGAGACCGCCGCCGGTGAGCTTCCCCGCGGTGACGAGGGCGATCCCCGCTGCAGCGGCTGTTACGACCCGCCGCCACTGGTACGGCACCGGGTAGATCCGCTGCGACCACCAGGCCATGCCCGCGAACATCGCCGCGTACGCGGCGATTGTCGCGACGGCAGCTCCCATCATCCCGTAGGGCGGGATCAGGAACAGGTTCAGCACGACGTTCACCGCGGCCGCGGCGCCGGTCACGACCCAGTTGAACTGCGTCCGCTTCGTGCGCCCGACGCCGATCGCGACGACAATGTACGCCGCGAACGCCACAGTCGAGAAGGCGAGCGGGCCCACGACGCGCGACGAGCTCTCGAACGCCGGTGCCGCGATCCACTCGACGATCCACGGCGAGAGGAGCGCGAGTGCCGTCGCGACCCACGTCGTCACGAACACGAGGTAGGTGAGCACGTACCCGTACGTGTGCCGGGCCTCGTTGTCGTCCTCGATCGAGTACGCGAACGCGGGCCACGCGAGGCGGAACGCGGTGAGCAGCAGCACCAAGGCCGAGGCGATCCGGACGCCGACGGAGTAGAGGCCGACCTCCTGCGTGTCTGCGAGCTTCACGAGGAAGAGCCGGTCCGAGAAGTTCGTCACCCAGAGGAAGAGTGCGGTCGGCACGAGGGGGACGCCGAAGTGGTTCATCCGTCGCAGGAGGCTGCGGTCGAACTGGAGGCCGAGTTGTTCGCGCCGGTATCCGAGGAGAACGGCGTACACGAGGAGCGTGCCGGCGAAGTTGCCGACGATCACGCCGATCGGCCCCTTCTCGAGCGCAACGACGAGGAGAAGCGTCGCGCCGATGGTCAGGAGGATGTTGGCGAGGCTCGCAGAGACGAACGCGACCGATCGCTCCTCGACGCGGAAGAGCGACGTGACCTGCTCGTAGTTCATGCCTGCCCAGAGTCCGACGAACGCGGCCATGACGAGCTCGCTGTCGTCCGCGGAGCCGAAGAGGGCGTCGGCGATGGGTGCGGCGAGCAGGAGCCCGCCGACGAGGCCGGCGGTCGCCATCGCCATCGTGAACCAGAAGGACGTGCGGAGGACGAGGCGTCGTGCGGCCGGATCGTCCGAGTCGAAGTAAAAGCGGAAGAACGCGCTGTGGATCCCCATCCGCAGCACGATCCCGATCACGGTGGTGAGCGCGATCAGGGTCTCGACCTTCCCGTAGTCCGACGGCGAGAGGTAGCGCGTGTAAAGGGGGAGGAGGAGGACGGCGAGGATTCGCGAGACCAGCCCCCCGAGCCCGTAGATCGCGGAGTGCTTTCCGAGCCTCTTGAGCTGCGCGCCGAGCGCCATCTCAGAGCCGAGCGTAGAGAGCGAGCAGGCGGTCGGCGACGCGTTCGAGGTCGTGAACCTCCTCGACGTAGGCGCGCGAAGCCGCCCCGATCCGCCGGCGCTCGGCCGCCGACGCGATGAGCGGCTCGAGGCGGGCGCGCAGGTCGTCCTTCGTCGCGCTCACGATCGGAACGGTGGTGCCGAGTGCGTCCTCGGTCCGCCATACGGCCTCGTCGTGCAGGAACGTAACGACGGGCTTCCCGAGCGCCATGCACTCGATGGCGAAGAGCCCGTACCAGCCCGCGTGCAGCTGGTCGACCACGATGTCCGCCTCGCGGTAGCGCTCGAACGCCTCATCGTGGTGGAGCCCTTCGACGAGGACAAGGTCGGCGTCGAGGCCCTCGCAGGCCGCGATCACGTGCTCCGTCCCCTTGCGTCGGCGGCTCGATGGCGCGTGCAGGATCACCGGTCGTGCACGGTCTGTCGGGGACGTGGGCTCGATCGCTCTCACGTCGATCCCCGGCGGGATCACCTCGGCCTCCGGCACCCAGCGAATCGCGTCGTACGAGCCGACGACCTCCGCTCCCGCCTTCTTTCCGGACGCGAGCTCGGCGGGTGTCTTCCCGCGGATGTCCGAGCCCAGGTAATGCATCACGGACTTCTTGCGGAGCGCGCGCAGGATCGGGAACTGCAGCGACTGCGGAACGAGCGTCAGCCCGAAATAGAAGTGGAAGGCGTCGGTGCGCGGCAGCAGCTTCAGCAGCGCCGACCACTGGGTGAGCTGCTTCCGCGCGAAGCCGCCGTGGCGCTCGAGCGACCAGTCGGCCTCGGAGTGCAGCGTGTAGCGATTGAACACGACGAGCTGCGCATCGACGCCTCGGCGACGGAGCGCCTCGACGTTGGCCCAGGGCACGCCCGCCGTGTTGACCGGGCAGTGGACGACGCGTAATCGCCTACTGGTGTCAGACACCGAATCGTGTCAAGGGGATTTGTGACAAGTGTGTGTCAATTCATGAACAAGATGAATGGTCATCGGTGCGCCGAATAGGGCCGTCGTCGCCGAACACAGCCGCGCACAGCCACGATCCGTGCGCCCGTGTCCGCGAGGGTCACGCTCGACGTGGTGTCTGACACGGGTCCTTCGAGGTCGCGTCACTCGAGGTCGATGCCGTCGTCGACCAGCTGTTCGAGGCGGCGCGCCTTCTCGGCATTCAGCATCGACCGCATCGTCTGACCCATGGTCGCGCCCTGGTACACCCAGATCTCCGGGTGGACGAGGATCTGCAGCCACGGGAAGCTGCCACCTCGCAGCTCCTCGTGCGGACAGCCGGACCGCCAGTGCTGGTTCGAGTCTGACCGATACGCCGACGGTGAGAAGTATGGCTCCGCGTAAACGTTGGTCGCGCCGGGGATCTGCTCGGACATGTATGCGGACTCGGGGTTGTGCCACGAGACGACGCCGTCGAAGCGCTCGTCCAGCTCGACGTTTGGATACACGGCGTGCAGGCCGACCCGGTGCCCGAGCTCGCGAAGCCGTGCGATCGCGGCGATCCCTTCGCCCGAGGCGAGGTTGTAGAAGACCGACTCGGTCATGAGCAGGTACGTTGCGAGGACCCCGACCTCGGTCTCGAGCTCGGCCATCTGCAGCGCCGCGTCGAGGGAGAGATCGATGTCGTGGCGGAGGTAGATGTCGCCACGCTCGGGGCTCTCCCTGAACGCCTTGAACCGGTAGCCGCCCGTTTGCGCCGCCTCGAGGATCTCGCGGTAATGGTCGAGGTCAAATCGACAGCTCATCCGGCGACCTCGACCTCGAGCAGCGCCGCCGCCTTCTCCGCACGAAGGAGTGCTTCGTGCGATGAGTCCGCGACCGCGATCACGTAGCCTCGGCGATCCCCGTCGCGCCGCACGGGCCGGATCGTCTCACCGATCTGGAGATACGTGTCCGCCTGGACGACTCCCTCGGAGGCAAGAACCGGGTCGAGGCTTCCGATTCGAACCACTTCGCCCGTTGGAAGGGGGCCGGGTTGCGCCGTGAAGAAGCGAATCGCGAGCGGCTGAGTGAAACGGGGCAGCGCGACGTCGTCGGGCACCTCCTCGCCGAGCGCCTGGCGCAGTGCAACTTCGACGAGGTCGACGCCGGTTGCGTGGCGAACGAGGTCGGCCATCTGCCCTCCCGGGATGCGCGCTGCCACCTCCACGACGGCGACGCTGCCGTCCGGGCTCGCGATCAGCTGCGGAAAGGCGATCGCGTCCCGAAGCCCGAGTGCGCGAATCGACTCGACCGCCACCTGCTCGGAGAGGCGGAGCTGCTCGCCGTTCACGGACGGCGGATACACGTGGATCCAGCCGACGCCGAAGCCGATTCCCGGCGGGCGCAGCCGGTCGGAGAGGGTCACGAGCGCCGCTTCGCCGCCACGCGCGATGACGATCCCGTTCATCTCGACCCCGTCGACGAACTCCTCGAGAATGGCCTCGTTCGTCGGTGACTCGACGATCGCGTCGCCGAGATCGCGTTCGAGCTCGTCGCGGCTCTCGATGCGGAACACGGCGCGCTGGCCGCCCGAGTCGACGGGCTTGAGGACTGCTGGGAGCTGCACTGGTTCGAGCGCTTCGCGGATGTCGGCGGAGGAACGAAGGCGTGCGTACGGCGGCTGTGGTAGCCCTGCGTCCGCGAGCGCGCGTCGCATCGCGAGCTTGTGCGTCAGCCGGTGTGCCGTCTCGGTTCCGATGCCCGGCAGACCGAGCTCCTCCGCGACAGCCGCGACCACGGGTACCGCGCGGTCGGCCGAGACGGTGAGGACGCCGTCCGCGCCGATCCGGCGCGCGACCTCCACGACCGCCTCTACGTCCATGAAGTCGACGACCTCCGCAACGTCTGCCGACGCGAGCCCCGGCGCCTCGAGGTTCCTGTCGACCGCGGCAACACGAAGCCCACGGGCGCGCGCCTGTTCGATCGCGCGGCTCTGATGGCGCCCAGCGCCGACGAAGAGGATGGTCCTCACGGGCGCCGATGCTAACGACGGGCCGCGCTGCTACGTGACGCCGCCGGGCGGCAAGAGCCACGGCGAGACGCGGTTCCAGCGACCGATGTGACATCCGTTCTGGCGGGTAAACGTGGCCCAGACCCGCCTACCGGCCACGGTTCCCACGACGAGCGCTTTCTGAGGGCCGCCGTAGATCTCGGTGCAGACGCTGTCCAGCGGGATGGGGGCGAAGAGCTTCACGCCGCCAGCTGCGAGCCGGCGGCACGCGATCCCCGGGCGCCGAAGCGATCCACGAGCCGGGTTGCAGCGAAGGGTCCACGTGACGCTCGAGCGTGTCTTGGCGCCGTCCTCCCAGTACGTCACTCGGAGCGATGTGCCGGGCGCCGTGGCTGCGAGAGCGAGCGCACTTGCCGAAATGGCTCCTACTGCCACGAGCGTGAGAAGCGCGCGCATGTGCTCAGGGTACTCTCACGTCCCGTGCAGGGACCCTCCGGCCGCCGAATCACGGTGCTCGCCTGCGCCATCCTCGCTGCCGCGGTCCTGCTCCCCGTCGGCGCACGAGCGGTCTCGGGCACGTACCACGACGACTCGCTCTGGGCGAACTCGCTGCGGTCCCTCGGAGGGCTCGACACCCCGTTCGACCTCGCCGTGTTCCTGCGCGCGAGCGAGGCGGTTCGACACGGCGAGAGCCCTTACGTCGACGGCGCCGTGGTGGCCGAGGGTCAGCCGGCGCCGTACGTGTACCCGCCTGTCCTGGCGTTCCTGGTTGCGCCGCTGACGATCCTTCCCGAGACCATTCGCGGCTCCTCGACGCCCGGAATCCTGTTCACGCTGATCCTCATCGCCTGCACGGTCGGTGCGCTTCTCGCGCTTGATGTCAGAGACTGGCGCTGCTACCCCGTCGCGCTTCTGTATCCGGTCACGCTCGAGAACTTCGAGTACGGAGCGATCGGACCGGTGCTGGCGCTCCTCGTGGCGCTCGGATGGCGTCACCGCGACCGCGTCTCGGGAGCTGCCGCAGCGACGGGCGCTGCGGTTGTCCTCAAGGTGTTCCTCTGGCCCCTGATCGTCTGGCTCGCGGTAACCCGCAGGTGGAGAGCCGCGGCCGGCGCGGCCGGAACGGCTGTCGCGCTCGCCCTCGTCTCGTGGGCCGTCATCGGCTTCCGGGGGCTCACCGAGTACCCGTCGCTTCTGAGGCGTCTCTCCGACGTCGAGGCCGAGAGCTCGTACTCGGCATTCGCCCTCCTACGTGCCGGCGACGTCCCGCAGCTAGCCGCG
>Ga0247727_10016925_pt1 | contig 11679 bp, 8 predicted proteins | sample WisWelCaveWW1625_FD_202498 | JGI IMG/M metagenome (GOLD analysis project Ga0247727, IMG submission 202498) | Biofilm microbial communities from Wishing Well Cave, Virginia, United States - WW16-25 | ecosystem: Environmental > Aquatic > Deep subsurface > Groundwater > Cave microbial mat | place... | reverse complement strand
GCGTAGAAATCAAGACGCCGCGCCGCCGTAACCGCCGGGTCGAGCACTCGCAGCGACCCGGCGGCCGAGTTGCGCGGGTTGGCGTATCGCGGCAGCCCTTGCGACTCCCGCTCGGTGTTGAGACGCTCGAATGCGCGGGTCGACATGATCACCTCTCCGCGCGCTTCGAATGTCGCCGGCCGGCCGGCCGCGCTCAACGGGAGCGATCGGATGGTGCGCGCGTTCCCGGTCACGTCTTCGCCGACCGCGCCGTCGCCGCGGGTGATCGCCTGAACCATCGCCCCATCCCGATACCGCACGGCCATCGAGAGACCGTCGAGTTTCAGCTCCGCTGTGTACCGATACCGGTCGCCGCCCAGCAACTCCCTCACCCGGCGGTCGAACTCCAGAAACTCGCTTTCGCCGAATGCATTATCCAGGCTCAGCATCGGTGAGCTGTGGGACGCCGGAACAAAACCCTGGCGCGTTTTGCCGCCCACGCGCTGCGTCGGTGAGTCGTCGGTGATCAGCTCCGGATGAGCGCTCTCGAGATCGCGCAGACGCCGGGTCAATTCGTCGAAAGCGGCATCGGAGATCTCAGGCTGGTCGAGGACGTAGTAGAGATGCTCGTGGCGCCGGATCTCCGCGCGCAGTCTCTCGATCTCATCGGCGACGGCTGGCGTCATGGCTGCTTATGATATTGTGAATCAGTTCGACCCCCCCGGAGACCGGCCGCGACGTACCACAACATCCGACTCATCTATAATCCCCTCGCCGGCGCGCTCCGGCGCAACCCGGGCCTGCGCGTCCAGCGGATCCTCGATATCCTTCGCCGGCACGGCCACGCTGCCCAAGCCGAGCCGACCGCCGCCCCCGGCCATGCCGCCGCGCTCGCTCGTCAGGCGGTCTCCGAGAGCGCCGACCTGGTGCTGGTCGCCGGCGGCGACGGCACGGTCAACGAGGTAGTCAACGGCATGGCTGGATCTTCGGCCCCCCTCGCCGTCTTGCCGGCCGGCACGGCCAATGTTCTCGGTTGCGAGCTCGGCCTCTCGCGCTCGCTCGAAACGGCCGCGTCCCGCCTGGACAGTCTGGTCTCCAGGACGGTGGCCGCCGGGCGGTTCCGACCCGACGATGGCCCGCCGCGCCTGTTCCTTCTGATGGCCGGCGTCGGCCTCGACGCGCACATCGTCCAACAGGTCAGCGGCCCGTTGAAACGACGCGCCGGAAAAGCGGCCTATTGGCTGGCCGGTTTCCGCCAGCTCGGCGGTCGATGGCCGCAGTTCACCGTTTTCGCCGAAGGATCGTCTTATCGCGGTGGCTTTGCGCTCGCGAGCCGCGTCCGAAACTATGGCGGAGATCTCAGCATCGCCACCAGCGTTTCGCTGCTCGACGACGACTTCGAGCTGGTGATCTTCGAGGGCGACCGCTCGTGGCGCTATTTGAAATACCTGGCGGGTGCGGCCTTCCGCCGCCTGCCGGCCATGGCCGGCGTGCACGTCCTCCGTACGCGGCAAGTCCGGTTCGAGGGGCCAGCCAACGCCCAGCTCGACGGCGAGTTCGCCGGCCCGATTCCGGCCACTATCGAACTGGTCCCCAATGCCGTCCGGCTGCTGGTTCCCCCGGGATTTGAGGCCCGCTACTGTACGGGTTGACGCGCATCCATGTAATTGACAAACAGCAGGAATGGAGCGCCTTCCATCCGGCGCCTGCAACAGGCCGATCAGTGCACCGGCGACCAGATAGCCCGACATGAGCCAGACCGCCTGGATCCAGAACCACGGCAGGATGACGGTGCCGGCCGAATCGAGCGCCAGGGAGGCCCGCAACCCGACTTCGACGCCTCCGTAAACGCCAAACGCCAGCGTCCCAGCGGCCGCGGCCGTTGGCATGAACCACACGATCCGTCCGTAACTGGCAGCCCGAGCGATCACTGCAAGTAGCCGAGCGACCGCAAGCGTTCCAGCGTCGCCGGGTCCGGCTTGGCAACTGGCGCGCTTACCGCCTGTGCTCCTTTGAGCCATTGATGGACTACTCTCTCCATCTCGGCCGCCGCCGGATCGCGAGAAAACAGGTTCCGGTGTTCCCGCGGGTCCGAGGCGAGATCGTACAGTTCCCGTTGGCCGTTGCTGGAGAAAATGAATTTCAGTGCACCCGAATACACCGCCGTCTGGTCCCGCCACAACGGCTTTGGCGACAGCCGATTGAAGAAGCCCTCGCTGAAAATCTTCCGGCTCGAGCTCGCCCCGCCGGCGCGAAGACTCCTTCCATCCACCAATCCGCCGGCCTGAAGGCCGGCTGCCTCGAGGATTGTTGGAACCAGGTCCACGAGGCTCACGCGATGCTCCACCGTTTCGCCCCGGCGTTGGAAAGGATGCTTGACCATCAGCGGGACGTGGACCACTTCTTCGTACAGGGAGGTGCCGTGGAGCATGGCATCATGGTCGCCGACGGATTCGCCATGATCCAGAGGTGACTACGATGAGCGTGTTGTCATAAAACCCGAGTCGCCGCATGTGGTCGAACAACCTGCCGATCTCGGCATCCAGGTGCACCAGGCTGGCGTCATATTGTGAGATCCAGTGCTGGCGGATCGGCTCCGGAACCCGCCCGCCGGATAGATATGCAGAGAGTGTATTGGTCCTGATGTCAGGGCGGAAGCCCGGGAACCGCCCGCGGATCGCAGGCGGTGGCAACAGCGGCAGATGAACTTCCATGTAATTGAGGAACAGCAGGAACGGCCGCTCGTCGGATCGGCTCCGCTCGAGCATCCGGAATGCGGCCCGATTCATGTCCTCGGCGCGGCCAAACAGCCGTTCGGTCTCGTCTCCCGATAGCCGTCCGAGGATGCGGCGCATCGGCAATACACGGAACGCCGGAAACGCCGGCTGGGAGTGTTCGACGACTTGGAGTGGCCGCCGGCTGTCGAAACCGTGAAATCCTTGCTGCAAACCCCAGGGAACGCCGAGGTAACCGTAGTTGGCGCCGACAGCCATCGTGCGATAACCGGCTTTCGCCAGAGTTTCCGCCACCGTCTCGGCCCGCGAATCGAGAGGTCGGGAAACGGATAAAGGCAGGACCGCATAATGGGCCCCATGCCGGCTCGCATACTGGCCGGTGAACATCGAGGCGTGCGAGGACAGCGTCATGTTCGAGGCGGAAATGGCGTGCTTGAAGAGCGTCGCCTGGCTGGCGAATCTCTTCAGCTCCGGGGTCGTGTCTCGGCCGTAGCCGTACATCGGCAAATGGTCGGCGCGGGCCGTGTCCAGCACCAGCACCACGATATTGGGCAGGCTCCGGCCGGCCTCTGAGCGCGCAGTTCCGGCCATGGCAGATGTTCCTGATTGAGCCACGAAGCGATTCCGAACACGGCGGCCAGGAAGCCCCCCAGAACCACGGCGCTCCGCGGCAGCGAGAAAGCGCCCCATGCCGCCGGGCGGGAGCGCCGGAACGCACTGGACGCGACCGCCAGAGCCAGTGCCGCCGTCAGCGCCATCCACAGGCCTCTTCGCTGCTTCTGAAAGACCTCGAGGTCGAGCTAGGGCGGAGCCAGGAGCAGAAAACTGGCCGTCCAGGGATTCTTCATCGCCGTCAGGCGATGACTCCAGGTGGTCGAGCGGAGCTCGAGCATCGCCACCGCATGACAGCCGCGAAAAGCAGGGAGGCGTATTGGGCTGCCGGTCGCGGGGCCGCCAGCCACACATTGACGGCAAACGCGAGCGCCACCAGACCGCCCGCGCCGGTTTGCATGGCGACCGGCCTCTCCATTCCGGAACGCGGGCCAACGGCTGCGGCTGCTGGCAGCAACAACAGCCCCAGCAGACCACCGGCCGCCAGGTATCCGGCCATCAGCCAGGCCGCCTGCGTCCAGAACCACGGAAGGATGACGCGATCCGGCGACAGCCGGACCAGCGAAACGCGCAAGGCGAGTTCGACGGCTCCGTAAGCGCCGAACGCCAGCGCTCCGCGCGACCCGGCCGCAATAGCCAATGTCAGAAACCGCAAGCGCCCTCCATCACCCCTGCTCACTGCACGTAACCGAGCGACCGCAAGCGTTCCAGCGTCGCCGCGTCCGGCTTGGCACCCTGGCGCCATCCCGCCGGCGCTTCCTTGATCCATTGAAGTACTACCTTCTCCATCTCAACCGCCGCCGCCGAGTTGCGAGAAAACAGGTTCCGGGTTTCGCGCGGGTCCGTGGCGAGATCGTACAGTTCCCGATGGCCGTTGGTGGATAAGATGAATTTCAACGTACCCGTGAAAACCGCCGTCTGGTCCCGGCGCAGCCGCTTGGGAGCATCGTGCTTGGCGAAGCCCTCGCTGAAAATTTTCCGGCTCGAATTGGCCTGTCCCCTCGGAAGACTCGATCCATGCATAACACCGCCGGCCTGGAGGCCCACTACATTCAATATCGTCGGCGCCAGATCGACCAGGCTCACCGTCGTCGTGACGACCTCCCCTGTCCGCTGCAACGGATACTACACGATCAGGGGAACGTGGACCACTTCTTCGTACAGGGACGCGCCGTGGAGCATGGCGTCATGATCGCCGACCGATTCGCCGTGATCGGAAGTGACCATGATCACCGTGTTGTCATAGAGCTCGAGGCGGCGCAGGTGGTCGAACAAGCTGGCGATCTGGGCATCCAGGTGAACCAGGCTGGCGTCATACTGCGAAATCCAGTGCTGCTTGACCCGATCAGACACTTCGCCGCTGGGTCCGTGCCATTTGCTCGTTAAATAATAAAAGCTTTTTACCGGCCTCATGCCAGGGCGGTAGCCCGGGAATCGGCCGCGGAGCGCCGGTGGAGGAATCAGGGGCAAATGAACATCCATGTAATTAAGAACCATCAGGAATGGCCGCCGTTCTTCCTGGCTGCGCTCGAGCATCCGCCGTGCGGCCGCATTAACGTCCTCGGCACGGCCAAACAACCGGTCCATTTGGTCGCCTGATAAAGGCCCGATGAGGAGGCGCATCGGAAAGAAACGGGACTCCGGAAACGCCGGACTGTGGTTATTGACGGCTTGCAGCGGCCGCCGCCCGTCGAACAGGTGAAAGCCTTGCTGCAACCCGAATGCCGGGCCGAGGAAAGCGTAATTGGCGCCGGCGGCCACCGTGCGGTAGCCGGCTTTCGCCAGGGTCTCGGCCACCGTCTCTGCCTCCGAATCGAGCGGCCGGCCGACCGGAAACGCCGCGCCGGCGTAATAAGCGCCATGCCGGCTCGCATACAGGCCGGTGAATATCGATGCGTGAGAGGACAGCGTCATGTTCGAGGCGGAAATGGCGTGCTTGTAGAGCGTCGCCTGGCTGGCGAATCTCTTGAGCTCCGGGGTCGTGTCGCGGCCGTAGCCGTACATCGGCATATGATCGGCGCGAGCCGTGTCGAGCACCAGCACAACGACGTTGGGCCGGTCGCCCGCCGGCTTCTGAGCGCGCAGTTCCGGCCATGGCAGATGTCCCTGATTGAGCCACGAAGCGATTCCGAATACGGCGCCCAGGAAGCCCCCCAGAACCACGGCGTCCCGCGGCAGTGAGAAGCCGCCCGATGCCGCCGGGCGGGACCGCCGGAACGCACTGGACGCGACCGCCAGAGCCAGGGCGGCCATCAACGCCATCCACAGACCTCTGTGCTGCTTCTGGAAAACCTCGCCATCGAGCCAGACCGGAACCAGGATTATAAAACTGGCCGCCCATGGATTCGTCAACACCCCCAGGCGACGGCTCCAGGAAGTGGCGCGGAGGCGCACAATCACGGCGCTGATGACTGCGGCTGCGAAGAGCAGAGAGGCGTATACGGCTCCCGGCCGCGGGCGTTCCAGGCACACGTTTACGACAAACGCGAGGGCCACCAGACCTGTGGCTCCGGTCCGAACGGCGGCCGTCGGATCGATTTCGGATCGAGCCGCCAGCCCGGTCGCCACCGGCAGCAACAGCCCTAGAAGTCCGCCGGCCATCAGGTATCCTGCCATGAGCCACACCGCCTGAATCCAGAACCATGGGAGAATGACCCGATCCGGAGACAGCAGGATCAGGGAAGCCCGCAAGGCGACGTCGACGGCTCCGCAGACGCCCATAGCCAGCATCCCGCTGGCGGCCGCAGCAAGGAGAGCCGTCAGGATTCGCATCGCCCCTCGAGGTTGGGCTTCACTGTACGTAACCGAGCGACCGCAGTTTCTCAACGGTCGCCGGATCCAGTTTTCCCTGCCCACCGGTTGCTTTGGGCGCCGAATTGCGCCACCCCCGCGCGACCGATTCGAGCTTCGAAGCAACCGCGGATCCGGAGATGTACAGATTGGCGGTTTCTCCCGGATCCTGGGCGAGGTCATAGAGCTCGTGATGGCCGTCGCTGGAGAAAATCAACTTCAGGGAACCGGACAGGACCGCCGTCTGCTCCCGCCGGTAACGGCGATCTCCGCGTGACTGCGCAAACGCTTCGCTGAAGACGTAGGGGCGCGATTTCACCGCTTCCCCGCGCAGGCTCGTTCCTTGAAGAGCCCCTCCGGGTCGCGCGCCGGCCACCTCCAGAATCGTGGGCAGCAGATCGGCATGGCTCACGGTGGCGCTCACAATCTCCCGGTTCCGCTGGAACGGGAATCTCACGATCATCGGGATGTGCACGATGTCCTGGTAGAGCGACAGGGAGTGGGCCACCACGTTGTGCTCGCCAAAGGATTCGCCATGGTCGGAAGTCACCACAATCAGGCTGTTGTCCCAGAGGCCCAGATTGCGCAGGTGGTCGAACAGCCTGCCCAACTGCTCATCCAGATAGGCCAGGCACCCGTCGTATTGAGAGATCCAATGTAGCCTCGTCGAATCCGAAAGACGGGTCTGCTTCCAGCGCATCTGTTCCAGATCGAGGAACAGTTTCAGCGGCCGGATCGCGGGCCGGTATCCGGGAAACATCGCGTGGTAGGGCGCCGGAGGCACCAGCAGATGGTGGGCGTCGGCGTAGTTGACAAACAGCAGAAATGGCCGCTGCTCCCTCCGGCTCCGCTCCAGCATTTCAAAAACGGACGCGTTGATATCTCCGGCGCGCCGGTTCCGGCCCTTGAATTCATGGTTCGCCGGACCGCCGAACATCTGTTGCAGCCGAATGCCGAGCAGCCCCAGCGTCGGCGGATGGGAGACGGCGATCTGGATGGGTTTACGGTCGTCGAAAACCTGAAATCCCTGGTCAAAGCCGAAGGTCGAATTCACATACCAGAAGTTGGCGGTGATACCCATCGTCCGGTAGCCCTCCCGCGCCAGAATCTCCGCCAGCGTCTCCACCGGCTCCCCCAGTGGACGGCCCAGGGGAGCCGCGCCCATGGGATGAGCACCGTGCCACCGTGGATAGAGTCCCGTGAACATGGAAGCGTGCGTGGTCAGGGTAAAGTTCGAAGCAGCCACGGCTTTCGTGAACAGCGTTGCCTGCTCCGCCAGCTTGGCCAGCTCCGGCGTCGTATTCCGCCCGTACCCGTACAGCGGCAGATGGTCGGCCCGTACGGTGTCCAGCACCAGTAAGATCACGTTTGGCCGGTTGCCGGCCGGAGATGGCGTGCCGAGATCGCCCCACTCAGGAATCTTCCGGTTCATCGCGGAAGCCACGACGAAGATCGCCAGATAAGCCACCCCAACGATGGCCCCGCTCCGGATCATCGAGAAGCCGCTCGAAGCACCACCGCCGGTGCTCCGAAGCGAAGCTGCCAACACTGCCAGCGCCAGCGCCCCGGTCACCATCGTCGCCTGGAAATGCTCTTGGTTGTGGAGAACCTCGCGGACCAGCCATGTCGGAACCAACATCAGCAGGCTGGCTGTCCAGGGACTTGTGATGAACCGCAGCCTCTGGCGCCACTTGTCTGAGCGCAGGCTGAGGACCCCGGCGGCCATCAGGCAGGCGGCGAAAAACAGGGAGCCGTAGGCGGAGGCTGGCGGCCGGCCCGCAAGCAGCAGATTGACGCAGAAGGCGATCGCGAGCAACCCGGTGGCCCCGGCCCGGAATGGTTCCACGGCGTTGGGCGCCCGCGCCACAAACAATGTCGCAACTGACAGCAGCAGGCCGGCCAGGGCGCCGGTCAACACGTACCCCGCCATCAGCCACCCGGCCAGTTCCCAGAACCAGGAAACCAGAACCTGGTCGGGCAGTAGAAACGACAGCGACGCCCGTAAACCAGTTTCCACGGCTCCGTAGGAGGCAAAGGCGAGGGCGCCCCAACCGGCCGCCGTCGCCGTCTTCTTCACCATCCGGGTGCCGCCCGATCCTTCATTGCACGTATCCCAGGGACCGCAGTTTCTCAATCGTCGCCGGATCAAGCTTTCCATGCCCGCCCGTTCCTTTGGGCGCCGCCTTGAGCCACTCGCGCGCGACTTCCTCCAGCTTGGCGGCCGACGCCGACCCGGATCCGTACATATTGGTCGTTTCCCCGGGATCCTTCGCGAGGTCGTAGAGCTCGTGACGGCCGTCGCTGGAGAAAACCAGCTTCAGCGGGCCGTAAAAGACCGCCGTCTGGTCATGTCGAAAACGACGATGCGCCCGTGCCCGCGCAAACCCTTCGCTGAAAACGTAGGGGCGCGATTTCACCGCTTCCCGGCGCACGCTGGCGCCCTGAAGGGCCGCTCGAGGCCGCACGCCGGCTGCCTCCAGCATCGTAGGCGCCAGGTCCACCTGGCTCACCGTCGAGGTCATCGTCTCCGGACTCCGCTGGAAAGGGAATTTCACGATCAGCGGAATGTGCACAATGTTCTGGTAGAGAGTGACGGCGTGGAGCACCACGTCGCGCTCACCAAAGGATTCGCCGTGGTCGGACGTCACCACGATCAGGCTGTTGTCCCAGAGCCCTAGCTTGCGCAGGTGTTCAAACAGCCGGCCCAGCTCGGCATCCAGATAAGCCAGGCACCCGTCGTATTGCGAGACCCAATGCCGCCTCAACGAATCGGTGAGAATGCGGTTATGCCTCACTTGCATCTCATCCAGATCCAGGTACAGTTTCATCGGCCGGATCGCCGGCTCATATCCGGGAAACATGGCGTGGTAAGGGGCCGGAGGCACCAACAGTTGATGGGCGTCCATATAGTTGACAAAGAGCAGAAATGGCCGCCGCTCCCTCCGGCTGCGCTCCAGCATCTCAAACACGGACGCGTGGATATCTCCGGCGCGCCGGTTCCTTCCCTCGAATTCGTGGTTGGCCGGGTCGCCGAAAATTCTTTGCAGCCGGATGCCGGCAAACCCCAGCGTCGGCGGATACGCCACCGCGATCTGAACAGGTTTGCGGGCGTCGAAAACCTGGAATCCCTGGTGAAGGCCGAAAGGGGGGCTCACAAACCCGAAGTTGGCCGCGATGCCCATGGTCCGGTATCCCTCTGTTGCCAGGATCTCCGCCAGCGTCTCGACCGAATCGCCGAGGCGACGGCCCAGGGGAAACTCGCCCATCACATGAGCGCCATGCCACCGCGGATAGAGGCCAGTGAACATCGATGCGTGCGTCGACAGGGTCAGGTTCGAAGTGGCCACCGCGCTCCGGAACAGCGTGGCTTGCCCGGCCAGCTTTGCCAGCTCCGGCGTCGTGTTGCGCGCATACCCATACAGCGGCAGATGGTCAGCGCGAACCGTGTCCATAACCAGCAGGATAACGTTTGGCCGGCTCGCGGCCGGAGGAGACGTGCCGAGTTCGGGCCACTCGGGAACCTTCCGGTTCATTGCCGAAGCCACCGCGAAGATCGCTGCAAAAACCACCGCCACGGTGGCCGCGCTCCGGACCAACGAAAAGCCGCCCGAAGCCCCCCCGCGCCGGTAGCTCCAGATCGAGGCCGCCGCCACCGCCAGCACCAGCGCTCCTGTCAGCATCATCGCCGCAAGATTCCTTTGACTGTGCAATATCTCGCGGCTCACCCAGGTCGGAACCAATAACAGCAGGCTGGCCGTCCACGGACTCGTCAGCAACCGCAACCGCCGCCGCCAGAGGATCGAGCGCAAGCTGACAAGCACGGCAACGATCTCACAGGCGGCAAACAACAACGACCCGTAGGCGGACACCGGCGGCCGGCCGGCCAACAACAGATTGACGGCGAATGCCGAGACCAGCAGCCCAGTGGCTACGGCTCGGAATGCGTCAGCGCTACTCGGCTCGGGCGCCACCAACCGAGTCGTCAATGGAATCAGCAAGCCGGCCAAGGCGCCGGTCAGCACGTACCCGGCCATCAGCCACCCGGCCAGCTCCCAGAACCAGGAAACCAGAACCTGGTCAGGCAGCAGAAACGACAGCGACCCCCGTAAACCGGCTTCCACGGCTCCATAGGAGGCAAAGGCCAATGCACCGCAGCCGGCCGCCGTAGCGGCCACTCTCACCATTCGCATGCCAATCTATTCCAGCGTACCAGTTCTCTCCCGTCTATCGGTGGAAGTGCAGCGAAATGTGAGGGTTGCAGCCCGGGCGACCTACGACACGCAGGCCGCTTGCGCTCGCCTCGTCACGTTGCGACCGTAAGTCATCGCCCGCCACAGCCATTCGCATGGACCGTATCGGAACTGCCCCAGCCACCACCCGCTGAACAGGATCTGCGCGCCGTATATCAGAATCGTCGGAAGCACCCCCATCAACGGCCCTACTTTCCCGTACAGCCCGAATCCATGGCTATAATAAAGCGTCGTGCACAATACCGACTGGAGCAGATAGTTGGTCAGCGCCATCCGGCCGACATAGCCGAAAACCGACACACGCCGCCGCCAGCGCTCGTCGCCGACCGCCAGAATAACCAGACACGCGTAGAAGGCGCTGAGCGCCGGAATCGCGGCCGATGCGACAAGAAAGTACAGCACGGCCATCGGATCGGCTCCCATCGGGTTCGGACGCCATATCTCGTTGATCGCTGTCGCCGCGCCGTTGCCGGCCGCCCCGGCCAGCAGCAACCACGGCGCCGCCCGTCTCACCGTGGGCACATGTTCGGCGAGATTCTGAAAGAAGCCGGTGCGCCAGAACCAGAAGCCGAACAGGAACAGGCTCAGGACGCGCGGGAAAAAGAACAGGAACGCCGAGTTCAATGCCCGCCACTCGGCGGCGCGCTTCGCGAAAACCTCCCCATACGAACCTTCCGCGTAGACGCGAATCGTCTCCTGCAATAGTTGTGCGGTGGGTTCAGGCGGCGAAGGCACTTTGGCTCCCAGCATCACCGCGACCGCCAGCCCGGCCATCGCCACAACCGGGACCCAGTAGAGCGAGATCGCCCAGATCAGGACCGTTTTCTGGCTCCGCCTGCGGAACAGCAGAAGCAGGAATCCGACCAGCGCGTAATTCAACAGAATGTCGCCCCACCAGATCAGAAACGAGTGCCCCAGTCCGAAAAGCAGCAAGCCTGTCATGCGCCGCCCGAAGAGGCCTCGAAACCGGCCGCCGCCCGCCTCGGCGCGCGTCAATTGCACCGCGAAGCCCAGTCCGAACAGAAACGCAAACAGCGTGATGAACTTTCCGCTGACGAAACAGTCCACCAGCGCTTGCGCAATGCGATCGGCCGGCTCCTTCCACATCAGCAGCGCGTTGAAATAGACTTGCATCGGCGAATTGAAACCGCGCATGTTCGCCGTGAGAATGCCGAACAGCGCCAGCCCGCGGAGAACGTCGATCGCCTGAATCCGCTCCTCGACAGGTACCGGAGCTGCCGGCTTGGGCGGCGGTATCTCAGGCGCTGGCGTTGCAGGTTCGGCGGGTAGCATAATCGACAAGTTTAGGTCAA
>Ga0247727_10016924_pt1 | contig 11680 bp, 1 predicted proteins | sample WisWelCaveWW1625_FD_202498 | JGI IMG/M metagenome (GOLD analysis project Ga0247727, IMG submission 202498) | Biofilm microbial communities from Wishing Well Cave, Virginia, United States - WW16-25 | ecosystem: Environmental > Aquatic > Deep subsurface > Groundwater > Cave microbial mat | place... | reverse complement strand
TGAATTGCGGAATTGCCGAAGTTTCGTCCGTCCAAATCGTATCGGCCTCCGTATTTTTGTGCCGCAGAAAACCGTAGATCGAGCCGGCCGCGCTATTTTCCGCGTAACCGACGCCAACGTGGCTGCTGTTATTAAAGGAAAACGCCACCGCATCGGTCAGGCCGATGAAATTATTGAGGCCGGTTTTCACCGTGATATTCGCCAACCAGTTTTTCCCGCCGTCGATCGAGCGTTTCGCTTCCAAATTCGCGCCATTAATCCGGAAGACCCATAAATTGCCATTGGCAGCACGCAACAAATTAATGCCGAGGTCGGAGCTTTGCGAAAAGTTGGGAACCTCAGCCGGAAAGCCGGTATCAATCGCCCAATTGCCAGGCGCGAAGCTGAGACGCAAAATGTGCGTCGTGCTGCCGCCGGGCAACAGAACATAAGCCTTGTTGTTGGCGCCGTCCAAAACACAATCCGGACGCGTCTTGGTCGAGCCGTTGAGCAGAAGCGTATTCGTCCAAACGCCGTTGTTAAATTTCCAAAGATACCAATTCAAATCATCCTTCGCCTGCGCCGCGATCCACCAGAAGCCGCCGTGATAAAACATTTTGCTTTGATTGTTGCGATCAAAATTTTTGGTGGTGTTGGGAATCGCCTGGCCGTTGAGCGAAACAATCAAGTACGAATTGGAAGCGGCTTCCGCCGTTTCGACGCTGGTGGCAACCGTCAAATTATAATTGCCGCTGAGATTGGGATTGCGCACGGCCGCGCTCGGAATAAACAGGGTTACGGCGGCGTTGTTGCCCAGACTAACTGCGGCGGGCAGCGTGATGGTGATTTGCCGCAAAGCGCTGTCGCCAACCGCGGCGGCATTGACGGAATCCACCAGCACACCGCTCAACGCGCCCTCGGTCACTTGCGTCGCGCTGCTGAATTTAATTCTAAAGGTGCTGCTGCCGGACAACATGCGGCCGTGCTCGCCGAGATTGAAAGCGAGCGTGTGAGCAGCCGGGAAATTCGGATTGTTGTTCGACAGCGTCACGGTCGCCGGCGTGACGGAGGTGGTCGCCGGTGTCAAACCATAACTGGACGAATTCACTTGCGCCGGCTGCGCGCTCGTCCAAACCGTGAGCTTGTAATTATTGCCGGCATTCGTCGGATTCAACAACCCGGCGCCGGGATTGAACACCACGGAAAAAGATTGGTTGTTCGCCAGATTTACCGGCGTGGTAATGGTGACTTGTTTGGTATTGTTGTTGGAAATAACCGCGGTCGCCGGCGTGCCGTTAACGAGAATATCGCTCGCGGTGATTGGATTGGGCACGATTGTATTGAAGGGAAAACGCAAATTAATCGTGCCGGCGCCGACGGTGAGGCCGCCGCCATCGGAAAGCGTCAACGGAATCGTGTAAGTCGCGTTGGCATTGACTTCGTTCGGTTCGGCCGTCACGGTGCCGACAATCAGCGGCGCGGTGACGCCGGTCGGAAGATGCCGATACCAAATATCGCCGGCGGTGAGATTGTCGCCGCAAACCATCAAGCCCGAGACTGCGGTCACATTTGCCGCCGGAACGCTGACGTCATCGAAGCTCACGCCCGCCGATGAAAGCAGCGGCACGGTTTGCATCGTATCCAACGTGGCTTCCTGGCCCAGCGCGCAACTTTTGTATTCGGCGGTTTGCGACGCCGTGTGAACGCCCAGGTAATACAGGCGGTTGTTGGCGGCGTCAAACGCGAGGGCCGGCGTTTTCCAGGTGAACGTCGAATTGATTTTGAATTTTTTCCACACCCCGGCGTTAGTGCGCTTGTATAACGTATTGCGCGGATTGGGGCCGACAAAGCCGGCGTTGCGCGTGAAGACAAAAACGTTGCCGGCGGCAGCGATGACGCCCAGCGCGTTGAAAGCCCGCTCGTTGCCGAAGAAAGTGAACGAAGCCGATTCATCCGCCCACGTCGCGTTGGGATCGCCGTCAAGATGATGCAAAAAACCGAATTTGCTGCCGGCCGTATCTTTTTCTGCATACGCCACGCCGACATAATTATCATTGTTGAACGTGAACGCCACCGCATCGGTCGTGCCCGCCGTTGCGGTCAAACCGGTTTTGAGGTTAATCGTCGCCGACCAGGTTTGGCCGCCATTCGTCGAGCGTTGGGCTTCTAAAATTTTGTTGTTGATTCTAAAAATCCACAAATCGCCGTTTTTCCCGCGCACCAGGCTCACCGGATTCGCATTGCTCGGATCGGTGAAATTTGCCAGCGTGACCGGAAAGGCGGCGTCTTTGTTCCAGGTGCCGGCGGCATAAGAAAAGCGCCAAAATTGCGGCGTCGAATTGTGCGAGCCGAACACGAAAAGCTTGCCGTTGTTCGGGTTCAAAACCGCGTCCAAAAAATACGAATTGCTCACTTGAATGTCGCGCGTCGTCACCCATGACGAGCCGTTGTACCGCCAGATGTACCAACGATTGTCGGTTTGGTGAAAAGCAATCGCCCACCATTGGCTGTCGTAATAAAAAACTTTGCTCTGGTTGGATTTTTTAAAACCGGATTTGGTATTGGCCGAGATGGCGCCGCCGATTTGTGAAACGACCAGGGTGGTAAACTTCCGCACCGCCGACCAATCACTCGTGCCTTGCGCATTGCTCGCATTCACTCGCCAATAATATGTTGTGCTGCTCGCCAACGGCCCGATCGGTTTCGCGGTCGACGTGAGGTCCGAATCATCGACAACGCGATTGTCGAAAAGCGAATCGGTGGCGACTTGCAAGCCATAGCCGGTCGCGGCATTAACCGCATTCCAGCTCAACGTCAGCGTCGCCGGTTGTCCGGTCGCGCCGTCATTCGGCGAAAGCAGGATGGGCGGTTCGGGCGGCGGCGGCGGAGGGATATTCCTTGCAAATTCCACGGCGAGCGCGTTGTGCAAATACGCCGCATTGTACACCACATTCAAGCCGTCGGTGCCGTCGCCATTTTCGATGCCCACCGTTGCCGAAGACAGCGGCCAACCGGCCGTGAAGTCTGAATATTGAATGAGAATTTTTCCGCCGGCATAGAGAATGACTTCCGCATTCACGCGCTCGTTCGCCAGGCTGCGATTGCCGTATTGCACGAATTGAATGACGAGCCGATCGGAAAAACTTTCGTAATACACTTCAGTGCCGGCGCGCGGAATCAAATCATCCCAGAGCCAGGCCACGAAATTGTTGGGCGTGAAGCCGGTCGGAATCACGCGATTGGTAAACGCGTTCAACCCCGAAGCGGATCCCAAACCGATCAACCCATTCGAGGCGAGGTAAAACTCGGTATAATCGCCGCCATAAAAGTTAAACGTAAAGCCGATTGGAAACGGCCCGGCAAAATTATCGTCACTCAAGCCGCCAACAAAGGTTCCGCTCGACGAAATATCGATATAATCGAAGCTCGGTCCCTCCGCCTCGTTGCTGTCTTTCCATTCGTAGCCAAACGCATCCGGCCCGCCGGCGCCGGCAATAGCCGTTGAAGCGGAAAACAAAATGATAAAAACTATGATGGAAAAAAATTGCTGCATCATGGCATTTAAAAAAAGCCCTCGCAAAGAGCGAAAGAAAAAAACAACCGTTGATAACATGGTAATCCCTGAACTCGGGTTTTGATTAAAAATCACGTCACTATCAGCGTCATTTCATATATCATTCCGGAAGAATCCTTTTTCGTACAGGCAAGATACTCGAAATGAAAAAAAATCCTGCCGATGCAGATGAGTGTTACTTGATCATCTGAATCCGGCCATTTAAAATCTTTGCGCCAATTTGCAAACGATACAAATACACACCGCTCGCCAGCGGATTGCCGTTTTGGCTGCGGCCGTTCCAGCGTTTTTGATGAACGCCCGGCAGCATCGGCGCCTCGATCAGCGTGCGCACGAGCTGGCCGGTCAGATTAAAAATTTGCAGCTTCACCGGGCCGGCTTCTTTTACTTTAAAACGGAAAGAAGTTTGCGGATTGAACGGATTCGGATGAACCTGCACGCCGTCAAAATCTTCTTCGGCGGCAAGCGGCGCCGCCGCCGCGGCGGGTTTGGCAACGCCGAGCGTAATCAGATTGTACCACACTTCGTCGCGCGTGTCGTTGCTCGCGCCAACCAGCAAATTCATCGGGCTCGTTACCGCGTGCGCCGCCACCGAAACATCGACGAAATTGTCCGCGTTGTATTTGAAAATGGTGTCGATCGGCGCGGAAACAAAGGCGTCATAATCGCCGATCGCGGCCTTTTTCATTTCACCGACTTTCAGGCCGCCCTCGCGCGTGCCGACGGCATACAACAAATTATTGGCGGCATCCACGGCCAATGCCGGCCGCGTCCAACCGCTCGAGAGCATAATCGCATTTTGAAACCAGGTGCCGTTCGTTTCGCGGCGCAAAAGACCGACGCTCGCCGTGATCGGCCCGCCGCCGTTGGTTTTGACGATCATATAAACCACGTTGTTGTGCACCGTCAGGCTGAGATGATCATCCGAAGTGGTGCCGGTAAATTGCGGTATCGCGCCGGTTTCATCCGTCCACACCGAATCGGGATCGCTATTTTTATGGCGCAGAAAACCATAAATCGAACCGGGCATGCTATCTTCCGCGTAACCGACGCCGACGTGGCCGTTGCCGTTAAACGTAAACGCCACGGCGTCCGCCAAACCATTTTTGTTGGTGAGATGGCGCTTGATCACCAGCTTCGTCGCCGACCAGGTTTTTCCCGCGTCGCCGGATTTTTTGGCATACAAAGTCGAATCGGCGATCATAAAAACCCACAGGTCGCTCGAGCCGGCGCGAGTGAGATTAACGCCGCGGTCGGAAATTTGCGCAAAATCCGGAATGACGTAAGGATAACCCGAATCAATCGACCAGGCGCCGCCGGCATATTTGAGGCGCGTGAGGTACGTCGTGCTCGAGCCGGGAAGCAGCACGTAGACGCGATTGTTGGAAGCTTCGAGAATGCAATCCGGCCGATCTTTGCTGGTGGCATGAATGAGAATATTCTGGCTCCACACGGCGCCGTCAAATTTCCACAGATACCAATTTTGATCGGCTTTGGATTGCGCCGTCACCCACCAAAAATCGGCGTGATAAAACATTTTGCTCTGATTGTTGCGGTCGAATTTTTCCGTCGTGCCGGCAATCGGCCGGCCAATTCCCGGATATGGTTGAATCACATAAGGATTTGAGGCGACCGCCGTGGTTTCCACGCTGGTGGCAACGGTCAACGTGTGGTTGCCCGCAAGGCCGGGATTTTGAATGGCTGACTTCGGCAAATGCAACGTCACCGCGGCATTATTCGACAACGATACTGCCGGCGGCAGAGTGATAGCAATTTGATGCAGCGCGCTGTTTCCCGTTGCCGTGGCATTGATGGTGTTGACTTTTGCGCCGCTCAACACGCCGTTGGCAATCGGCGTGCTGTTATCAAAGGTGACGATAAATTGACTCGCGCCGGAGAGCAGACGGCCGCGGCCGCCGAGATTGAAATTCAGCGTGTAATCCGCGGCGCTATCCGGATCGCTCGGCAATAGCGCCACTGTTGCCGGCGTCACCGTCGTCGTCGTTGGAATCAATTGATAATTCGGCGAATTAACTTGTGCCGGCTGTGCGCTCGTCCACGCCGTCATTTGATATGCATTGCCCACCGTGCTCGGGTTCAACAAACCGGCGGCAATCTCAAACACGACGGAAAAGCTGTGCTGGTTGGGCAAATTAATCGGCGTGGTCATGCTCACTTGCCGCGTCGCGGTGTTGGAGATAATCGCGGCTGCCGGCGCGCCGTCAACCGTTACGGCGCCAGGGGAAATGTTGGAGGGAACGAAGGTGTTATCAGGAAAAATAAAATTGATCACGCCGGCGCCCGCCGCGAGGCCGCCGCCTGTCGAGAGCGTCAATGGGATTGTATAAGCGGCGTTGGCATTCACTTCGTTGGAAGTCAGCGCCACATTGCCGGCGGTAATCGGTGTGTTGCCGCCAATCGCCAGATGTCTGAACCAAATATCGCCGACGGCGGCGTTGTCAATCGTCACCATCAAACCGCTGACGCTGCCGACATTTGCCGCCGGCACGCTGAGGTCGTCAAACGTCGAGCCGCCGGCGGCGTACAATCGATTGGCGGGCGCATTTTCCAAATCGTTTTCAAGACCGCTCAAACAAATTTTATATTCCGGCGAAGAATTATTGAGATTGACTCCCATCGCATAAATCACGCCGTTGTCGGCGTCCAGCGCGATCGCCGGGGTTTTCCAATTCGTCGTGGCGGTGGCATTCACTTTATATTTGGACCAAATGCCGCTGCCGCCGCGTTTATAAAGAATGTTGCGCGGATCACCGTCGTTGGCGGCGATCGTGCGCGCGAACAGATAAACCGTGTTATTTTGATCGACCGTCATGCACAGCGCATTTTGCGCCCGTTCCGTGCCGAAAAAAGTGAGCGCCGCAGACTCGTCGCTCCAAACCGTATCGGCGTCACTGTCGCGATGTTTGAAAAAACCGAATTTGCTGATCGGCGCCGGATTATCGGGCTCGCCATACGCGACGCCGACATAATTTTTTCCGAGAGAAGTGAAAGCCGCAGCATCGGTCGTTCCGGTTGTGGTGGTCAAACCGGTTTTGATATTGATCGCCGCCGACCAGGTCGCGCCGCCGTCGGAAGAGCGCTTGCCCTGCAAGATGTGGTTGATCACGCGGAAAAGCCACAGCGCGCCGTTTTTCGCCTGCACCAGACTAATCGGATTGCTCGCATCCGTGCTGGCAAAATCCGCCAGCGAAACCGGAAAACCAACGTCTTTGCTCCACGCGCCGCCGGCATAGGAATAACGCCGAAAGTCCGAGGTGTTGAGGTTGGAACCGATCAAATACAATTTGTTGGCGCCGGCGTTAACCATGGCGTCCCATTGATAATTGAAACCCTTGTCCAAACTTGTCGCTCTGATCCAGGCACTGCCGTCATACTTCCAAATATACCAGCGATTATCGAGCGCATAAAACGCAATCGCCCACCATTGATTGCCGTGATAAAAAACTTTGCTCTGATTGGATTTTTTATAGCCCGAGGTCGTGGTCGTTGCAATCGCCTGGCCGCTGTCCGCGCCGATCGCATACAGCGGCGAGGCGCCCGGATAAGTTTGCGCGCTGCTCAAGGCTTGCAGCGAGTAATTTCCCGGGCCCGCTGGATTGATCAAGCCGGCGCCGGTTTTCAGCGTCACATGAAAATTTTGGTTATTGGCTAAATTCACCGGCGTGGTGACATAAACGGCGCGCGCAGCCACATTCGAGCTAACCGTTGTTGCCGGCGTCCCCTCAACGTGAATTTGGCTCGCCGGAATGCTGCTCGGAACGACCGTGCCGGCGGGAAAAATAAACGTGAGCACATCAACGCCGGCCGCGAGACTGCCGTTGTTTCCCAATGTCAACGGAATCGTGTAGCTCGCCGGCGCGATGACTTGATTCGGTGCGACCAAAACTTCGCCGACCGCCAACCGTTCGGTGATGCGATAAACATTCGAGGGCACCGGCGTGGTTTCGACGCTGGTGTTTACCGCCAACGTATAATTTCCGACAACGGCAGGATTGCAAACGGCCGAATTTGGCAGCAAAATATTCACGGCAGCGTTGTTGTTCAACGACACGGAAGTTGGCAGCGTGATGGTGATCGTTTTGGCCGCGCTGTCGCCGGCGGCGGTGGCGGCAGCGCCGTTTACCATGACGCCGCTCATCGCGCCGTGGGCAATCGCCATCGCCGGATTAAACGTGAGCCTGAACGTGCTGCTGCCAGAAAGCAAACGGCCGTGCGGCCCCAGATTAAATGCAACGGCGGAAGTTGAGCAGGCCTCCGCCAAACTATTCGCCAGCGAAACGTTCGCCGGGGTCACGGTCGTCGTTGCCGCGACAATGCCGTATTTCGGCGAATTCACTTGCGCCGGCTGGCTGCTCGTCCAAACCGTAACGCGATAATTATTGCCGCTTGATATCGTGGTCGGATTCAACAGGCCGGCAGCGGCATTGAACGCGACGGAAAAATTTTGATTATTGGACAAACTCACCGGCGTCGTGAGACTCACCTGCCGCGTCGTGCTGTTGGAAATCACCGACGTGCACGGCGTGCCGTTGACGAGAATCGCGCTCGGCGTGAGGTTGTTCGGCGCCAGGGTGTTGAAAGGAAAACGAAAATGAATCGTGCCGCTGCCCGCATTCAGCGCGCCGCTGTTTGAAAGCGTCAAAGGAATCGCATACGCCGCGTTGGCGTTCACTTCGTTGGACGAAACCGTGACGGCGCCGACAATCAATGGCGACGTGCTGCCGGTTGAAAGATGGTGAAACCAAATATCGTTCGCGGTAATATTGTCGCCGCCAATCATCAGTCCGCGAATCGCATCGACATTCGCAGCGGGCACGCTCAGATCGTCGAAGCTCGCGCCGCCGGAAGACAACAGCGTCGAAACCGCTGCATTCTCCAAACTGCTCTCCTGTCCGATCAGGCAAGTTTTGTATTCACCCGACAGCGCCGCGGTATTGACGCCCATCACGTACAGATTGTTATGGGTTCCGTCAATCGCGAGAGCGGGTGTTTTCCAGGCGAGCGCGTTGGCCGTATTGACTTTATATTTCTCCCAAACTCCGGCGGCGGTGCGTTTATACAATGTATTGGTGGGTTTGCTGCCATTGGCGTCGCCGTTGGCGGTGAGCAAATAAACATTGTTGCCGGCGTCGGCCGTCAGGCAAATCTGATTATTCGCGCGCTCGTTGTTGAAAAATGTCAGCGCCGCGGATTCGTCAGTCCAGGCATTTTCCGAACCTGCATCCGAGCGCATTAAAAATCCGAATTTACTGCCCACGGCATCGACTTCACCAAACGCCACGCCGGCATAATCAGCTCCTTCAAACGTGAACGCCACCGCATCAGTCGTGCCGTTGGCCGTCGTCAATCCGGTTTTAACGTGAATCGTATCCGACCAGGTCACGCCCTCGTTGGTCGAATGTTTGGCTTGCAAAATATTGGTGTTGATCCGAAAAATCCACAGATCGCCGTTTTTCGCTTTCACCAGACTGACGGGGTTTTTCCCATCCGCATTGGCGAAACCGGAGACGACAACCGGATATCCGGCGTCGCGCTGCCACGTCCCGCCCAGATAAGAAAAGCGATGAAAACGCGAGGCGGAATTGTGCGAGCTGAAAACATAAAGTTTGCCGGTCGCGGGATTCACTATCGCGTCGCAATAATACGTGCTGCCGGTTTGAACCGAGACGTTCGTCGAAATCCAATTGGTTCCATGATAGCGCCAGATTTCCCAGCGCTTGTTGGCCGCATGAAAGGCCAGCGCCCACCATTGGCTGTCGTGATAAAAAACTTTGCTCTGATTGGATTTTTTAAAACCGGATTTGGTGCTCGTCGAAATCGCCGCGCCGGTTTGCGCCGAGATTTCCGACTGCATACTCAACAGCAAAAGTCCCCCACTCACAATAATTTTGAAAGCATAAGTAAATTTAGAGATGCGAGGTGGCATAATTTGTCCCTTTGAAGAAAATGACTTGCACTCGCCCTCGGGTTCAGCCAAAATTTCTTCATATAAATAATTGACCGGTCGCTCCCAGTGACCGGTCAATTTTAATATTCAACATTGGGTTCCTGAAGGAACGACTACGAACGATTACTTCAACATTTGCATGCGGCCGTTAAAAATCTTTTGGCCGATTTGCAGGCGGTATAAATACATGCCGCTGGCGGAAGGACGGCCGGTCTGATCGCGGCCGTTCCAGCGCCGCTGGTAAACGCCCGGCGCGAAATCTTCATCGACAATCGTGCGCACCAACTGGCCGGTGAGGTTGAAAATTTGCAATTTCACCGCCGCCGGCTCTTTCACTTTGAAACGGAAAGCGGTTTGCGGATTGAACGGATTGGGATGAACCTGCACACCGTCAAAATCATCTTCAGCCAGTGCGGCGGCGACGGTTGGCGCTTCGTCCGGCATTTTGGGGGCGCCGCCGAGATTGATCAAATTGTACCACAGCTCGTCGCGCGTGTCGTTGCCGTTGCAGATCATCAAATTCGTCGCGGTCGTGACGGTGTGCAATGGAACCGAGGCATCGAAAAAGTTATCCAATTCATTTTTGAAAATGGTATCGATGGGCGCGGCCACTAATGAGCCATAATCACCGATGGCGCACTTTTTCATCTCGCCGACTTTGGCCCCGGCTTCGCGCGTGCCGAAAATATAAAGCTGATTGTTGGTCTGATCGATGGCCATCACCGGCCGCGTCCAACCGGTTGACAACAGCACCGCAAATTGGCTCCAGCCGCCGCCGGTGTTGCGGCGCAGCAAGCCGACGTTCGCCACCGTTGCGCCGCCGCCGTTGGTTTTGATGAGCATCAACACTTCACCGTTATACGTGATCATACTGATGTGATCGTCCGACGTGGTTCCGCTAAATTGCGGAATCATGGCCGTCTCATCGGTCCAAACGGAATCCGGATCCGTATCTTTATGGCGCAGAAAACCATAAATCGAGCCGGGCGCGCTGTTCTCGCCATAACCCAGGCCGACGTAATTGCCGCTGCCGAGCGAAAACGCCGCGCCGTCGGTCAGTGCGTCTTTGTTATTCAAATGCTTTTTGACGATAATCGTTGGCGTCCAGGTTTGGCCATGATCGCCGGAACGTTTGGCCGTCAACGTCGAATCGGCGCTTCGGAACACCCAAAAATCGCCGTTTTTGGCGCGCGTTAAATTGACGCCGCGATCCGAAACCTGCCCGAAATCCGGAACAATAACCGGATAACCGGTATCGGTCGACCAGGTGCCGGAGGCATAAGTCAAGCGCGTGATGTAAGTCGTGCTGGCGCCGGGCAGCAAGATGTACGCTTTGTTGTTGGGCGTATCCAGCACACAATCCGGACGGCTTTTGCCAACGCTGTAAATCAACGTGTTTTGCGTCCAGGCAATGCCGTTGAATTTCCACAGGTACCATTTCAAATCGGCTTTGGATTGCGCCGTCACCCACCAGAAACCGCCGTGATAAAATACTTTGCTTTGATTATTGCGATCAAAACTTTTTTTGGTGCCGGCAATCGGCGCGCCGATGCTGTTGTCCGCCTCGAGCTCGAAAGGCTGCGAGCTCACCAACGTGGTTTCCACGCTCGTCGCCACCATGAGCGTATGAAAGCCGGCGAGATTGGGATTGCGCACTTTCGCTTTTGGAATGAAAAGGTTGATCGCCGAATTATTCGTCAAGGCCACACCAACCGGAATCGTCACGGTGACTTGGCGCAGAATCGAATCCGCCGTTGCCGCCGCATCTTTAGTGTTGAGTTTGACGCCGGCGAGGGAACCGTTCGACACTGCTGTGGTCGCGCCGAATTTTACCATAATCGTGCTGCTTCCTCCCAACGGCCGGCCGTGCGGCCCGAGGTTGAACGCGAGCGTGTAATCGGCGAGACTATCGGGATCCGTCGGGAATGGTTTCACCAGAGCGGCAGTGACTTTTGTCGTCGTCTGCACCAGACTAAAAACCGGCGACTTGACTTGCATCGGCTGCGCGCTGCTCCAACAGGTGATCCGATAAGCCGCGCCAATCGTGGTCGAATTCAACACCCCGGCGCCCGAGCTCGAATCAAACACTACTGTAAACGAATGATTGTCGGGCAAATTAACCGGCGTGGTCACGGTGACTTGCCGCGTCGTGTTGTTTG
>Ga0247727_10016923_pt1 | contig 11681 bp, 6 predicted proteins | sample WisWelCaveWW1625_FD_202498 | JGI IMG/M metagenome (GOLD analysis project Ga0247727, IMG submission 202498) | Biofilm microbial communities from Wishing Well Cave, Virginia, United States - WW16-25 | ecosystem: Environmental > Aquatic > Deep subsurface > Groundwater > Cave microbial mat | place... | reverse complement strand
CGACCGACGTCTACTCTCTGGGCGTGTTGCTTTACGAACTTCTCACCGGGGTTCTGCCATTCGACCGGGAGGAAACGCGACGAGGAGGATGGGAGGCGCTCCGGCAAAGGATCCGGGAGGCCGACCCGCCCCGTCCCAGCGATCGCGTGAGCGGGCTGCGTGGCGCGGACGCCGAGACGGCGACGCGCCGCTCCACGAGCGCTTCAGGCCTCCGCCGGCAGCTGCGCGGCGATCTCGACTGGATCGTAATGAAGGCGATGGAACGCGAGCGGAGCCGTCGCTACTCCTCCGCGTCGGAGTTCGCCGCCGATGTCGGTCGATACCTGAGGGACGAGGCGGTCGTGGCGGGGCCCCCGAGCACGACCTATCGACTGAGGAAGTACGCGCGCCGCCACCGGGCCGCTCTGGGCGTCGCGTCCATCCTGATCCTCGGCCTTTCGGTGGCGCTCGCCCTCTCGAACCGTCAGCGTGCCGCCGCGGAGCGCGCGCGGCGCGAGGCGGAGGCGGTGACCCAGTTCCTGGTTCAGATGCTCAGCGCCGCCGACCCGCGCCATCAAGGCCGTTCGGCCCCGATCGGAGAGGTGCTCGACCGAGCCTCGCAGTCGATCGAAGGTCGATTCGAAGGACAGGCCGCGGTCGAGGCGGGGCTACGAACCGCGATCGGCGTCGCGTATCGGGCCCTGGGGGACTTTCCCACGGCGCGGACTCACCTGGAATCGGCCGTCGCCCTGGCGAAACGCGGATCGGGAGAACGTCACCGGAGCACGCTGGCGGCCATGTCCGAGCTCTCGATCGTCGCCGAGAAGCAGGGCCGGTACGCCGAAGCGGAGAGCCTTCAAACGCGGGCTCTTGATGGCCAGCGCCGCGTCCTCGGCCCGGACCACGTGGAGACGCTTCGCTCCCTGGCGAATCTCGCGACCATCGTGGCCGGGCTGGGACGCCGCGAAGAGGCGACGCGTTTGACCCAGGAGGCGCTGGAGGGGCTCCAACGGGTCGAAGACGAAGAGAGCCGCGAGACGCTCGAGACCATGCACAACCTGGCGAACCTGCGCCGGGAAGCAGGCGACCTGGCAGCCGCGGAGTCGCTCCACCTCCGAGTCTACAGGACGCAGCAGCGCCTCCTTTCCCCCGAGGACCCGGAGCTGCTGGCCTCCATGAACAGTCTGGCCGTGGTTTACATCGAGCAAAAACGTACCGCGGAGGCGGAGACGCTCCTGAATCGGACCGCCGAGGTTCGATCCCGTACCCTGGGCCCCGAGCACCAGGAGACGCTGACCGCGTGGAACAATCTCGCGAGTCTCCGCTTCGACGTGGGGGAGTTCGATAAGGCGGCGGAGATCCACGCGCGGATTCTTGAAGTCCGACGTCGCGTTCTTGGGGACGCGCACCCACACACGCTCATCTCGATAGGCAACCTGGGTGATTCCTACACCCGAGCGGGGAACCCCGCCGCCGGGGCGCCGCTCCTCCTCGAAGCGGTTCGTTCCGCCGACCGAGCGCTGGGTCCGGAGCACGCCATCGCCTGCGTGAGCCTGCGAAAGTACGGAGTCTGCCTGGGCCGTCTGGGCCGCCATGCCGAAGCGGAGTCCGCGCTCTTGCGGGCGCACGCGGTCCTGGCGAAGACGTTCGGCCCCGCGCACGAGCGGACCCTTCTCGCCCGGAGCGACCTGGCCGAACTCTACGGGGCCTGGGGGAAACGATCCGAAGCGGATGCGTGGAGGAACGCGGTCACGCCGTAGCGCGGCGGGCCACGGGCGCTTCCGACCCTCGCTAGGCCGGCGGCCCTGATTTGCGACGGAGGCCGGCGGTCACCATCACCGTTCCAGCGACCAGGGCTAGGGCCCCGACCCACGGCGGAAGGGTCTGTTTCTCCTCTACCGTCGCCTCCAGGTCCCCGATCTTCAGGACGCTCTCCCGTGACGTGAAGCTGAAGCCGCGGAAGAGAACGAACGCCCCAGCCAGGGCAAGGGCAACGCCGACGATCACCATGGGACGCATGGGTCCTCCTACGGGATGGGCGAACCAGGCTCCGCGCGGACCACGGGCGCCCAGGGCGCGAGAGCGCGGACCACGGGCGCGCAGGGCGCCTCCGGAGTCTACTCGCCCCAGAGGCCCAGGTGGGCTCGGATCGCTTGGAAGTCGGTGGGGGGTGGTTCGGGAACGCGGAGCACCGAGGCGCTGTCGAATCGGGCGGTCCCCTGTCTCGCGAGGAGCGAGTCGTTTCGCGAGGTGACCCCGTCCGAGGAGTCGCTTCGCGCGCCTTCCGCCGTTGGTCGCTCCTTGGTGGCCCGGCCGGGGCTCACCGCCGCCGGGTTCGAACGGGCGCCGGCCACGCTTCGGCCGTCGGCCACGCGCGCCGGTTCGTCGCGCGAGCCCACGGCGCGCCCGGCCGTCATGAAGAAGCTCACGATCGGCGCGAACTGCTTCGCGTCCCCCATCCACTGCGCCGTCCAAGCGTGCGCGCTCAGATGGGTGGCGTCCTCGCCAAGCCATTCGTTCCATGCGATCGGGCAGGCCACGCGAGTCCGAGGCACTTCGTCGGGAATGAAGCCCTCCACGCCGCCGTTCCGGACCAGGAGCCGCGGCCCGACCCAGACGCGCCGGTCGTGTGGGTGGTCCGGCCCGAGGCCGTACCACGTCAACGTCCCCAGGTAGCGGAGCCGTTCCTCGCCGGCGGGCGGGAACGTGCCCGAAGCCCAATGGCCGCGCCGGTCGAGAAGGCTCGCCCATTCTTCGACCGCCGAGAAGTCGGCACTCGTCATGTCGCACGTGTCGGACGCCGCCCGCGCGGCCGCCAGCGCGAAGGCGGCCATGGCACGAGCTTCGCGATGGCGCCCGGCCGCCTCCAGGCGCGCCGCCTCGTAGGGAATGAATCCGTTGCTGTCGCTGGTCGCGATTCGGACGAAGTTCGTGTAGAGCCGCCGCCGGCCGCTGGCGGAGGCGAAGCGCCCCGCGTCGTTCTCGGCGAAAACCATGGCCGGCTCCAGGGCGACGCGCCTCCACGCCTCACGCGCGACCAGGCGGCCGAACCCCGGCGCAGCCACGACGCGATCCTGCACCTTCGGGTTCGAGAGCGAGCTGCCCCAGGTGGCGATTCGATACCCCACCGAGTAACCGGAGACCAGGCCCAGCACCGTGGTCGCGATCGAGACCGGCTTCACGAAGTCGAGCGTGGTGTCGTAGAGCTCCTCGAACTGCTCCGGCAGTAGGGCCGTCGCGGAGGAGTCGGGAAGTTCGAGCCAGAAACCTCGATTCACGTGGCCGCGAACCTGAAGCGGCGGATAGCGCGTGCCGCTGATCGAGCGCCAGTAGTCGTGGCGCGTCGCGGCGGGGAGAAACACTTTCTCGTCGAGGTCGTACTGGCGGAAGGGGCGGCCGCGCGAGGAGAGCTCCACGACGAATCGCACGGTCGTATCCGACGGTGATTCCCGGTAGGAGCGGACGCTGAGGTTCTCGAACAGCTCCTCGTGCGGGATTTCGCCGCGGTCGGGGCGTGCCTGGGCACCGATCCAGAATCCAAGCGCACCAAGGCCCAGCCAGAGCGTGAAGAGGTGGCTTTTCAGGAGGAATCCGCCGGCGCGCCCGAGGAAGAGGACGAAGTGCGTCTGGCCGAAGCGTGCTTTGCCCACGAGTCGCGCTCCGCGGTCAAGGGGGGAAGAGGGATGCGCGCCGACCCCGACGGTCGCCGCACCGCCTGGTAGTTATCGGCAAGTCGGATCGAAACTTGAGCGGATTCGCCTCGAGGCGGCTGGCGCCGGCGGCGTGTCCGCGATATGCTCTACGGATTCCCACCCCACAGGGACAACCTGCCCCGCGCCGGCCGCCGTCACACGGCCCCCGCGGGAGCGTCAACAAGGAGGTAGGAGATGGCGGTTCGTATGGGCACCACCCCGATCCAGATCAACGGCCCCGCGCCCGACTTCGTGGCCGAAACGACCGACGGCCGCATCCGTTTCCACGAGTGGATCGGCGAATCCTGGGCGGTTCTCTTCTCGCACCCCAAGGACTTCACGCCGGTCTGCACGACCGAGCTGGGCTACATGGCGAAGCTGAAGCCGGAGTTCGACAAGCGGAACACGAAGATCATTGGTCTCAGCGTCGATCCGGTCGACAACCACGCGAAGTGGGCGAACGACATCAAGGAGACGCAGGGCCACGCGCCGAACTTTCCCATGATCGGAGACACGGATCTCGCGGTATCCAAGCTCTACGGGATGCTTCCCGCGGACTTGGAGGGCTCGTGCGACGGCCGTACGGCGGCCGACAACCAGACCGTTCGAAACGTCTACGTGATCGGGCCGGACAAGAAGGTGAAGCTGATGATCGTCTACCCGATGACGACGGGACGGAACTTCGACGAGGTGCTCCGCGTGATCGACTCGCTCCAGCTGACGGCAAAGCACAAGGTGGCGACGCCGGTGAACTGGAAGCAGGGCGAGGACGTGATCATCGCGGGGTCGGTTTCGGACGAGGACGCTAAGAAGACCTATCCGCAAGGCTGGAAAGCTCCGCGACCCTATCTTCGGATCGTGCCGCAGCCGAAGTCGTAACCGCTACGCCGGCAACGAAAGCCGGCGGCGTTCCGCACGCGCGGAGGTCGGGAGGGCTGTCCCCGGCCTCCGCGTCCGCCAGGGAACGGGCCAACCGGCCACCGCTCAGAGGAGGACCGTGAGGGCGTCGTACGTCTTGCTGACCCTGGTGCTCCTGTTCGACGGCGCCACAGGCTACGCGCAACCGGGGCGCGCGCTTGTCTTCCACGGCCCGCTGGAACAACCGAACGGCAAGCGCGCCTCCGGCCCGCTCGATCTCGTCTTCCGTCTGTACGATGCCCCCGAGGAGGGGAGGCTGGTCGCCGGGCCCTTCGGGCCGCGGCGGGTCGTTCCCGAACAAGGGACGTACTCCGCCCAGCTCACGCTGGGCACCCTGGTCGCGGACGACGGCGGCCCTCGTTGGCTCGAAGTCTCCGACGGTTCGACCTCGTTCCGACGGACGGAGATGGAGCGGGTCTACTTCGACCATTCCGACGCCACCGGCAAACTCTCGGGAGGATGGACGCTTCGATCGCGGCCCTCGCTCGCCCCCTCGCGATCGCCCGGCGTCGAACAGCGCGTGACGCTCGGCGTCACGACCATCCTCGACAACGGCCCTTCGAGCAATCGGCTCGATCTTGTCTTCGTCGGGGACGGGTACACCGAGCCCGAGCTGGGGCTCTACGCGTCCCACGCCGCCTCCATCCTCCCGCAAGTGCTCCTCCAACCACCCTTCTCGAGGTACCAGTCGTACTTCAACGCTCACCGCGTCGACGTCATCTCGAACGAATCGGGCGTCGACCATGACCCGACCTTCGGCATCACGCGCGACACCGCGCTGGACATGGGCTTCTGGTGTGGCGGCACCCAACGTGCGATCTGCGTCGATGTCTCCAAGGCCCACCAGGCGGCCCTCGCCGCGCCCGGCGTGGATCAGATCTTTGCCCTGGCCAATTCGGAGACCTACGGAGGCGCCGGCTACATCGGCAGCAATGTGGCGACCATGGGCGCCGGCAACTCCGCGGTGGGGGAAACGGCCATTCATGAGTTCGGCCACACGCTCGGCGACCTGGCCGACGAATACGACTATGGGGACGGGGCGATCTATCCGGGCGGGGAGCCCATCGATCGGAACGTCTCAACCTACCCCGAGCCGGAGATGGCGCAGCGGGGGGCGAAGTGGGCGCCTTGGCTGGGGACCGACGAGGCGCCGTTCGACGGGCCGGTGGGCACGTACGAAGGCGCGCGCTACCACCAGTTCGGGATCTATCGTCCCAGCCCCAACTCGAAAATGCGTTCCCTCTACGCCTCGTTCAACCTGCCGTCGGTCGAGCAACTGATTCTGCGTCTCTACGATTCGGTCCACCCCATCGACGACGCGACGCCCTTCGGCACGATTCTCGACGTCTTCTCGACGGCGTTCGTGACGCCTCTTCGGCCGACCGGGGAACCGCTGGCGATCCAGTGGAACCTGAACGGCGCGCCGATCCCGGGGGCGAACGGGGAGACGTTCCGGCCAACCGACTACGACCTCCCCCTAGGCCAGCAGACGCTCTCGGTCACGGTCACCGACACGACGCCCTGGGTGCGGGACGAGATCGCGCGCAGCCAAGCGTTGGCGGACAGCCGCTCCTGGGTCCTCGAAATCGGAGATCGGTCCCCGCGCGTGACCGCGCCGCGCGAGCTGCGGGCCGAGGAGGGCGTGCTGGTCTCGTTCGACGTGACGGCGGTCGATCCCGACGGCGACGCGATCGCGTCGCTCACGGCGTCCGGACCCCCGTTCGCCGCGGGCGCGACGTTCGCGCCAAACCCTTCCAACACCGGGGGGACGTTCCAGTGGACGCCTGGGTTCGATCGGGCCGGAACCCACCGGGTCGACTTCACGGCCAGCAACGCGCTCGACCGATCGATCTCCACGGTCCTGTTCGTGGCGAACGTGAACCGCCTGCCGAGCGTGGTCGCGCCGGCGACAGCCGCGGGGGACGAGGGCACGTTTCTCACGATCGAGGTGACGGCGAGCGATCCCGATCTCGACCCCGTCGCCCTCTCGGCCGCGCCGGTGTCCACGGACGCGTTCTTCGAAGATCGCGGGAACGGCACCGGGTCGTTCGGCTGGTATCTCACCTTCGGGGACGCCGGAACGCACGTCATCCGCTTCAGCGGGGTTGACGCGCTGGGCGGTTTCGGGGGAGCCGACTGTCTGATCACGGTGCGTAACGTGGATCGGGCGCCCGTGGTCGTGGCGCCCTTCACCAGGTCCGTGGTGGAAGGGGCCGCGCTGGCATTCGACGTGACGGCCTCGGATCCGGACGAGGAGGCGATCGAGTCCCTCACGGCGGCGCCACTCCCCGAGGGTGCTCTCTTCGCTCCGACCCACGCGCGGACCACCGGCACGTTCACGTGGACTCCGAGCTTCGCCCAAGCCGGCGCGTACACCGTGGAGTTCACGGCATCGAACAACCTTGCCGCTGCCACGGCGACTTCGCTCACCGTGGTGAACGCGGTGCGGCCCCCCACGGTCTCGGCGCCGGCCATGGCGAGCGGTGCGGAGGCCGCGCTCCTGGAGTTCGACGTGACGGCGATCGACCCCGACGGGGAGTCGATCGACTCCTTGCTGGCTTCCAGCCACCTGCCAGGCGCCACGTTCACCGCGAGCCCCGCGATGACATCGGGGAGGTTCTCCTGGACGCCGGACTACGACCAGGCGGGGTCGTACTCGGTGACGCTCTCCGCCAAGAGCGCTTGCCGGGCGGAGGGCGTGAGCGGGCCGGTGGCGAGGGAGTGCGAGGTGGGGACGGCGATCGTGGCGCTGCAGGTGGCGAACACGGACCGGCCCCCGGCGATCCAAGTGCCGGCAAGCCTTGCCGTCAACGAGGGCGAGGCGGTTGCGTTCGTGGTGACCGCCCTCGACCCCGACGGAGAGCCGGTGGCTTCGCTCACGTCGAGCGAGCTTCCCTTCGGTGCGACGTTCGTGGCGAGCCCCGATGGGTCGAACGGCGCGTTCGCGTGGACGCCGAGCTTCATCCAATCCGGCGACTATGCCGTGACCTTCTTCGCGGCGAACGCCCTCGCCTCGAGCGTCACGACGGAGATCACCGTTCGGCCAACGAATCGGGCGCCTACGGCCGAGCCGGGAGGTCCGTACGCCGGCGTGGCGGGGGTCCCCGTCGCGCTCGACGGCAGTCGCTCGACGGACCCCGACGGGGATCCCCTTTCCTACCAGTGGGATCTCGGCGACGGGACTGTCGGATTCGGCCCCACGCTGACAAAGCACTACCCCAGCGGGACCTTCTTGATCCGATTGACGGTTTCAGACGCGCAATCCCCGCCGCTGAGCGCGACGGCGACGACGACGGCGTCGATCGTCGCGCTGTTCGCCGCCCGGGTGTTCACCGACAGCCCGAACCGCACGATTCGGCTGGGGTCGGGGAAACCTCTCTGGTGCGTTCGCGTGGAAGGGATCGGGGGAAACTTCGACGTGCGGGATCTGGATCCGCCCGCGACTACACTCGCCTACGAAGGTTCCAAGATCGCCTCGCTCTCGGGGAAGTCGGGCGCCATCGGCGATCAGGACAAGAACGGAGCGGCCGAAGTGGAGGTATGTTTCGCGAAAGGCGATCTGCGAACATTGTTCTCCACGCTCCCCCCCGGTCGCAGCATGGTTGCCCTCGAGGTGGAAGGCACCCTAACCGTCGCCAACGGAGCGCTTGCGCTGGGTACCACCAACGTAGATGTATTCGTCAACGCAGGCGGACTGGCGAGCACGCTCTCCCCGAATCCGTTCGTTTCGGAGGCGGTAATCACCTTCTCGACAACGGTCGCCGGCCCGGTACGCGTCTCGATTTACGACCTGCAGGGAAGGCTGATCCGCACCGTTCTGGACGCCCCGAATCTGGGGCGCGGGTATCACGACGTGCCCCTCTCCCGCGAGGGGCTGGCGAGCTATCGGCTCGCGTCCGGCGTCTACTTCTTCCGCATCGAGGCTCCGGAGGGCGCGTCCGTAGGGAAGTTCACCCTGCTTCGATAGGTCCGTCGGCCCGCAACGCGGGAACCATCTCCCGTCCACCCTGGGATCGCCGCGGCACACGCGCTGCGAGGAGAAGCCGATGCCGCGATCGATCGGAATGGGGTAGAGTCTACCTTTTCCCCCTCTTAATCCTTCGGGAGGCCCCGTGAAGAACCTCGACGCGCTGAAGGCGCGCCTGCTCCAAGTCGACGATCTCGGCCGCGCGGCCTCGCTCCTCCAATGGGACCAGGCGACCTACATGCCACCCGGCGGCGCGGACGCACGCGGGCGACAGCTCGCCACGCTGTCGCGCCTGGCGCACGAACACTTCACCGATGCCGAGACGGGCCGGCTTCTCGATGCCGCGGCCAAAGAGACCGAGGGACTGCCGTTCGATTCGGACGAAGCCTCTTTGGTGCGTGTCGCGCGTCGATCGTGGGACCTCGCCGTCCGAAAGCCGGCGAGCCTGGTGGCGGAGTTTCACGAGCATATCGCCAAGAGTTACCAGGCGTGGACCGTGGCCCGGCCGGCGAACGACTTCGCCGCCGTGCGGCCCTATCTCGAGAAGACGCTCGACTTCTCGCGGCGCATCGCCGATTGCTACCCCGGCTACGACCACATTGCCGACCCGCTGATCGACGTCTACGACTACGGCATGAAGGCGGTTTCCGTTCGGCGCCTCTTCGCCGACCTTCGGCCCAAGCTGACGCGGCTGGTCCAGGCGATCGCGTCGCGGCCCGTGGCCGACGACTCGTGCCTCCGTCAGCAGGCGCCCGCGCCCGCGCAGCTCGACTACGGAATCGACGTCATCCGGCGGTTCGGCTACGACTTCGACCGGGGCCGCCAGGACCTGACGCACCATCCCTTCCAGGCCACGATCTCCTTGGGGGACATCCGGATCACGACGCGCGTCCGCGAGGACGACCTGACCGACGCGCTCTTCTCCACGCTGCACGAATGCGGACACGCGCTCTACGAGCAAGGAGTGGATCCGAAGTACGAGGGAACGCCGCTCGCGGGCGGGACGTCGGCCGGGGTGCACGAGAGCCAGTCGCGACTCTGGGAGAACCTGGTGGGGCGAAGCCGCGGGTTCTGGGAGTTCGCCTATCCGCGGCTCCAGGCGGCCTTCCCGGCGCAGCTCCAGTCGGTCCCGCTCGACACGTTCTACCGCGCCATCAATCGCGTGGAGCGCACGCTCATCCGCACCGACGCCGACGAGGTGACCTACAATCTGCACGTCATGCTGCGCTTCGATCTCGAGCTCGACCTGCTGGAAGGGAAGGTGCCGGTGAAGGACCTGGCTCGTGTTTGGCGCGAGCGGATCGAGGCCGACCTGGGCCGATCCGTTCCCGACGACCGAACGGGGGTACTGCAGGACGTCCATTGGTACTCTGGCCAGATCGGCGGAGTGTTCCAGGGGTACACCCTCGGGAACATCCTCTCGGCGCAGTTCTACGGCTGTGCGGTGAACGCGCATCCGGGGATCCCGGCCGACGTTCGAGAGGGGGAATTCGGCAAGCTGCGCGGCTGGCTCACCGAGAACATCTACCGCCATGGTTCCAAGTTCACGGCGCCGGAGCTGGTCGAGCGGGTTACGGGCGGTGGGCTGTCGATCGAGCCTTACCTCGACTACCTCTGGGGCAAGTATGGCGAGCTCTACGGCCTGCGCGAAGGGGAGCGGGCGGCGGCCGGGGTCCGGTAGGGCCGCGAAAAGGGGGCCATCCCCTTCGCCGCGTCGGGTAAACTCTTCGGAGTCGATGGTCGGCCAACCCACTCCCAGGAGGAAGCCGTGAGCACCGCCACCGTTCTTCAAGCCAAGGATGTGATTCCCAGTCTTACCGCCAACGATCTCACGAAGAGCCTCCGCTTCTACACGGAAGGGCTCGGGTTCGAGATCACCGATCGCTACGATGTCGAAGGACGCCTTCAGGGCGCCATGCTGAAGGCGGGCGGCGCCGTCCTCGGCATCTCCCAGGACGACTTCAAGAAGGGGCGCGATCGGACGAAGGGCGTCGGCATGGGTCTCCACATCGAAACCGATCAGGACATCGTCGCGCTCGCGGAGAAGGCGAAGGCGGCGGGCATCGTGCTCACCTCCGGGCCCGAGCCGCTTCCGTGGGGGCCGATGGGTTTCACGGTGACCGACCCCGACGGGTTCAAGACGACGATCTCGAACACGGAGTGACGCGAACGGTCGGGGCGAGGCTTCGGAAGTAGCGGGCGCGCGCGAAGGGGTCGGCGGCTACTCGGCCGATCCGCTCAACTGACGGGCGGCGATCAGGTGGCGGACGGCCTCCTGGCGCCGCCCTAACGCTTCCAGGAGCAGGGCCAGGTTGTGGTGCGCGTCGGCGAACTCGGGATCGCGCACGATGGCCTGCCGATAGGCGTGGGCCGCTTCCTCTCGCCGGCGCACTTCCTCGAGCAGGACGCCGAGATTGAAGTGCGGCGTCGGATCGTTCGGATCAAGGCGAGCCGCCTCGCGATAGTGGTACTCCGCCCGGCCCAGTTCGCCCGCCACGTGGAGTTGGCGCCCCAGGTTTACGTGGGCGTCGGTCACGTAGGGGTCCAACTCGAGCGCGCGCTCGTACGCTTCGCGGGCGCGCTCGGGAGACGAAGCCTCCAGCGCGCATCCTTCCTCGTACCATTCCTCCGCGGTCATCTCGGCTTCAACCTCGGAGGCTTGCGCCGCCGAGGTGACGGCTCGCGCGCCGGACGCGCCCGTGCCCTTCACGAGGGCAAGCCGGGGGCGATGGGTCGCAGCGGGGGCGGGTCGTGCGGCTTCGGTCGCGTCGACATCCTCCGCATCCTCGCCTGCGCGCGCTTCCGCGGCGTTGGTGAGCGACTCCTCCGCTGCGGCGGCGGCCGCGTCGAAGTCGAGGAGGATCTGTCCCGAGTCGGGATTCCAGCGGCCGTCTCCGTCGGAGACGACGATTTCGTTCCCGCGCGCGTCGACGCTGACGCCGGCCAGGGGCGCTGCCGTGGAAAGCCGGTTCCGCAGGGAGGCCCATACGCGGCGGATTCGGCGCATGGGAACGCCCGACTGGAGGAGCGACTTCGTAGCGCGGAGGAGGCGGAGCTCGTCGAATCCGAACGTCAGGGGCCCGATCGGCCCCCGCTGGGGCGCCAAGAGCCCGGCGCGGGCCAGC
>Ga0247727_10016922_pt1 | contig 11681 bp, 9 predicted proteins | sample WisWelCaveWW1625_FD_202498 | JGI IMG/M metagenome (GOLD analysis project Ga0247727, IMG submission 202498) | Biofilm microbial communities from Wishing Well Cave, Virginia, United States - WW16-25 | ecosystem: Environmental > Aquatic > Deep subsurface > Groundwater > Cave microbial mat | place... | reverse complement strand
CGGTCGGAACGCGGACGGCGCAAGCGCTCGCGCACAGCGGCGAAACCTACGGTGGCGATGACGCACTGCAGCGCGCACTGGTGGACGAGTTGGTGCCGGCAGAAGATTTGCTCGCGCGTGCGTGCGCGGTCGCGAATGATCTCGCGTCCGTGCCAGTTTCGGCCTTCGCGCCCACGAAACTGCAACTGCGCCAGCCGGCGCTGGACGCCGCAGAAAAACAGGATGTCGCCCAAATCGCCGAGATCTGGAGCACGCCGACTTCCGCCGCCGCGATCCGTTCCTACCTCGACCGGACGTTGAAGAAGTCCTGACGGTGTACGTGCTCTAGCGCGTAGGTGAAACATGATCTGCGACAACTGCGGTAAGCGAGGCGCACATGTGCGCCGCACGACTAGGACCTTCGGGTCTGGGCGCACGCAGTTCTTCATCGAGGGCGTGCCGATCATTCGGTGCCCCCATTGCGGTGAAACCTATTTGACCGCGGCCACGCTGAAGCAGATCGAGCACATTCGGAAGCTGTGGCGCAAACTTGCCGTTGAGAAACGGGTGCCGGTGGCCAAGTTCAAAGGCGCGGCATAGCCGGTCCATTCATTCGTGCCGCTCCTGGATGCTGTGTTGCGGCGGTTGTTCGTTTTCCCGCGCCCGGTGATTGCGGCGCTCAACGGTCACGCGATCGCGGGCGGGATGTTGCTCGCCTGCGCCTGCGACCGGCGCATCATGGCCATCGGGCGTGGTCGTGTCGGGGTTCCGGAGTTGCGCGTCGTCGTGCCGCGATCCGCAGCTATCTCGACCGCACGCTCGGCAAGAAGTAGTTGGAAAGACTCGTGTACACTGTCCCTAACATGATCCTGAGAAGGAGTAAGTTCTGCCGAAGCGCGAATGGCCGGCCTGGTGGGTGTGGGAGATCGAGCAAAGCCCACATCTTTACAAGCGCATGGGAGACCGGCGGTTCAATGAGCTCGACCTCCGCGGGATGCTTGATCGGGCCACCAGTGTGCGGGAGAATGTTGTACGCGGTCGCTGGGTCGTGGAGACGCGATTTCGGCGACGTTCTTGGGAAATCATCGTTGAGCCGGATCGGCGGCGGAAAATACTCGTCATCGTGACGGCATATGCAATTTGGGAGTAACGGGTGAGCGAACCATTTCTGGAGATCACGTTTCGTCATGGCCGCCCCTTTGCGGCCTACTTCTATTTGCCACGACGCGTTGGCGAGAAGAGCTATCGCACCCGTGTTGTGGAGCCAGGTCTTGTGATCGACTTCAACCGTGCTGGTCGTGCCATTGGCATCGAAATCACCGCCCCTGGCGAATTGACGTTCACGCAGTTCAGCCGCGTGCTTCGGGATGTTGGTGCGGCTCCAGTCAAACGAGCCGAACTCGCTCCCCTGTTGGCTGCGTAGGACGGCGTCGTCGGCCTCAGGCCTCGGAAAGCGCCTGATCGAAGTCGGCGACGAGGTCGTCCACCGCTTCGATCCCGACCGAGACGCGCACCAGATCGTCGGTCACGCCCATGCGCGCGCGCTGTTGGCGAGCGCCCAAGCCCGTCACTGCCCTCGCTCGATCCTGGCCATCAGCTCGCGGAAGTCCGCGCGGCCGCGAAGCGCATCCAGGTCCGAATCCTTCACCATGGTTTCGCGGTCGCTGTAGCCGGCGTCGATCGCCTGGCGCAGGAGGGCAACCGCCTCGGCGGCCAGGCTGTCGCGAGCGGCGGGCGGCGAGAGTGGGGTCGCGAGTGCGGTGTAGCATGCCTGGCTGTAGCGCTCGCTCGGATACTGCGCTGCGATGGTGGCGGCCAATTCGGTGGCGCGATGGAAGGCCCGACGCGCTTCCTCGCGCTCGCCACTTGCCACGGCGGCGCGTCCGAGAGAACCCAACACCATCGCAAAGCTGCTGCGGTGGTAAACGGACTGTGGTTCGGCGCGGACAACATCTTCCTGGATTTGGCACGCATTCCGAAGAACAGCCAGTGCTTCCGCCACGCGGCTCTCGCTCATCAACAGGTCGCCGTGCAGTTGCAAGCAGCGGACATGGAGCGTTTGGGAGAAGGGGTTCGGGTCCAATTCAATGGCGCTTCGGGCGGTCGCGATCGCTTGCTGCGACGCTTCCAGCGCGTCGGACTTCCTTCCCATGAAATTCAAGGTGTTCGCACGCGACAACTGGGCTTCTGCAAGATTGCTTCGGTAACTGGGAACGCTGGGGTTCGCCGCGACCAGCCCGGTGAAAATCTGCTGCGCGTGTTCCACCAGTTCCAGGGCGTCCGCGTTGCGATTCTGTGCCTCGCGCAGAGAACTCCCAGCCAACTCGTCCACGCCGAGCAGGTTCTGATAGTCGAGCGAGTGGGGCCGTTTCCGGACCAATTCACGGTGCAGCTCGTGAGCGCGTTCCCACGACGCGTTCGCGGCGTCGAGTCGGCCGACTTCGCGGCAAACTTCGGTCCGTCGGCGATGAATTTGGGCAAGATCCTCTCGGACGTTGAACCACGGGACGCCTTGGCGGGTGAACTCGGTGACCGCCGACGTCGTGTCCAGCGGCATCGCGACCAGCGTTTCGCCGATGGTCGCGGCGGAATCCAGTGCGGCGAGCGCCGCATCGGGTTTCCCGAGCTCGCGGAGCACTCTTGCGATGTTACCGTACGTCCGCGCGACGTCGTTTTGCGCCGTGACATCGGCCGGGTTTTCGCGGACCAGCCGCTGCCGGATGGACAGCGCCTTGCGGTGAAACCCCACGGCCTCTTCGAGGTCGGTCACCTCGAAGGCCATCGCGCCATTGCACCGCGCGAGTTCGCGCCGGTGGTCGGCAATCTCCGGTTCGTCGCGCGCCAGCATTTCGTACAGGCGGGTCGCATTCTGGTACTCCTCGATCGCGGCGGATCGATCGCCGGAGCCCGCCGCGATCCAGCCGGCGCGGAAGAACGCCGCGGCGGCTTCCCTGCGCACCGAAGGATCATCGCCGTGCTCGCGCAGGAAGTCGCGATAGTACTCGAGCGCCGCATCGAGCAGCTCCCGGCGGAGCGGCTGCAGTCCCGGCACGTCGAGCAGCTTGCTCTCGCTCACCGTCGTGAAGTACGTGTCGACCGCGGCGCGCGCTTGGTGGAAGTTCGCTTCGGCCTTGGCGCGTTCGCGATTGACGAGCACGGTGCTGATCGCGAGCGCGGTGAACATCGTGAGCGCGCCCACACCCAGCCCCGATGCGACCGCGCGGTGCCGCCTGCTCCAGCGCCGGAACCGCGTCCACCACGGATCGCGCACCGCGGTCACCGGCTCGTCGGCGAGCCAGCGCTCGATATCGTCCGCGAGCGCGCGCGCCGACGCGTAGCGATCCGCGGGCGCGAGCGCCATCGCGTGCAGGCAGATGCCCTCGAGCGCGCGATCGATGGAGGCGTCACGGCGCCGGGGCCGCTCGAAGTCGCCTTTCCTCACCGCCTCCAGCACCGCATTGACGGGGCCTTCGAACGGCGGTCTTCCGGTCAGCAGGCAGTAGAGCGTTGCGCCCAGGCTGTAGACGTCGCTCAGTGGCCCTAGTGCGTCGACGTCACCGCGCGCCTGCTCCGGGCTCATGAACGCCGGTGTCCCGACGTACGTCCCCGCGATCGTCTTCGTCGTCGAGGTGAACGACGCCGGGATGAGGACTTGCTCGTCTTTTTCCTTCCGCGACGATCCGACGTCGGCGCGGCCCTGGACTTTCGCGAGACCCCAGTCGACCACGAGTGTTTCGCCGTACTTGCCGACGATGATGTTGCCCGGCTTGATGTCGCGGTGCAGGACGCCGCGTCCGTGCGCGTAGTCGATCGCGTTGCAGACATCCAGGAAACGCCGCAACAGTTTCTGCAGGCCGAGTGCACGCGCGCCCGGGTCGTGTTTGAAGTCGGTGCCGTGGAAGCGCCTGATCGCCTCCATCAGGTTGTCGCCGCGGATGAAGCGCATCGCGTAGAAGGGCTTGCCGCCTTCGCCCGTGCCCAGGCCGTAGATGGGCACGATGCCCGGGTGCTCGAGCGAGCCCGTGACCTCGGCTTCGAGCACGAAGCGCTCGCGGCTCCAGGGGTTGTCGGCGTGCGCATCGAGGATTTGCTTGAGGGCGACCTCGCGATTGAGCTCGAGGTCGAGTGCGACGTGGACGGCGCCTAGTCCACCCTGCGCGTGCGGGCGGAGGATGCGGTAGCGCTGGCCTTCCGCCTGCATCGCCCGCGCGGCGCCCGGCTCGTGCGGCCCGGCGAGCGCCTGGTCCGATTCGACCGTGAGATCGTCGGGCGCGGGATCGTCGATGGGTGCGTCGCCTGGGGTTTTTTCCATGTGCAAAGAGGAGTTTACTTCGGTTGACGGTCGCTGTCCAACATGTGGACGATTTGATTTTGGCACGACGTCGCGAATCAGCCTGTGAGGCCCATTCGATCGATGGCGCGACTCGTGCTGTTCCTCATGGGCTCCTTCGAGAGCCATCGCTCGTTGACAATTCGATGTCCACGCTGACAGGCCGCTCGGCTTCTGACGTGTTCCCGCTGGCGCATCCGGTGCGAACCCCGCCGCGGAAATCCCGATGTTTTCCATCTGAGTGGCGGAGTCAATGACCGGTAGCCGCGATCCCGAAGCTTTCCGAGTCCGGCGTCACGGGCCGACCATGTAGCGCCACTGCAATCCCGATGTTTTCCAACCGAACCTGGGTCACGTGGTCGGCCAACGCCCGCCGTTACGATCCCGATGTTTTTCAACCTCGAAAGGGGAGCCGCCGTCCGCTCAGCGCAATCCCGATGTTTTCCAACGGCGCTACTCTTACAACGGGATGTTGTCGTGCCGGCGGCTGTCACGTTCACGACCTTGAAACACCATGCCCGGGCAAGCGCTTCGTGTTGTACGCTGGCCGCCCGAACCGTGCACCGGTTGCGCCGCACCCGCCTCGGTGGCCGCTCCGCAGCTATCTCGACCGCACCCTCGGCAAGAGGCAATGAGACAAGCTAACCTTGAACATGATCTGTGACAACTGCAGCAAGCGAGGCGCCCGTGTGCGCCGCACGACTCGGACCTTCGGGTCTGGGCGCACGCAGTTCTTCATCGAGGGCGTGCCGATCATTCGGTGCCCCCATTGCGGTGAGACCTATTTGACTGCGGCCACGCTGAAGCAGATCGAGCACATCCGCAAGCTGTGGCGCAAACTTGCCGTTGAGAAACGGGTGTCGGTGGCCAAGTTCAAAGGCGCGATATAACCGGTCCCTTCAATTTCGTTTCAAGGCGTCATGGGGCACTTGACCCGGATACGCTTTGTAGTGCTAACGAGCTGATAACACATGGACTTGCGCAGAGCCTGGCCAGTTTCGATTATTTTGACTATTGCGTTTATTTCGATTGCGCCATAGACTGGTGTGGAGCTTCGAGAGGAAAAGAAGTGAGCAAAGGAGAGTCAAGCGATGCCAGTCTCAACCAAAGATCCAGTGCCGCCGTCAGCAGACGAGGTCGACCTCGCAAAGGCGAGTCTGCGCAAACTGGTTGGGGAGCCGGAAGGCAAGGTGCGCATTGAGGTCAAGGGTCGGCGCAAGCCTGAAATGGTTGAGATCCCGCAGTCAGCCTATAGGCTCCTTCGAGACCTTCTTTCTGAGATGGCGCAAGGACACGCTGTCACTCTAATCCCGGTGCATGCTGAACTGACGACACAACAAGCCGCCGATCTGCTGAATGTCTCGCGGCCGTTCCTTGTTGGGCTTCTCGATAACGGGAAGATTCCTTACCACCGGGTTGGGACGCACAGGCGCGTGCGCTACGTTGACCTCATGGTCTACAAGCAGCGCTTGGATGCCGATCGCAGGAACGTTCTCGATGAGCTGGCGAAGGACGCGCAAGAACATGACATGGGGTACTAAAGCTCTTGGCGACATTCACCGCCGTTTATGATTCGTGCGTCCTCTATCCAGCCCCGATCCGGGATCTCCTCCTCGAGCTTGCGCTGACAGACTTGTTTCGAGCCAAGTGGTCCGCGGCGATCCACGAAGAATGGATGAGGTCACTCGGTGCTGCCAGGCCCGACTTGAAGCGCGAGAAGCTCGAACGGACGCGCGAGTTCATGGACCTGCACGTACGCGATTGCCTGGTTACGAATTATGAAGACCTGATTCCCGCTTTGAAGCTTCCTGACAAGAAGGACCGTCATGTCTTTGCGGCCGCGATTCGGGCCGGGGCGGACGTCATCGTGACGTACAACCTGAAGGATTTTCCGGCTTCAGAGCTTTCGCCCTATGATATCGAGGCGCAGCATCCTGATGCGTTCGTGATGCATCTGCTCGACCTCGCACCTGGTGCGGTGTGTGCTTGCGTCAAAACTGTGCGGGCGCGGCTCAAGAACCCACCCGTCACTGCCGAGCAGTACCTCACCACGCTCGAGAGTCGCGAGCTCATTCAGACCGTGCGCGTGCTCGAGACGTACGGTGAGCTCCTCTAGCGGCTATGACACCACTGTCTTGATTCGCAGGAGCGACTCGTGGGTCTCAGGCCCCGGCCAACGCCTGGTCGAAGTCGGCGATCAAATCATCCACTGCTTCGATGCCCACCGAGACGCGCACCAGATCGTCGGTGATTCCCATGCGCGCGCGCTCCTCCGGCTTCAAACCCAAGTGCGAACTACGCGACGGGCGCACCACCAGGGATTCGACGCCACCCAAGCTCGCCGCGTGCAGCGGCAGCTTGACGCGTTTCAGGAAGCGCGCCGCGACTTCGTCGGTGCGTGCGTAGAACGACAACATGCCGCCGAAACCGCGGAACAACTTCCGCGCCCGCGCATGCTCCGGATGCGTTTCGAGGCCGGGGTAATTCACGTGACGCACCGCCGCATGCTGCGACAGGAATTGCGCCATGCGCAGTGCGCTCGCGTTCTGGCGTTCGACGCGCAGCGCCAGCGTCTTCAAGCCACGCTCGAGCAAGAAGCAAGCGTGCGGATCGAGCGTGCCGCCCATATGATCGAGCACGCGTTTCACCGCATCGACGCGTTCGCGCGAACCGGCGACGACACCCGCGACCAGATCGCTGTGCCCGTTCAAGTATTTCGTGGCGCTGTGCACGACGACGTCGAAGCCCAGATCGAGCGGCCGGAAGTTGGCCGGCGACGCGATCGTGTTGTCGATGACCGAGACCAGTTTGTGCGCGCGCGCGAAAGCGACCACGGCTTCGAGATCGGGCACCTGCATCTTGGGATTGGTGATGCCCTCGACGTAGATCATGCGGGTCTCGGGTCGCAGCGCCGCTTCCCAGCCGGATGCGCGAGTGCAATCCAGCAGCGTGTGCGAGATCCCGAGCTTGGGTGCATCGTGCTGCAAGAATCCGTGCGTGCCGCCGTACAGCGCGTCGTGCGCCAGAATGTGTTCGCCGGTCCGCACGAAGGCCAAGAAGGTCGACGAAATGGCTGCCATGCCGCTGCCGGTGACGAGCGCCGCCTCGCAGTTCTCGATGCACGCCAAGCGTTGGTGCAGCGTGCGGTGATTCGGCGTGTTGTTCAGCCGGATGTAGCGCACGTCGCCGTAGCTCGACTCGTCGCCCATGAGGTAGTTGGCCGACTGGAAGATAGGGTGCACGACCGCGCCCTCGATCGGCGGCTCGGGGCGGCCGGCGTGCAGCAGGTTCGTTTCGAGATGCTCGAAACCGGGGCCGACGGACGACATCGCGGTTCCTCCTTGGGGTGGGACGTGCGACAGGCGAGTGCGCGGCAGCGTAACATGCGCGTCGGGCGATCCGTAAGCCAACCAAGACGATGGTTCACCAGGATGGTCCAATCACAGGAGGAATGCGCATGCGATGCCGGCAATCTGCGATCTTGGCTTGGGTCGCGTGGATGGCGATTGGCCTGCCGTCTCGTGCCGCACGCGCCGAACTGCCGCTACTCATCCCGCGCCAAGTTCTCTTCGGCGACATCGAACGCGAGAATCCGCAAATCTCTCCCGACGGCATGCGGCTCGCATATCTCGCGCCCGACGACCACGACGTCCTGAATCTCTGGGTGCGGACGCTCGGGAAGGAAGACGATCGCCAACTCACCCACGACACCCACGACGGGGTCGGTGGCTACCAATGGGCGTGGAACGATCGCCACATTCTGTACCTGCAGGACCGTAACGGCGACGAGAACTTGCACCTCTGGAGCATCGACCTCGAATCGAACGCGGTGCGCGACCTGACACCCTTCGTCGGCGTGCGCGCCCAGAACCTGCGCACCGCGGCGGGGCGGCCGCACGAGGTCCTGATCGGTCTCAACTTGCGGGATCCGCGCGGCTTCGACATGTACCGGGTGAACCTCGAGACCGGAGCATGCGTGCTCGACACTCAGAACCCCGGCGACGTCTTGTCATGGACGACGGACGAGAACCTCACCATTCGTGTTGCCAGCGCCATGGATCCACAGACCGCCGACACGATCATCCGCATTCGCGATGACGCGGCGTCTCCGTGGCGCACCCTGCTGATGTCACCCTTCGAGTCGACACACCTTCTCGGCCAAGTCAACGGCGGTTCGCTCGTGGTCGGCTTCGCGCCGGGTGGCAAGTCGTTGTACATGGTCTCCATGCTGGACTCGGAGATGGCGCAATTGGTTGAAGTCGACGCGCAGGACGGGCATCGCTTGCGCACCATCGCGGCGCACCCACGGTGCGACGTCGCGCCGTCCGGCTTCACCGCGTGGGAAGTGCTGCAGCATCCGTCGACCGGTGCGGTGCAAGCGGTGGGCTTCGAGGAGTTCGAGATCGAGTGGAAGGTCGTGGATCCCGCCGTCGAAGCCGATTTCGCCGCGCTGTCACGCGTCGGCACCGGTCGTTTCTTCGTGACGAATGCCGATCGGCAGGGGGCACGCTGGGTGGTCGAGTTCTTCGCGTCGGATGCCCCAGGCACGTACTACTTGTACGACCGCGTGACCCGGCGCGCCGAAATGCTATTCGAGACCCAACCAGCGCTATCGAAATCCGTGCTGGCGAAGACAACGGGGTGCTGGATCAAGGCGCGCGACGGCATGCGCATTCCCATCTACGTGACGACGCCCGCCGGTGTGCCGGCGAAGCGACTACCCATGGTGCTGCTGGTCCACGGCGGTCCGTGGTTCCGCGACTCGTGGCGCTTCGATCAGCAAGTGCAATGGCTGGCGAATCGCGGCTATGCAGTCGTGCAGCCGAATTTCCGCGGCTCGATCGGCTTCGGCAAGCGGCACCTGAACGCCAGCACCGGCGAGTGGGGCGTGGGCGCGATGCAGCACGATTTGAGCGACACGGTGAAGTGGGCGATCGACTCGGGCCTCGCCGACCCCAAGCGCGTCGCCATCATGGGCGGGTCGTACGGTGGCTATGCGACGCTCGCCGGGCTCGCGTTCACGCCCGAGTTGTATGCATGCGGTGTCGACGAGGTCGGGCCATCGCGGGTGCGGACGTTGTTGCAATCAATTCCCGCGTATTGGATGCCTGTCAAGCGGCGTTGGCTGCGACGTATCGGCGACGCCGATACCGACGACGCACTCGACCGGCGCATCTCGCCGCTCTTCCACGTCGACCGCATGCGCGCGCCGCTCCTCGTCGCCCACGGCGCCAACGATCCACGCGTCAAGCAAGCCGAGTCGGATCAGATTGTCGAGGCGATGCGCGCCCGCAAGCTCGACGTCACCTATCTCGTCTATCCCGACGAAGGCCATGGCATCGGCCGCACCGAGAACGCGCTCGATCTCACTGGCCGCATCGAAGAATTTCTCGCCAAACACTTGGGCGGCCGCGCCGAGCCGTGGCAGGAAATCGAAGGCGCGAGCACCGAGGTGCGGTGATGACGCTGATGCGATGATTCGCGGGCCGAGCGCTGTGATCGCGGCCCGCGCGCGAGGAGGTTACGTCAATGAATCACGCTGACAACTGTCGGACGGTGGCGCACGGCGCACCATGCCCGAGGCGCGGCAGGAATGGACGAATGGCCTCGCGATCATCAGACCGAACCCAGGCAAGACCTTCGCCGACGGCAACATCGTCATCTACATCGCGGACGACTCCGTTGTTCACGTGCTCTTTTCGCGCGCCGAGATCGGCCAGTTACTCGCATCCAAGGAATGTGCCGACGACCTGGCCACGATCCGCTACACACATCCCGGCTTCGATTCCGAGCGGCTCGGCGTCCTGCGCGACCGGGTCGCGGCCTTGGACTTGAAGGTGGAGAATCTCTCGCCATCGAAGTCCGAAGTCGAAAGGCTCAGGGTAGAGGCAGCAACTCGGGTGCTGCAGCGCTACCTGCGCGACCACGGCCTGCCGCTGCCCGAGGGCTCGCCGCTCTTGACCTCGGGCCCGTTGTCGTCGATGCGCTCGCCGAAACTGACCGAGGCGTTCGAAGATCGATCGGTCGTCGAGCGGGTTCTCCAGGATCATGATCCGAACGCCATCAGGGCTTTGGTTTTCCTGGTCAGCCGGAACGTCATCGAATTGGGTTACCCGTGACACGCTACCGGCTGGCCTTGCCGTTGGGTCATGGAGTCGGGAAGGGCGACGCGAGCGTCGGGTCGTTGACGAAGGCGGAGTCGGTGAGCGTGTGGAGGAAGGCGAGGAGGTCGGCTTTCTCCTGAGGCGAGAATCGGATACCGCGCCCGAGGTGCATGAGCGGGTCCACTGTGGGACTGTAGACGCCACCGCGGTTGTAGTGCTCGATCACTTCATCGAGCGTCGCGAAGCGCCCATCGTGCATGTACGGCGCAGTCAGCGCGATGTTGCGCAACGTCGGGCTCTTGAACTTGCCGCGATCGTTCGGGTTGTTGGTGACCGCGCTGAGACCTGGGTCGGTAAACACCGAGTCGAGGCCGTTGTTGCGGAAGCCACGATCGGTGAACAGTCCTGGAATATGGCAGTGGACACATTCAAAGCGCTCATTTGTAGAGAACAAGATCAAGCCGCGTCGCTCGCTCTCGGTGAGCGTGATCTCGCCCCGCAGCGAGCGATCGTAGCGCGAGTGATTCGACACCATCGTGCGCTCGAACTGGGCGATGGCCTGTGCCACCCGCAGCGGCGTGACCTCCGTGGTGCTGAAGGCCGCGCGAAACAGCTCCGGATACTCCGTGTGCCGTTGCAGCCGCCGTACGCCCTCGGCCCATTCCAAATGCATCTCGATCGGGTTCGGCACCGGCTCGAGCGCCTGCCGCTCCAAGTCCGGCATGCGACCGTCCCAGAATTGCTTCGCACTCCAGCCCGGATTGATCAGCGCCGGCGCGTTCCGGGAGCCGGCGATGCCATCGATGCCGGTGCTGAAGCGCGTGCCCCGATCGCTGAACGCGAACGACTGCACGTGACAGCCGGCGCAGGACAGCGTGCTGTCGCCTGACAGAATGGGGTCGTAGAACAACCGGCGCCCGAGCGCGACGCCTTGGTGCGAGGTCGGATTGTCGTCAGGGACGAGCATGCGCGGGAACCCGGCGACACGAATGCTGAACGTGTCAGGCTGGACGCCTGGCGGCGGCGGCGCGACCTCGTTGCCGCAACCGCCCGCGGCGGCGAGTGCGAGCGACAACGTTGCGATCGCAACGCGCGCGCTACGTGGAATGACTCGACACATGGTGGGTCCCGCGACTTCGCAGTTCAAGGCCCGAGCCGGCTCACGCCACCGATCGAAAACACGTCGGCGCCGTTTTCCATCAGCAGGCTCTGCGCATTCAGATCGATCATGATGTTGGAGCCGAAGGCGCTCAAATCATAGACATGTG
>Ga0247727_10016921_pt1 | contig 11681 bp, 8 predicted proteins | sample WisWelCaveWW1625_FD_202498 | JGI IMG/M metagenome (GOLD analysis project Ga0247727, IMG submission 202498) | Biofilm microbial communities from Wishing Well Cave, Virginia, United States - WW16-25 | ecosystem: Environmental > Aquatic > Deep subsurface > Groundwater > Cave microbial mat | place... | reverse complement strand
TTCTGATCGGGCGTCGGCCCGGGCGGTGGTGCCGGTGCTTCAACTTGCTTGCGTCGCGACGCGTTGATCGCCTTCACCATCAGGAACACGGCGAACGCCACCGCGAGGAAATCGAAGATGGATTGTATGAACTTGCCGTAGTTGAGCGTCGGCGCGCCCGCGGCCTTGGCGGCATCGAGAGTCGGATACTGCGTGCCTGCAAGACTCACAAACAATTGACTGAAGTCCACCTTGCCGAGCAAGAGTCCGAGCGGCGGCATCAGGAGGTCGCCGACCAGCGAACTCACGATCTTCCCGAACGCAGCGCCCATGATGATGCCTACCGCCATGTCGAGCACGTTGCCCTTCATCGCGAATTCTTTGAATTCCTTCAGCACAACGGATCTCCTTTGAAGCCGAGATGAATTGCCGGTCCGGGGGAACCCGCGGCGGATGATACACCGCGGCCCGGCGCTGCAGCCGCCACCCCACCGGGAGTTTGCTACGATGACTTCATGTCACGATCGGATGCACGACTTCACGATCTCGTCATGACGTCGCATGCGGTACGGGCCGCCACCGGCCGTCTGGAGAAGCGCGCGCTTTTGACGGAGTTCTTCGCGCGCTTGGCGTCCGATGATTTGCGACTCGCGGCGTCGTACTTGGCGGGCGAGATCCCGCAGGGCGCGATCCAAGTCGGATGGCGCGCGCTGCACGCCGCTTTGTCGCAACCGCCGCCGGTGCAAACATCGTTGTTCGACCAGCCTGCGACGGTCGAATCGCCGGCGCTCGCTGAACTGGACGCCGTTTTCGAGCAACTGCAACGCACCATGGGTCCTGGCTCCGGGCGATGGCGTGCGGCGGTGCTGGCGCACTTGCTCACCCGACTCGACGCCAACGAACGCGCATTCGTGCACGGGCTGGTGCTGGGCGAGCTGCGACAGGGTGCACTGCGTGCGCTCGTGTTGGAGGCGTTGGCGCAAGCGTGCAACACCGAGATCAAGGATGTACAACGCGCCGTGATGTTCGCGGGTTCGTTCGATGCGGTGGCGGCGGCGTTGGCGCGCGACGGCGCCGCTGGACTTGCCGCGTTCCAACTCGAGCCGCTGGTGCCGATCGAGCCGATGCTCGCGGGGACGGCGGAAAATATCGAAAGGGCGCTTGCCGATCTCGTGCGTGTCGCGATCGAGCCGAAGTTGGACGGCGTGCGTGTGCAGGTGCATCGGGATGGCGATCTCGTGCAAGTGTTCTCGCGTCAACTTCGCGATGTGACACCGCTGGTCCAGGATGCCGTCGCGCTCGTGCGCAGCTTGCCGGTGCAGCGCGTCATCTTGGACGGCGAAGTCGTGGCGCACGACGCCGGCGGCCGGCCGCTGCCATTTCAAGACCTGATGAGCCGTTTTACGCGCGAGGAAACCGCGGCCCCACTCTACGTCGTCTTCTTCGATGTGTTGCTGCTCGACGACGAAGTGATGGTGGACCGGCCATACACTGAACGCCGCACGGCACTCGAACGCATCGTTCCGACCAGGCATCGGGTGACGCAGACCGTGGTCGAGACGGTCGAGGCAGCGCAAGCAAACTACGAAGCGGCGCTCGCTGCCGGACATGAGGGTGCGATGTTGAAGGCGCTCGATGCGCCATACACCGCCGGTCGGCGCGGATCCCAGTGGTTGAAGATGAAACCCGCGGTGACGGTGGATCTGGTGATTCTCGCCGCCGAGTGGGGACATGGGCGGCGGCAGGGCGTGCTGTCGAATTTGCATCTGGGTGCACGGGCAGAAGGCGGCTTCGCGATGCTCGGCAAAACGTTCAAGGGCATGACCGATGCGATGCTGCGCGAACTGACCGCTGACATGCTAGGACTCGAAACGCGTCGCGATGAACACACCGTGTACGTGCGCCCCGAGCGCGTCGTCGAGATTGCCTTCGACAGCGTGCAGCGCAGCCCGCGCTACGACTCCGGCTTCGCGCTCCGCTTCGCCCGCGTCAAACGCTTCCGCCCCGACAAATCCGCCGCCGAAGCCACCACCCTCGCCGAGATCCGCACGCTGCACTCTCGCCGCCCCTCCGAGCACTTGCCAGAATAATGCACCAGCGGCATAATGCACCTCCGGCATCATTCCGGAGGCGCCGCGTGCAACTTCCCTTCCTGAATCGCTCCGAGGAAATCGACCGGCTACGCGTTCTGTGGAACCGCCGCACGGGCACGCTCGCAGTGCTGTATGGGCGCCGGCGCTGCGGCAAGTCGCGCCTGTTGCGTGAAGTTGCTCCAGCGGATCGGACCGTGGCCTACGTCGGCGACGACCGCGAGAGCCCGCTTCAAAGAGCATCTCTTGCTTCAGAAATCGCGCGATAAGCGCCGCCGCCTCGCCGACGTGCAAGTCTTCGCCCCCGACGACGTACTCCGCGCCCTGCGGTAAGCGCCGGGATCGAGATTCGGCTAGGGCGTGCGAGACTCTCGGGCAGCCTGCTCGGATCCCAATCCGTGGGCGCGCATGCGGCGAGCGAGTGTGTTGCGCCCCATTCCGAGGAGTCGTGCGGCCTCCAAGATCTTGCCGTCAGCGGTGCGAAGCGCTCGCTCAATCTGCGAGCGCTCGAGGTCGAGGCGTTCTCGATCGAAGGGATCTTGCGAACTTGCGCGGTCGGCGCCAAGCGACGCGAGCGAATACTGGGGTGGAAGATCCGCGAGATCGATCTCTGCTTTCCCCCACGCTTTTGCACTGAGGTAGGCGCAAAGATTCCGCAACTCCCGCACATTGCCCGGCCAGCGGAACTCGAGCATCCAGTTCGCGAGCGTCTCGGAGATCTTGATCGGCAACGAACTGTGCGAAGACTCCCGCAGGAATCCCATCGCAAGATCGAGGATGTCTTCGCGCCGATCGCGCAACGGTGGAAGCTCCACAACGAACGCGCGCAGGCGATAGAGGAGATCTTCGCGGAAGCGGCCAACGCCAACCAGATCATCGAGTTTCTTGTTGGTGGATGCGAGGATGCGCACGTCGTAGCGGCGAGACTGCACTTCTCCAACGCGGCGCACCTCGCCACTGTCGAGGAATCGCAACAATTTGACTTGAGCGATCGCCGGCAAATCCGCGATCTCGTCGAGCAGTACCATGCCGCCATTCGCAGCCGCGAGGAGACCCGTCTTGTCGCGCTCCGCACCGGTGAATGCACCGCGTGCATGTCCAAAGAGCTCGCTCTCGACGAGGTTGTCGGGAAGAGCTCCGCAGTTGACGGCGATGAACGGTGATCCGCTGCGCGTGCTCCAACGGTGAATGAGTCCAGCGACGACTTCCTTGCCCGTGCCGGTCTCGCCGAGGATCAGCGCCGGCAATTCGCCTCTTGCTGCGAGGCGTGCCGCATCGAGAGCGCGCTCGTGGGCCCAACTGCGCGTGGAGAATCGGGGCGCTTCCGAATTCGGCACCGCATGGCTCGCCGACTCGTGCCGTCTGTATGCAGCGAAACGCTCCAGCGCCTGCGTCCATTTCGCAATGCCGATTTCGCGGGCATGATGCAGTGCTGTGGTGTGCGCCTCAGCCAGCCACGGATTCGCATCCAGGCGAAGCCGGCCGTCTTCGAGCAAGAGGACGACGGTGCGCACGTACTCGAACCGGTCGGCGAGTTCCTCCAGCTCTGCAACAATGCGTTGGAAGCGCAGTTCGAGATCCGCGACCGAAGTCGTGGCAACGATCGCGTGGGCTCGCTCGGCCAACACCGCCTCACGGCGCTCACCGCGCGACTTGCAGAGTTGGATGCAGCGCTCTAGATCTTCGATCGCCTCCGACCGACGCCCGAGCCGCGAGAGCACCTCACCCCGACGGCGCAGAACTTCCATCCGAAGGTCACCCTGCCCAGCAATCCGCTTCGCCAGGTCATGGGCTTCGTTCAAAGCCGTGAGCGCAGCCTCGAGCTGACCTGCCTCCGCCAGTGTCTCGCCGAGGAACTCGAGCGACAAACACTCCTGCCGGCTCGACCCGATCGCCCGCGCCATCTCCAACGCCTGTTGGTGGAACTGTATCGACAAGTCTGTTCGACCTTCGAACCGATAGACGTGCCCAAGATTGTTATTCACTGAGATCATCAAGAAGCGTGGTGTGGATGCACTCGAAAAGGCTAGAGCCTGCATGAAGCTTGATCGTGCAGCGCCAATCTTCCCCAATTTGAGAAAGCACAGGCCGCGATTCAGGTGCAACCTCAGGTGGGAGAGGGTGCACTTGCTTCTCGGCAGCAGCCCTGAAACCTCGTCCAAAGTTGCTAGGGCAAGATCCGGTTGACCTTCACTTTTCTGCACCAATGCGAGGCTCATGAGGCAACGCCCCAGAGACAGAGACGGACCGTAGAGCCGATAGTGTGCAGCTGCGAGTTGAAGGTTCGTTCGCGCCCACGGGTAGTGGCCGGTTCGATAACAAGCCAGGCCGACGATACGAAGGGCACGGGCACGGCGCTCATCACCGGGTAGGCAGTTGCGAATGACCTCGGCTGCACCGCGAACACCCTGGCGAGATCGGCCCAACAGCACTTCCCCATGTGCGTGGAGCAACCGTGCAGCCAGTGTGTCTTCCGCGGTTGTGGCTAGCATTTTGAACTCTGCTAGTCGCGAGGGAATCTCTTCGAGTCGACGGGCCTGAATACAAAGCTCAAGCTGAAGTGCTCCGACTCGCAGCCTTCGTCCAGGATCTGAGACCAAGGCAGAGAGCACGCGAATAACTTCGTCCAGGTGCTCAAATCGCTCCTCTGCGATTCTTCGCGAAACGCGTCCCAGAACACGGTCCAGGTCGCTCGCGGAGCGAATCCGGTTGGCGCGATCGTTCACGGCGAGGACACCCCTCAGTTACTCCCGACCTCGATCACCAACATGAAGGAGCCGCAGGATCCACTCAGTAGGAATAGAATGCTTGCCATCCAGCCACACACGCACGGCCCTTCGGTCGGCCCTCTCACCTGGCATTGGAGTCTGGCTCTGACCGGGAGCGGACTCGACGCCGGGGCCGGAACTGGGTGCTTCCTTGTCCGGCTGGTCGTCGTCGCCGATCTCGCCGGGTGGCGCGATCGGAGCGACTTGTCGCGGCGGGCGAATCGCGTCGGCGGTCATCGGTGCACTTGCGACGAGGACCGCGAGAATTCCGAGCATCCAACAGAATCGTTTCACGGCTCGAACCTCCCCGAACAACCCGAACCCCTCCACCCCAGTGGACCAGGAATCGATCTCGGTGCTGCGGAATCGGTCCACATACCCAAAACCTTATGACAGAGGTGCCGGGAGTCTACAAGCGCGGGAAACGTAGGGTCAACCCAGTCGGGAGGAGGGTACCGGCTGGATCCGGCAGAGAACAGGCCGCCACCGGGAGGAGACCCCAAGCCTGGTCCCAAAAGTCCTGGGGCTGCTTCGGAGTCTCCGTCGCGGATCAGACCAAGTCAGCCAGGAATCGGTGGGCGGGCATCAGACGGATCTGCTTCGAGATCGCGACATCCTTCTTCCCATGAGCCGAGATCTGGAATGCAGGTGTTGATGGGAAGCGCGCGGCCACATACTTCAAAGATGGCGATAATTCCTGATCGCTCAGCTTGCATTCGATCATCATGATCGGGCGCCGGCCTTCGACAACAATGAAGTCTCTTGCCGACCTGACGCGGGCCACCGAGAAACACCATTTTCCGGGTGAGATCGCCACGAACATGGCTCTTCAGATACCGTTCCATGACCCGAGCGCATTCTGGCCCATCGTGAAAGACAAGCGAGTTTTTCACGATGGACCGTGAAACACTCGGGTGGCGGGAGTGCGGCGCGAACAGGGACGCGGGTGTCCGGTGACCGGTGGCGCGGCCAGCGGCGGCGGGCGTGTTCGAGGGCCCGCCGCTGCTGAACGCGATCGTCCGACTACTTACTCCCCGGTCGCTGCGTCACTGCACGTTGGCCGGGAATGAACTCGTCCTGCACCGCTTTGCGAAGCAACGTCGGCGACAGCGTTCCCTGCGCCAGCAAGAAGTCATGGAACTTCATGCGATCGAAGCTGTCGCCCAGCGCCAACTCCGCCTGCGTGCGAATCTCCTGCAAGCGCGAATACCCGCAGAAGTACGACGGCGCTTGGCCCGGCGCCAGGAACGAATAGCGCTGCACTTCCTGGGTCGCCATGGCCTCGGACAAGCAAACGTCATTGCGCAACACGCGTGTGGCTTCTTCCTGCGTCAAGGTTCCCAACTGCAACCCTGGATCCAAGAACGCGCGCGCCGCGCGCAGCAAACGATGCTGCAACGCCATCAATTGTCCGTCGAGCGGCTCGTACGGCTTCATCTCTGCCTCGGCGTACAGCGCCCAACCCTCGACATTGGTGCTGTTCAACGAGAACAATTGCCTCGCCAAGGACACGCCGCCCTCGACCATCGATGCGAACTGTAGCTCGTGACCGGGACGACCTTCGTGCGCCGTCAACGTCCAAGATGCAGCGGCCGTCGTGAAGTCGTCGAACGCGACTTCCTCGCCGCCCTTACCGGGAATGCGCAGCGGCAACACGAACTCGCCCATCTCACCGGTGTTACCGATCATGCGCGGCGGCCGCATGTTGGGCGCGGGGATCGCGGCGCTCTCGGCTTCGCTCGCCAGACGAATGCGCATCGCCCGATCCGGCAGCGTCACGATGCGATGCTTGCGGATCAATTCTTCCATGTCCTTGATGCGCGCCTGGTAGTGCGGCAGGATCGCCTCGCCGATGATCTGATCCTTCTTCAGCTCGCGAATGACTTCGCGGTAGTCGGTGACCTTGAAGCCCTTCTCCTGTGCAACCAGCGGCGCCAACGCCTGCATCTGACCGATGATCTCCTGGAACGACGACTGTGCGCGCGACTGCAATTCCTCCACCGGCATGTCGACGCCCGACGTCCGCAGCGACATCGCATACATCTCGGCCGGCTGACGGAAGTCGGTACGCGACCGCGACAAGATCTCATCGCGAATGAACTTCTCGTACGACGCCAAGTCGGTCTTCAACTTCGCATACGGCTCTTCGTAGCCTTTGATCTCGTACTTCTGCATCAGCTTTTCGATCCCGCCGATGAAGCGTTCTTGATTCTCGAGATCGCGCTCGACTTCCTCGCGCGCCGGTCCCAGCAAACCCTTCACCTTGAAACGTTCGCGGCTGCGGTCCATGGCCAACTTCGTGATCGGCTCGTAGCCGGACTCGAGCCCTGCGTAACGACGCAACCGCGTCACCACGACCGCGCGCCGTTCCGGCGCCACCTGATCGTCGAGCAACGCGCGCGTTCCTTGGAACACCATCTGCGACATATTGAAATACGGCACGATGAGCTTGTCTTGCAGCTTACCCTCGTCGATGAACATGGTGGCGCGATTGATCAGGATCTCGAGATCCTGACGCACGCGCGGATCCTTCTCTTCCAGCAAGCGTCGCTCGAGCTTGCCGCGCGCGGCTTCGATGGCCGCGGCCGAGCGCTCGCTCAACTTCGGCTTCAGGTCAATGACACGGTCGTCCATGCCCTCGACGCCGAACATGCCGGCCATTTCGGGAACGAACGACGCCAACGATTGCAGCAGGATCTGGGAGTCGGCGTTGCTGCGGGCGATCCAATCGGGAGGCGATTCGGCGGTCGTAGGCGTGGCCCCGGATGGTGTCTGGGCGGCTGCGATCGGGATCCAGAACGCGGTCACGACGACCACGAGTGCAATGAATGCGCGGCGGGCCTTGGTCATGCGATCTCCCTTCGGGGGTCCACGGGGTCCGAGGTTCTGTGGTCAAGACGCACGGGGCCCGCCGAACGTTCCATCCGGCGAGCCGCTGATATGATGAAAGATACGCCGGTCGCGCTCCAGCATCCCCATACTAGGTGCGCTCACCAAGGGGGATGCTGACCCTTGCGTAGGCTGCGATGTTAACTCGTCTCGTCTTCGGGGCCGAGGCCACGAAGAAGGGACGTGCACTCGCGGTGAAGCAGCGGCACATCGTGCTCCACGATCGCCCAGACGAGAGCGTCGTCCACGGTCGGGTACTCGTGAGTCAGCTGATTGCGGAAGTCCACGATTCGGCGCGCCCGCGTGATGCTATCGAAGACACCCGGCGCGATCCGTGCAAGTGTCGCAGCGGCCTCACCGATGATGATGAACTCGCGTTCGACTGACGAGCGTACGAGGCGATTGCTTTCATACCTCGCAAGATCGAGGCCTCGGACCGCGTGGGCGATCGCGTCGCACGAATCAATGATGTCGACCAAGTAGGCGCGCGCATCACGCGGCATACAGCATCTGTTTCGTGCGCTCGATGTCGCGGGCGATATACCGATTCTTGACGGCCCCGACCATGACGAGATCGATTTTCAGGCCCAGCAGGACTCTGAGTTCTTCCAGCAAGCCAAAGTAGGCATCGACTCGAGCGTATGGCTCCATCGGCTTGAACTCGACCAGCAGGTCAACGTCGCTATCACCCGGCCTGAAGTCATCACGCAAGGCCGAGCCGAATGCGTCTAGTCGCGCCACACCGTGACGCACACAAGCCTCCGCGATCGCTTGGCGCTTCATCTCGAGAACGCCCGTCATGTGCCTCCCACGTTGACCATGCCCATCGATGGGGGCTGGCTTCAGGCTCCGCGTCCCCGCCTTCGCTCGAAGCATACCCCAAACATTTGTTTCCCTGCTCAGCGCGTTTTCACCGGGTCGGCGGGGCGCGGGGGCAGGCGGCGCGGGTTTTCGCGCATGCGCTTCAGGACTTCCTCGATGCCGCGCTCCAATTGTGGGTCGCGGCCTTCGATGATCGACTTGGGGTCGTTGGCGACTTCGATGTCGGGGTCGACACCATGACCTTCGATGACCCACGAGCCATCGACGGCATTGGTGCCGGACTGCGGGACGCTGACACCGCCACCATCTAAGAGTGGGCCGTGACCCGAAATGCCGACGACGCCGCCCCACGAACGCTTGCCGATCAGCGGTCCCAGCTTCGCTTGACGGAACATGTGCGGGAAGATGTCGCCGTCCGATGATGAATTCTCGTCCAGCAAACACACCATGCTGCCGTAAAAAGTGGCCTCGGGGTACGTGCCCGGCTCCTCGGTCAAGTTGCCGAAGCGCGTGCCCAACAATTCGCGCCGCAAACGTTCGATGATCATCTGCGACACATTGCCGCCGCCGTTGCTGCGCACGTCGACGATCAGGCCCTCTTTGCGAATTTGACCGTAGTACGTCTTGATGAATTCGTAGATGCCGTCGCCGCCCATGTTCGGAATGTGAATGTAGCCGACGCGCCCGCCCGTCGCCGCCGTCACCTTGTCGCGGCACGTGCGCACCATGTCGAGATACATCAAGTTCGACTCGCTGGTGATGGGCTTGAACGTGACCTCGCGCGCGCCGGTGCGCTCGGGCTTGGCGTTCAACAGCAACGTCACCGGCCGGTCGGACTTGTCGCGCAGCAGCTTGTAGATGTCTTCGTCGGCGCGCGGCTCGGCGCCGTCGACTTCAATGACATAGTCGCCGGCGCGCGCATCCACACCGACTTCGGTCAACGGCGCGCGATAGCGATCTTCCTCGTTCTCGCCGCGCAGAACCCGCGCGATGCGATAGTGCTTGGCGCCCGCGTCCCACTCGAAACGCGCCCCCGGCAGCGCCACCTGGTGCCGATCCGGCGCTTCCCAATCGCCGCCCGTGATGTACGTGTGGCCCACATTGAGTTCCGCGACCATTTCACCCAGCACGTAGTTGAGATCACTGCGGTGTCCGACATGCGGCAGCAGCGCGCGGTATTGCTTACCGAGCGCTTCCCAATCGTAGCCGTGCATGTTTTTCACGTAGAAGAAGCCGCGATAGCGCCGCCACGCTTCGTCGAACATCGTCGCCCACTCTTCCGCCGGCACGATGTCGGACTGCATGCCCTTCAGCGACAGTGTTTTTGCCGAGTCCTTCCCCTTCGGTGTCGCATCCAACACGTCGTAGCCGCCGGCATCCTTGCGCACGATGACTTTGTTGCCTTCCAGCGACACGGCGTAGCCGGCGGTCTTCTCGACCAGCGTCGTTTCCTTGCGCTCCTTCAAGTCGTAGATGTGCAGTTCCGGTTTGATGGCAGCCTCGCGGCCGAAGAAGCCGGCGCTCGAGCGCACGTACAGCAAATGACCTTTGACCGCGCTCAAGCCCGAGTAGTCGTCGGCCGCGATCGGCACTTGCACCGCGCGTCCCGCCAAGCCGTCGAAGTCGATGGCGATGGGCTTCGGCTTTTCCTTCTTCTTGTCTTCGTCTTTCTTGGCGTCGTCCTTTTTCGCATCGTCCTTCTTCGCGTCCTTGGCCTTCGCGTCGCCGTCTTTCTTGTCGTCGCCTTCGACCGTCACTTCATCGCTCTGCGGCGGGAAGGGATGCTTGACGTCCTTGCGCAGCGCGACCGCGAAGATGCCGGTCGAGCGGTCGAGCGCGAAGTTCCATTCAAACTGTGTCAATTGCGGCGAGAAGGTGCGGCGGCTGAAGTAGTAGAGGTAGTTGCCTTCTGGATCCCAAACCGGCGTGTTCTCGTCGAAGCGATCATCGCCGACGCGGTTCGACTTGCCGTCCGCCGCACTCCAAATGTAGAGCGAGTTGAATTCGCTGTTCGCGTCGGTCATCGAGAACGCGAGCCAGCGGCTGTCGGGCGCCCAGGCGTAATCGCGGATCATGCCGTTCGGGTCGTCGGCGATTTCCTTCAAGCCGCGGCCCGCGACCGTCAGCACGTACAGCTTGCCGTCTTTATCGGAAAACGCCAGGTGCGCGCCATCGGGCGACCACTCGGGTGCGTAACGCATCGCTTTGCCGGCGCGCGTCAATTGCTCCGGGTCGCCGTCGCCGTCTTGGTTCGCGAGCCAGACTTCTTCTTCGCCGCTCTTGTCGGAGATGTACGCGATCTGCTTGCCGTCGGGCGACCAGCGCGCCCATTTCTCGTGTGCGTCCGATGACCGCGTGATGTTGCGCGTCGGGCCCTTCTCGATCGGCACTGTATAGATGTCGCCGCGCGCTACGAACAACGCGCGTTCACCTTTAGGCGACAGATCGAAGCCTTCGACGTTGTCGTCGGTTGCGACACGGCGCGGGCGCATCGCAACGCCGTCGTTGGGCACCGTGATCGCAAGCGCGCGGGTGCTGCCGGACTTCAAATCCATGACGTGCAGTGCGCCGTTCACTTCGTAGACGATCTGCCCTTGCGAATCGCTGCTCGGCCAGCGCACATCATATTGACGTTCCTGGGTCAGTTGCCGTGCGCTCTTCGATTTCAGGTCGTGCACGAACAAGTTCAGTTTGCCGTCACGGTCGGAGGCGAAGTAGATGGCGTCGCCGATCCACATGGGATCGCGGTCGCTGCGGACGTCGTTGGTGATTTGTTCGACGGCGTGGGTGGCCAGGTCGAAGAGATACAGGTCTTGCGCCCAACCGCCTTGATAGCGTTTCCAAGTGCGGAATTCGCGCGACGTCGGCGAGTACACGACCTGCTTGCTGTCGGGCGACATGTCGCAGCCGCCCGAAACCGGCATCGGCAAAGGTTCCGATGGTCCGCCGTCCGCCGGCACGCGGAACACGCGTGGCTCACCGAGCGACCACGCATCGCGCAACGAACGGAAGAGAATGTGTTTGCCGTCGCGCGTCCAGCCGAATACCTGATGGTCGTAACCCCAACGTGGCGGCAACGGGCCGCGCGCCGGATACCAGGTGAGTTGCTTCGGCACGCCGCCGGTCGCGGGAA
>Ga0247727_10016920_pt1 | contig 11681 bp, 9 predicted proteins | sample WisWelCaveWW1625_FD_202498 | JGI IMG/M metagenome (GOLD analysis project Ga0247727, IMG submission 202498) | Biofilm microbial communities from Wishing Well Cave, Virginia, United States - WW16-25 | ecosystem: Environmental > Aquatic > Deep subsurface > Groundwater > Cave microbial mat | place... | reverse complement strand
CCGCCAAATCAGGAGCAGCGGCAGCGATGTGTAGGTCTGAAAGTCGATGATGTCGTCGAGCCGTCGGCCGTCGAAACCGGGGAGCAGCTCTTTCACGCGAGCCCAGCGGGCGAACGTGCCATCGACCGCATCAATGCTCGTTGTGGCGAGCATGAGCACGAACGCCCAACGAAACGACGCTGCGTCCCCGCGTACGATCAGCACCGCCATGCCGGCAGCCAGGATGAGGCCGATCGCGGTGAAGGCATGAACGAGCCAAGCGAGGAACATTTTTGATTTTTGATTTTTGATTTGCGATTGTCCGGCGGATACGTTGCTCATGATAACGTCGGCCGGTGGCTCGGTCTGGAGACCGGCCACAGCGCCACTACAAGCGTCTTCGAAGCTCAAGAATCGCTTATCTTCGACAATTGCCGCGGCGGATCCCAGCTCGCGGTCATCCGCGACACGACAGGCAACAGGATCATACCCGCCATGAACGCAAACGTCTTGAACGGAAACAGCACCACCGTCACGCCGCCGTCGGGCGAAGCGTACCAACTTTCCGCGCCGCCCGGCAGCAGATTTGCAAACAAGTCCGGATATGGGATGAACGGCGGCAGCCCGACGAGCGGTTCGCCGCCGCCGAGCCGCAGCACGAGCGAGACGACGAAGGCGGCGATCGAGCCGGTCCGGTTTGCTCGCGGATCGAACAGGGCGCAAACCAACTGCGGTACGAGTAGCACGAAAATCAGATCGGCGGTGAAGAACCACAGGCCGATCACGCTTTTGACGAACAAGGCCATCACCGCCGCGCCGAGTCCCAGCACGACGATCGAGCCGCGAATGACAGCCTTCGTCTGGGCGACCGACGCGTCTGGCACGAGCAACCGCCGGTACACGTTCCAACTGAACATCGAGCCGGCCGAAAGGATCGACGAACTAAAACTAGAAGTGACCGCGCCGATGATCGCGCCGAGGCCGAGGATGCCGACCCAGTAGGGGGTCATATACCGCAGCAGGTACGGCAGGGCATTTGATGGGTGGTCCGCGAGAGTCGCGGAGTGCTCCGAGCCCCAACCATTCGCGAACGCGGCCATGCCGAGCAACAGCGGTGGCACCGTGAGTAGGATCGTCAGCGCGCCGGCGATGTACGAGTGCCAGCGCGCCTTGGTCGGTGTCTGGCACGACAGCACACGCTGGAAGTAACAATTCCACGGAATGCCGCCGAGCATGAGCATGAGGCTCACGTCAAACCAGCCGACCTTATCCTGAATCGACCACGCCGGGTCGCTCGCTCGGCCGCTGAAATACTCGGTCACGCAAGCGTCCCAGCCGCCGACGTGTTTCATCGCGAACGGCAGGGCGGCGAGGAGACCGATCGGGATCAGTGCGAGTTGGAACGCGTCCGTGTACGCCACCGACCACATGCCGCCGATCATCGTGTACGCGGTGACGACCGCGGCCGACATGAGGATCGCCGTGCGCAGATCCATGCCGAGAATCGTGCCGAACGTCGCACCGATCGCGACGAGCAGTTCCGCACTCCAAATCACTTCGCCCAGCAACGCCGGCACGAACAGCACGGCCGCCCACTTTTTTCCGTACCGCGACTCGAACGGATCGACCAGCGTCGTGAACTCGTACTTGCGCATCTTCTTGGCGAAGAACAGTCCTCCCAACATCAAGCTGATGCCGAAACACAGACCGCCTTGCACGCCGAGCAGCAGTCCGCCGCCTTTCTTGAACACCCCCTCTGCCGTGCCGAGCAGATATCCGCCGTCCACCCACGTCGCCGTCATCGTCAGCGTCGCGATCCAGAGCGGCATCGAGCGGCCGGCCACGATCAGGTCGGCCACCGTCCCCTCTTTCGCCTTGCGCGACGCGAGCCAGCCGACGACCAGAAAGGCCGCGTACATCACGACGACGGCAACCACGCCGCCCCAATAGACTTGGCCCATCAGTTTCCCTCGCCTCGATGACCGTGGCCGTCGGTCTAACCAACGGGCCTGGTTTCTCAACAACGTACTACGTATCGAGCGAGCTGGCGATCGGCCGCGTTGCGTCGTGCTGGTCGATCGCCATGCGCGCGAGTTGCACCAGCAGACCGGTCAGCACCAGAGCGGCGCCAGACAGGACGACGTAGATCAGCCAGGGCCAGCGCTCGCTGAGCGGTTTGGGCGGCGGCACGTATTCGAGATTCGACTGGCGGTCGGCGTGCGTCAGCCGGGCGGGCGCGGGGTCCAGGCGGGCGGGGAGCTGACGGGCGAAGTCGTAGTTTGGTGGCTCAGCTCGCGGATTGCCGAAGTAGAGCCGAATCGGCGACTGAACGCCCGATCGCGCGAAGACGATCTGCCGCGCAGACCCAACGGCCTCGGCGCGGTCGATCGTCAGCGGTTGATTGCGATTGTCGGTGACGATGAGACGCAGCCGGGTGACGGGCTGCTCGCCGAATTTCGCCTCGAGCGGCACGAGCGGCTCGCCCGCGCGGCGACTCCACTCGCCGTTGCTGATCGACGGATTGAATCGCCGGACCGTGCCGGCCGGGCCGAGCGACTCGACGCGGTAGTTGCGCACAAACTCCGCGTCGCTGACGTGTACTCGCAGCGTCTCGCACGGCACGTTGGTCGCGCCGAGGTCGAGAATCCACGCCGAGCCGGGGCCGCCGTCGCCCATCACTGCCTCGCGGGCGCCGACCGTGGCCGGGACGCTGAACGGCTCGCCCGCCACGTCCACGGTGCGGAATGCCTTCACGTCCAACAACTCGACTGGTTCGCGGTCCACCTCCGGGTCCGGGAATACGCGGACTCGCAGGTAACGGAATCGGCTGTCGGGGTAGCTGAGTCGGCGAACATCGAGCGAGTCCTTACCGTGATCGAACCGCAGCAGGTAAGTCCGTTCGATGAGCACGCGCCACTCGGTGTTGTCGGCGCTGCCTTCGACCTGCACGGGACGACGATATCGCGTGCCGGGCGTCACCAGCTCGATTTCGTTGTGCGGCGGCGGGTTGTCGCCCAGGTCCAGACTTACCTCGCGCGATCCGTCCGGCCCCGGCGTGCGATTGAACTCGCGCGCGGCGATCGTTTGGCGTTCCGCCTGAGCGCGGCGCACGCGCAGCGCGTAATGTACCTCGCGGCCCGCGGCGTCATACAGCCGCAGGTCGTCTAGATCAAGCTGCGCCTTGTCGAACACGCTCGGCCCGAGCACAAAGTCGCACCACGGTGAGTCGTCGCCGTCAGCCAGTTTGACCTCCGTGTAAAACTCCCAGTCGCGTCGCGACTCTGACGTGGAGGCGTCCCCCTGCGCGGCCGCGACTTTCGAATGATTGAAGAGCGCGGCAGCTAGCGCAGCCACCACGATGGCGGCTTGCATCGCTCGCGACAGTAGCCCGAAGCGCACGCGAGGCTCCTCGCTCGCGCGTCGGGCTTCGGTATTGCGCACAAATTTCCTCATGGTTTGCTCCCTTCGGTCGGCACCCCGACGGCAATTTTGGGGGCCAGTCGTTGATAGGCTCGCGCGGCGACCGCCAAAAGCACGGCCAACACGAAGAACGCGATAATGCGCTCAAACGCGTGCAGTGTCGCCATGTCGACGAGGAACACTTTGCCGGCCGTCACCGCAAAGATTACCAGCGCCAGCCAGCGCAGCGACGCCACACGCTGCCACAAGCCGATCGCCAACAGGGCCGACGCATAGCTCGCCCAGAGAATCGACATCGCCATCTGGCCCGTCCAACGCCAGCGGGTCGGTTTCGTGCTCTCCGCCGCCAGTGTCGCGAAGTAGGCGTGCGTTTCCACGGTCAGAATCTGCAAGAGCGCGAGCAGCCCGCACAACGAAGCCGCCGCGACCAGTCCCGTTTCGAAACGTCCGAACTGTGCGCGAAAACGCCGCGTCGCCAGCACGGCGCCGAGCGCGCATGCGGCCACCGCGAGCGCCGGCAGCGCGTATTCGTTGAAGATCGGCACGAACGGCGCCCGCAGACCGAGCGGCGTGTCCATAAAGACGAGCTTGCCCACGGCGAGCGCTCCGAGTAGCCCCGCCATTCCGCGTAGCGTCACCGCGCGAATCCGGCATCCGAACCAAAAGAGCGCGGCTGCCTCGGCCGCCCAACCCAGCGCGACCCACGCCGCGTCGGCCTGAATCGGAAACGCCAGTGAAACGAAACCGAGGGCGATCGCCAACGTCGTAAGCACCACGCGATTGTCTCGCCAATCCGGCACCATCATGAGCCGACATAACACGACGTATCCAGTCGCCAGCAGGATCGCCACCGCGCCCAACCACTGCCCGTAGTCTCGGTTCAACAGAACATACACGGCCCCAAAGTAGCTGAACGGATTCACGAGCAGCATTACGATTTCCGGCCAGCCCAATCGCCGCAGACCGAGCCACTGGCCCGCCAGGCTATGCGCGAGAAACAGCGCGAACACAACACCTAGAAAACACAGCGCGGCTACCAGCTTTTCGGGATGATAGTTCCCGGCGTACCAAATCCAGTACAGGAGGTGCGTGCCGGCCAACGCCGCCAAGCCGAGCACTCGCCAGTGCCGCCACACCGCCAGCAGCATCACGCCGGTGTTAAGGAACGCCAGGTAGGTGAAGAGCGAAACATGCTGATCCTGTTCTGAGATCATCAGCATCGGCGTCAGCAGACCGCCGACGAGCGTCATCAGCGCGGTGGCGGGCGAGTCGTAGCGGACCGCGAGCAGGGCCGACTGGACGACGAGGATCAGCAAGAATCCGCCGGCAACGTACTGTGGAATCAGCCGGTAGAATCCGAAGCTGGCGTACGTCGCCAGGTAGAGCAACACCAAGCCGGCGGCCGTGACCATCTGCGAAAACACGCGCCAGCCGCGTCGATGATAATGCCAGCCGCCGAGCACCAAGCCGGTTCCGCCCGTGAGTCCGATTGCAACGCGACCGAGCGCCCCGATCCACTGGTTCTCGAATGCATAGCGCAAAAAGAACGCCACGGAGAAAATGAGCACGATCACGGCGAGCCAACCGAGCCCGCGTTGACCGATGAGCAGTTCCCAATCGATCGTTTCCGGCAACTTGGGAAGCGGAAATCGTCTGGTCGCAGCAGCCGGTCCGGCGACGGCGTGCGCAGCAGGTAGCTCCAACGGTTCGCCCCGCGTTTGCGGATTTGCAATTGACGTGACGGGCAATGGCGTCGCGATTGGGACAGCCACTTTCGAGTCGGCCTCTGAAATTGGCAAACCAGCCTTTTCCATTACGCTGATCGCCTGCTCAACCAAATCCAACCGCGCCCGAACCTCCCGGCGCAACCGCCGCGCCTGCACGATCGCGACGATCGGCAACACAATTGCACAAATCATCCACGCGACGATGAAGGCGCCGATCAGGATGATGACCAGTATCTCACCATTCAAAACGGATTCTCCAAAGCGGAATTCGGGTTACGCCAACCGGCGAGGTCGCTCGCAGGATATAACGGATGGGCCGCGTTGCAAACGGCGATTGCGAATTCCGGTCCGGTGGACGATGCCGTATCATGGCGGCATGAAGCTCTCTTTGTCGGTTCGAATCGTCGAAACGGCCGCTAAGGACCGTCTCACGATTGAGTTCGATGAGTTGGCTCGACTGGCGGTGCAGCACGGCTACCACGCCGTGTGCATGCGTCCGTCGGTGGTAGGCGTTAGAACGTCCGAGATTCAGCGGGAGGCGGTGCGAAAGACGCTCGACCGACTTGGCTTGCCCATCTCGATGGCAACGACCGATATCGCGGTGCCTCTGAACAACGAGCACGGGCCGGACTCGCTGCGCGACATCGGACCGCACCTGGACGTGGCCGCCGCGCTTGGTACAAACCTCATGCGGGTCTGCATGAAGAATGACGACGATATCCCGTGGGCTCAGCGAGCAGCGGACCAGGCGCGCGAGCGTGGAACAAGATTGGTCCACCAGTGCCACACAGACAGTCTATTCGAAACGGTCGCCGGGTCGCTGGACGTGATCAAGCGAGTCGGTCGAGTGAACTTTGGCATCATTTACGAGCCGGCGAACTTGATGCTATGCGGCGAAGACTACGGATCGAAGGCCATCAAGCAGCTTGCCCCGCACATCATGAACGTGTATGTGCAGAACCACCGAATGAGCAGCACGGCCAAATCGAGTCTTCCCACACGCGTGCGCGGCGAAGTGCGATTCGACATGATTCCGCTCTGGCAGCCGCGTGGAGTCAATTTCCGGGACGTATTCGACGGGCTGCAAGCGATTGCTTACAACGGTTACGTCACGGTGCATCAAGCGTACGGGGAAATCATGGGGCCGAAGGAGGCAGCCGAGCGCTCATCCTACTTCCTTCGAACCGTGGCCCAATTCGACGCACCGCGGGGAGACAAGCAATGAGACGACTCGATATCGCAATCGACTTGATTCGTCAGACACGCGACTACACCTCGTGCATGCTAAAGACGATTCCGGTATCCGATTGGTTCCGACAACCGAAGGAAGGTGTCACGCATGTCGCCTGGCAGGTCGGCCATTTGGCGATGGCCGAGTATTCCCTGTGTCTGGTTCGCACCCGCGGGCAGAGGCCGGAGGATGAGTCGCTGATCCCAGTGGCATTCCTGAAACAATTCGGCCGCGAGTCGATTCCCGAACCTGAAGCGGCGAAGTATCCGTCACCCACAGAAATCCGCACCGTTTTCGACCGCGTGCACGAGCAAGTCTTACGCGAACTGCCCACGCTCACCGAAGCGTCACTCGACGAGCCAACGGTGAAGCCGCATCCGCTGTTCAACACCAAGCTTGGCGCGCTCTTATGGTGTCCCCGCCACGAGATGTCGCATGTCGGCCAAATCGGTTTGTTGCGCAGGTTGCTCGGTCAAAAGCCCATGTGGTAATGTGCCATGCCTCTGGTGAAATACGACGCTGGACTTTCGAAACTCCTGGAATCGACCGAGATCGAACGGATCGCGGGGCAGCACCAGTTCACGGAAGGGCCGGCATGGCATCTGGACGGATATTTGCTCTTCAGCGACATCCCGGCCGATCGCATCTGCTTCTGGACGTCTGAGGGAACGAAAACCTACCGCAAGCCGAGCGGCAACTCGAACGGGTTGATCTTCGACCGCCAGGTGCGACTTATTGCTTGTGAGCACGGCAACCGTCGCGTGTCGCGAACGGAAAAAGATTTCGCGGTCATCGCGCTAGCGGAGCGCTACCAGGGTAAGCGACTGAACAGCCCGAACGATCTCGTCGAACGCTCCGACGGCACGATCTACTTCACTGACCCGCCGTACGGCGTCGAGGCCAAGGACCGCGAGTTGGACTTTCAGGGCGTGTACCGCATCGCGCCCGACGGCCAGTTGACCGTCGTGGCCGGCGACTTCGACAAGCCGAACGGCCTGGCGTTCTCGCCGGACGAGTCGATCCTGTACATCGACGACAGCTCGCGAAAGCACATTCGCGCCTTCATCGTCCAGGCCGACGGCAGCCTCACGGACAGCCGTGTTTTCGCCGAAATGCCTTCGAACTTCCCCGGCAGCCCGGATGGCATGAAGATCGACACCGACGGCCGTGTCTGGTGTACTGGCCCGGAGGGCGTCTGGGTCTTCGACCCGACCGGCAAGCGGCTCGGCATTCTCGATCTCACTGAGAAACCGTCCAACGTCTGCTGGGGCGAGCCCGACCGCCGCACGCTCTTCATCACCGCTCGAAGTTCGGTGTATCGGGTGCGGGCACGAGATGCGGGCGTGAATACACACAGACACTGAGGACACAAATGTTCGACACCCTGATTCGCAACGGCCTCGTCGTAGACGGCAGTGGGAAGCCCGGGTTCCGCGCGGACGTAGCCGTGGCGGGGGATCGCATCGTCGAGGTCGGGTCGTTCGGAGAAGCAAAGGCGGCGGAGACGATCGACGCGACCGGGCTGATTGTTTGCCCAGGGTTCATTGACACGCATGTGCATGGGGATGCGATGCTGCTGGCCGACCCGCTGCACGAGCCGGCGGTGCGGCAGGGAGTGACGACGTACATCGTCGGACAGGACGGCAGTTCGTACGCGCCGGGCAACCGCGAGGTGATCGAGTATTTCAGGCAATACACGGCCGGGTTCAATGGCAATCCTGAAATCGGCTGGGATTGGAACGGCGTCGATGAGTACCTGGGGCGATTCAATAATCGAGTTGCAATCAATGTGGCCTATCTTGTCCCGAACGGAAACGTACGTATGCAGGTAATGGGGTTGGCGGACCGGCGTGCAACCCCGGACGAGATGCTGGCGATGCGTCGCTTGGTGCGCGCGGGAATGGAGCAGGGAGCGGTCGGGCTATCGAGCGGGCTCGATTACATACCAAGCCGTTACGCGGATACGCTCGAGTTGGTGGAGCTATGTCGCGAAATTGCACCGTTCCACGGCGTCTATGTGACTCACATGAGAAGTTACGCACCCCAGGGAGTGTTTGGCGCGATGGACGAGGTCGCGACGATTGCCCGCGAAGCGTCCGTGCCAGTTCACATTTCGCACTTTAACGCCCGGGCAGATCGTGTATTGCCGCGTGTCGAGCAGGACCTTGCTTCGGGTGTGGATCTAACTTTTGACATGTACCCTTACTTGGCAGGCAGTTCCATCTTGGCCATGGTCGCACTCCCACCCTGGGTTCAGGAAGGGGGAAACGAAACCACGCTTTGCAGACTTCGAGATGGCAAAGTTCGAGATGAACTCGCAGAGTGGTTCCTACAACCCAAGTTCACTCAGAACGACCTGAAGCTCACTGCGATTGCGGCTTCTGAGTACCGCCACCTTGAAGGCATGATGCTCAATGACGCGGCCAAGTCTGTTAATAAGTCGATTGGCGATTTTATCTGCGATGTGCTGGTTGCCTCACACCTGATGGTGGGAATCATTCAGTTTCAGCGTGGCCGAACCGAGGTGGACATCCACACCATGATGAGACATTCGGCCCACATGGCCGGCAGCGACGGCATTCTTGTCGGAGGTTTTGCTCACCCGCGTGGATGGGGAGCCTTTGCTCGATATGCGGGAAGGTATGTCCAAGAGCAAAAGCTATGGACGCTTGAAGAGGCAATCCATCACCTATCCTATGTTGCGGCACGCCGATTCGGGCTGGGTGACCGCGGGTGCATAGCTCGCAACATGGCGGCGGACATTGTTTGCCTTGATCCCTCACGCTTCACGGATAATGCAACGTTCGAGAACGGTCGAATTCTCGCTACGGGCGTCGAACATGTACTGGTGAATGGCCAATTCGTACTCAGGACAGGAAATCGAACTGTTGCCACGCCAGGCGGGGCTTTGCGTCGCAGAAAATAGAACGCGGCGGGGAAGCCCGCCGGCATAACTGAATCCTGGGAGACTTCAGTTACCCGACCGGCCTCCACGCCGCAATTTCTTTGTCCAGCGCAAACATCACGTCTGACTGCTGTTAGGACCTAGCTGGAAGTCAAAACCGCCGGGCTGGCAAGCCAACCCGGCAGATTCGATCACAAACGATTAGCTGTGGTAACGAACGATCAGTTTACTACCGTGTTCTCTCCAATCGAAATGCACGCCGTATTTGCCGTACTCGTAACGTGCATCTCCGTCCTTCTCGACCTTCACCTTTTCACATCCCGGCGGAACCTTCACGGTGACTTGTACCGTGCAACCACACTGCTTTGTAACTGTTACCACTTTCTCGGTGGCACAGGGAGCCGGGCATCCCTTAAAGACGATGCACGGTGGGCAGGTGGGCTTGCACTTTTTCGCACACGGGTCACAAGGATCGATTGCCGTTGCAAGTGCAGTGGCCGGTTCCGTTATTTGAACTTTGCCCATAGCCTTCGGGGCAGGGGCCTGGGCATTTGCTATTGGCGCTGAGGCCACCAGCAATGCCGCCAAGACGAACACTCCAAACACAGGTGCTAAAACACTTCGCCGCATGGTTTTTCCTCCTAGAGACTCCTTATTTCCAAAACCCATTCTCCCAGGGCTTCCCTAAGGCGGAATAATGGTCAAACTTGGGTCCGATTTGCAATAGTCTGGGCCACTTTTTTCGGGTTTTTTTCAGCAAGGCACCCGCTCATTGTACGCCTCGCAGCAGTGCGTTAGACTGCCACGAACCTTCTCATTGAGGACCTGGTCATGATCGTAACCACCAAGCAGTTGTTTGAAATCGCCTTTGGGCAGTTTGCCGTGGGTGCATACAACATCAACAATCTCGAACAGTGCGTGGGTTTGTTCCGCGGAAACCTGGGAAAGCTCAAGAGCAGCGGTGATCCGGTCGATGGGGCACTGGCGGCACCGTTCATTATTCAGATCTCTCGCGGAGCCAGGAGCTACACCGACAAACGGTTCCTGGAATCAATCATTCGAGCCGCTGAAGAAGTATTCCCGGACGCCGTTTTTGCCGTACACCTGGATCATGGGACCGAAGACGCCTGCTACGACTGCATTGAATCGGGTTTCTATTCGTCCGTGATGATTGACGCCTCGCACGAGACTTTCGACAAGAACATTGAAATCACGCGGCGAGTAGCCGAACGAGCCCATGAGCGTGGCATTTCGGTCGAGGCCGAATTGGGAATGCTCGGCGGCGTTGAGGAAGATGTTGTGGGCCATAATCCTTGCCTGACTGATCCGGATCAGGCCAAAGAATTTGTCGAGCGATCCGGTTGCGATTCCCTTGCAGTCGCGATTGGCACGTCGCACGGGGCCTACAAGTTCACGGGCAAGCAGGGATTGCACTTTGATCGAATTGAGGCGATCAAGAATCGGCTGCCTGGTTTCCCACTCGTAATGCACGGTTCATCGTCAGTTCCCAAAGAATGGGTCGATCGAATTAATGCGGCCGGCGGTAAGCTGCCTGGCACTTCCGGTGTTCCCGAAGATCAGTACCTACCCGCGGCCAAACTCGGCGTCTGCAAGGTGAATATCGACACCGACGGCCGACTCGTGTGGTGTGCGATTCATCGCGAAACATTCAGAGACAAGCCCGAGGACTTCGATTTGAGGACTCCCGGCAAACCATTTATGACCGAATACGCCAAATACATCGCAAAGAAGAACCAACGGCTCGGCTCGGCCGGCACGTTGGCCCTGGTTCGTGAGTCACTCGGCGTAGCAGTGTGAACCAAGCGGCGGACACCATCCATGTGGCAACAAGCCCCCAGCTTCCCCATTTGCTGTCGCTTTCCGAATACGCTTCATGGGTCGCTAGATGTATTTGGTCGGCCAGTTTTGGTGAATGCGGGTCGTCAGCTTCGCCGATCATAATTGGCGCCAGGACGAATCAATGTATACCGGTGTTTGCGAATCACCTCGTTTCATTATTCAGATCAATCGAGACACGTACCCAACGAAATCCCAGGGGGGCGGGGCTTTTTAGCTTCCTGAAGAAATAGGTAAAAAGCCCAAATAGGACCGACATGGACGTTCGGTCGTTCCACGTGGTCGGGCAGGGGATGCCCGAATGCGGTTCATGAGGGACCGAAACCGCGCGGAAACTGCTTTCACCCCAGGCGGTAGGCAAGGAAGCCAAGCCCGGGGACAATCAGGTCCGCGCCAAAGCCTGACGAGGCCACAGCGGACAAAAGGCCATGGTCGCGCGCACCCGACGGAGAAGGATCTCCATCAGGTGTCGCGCGATTTGGCGTTTATGGGGGCATAAATGGTCGTTAGTCGCTGGTAACTAGTATTAAGTTACTGGAGTTATCAGCTAAAGATCAATGAC
>Ga0247727_10016919_pt1 | contig 11683 bp, 10 predicted proteins | sample WisWelCaveWW1625_FD_202498 | JGI IMG/M metagenome (GOLD analysis project Ga0247727, IMG submission 202498) | Biofilm microbial communities from Wishing Well Cave, Virginia, United States - WW16-25 | ecosystem: Environmental > Aquatic > Deep subsurface > Groundwater > Cave microbial mat | place... | reverse complement strand
TGAGCGCCAGCATCAGCCGCGACAGCTCCCCGCCCGACGCGATCCGTGCGAGCGGCCGCAGCTCCTCGCCCGGGTTGGGCGACAGCAGGAACTCCGCGCGCTCGAGGCCCTGCTCGGTCCAGGCCGAAGGGTCGAGCGCCGCCTCCGGATCGGCCGGCGTGAAGAGCACCTCGAAGCGTGTCTTCTCCATCGCGAGCTCCCCGAGCTCGGCCTGCACGCGGCGCACGAGGTCGCTCGCGACCGATCGGCGCTTCTTCGAGAGCGCCTTCGCCCGGTCGAGGTACGCGGCGGCCGCGCGCGCCCGCCGCTCCTCGAGCTCACGCTCCTGCTCCTCGGGCGAGCCGAGTGCTGCGAGCTCGCTCCGGCAACGCGCGCCGAAGGCCAGCACCTCCTCGACCGTCGTGCCGTACTTCTTCTTCAGCCGCTCGACAACCGCGAGGCGCGACTCGATCTCGTCGAGCCGCCCCGGGCTCACCTCGAGGCGCTCCCGGTAATCGCGCAGGACGCGCGCGAGGTCCTCGAGCGGCGGGAGGCAGTCGGCCTTCGCCTCGAGGAACGGCCGGAACAGGGGGTCGATCGAGGCCAGCTCCTCGACGCGCTTGAAAACCTGCCCCAGCCGCGCGAGCGCCGCGGCCTCGTCGTCGTAGAGGAGCGCATAGGCTTCGCTGCTCAGACTGGCGAGCCGGCCCGCGTTCGCCTGTCGGGCCTTCTCGGCCCGCAGCGCCTCCTCCTCGCCGACCGCGAGCTCGGCGCGCTCGATCTCGGCCGCCTGGAACTCGAGCATCTCGCGGCGGCGCTCGGCCTCGCGCCGGTCGCCGCGCAGCCGTTCGAGCGCCGCCTCGGCCGAGCGCAGGTCGCGGAAGAACTCGCCGATCGGCCGGCCGGAGTCCTCGCCCGCGAAATGATCGACGAGAGCCAGGTGCGCGGCCGGGTCGAGCAGGCCCTGCGGCTCGTGCTGGCCGTGGACCGCGGCCAGGCGGGGGGCGAGATCGCGCAGCAGGCTCACCGGGACGAGAGCGCCGTTGACCGTCGCCCGTCCCTTCCCGCTCGCCAGAAGCTCGCGCCGCAGCACGAGCTCGTCGCCGGCCGGCAGGCCGCGCTCCTCCAGCAGCGCCTGGGCGTCCTCGACTTCGAAGACCGCTTCGACCGTCCCCCGCTCGTCCCCGGACCGGATCAGGTCGGGCGAGGCTCGATCGCCCAGAACGAGCCCCAGCGCATCGATCAGGATCGACTTGCCGGCGCCCGTTTCTCCGGTGAGGAGCGTCAGGCCGGGGCCAAACTCCAGCTCGAGCGAGGGAATGAGCGCGATGTTGTTGATTCGCAATAGTTTAAGCATTGCGGAACGGCCCGCGGCAGAATATCACAGCGTTCGAGCGGCTGTAAACCGTCGAAAGGAGAGCGCGCAGGCCCTCCAGGGCTCTCCAGGGGTGCTAAATTGACAGCCACTAGCTGTTGTGGCATCCTCAAGCGATAGCGCAATTTAGAGAGGTTTTATTGGTTTTCCTCCCTCTCCTGGCCCAGGCCCAGACCCCGGCGTTCGGAGGCGGCGTCGCCGGCCTCATCGCCACCTCGGGCTTGGTCGCCCGCCTGGTGCTGGCCCTGCTGCTCCTCTTCTCGCTGATCTCGTGGGCGATCATCTTCTACAAGGGGGCGGCCCTTCACCGCGCCCGCTCCCAATCGGCCATCTTTCTCGACATCTTCCGCCGCAGCGCGAAGTTCTCCGAGGTGAACGCCGTCTGCGCGCAGCTCAAGGCGAGCCCGCTCGTGGGTGTCTTCCAGGCCGGCTACCTGGAGGTGAACCAGCAGGTGCGTGGCGGTGGGTCGCCCCCGACGTCTGGGCGGCCGACCGTGCGAAGCCTGGAGTCGCTCTCGCGCTCGCTCGCCCGCGCGGCCACCGTCGAGGTGACGCGCCTCGAGCGGCGGCTCAGCTTTCTCGCGACCACCGCGAGCGTCACGCCGTTCGTGGGACTCTTCGGCACCGTGTGGGGCATCATGGACGCGTTCGGCGACATCGGACGCATGGGCTCGGCGAACCTGGCGGTCGTGGCGCCGGGCATCTCCGAGGCCCTGATCACGACCGCGATGGGTCTTTTGGCTGCGATCCCGGCGGCAGTGTTCTTCAACCTCTTCACGAGCCGGGTCAAGGTGCTCGGCTCGATGGTGGACGACTTCGCGCTCGAGTTCCTGAACATCGTCGAGCGGAACTTCACGTAGGGCGGGACGCAGATGGCGGGACGGGTCTAGGAGCGGCATGCAGGCAGGCGGCGGCGAGACGACCGCGGTCTCGGTATACAAGGGGCTGCGGGCGCGGCGCGGCGGCGCGATGCTCGGGGAGATCAACGTCACCCCGCTCGTCGACGTCGTGCTCGTGCTCCTGCTCGTGTTCATGGTCACCGCGCCGATGATGAGCCGCGGGATCGACGTCTCGCTGCCCGTCGCGAACCAGCCGCAGATCCCGCAGGAGGACCGCATCACGGTGTCGGTCAACGCGGAAGGCCGCGTCTACATCGCCGACCGCCCGGTCAACATCGTGCTGCTCGAGGAGCAGATCCGCGCGCTCACCGGGGGCCGTGCAGACAGCGTCGTGTACCTGCGCGCCGACGAGGGCCTGCGCTACGGCCAGGTGATCAACGTCGTCGACGTGATCAAGCGGGCGGGCGTCGACCGGATCGGCTTCGTCTACGTGCTGCCCGAGGAGAAGCGCCCGTGAGCGATCCGATCGCGCGCCTCCTCGCCGAGCGGGAGCAGCTCGAGCGCGGCTTGCCCGGGACGCTCGCGCTGTCGCTCTCCGGCCACCTGGTTTTCGTGGCACTCGCGATCCTCCTGCCCCTGCTGCTACCGCAGCAGCCGCTTCTGCGCGTGGCGGACGGGGTACTTGTCGTGCTGCCCCGCGGGGGCGGTGGCACCCCGGCGGTTCCCGCGCCACCCGCCACCGCGCCTGAGCCACAGCCCGCGGAGTCTGCGGCTCCCCCACCGCCGCCGCCAGTAGTGCTCAAGCCGCCGCCCAAGGCCGAGCCGCGGCCGAACGCCCTGCCGCTGCCCGACGCGCGCGCCGTCAAGCGGCCGCCCACGCCGCCGCCCGTCCGCGCGACGACACGGCCGAGCGGCCCTTCCGGCCCCACCGCGACCGGCACCGCGTCCGCGACCCCGGGCCTCGAGTTCGGCCCGCCCGGACCAGGCGTGCCGACCGGCACCGACAGCGGCGGCGACTGGTACCTGGCCGGCGTCCAGCAGAAGATCTGGATGGTCTGGAACCAGCAGATCAAGGCGGGCTACACGCAGTCGGTGGGCGTGACATTCACGATCCTGCCCGACGGCAACGTGACCGGCGTCCGCGTCACGCAGCCGTCGGGCGCGTCGCTGCTCGACATGGCGGCGCAGCGAGCCGTCCTCAACGCGGCGCCCTTCGGCCCGCTCCCGAGAGAACATGGTCAGAACCCCCGAACGATCCTGGCGCATTTCAAGCCGACGTTCTAGACGCGCTGTCGTGGCGCTGCTCGCAGCGGTCACCACGCTCGCGGCTGCGCCCGCCGTGCGCCCACCCGCGGCCCGCCAGGAGCCACCGCCCTTAGACGAGATCGTGATCGGTGGCCTAACACGGCCGCGCTTCGCCGTGCCCGAGTGCGTGCCGCGGAGGCAGGACGACGCCAGCCAGGCCGCGTGCCGGACGCTCACGCAGGTGCTGCGCGCGGACCTGCGCTTCGAGGACCTTTTCCAGTTTGTGCCCGACAGCCTGCTGAACGCGATCCCACCGCTCAACCCGCAGGCGCCGCGCTTCGACGACTGGAAGGGCATCGGGGCCAAGATCCTGGTCGCGACGCAGGCCGAGGTCGCGAACGCAGAGCTGCAGGTCGAGGTGCGCGTCTACCTCGTCGACACCGGCCAGCCCATGCTGCAGAAGCGCTACTCGGGCCGGCCCGAAAACCCGCGGAGCTTCGCGCACCAGGCCTCCGACGACATCCTGACGCTCACGCAGTACAAGGGCGTCGCGCGCACGCGCATCGTGTTCGTGTCGGACCGCGATGCGACGAAGCAGCGGCCGTCGAAGGAGCTCTACATCGTCGACTACGACGGCTTCAACCCGCGCCGCGTGACCGTCAACTCCTCGCTCAACATCCTGCCGGCCTGGCGGCCCGACGGCGCCGCGCTCGTGTACGTCTCGTACCGCCAGGGCTCGCCGATGCTCTACCTGGCGAAGATCTTCGAGGGGCAGAGCGTCGCGAACCTGAGCGGCGAGAAGGGCGACAGCCAGGCCTTCTCGCCCAGCTTCAGCCCCGACGGCAAGAGCCTCGCGTTCGTCAGCAACCGCGCGGGCAGCACCGACGTCTGGATCGCCGGCGCCGACGGCGCCTCGCCTCGACGGCTCACCACGACCCAGGCCAAGGACACGGCGCCCTGCTTCAGCCCGACGGGGGACGAGATCGCCTTCACGTCCGACCGCACCGGGACACCGCAGCTGTGGCTCATGGACAATCAGGGCTTGAACGTGCGCCGCCTCACCGTCGCGAGCGGCAACTACAACGACGGCTGCGCCTGGAACCCCGCGAAGCAGTACAGCGAGATCGCGTACACCGCCCGGCTCGAGGCGGGGGGCTTCGATATCGCCGTCATCGACTTCGCCACGCGGCAGGTCCGGCAGATCACCCAGGGCCGCGGCTCGTGCGAATATGCCTCGTGGGCGCCCAACGGCCGCCATCTGGTTTTCTCGTGCGAGCGCAACAAGCGCTGGGAGATCACGATCGCCGACCGGGAGGGCCGCTTTTTTCAGACCCTGGCCACGGGGCCGGGCAACAACGCCCAGCCCGACTGGGGCCCGTGACAAAGCACCGATCTCGAGGAGGTTTCATGCCGTTCCGGAAGCAGAGCCGTCTGCCGGTCGGGTTTGTCGTGCTCGCGTTTCTCGTGCTCGCCGCCGCCTGCTCGGGCAAGCGGCCGCCGGCTCTCGCCACCGCGACTCCCGGCGAGGGAGGCAGTGCTGCCGACGAGGCCCGCGCCCGCGCGTCCGCGCAGCCGCTCGAGGAGGGACCCGACGTGCGCGCCGTGGAGGGCGAGGGCGCGTCCGGCTCCGACATTCCCGGCAGCGGTCTCTACCCGGGCGAGGGCGGTCCGCTCGCCGACATCCGCTTCGACTACGACAGCGCCGCGCTCAGCGACGAAGCGCGCGCGACGCTCGAGAGGCACGCGCTCTGGCTCCAGGGGCAGCGCGACGTGCGCGTCACGATCGAGGGGCACTGCGACGAACGCGGCACCGTCGAATACAACCTCGCCCTCGGCGAGCAACGCGCCCGCGCCACGCGCGAGTACCTGGCGAGCCTGGGGATCGCGGCGGAGCGGCTGCGCGTGGTCTCGTACGGCAAGGAGCGACCGCTCGAGCCCGGAAGCGACGACGCGGCCCACGCGAAGAACCGCCGCGCCCACTTCAACGTGTCCCGCTAGTGTCCCGTCTCGCGACCGTTCGGGCAGGCGAGACGGGACACTTTCTGACCGGTCGTGAGCTTTCGTTGGTTTCGTTGGTGGGACTCTCCGGTACGTTATGATGACTTCCTTGACCCCCAGAGTCCTCGTCGGCACGTTCCTCGTCGTGTTCTGCCTCGCGGCAGGCCCGCTCTTCGCCGCCAACAAGGACATCGAGCGTCTCGCGGTGCAGATCGCCGCCCTGCAGGGCCAGCTCGCCGCGATCGAGCGCTCCGGCGAGGAGACCCGGACCGAGCTGCGGCGCCTCTCGGAGCTGGTCGCCGAGCAAAACGCGCTGCTGCGCAAGAGCGCTGCCGACCGCCGCCAGCACGAGGAGGCGATGACGGTCGGCCTCCGGGAGCTCTCCGAGCGCGTGTCGGAGCTGGCCGAGGCGATCGAGGCAATCAAGGCCCAGTTCCCCCCGGCGACACCTCCGGCGGACACCGGCGCGGCCGCGCCACCGGGCTCGTCCACGCCAGCGACCACCGGCGCGCCCATCGCACCTCCACCCGCGCCGCGCGAGCTCTACAGCCAGGCCTACGCCGACTACGCGCGCGGCAACTACGACCTCGCCATGCAGGGCTTCGCCGAGTACCTGCGCGCCTACCCCGGCACGGACTTCAGCGACAACGCCCAGTACTGGATCGGCGAGTGCTTGTACGGCAAGAAGTTGTACGCCGAGGCGATCGACGCCTGGAACACGCTGCTCAAGGACCACCCGGCGAGCGACAAGCTGCCGGACGGGCGAGTGAAGAAGGGCATGGCACTCGAGCGGCTCGGCCGCCGCAGCCAGGCGCTCGTCGAGTACCGCTACGTCGTGGACCGTTACCCCACCTCCCAGGCGGCGCGCATCGCGCGCGAGCGCCTGAATCCCTGAGGAGCGAGGAAGAGCTGATGGCATCCGTCAACAAGGTGATCCTGATCGGCAACGCAGGGCGCGACCCCGAGATCCGCTACACGCAGGCGGGCGAGCCGATCGCCAACTTCACGCTGGCCACGAACGAGGTGTGGAACGACAAGAGCGGCCAGCGCCAGGAGCGCACCGAGTGGCACCGCGTCGAGGTGTTCGGCAAGACCGCGCAGGTGGTGCGCGACTACGTGACCAAGGGCAAGCAGGTCTACATCGAGGGCAGCATCCGCTACGACGAGTGGACCGACAAGGACGGGAACAAGCGCAACACCACCAAGATCCGTGTGAGCGGGCCCGGGTCGCGGCTGGTGCTGCTCGGCTCGCGGGGCGAAGGCGGCGGCGGGCGGGGCGCTGGCGGTGGCTCCGCGGAGCCGCCGGCCGAGGGCGGCGGGGCCGAGGGCGGCGGCGAGGATTTCAAGGCCTCGGACGACGACGTCCCGTTCTAGCCGGACCGACCCGCCCACAGAGCCGGCGCATCCGATGGCGTCGCTCCTCTCTCTCGAGCGCTACCTTCCTCCCTACCGCTATCACCAGCGGGAGGTGACGGGATGGGTGCGCGACTGGCTGCTCGAGCCGTCCGCCGCCGGCGAGGCGGAGGGTCGGGACGCGAAGGCCGAGCGCCTGCTGGCCGTCTACGAGACTGCGGGTGTCGTCACGCGCGCGAGCGTCGTGCCGATCGAGGAGGTCTTCCACCCGCGGGACTTCGAGACCCAGAACCGCAAGTACCGCGACATCGCGTGCCGGGCCGGGGCGGACGTGGCGGGCCGGGCGCTCCAGGCCTCCGGGCTCGCGCCTGCCGAGATCGGCCTGGTCGTGAGCGTCTCGTGCACCGGCTTCATGATCCCCGCGGTCGACGCGCACGTGGCCGAGGCGCTCGGGCTCGGACCTCGGCTCGCCCGGCTGCCGATCACGGAGGCGGGCTGCGCGGGCGGCGTCGTCGGCCTGGCGCGCGCCGCCGACTACCTGGCGGCGCACCCGGAGCGGGCCGCCCTCGTCCTCGCGCTCGAGTTCTCGAGCCTGACGTTCCAACGCACCGACCGCTCGGCGACCAACGTGGTCTCGAGCGCGATCTTCGGGGACGGTGGCGCCGCGGCGGTGCTGGTGGGCGCCCGCCACCCGCGCGCCGCGGAGGCTCGCCTGCGGCTGCGCGACGCCGAGAGCGTCTTCTTCCCCGGCACCTCGCACCTGATGGGGTTCGAGCTCAAGAACACCGGGCTCCAGATCGTGCTCGACCGCGGCATCGCAGCCTTCGTGAGGCGCAGCATCGTCCCCACGGTCGATGCGTTCCTGCGCTCGCGCGGTCTCGAGCGCGAGACCGTCTCGCATTTCATCCTCCATCCTGGCGGCCGGCGCGTGATCGAGGTGATGGCCGAGCAGCTGGAGCTCGGACCCCACGACCTGGCCGCCACCGAGGCCGTGCTCGCGGAGCACGGCAACATGAGCTCCGTCACGGTCCTCTTCGTGCTCGAAGAGGTGCTCCGGACGCGGCAGCCGGCGCCGGGATCGCTCGGGCTGCTCGGCGCGTTCGGCCCGGGCTTCGGCGCCGAGCTGGCGCTCGTGGAGTTCGCGTGAGGCCCCTCCGAATGGCCTTCCGGCTTCCGGGGCCGGGCCTGCGGCCCGACCTCCGCGCGCGCGCCACGGAGGGCGAGCTGCTGGACGCTGCTCTGCCCGAGGCCGAGGTCCTGAAAAGCCTCGCCGACCTGCGCTTCGTCAACCGCTGGCTCGGCTCGCGCCGCGGTCTGCGTCGCGCCGTCGCGCGCTACCTGCCCCCGGGCGGGCGACTGCTCGACGTGGGCTGCGCCTCGGGTGACGTGACGGCCGATCTGTACGGGCACCTGCCGGGGCCGGTGTTCGCCGTGGGCGTGGACTCGAAAGTCCTGCACCTGCGCCAGGCCCCGGGCATACTGCGGCGCGTGGCGGCCGACGTCCGCCGGCTCCCGTTCCGGGCCGGAAGCTTCGACGTCGTCACTGCGTCGCTCTTCCTGCACCACTTCGACGCGGCGGAGCTCGCCGTCGTGCTGCAGGAGCTCGCACGGCTCGCACGGCGCGCCCTCGTCGTGAGCGACCTGCGCCGCGCGCTGGTTCCGTACCTCTTCGGCCGCGCGGTCTTCCCGCTCCTGTTCGAAACGCCCGTCAGCGTCCACGACGGCCTGGTCTCGATCCGCCGCGGGTTCCGGGAGTCGGAGCTGCGCGCCGCCTTCGTCGCCGCCGGCTTGGCTGCGGTCGCGATCCGGCGCCATTTCCCCTATCGCCTGCTCGCCGTCGCCCTGACGTCGGGCCAAGAGAGGGCTTCGTGAGCGCCGAGCGCGCCGACGTCGTGATCGTCGGGGGTGGGCCGGCCGGCGCGGCGCTCGCCTGCCTGCTGGCGCGAGAGGGGAGAGAAGCGCTCGTGCTCGAGGCCGCCCGCTTCCCGCGCGACCAGGTGTGCGGCGAGAGCGTCTCGCCCGAAGGCTGGCGGCTGATCGAGAAGATGGGAGCACTCGACCGCGTGCGGGCCCTCACGCCCCAGCCCCTGCGCGGCATGCGGCTCGTTTCCCCCAACGGCACGTCGTTCAGCGGCCACTACCGCAGCGAGCGCCCCGGCTTCGCCGTGCGCCGTCTGGCGCTCGACCCCGCGCTGCTCGCTTCCGCGCGCGACGCCGGCGCGCGGGTGATCGAGGGCGCCCGTGTGTCGGATCTGCTGTTCGACGCGGGTCGCGTCGCGGGGGTCGTCGCCGAAATCGGCGGTGAGCCGCGCGAGCTCCGCGCGCGCCTCGTCGCGGGCGCCGACGGCCGGCGCAGCGTCGTCGCGCATCGCCTCGGCTTGCTCCGCGAGCACCCGCGGCTGCGCCGCTTCGCCGTGCGCGGCCACTGGGAGGCGGTTGCGGGCCTTTCCGAGATGGGCGAGATGCACGTGGGCGGCGGCGGCTACTGCGGGATCGCGCCGCTTTCCGGGACGCTCGCCAACGTGGCGTTCGTGCTCGACCAGCGCGAGATGCGCGCGGCACGGGCCGCCACGGGCGACCTCGAGGGCTTCTATCGGGCGAGCCTCGCGAAGCGCTGGCCACGGGTCGCCGAGCGGCTCGAGCGGGCACGCCTGGTCGAGCCTCCCCGCGCGATCGGGCCGCTCTCGGTCACGTGTCACGCGGTCGCGGCGGAAGGAGCCGTCCTGCTGGGTGACGCCGCCGGCTTCTACGATCCCTTCACCGGCGAGGGTGTCACGCTCGCGCTCCGCGGCGCCGAGCTCGCGGCCGCTGCGATCGGCTCGGCGCTTTCGGAGCGCGGGTCCGCTCCGCTGCCGCGGCTGCGGTCGTACGAGCGCGCGCGCGAGGCCGCCACGCGTGACAAGTTCCGTTTCAACCGGCGGCTCCAGCTCGCGGTGGGCTGGCCCGCCGCGGCAAACGCGATCGCGGGGAAGCTCGGCAAGCGGCCCGACCTCGCCGACCGCCTGGTGGGGATCGCCGGCGACTTCGTGCCCGCGCGCACGGCGCTCGGGCCCGGCTTCCTGCTCGACCTGCTCAAAACTTGAAAGGGGCTGTGCGATAAGATGCGGCAACCTCACCAGGCGCTCCCCGTGACACCTGTGCCCTCCTACGGCCGGCCGCGCCCCGACAGGAAGACGCTCCTCTCCATCTACCGGACGATGCTGCTGTCGCGGCGGCTCGACGACAAGGAGATCCAGCTCAAGCGTCAGAACCGCGTCTACTTCCAGATCAGCGGCGCCGGCCACGAGGCGGTGCTGGTGGCGGCCGGGCTGGTGCTGCGCGCGGGGCACGACTGGTTCTACCCCTACTACCGCGATCGCGCGCTCTTGCTCCAGCTCGGGATGACGCCGCTCGAGATGCTGCTCGGCGCCGTCGGGGCCAAGGACGACCCGAGCTCGGGCGGGCGCCAGATGCCCTCGCACTGGGGCCACGCCGGGCTCAACGTGGTGACCAAGTCATCCCCAACCGGCACGCAGTTCCTGCAGGCCGTGGGCTGCGCCGAGGCGGGCCGCTACCTCGCCGCCGGTCACGCGGGACCGGCGTCGTCCGCCTTTGCCGCCGACGAGATCGTCTATTGCTCGGCGGGCGACGGTACCACCTCGGAAGGCGAGTTCTGGGAGAGCCTCAACACCGCCTGCAACCTGAAGCTGCCCGTGCTGTACCTGATCGAGGACAACGGCTACGCGATCTCGGTGCCGGTCGAGGTGCAGACGGCCGGCGGCAGCATCTCGCGGCTCGTGGGTGGCTTCCCCAACCTGCTGGTGCGCGAGGTGGACGGCTGCGACGCGCTCGCGAGCCTCGCCGTGCTGGGTGAGGCCGCGGCCTGGTGCCGCTCGCGCCAAGGACCCGCGCTCGTCCACGCGCGCGTGATCCGCCCGTACTCGCACTCGCTCTCCGACGACGAGGCGCTCTACCGCGCGGCGGCCGAGCGCTCGCACGACGCGCAGCGCGACCCGCTGCTGCTGTTCTCGCGCCAGCTCCTGGCCGAAGCCCTCGCGACGGAGGACGACCTGGCGCGGGTGCGCGACGAAGTCGATCGCGAGGTGAGCGCCGCCACCGACGAGGCGCTCGCGGCGCCCGGCCCCGAGCCGGAGACCGCGACCCGGCACGTCTACTCGGAGGACGTCGATCCCCGATCGGACGCCTTCGCGAGCGAGCCGCAGCCGCAGGGCGCACCGAAGACGATGGTCGACCTGCTGAACGCCTGTCTCCACGACGAGATGAGCCGCGACCCGCGCATCGTCGTTTTCGGCCAGGACGTCGCCGACTGCTCGCGCGAGGCGAGCCTCGCCGAGGTGAAGGGCAAGGGCGGCGTCTTCAAGGTCACGCACAACCTGCAGCGCCGCCACGGGTCGCACCGCGTCTACAACACGCCCCTCGCCGAGGCCAACATCGTGGGACGCGCGATCGGGCTCGCGACCCGGGGCTTGAAGCCGGTCGCCGAGATCCAGTTCTTCGACTACATCTGGCCGGCTTTCATGCAGATCCGCAACGAGCTCGCTCTCATCCGCTGGCGCTCGAACGGTGCTTTCAAGTGCCCGGTCGTGATCCGCGTCACCTACGGCGGTTACCTGCAGGGCGGCGCCGTCTACCACAGCCAGTGCGGCGAGGTGCTGTTCACCCACATCCCGGGGCTCCGCGTCGTGCTGCCCTCGAACGCTCAGGACGCCAACGGCCTGCTGCGGACCGCGATCCGCAGCGACGATCCGGTCTTGTTCCTGGAGCACAAGCATCTCTATCGCCAGACCCACAACAAGGGCCTCTATCCCGGCCCCGACTACCGGATCCCGTTCGGCAAGGCCGCGCGGGTGCGCGAGGGCCGCGACCTGACCGTGGTCACCTTCGGCGCGCTCGT
>Ga0247727_10016918_pt1 | contig 11684 bp, 3 predicted proteins | sample WisWelCaveWW1625_FD_202498 | JGI IMG/M metagenome (GOLD analysis project Ga0247727, IMG submission 202498) | Biofilm microbial communities from Wishing Well Cave, Virginia, United States - WW16-25 | ecosystem: Environmental > Aquatic > Deep subsurface > Groundwater > Cave microbial mat | place... | reverse complement strand
TGCTCGCCGGACAAGCGCCGGCGCACGGCGCCTACTACGTCGCGCCCGGGTACGCGTACTTCTTGGCACTCGCCTTCGCATGTGGCGCGGATGCGACCTTCGTCAAGCTGGTGCAAATGGCATGCGGGGTCGCGAGCACAATGCTCGTGTATTGGATCGGCGCGCGCGGCTTCTGCCGGCCGGTTGGAATCGCGGCCGCGATCGTTTGGGCGATCTTGCCGGCGATGTTGCTACAGGAAATTCTGCTGCTGAAAACCGCGCTCGCGGTCGTTTGTGCACTCGGCGCGTTGGCGGCCCTGGTCGAAGTGCCGGCGGCGGCACCGGCGGGCTACGTGGCGGATTCGTTCTGGCGGGCGCCGGTGCGCGGTGGGCTGCGGCGTTGGTGTGTTGCGGGGGTTCTGCTCGGCGGCGCGGTGCTCTTGCGCGCCGAGTTCGCGTTGTTGGCGTTTGTGCTGATCATCGCAGGCATCGCCGCACGCATACGCCGTTGGCCCGGTGCGACGCCGGTGCGTGCGCCGCTCGCCTGCCTCGCCGTCGTGATCGCGTGCATGGCGCTGCCGACGCTCGAGAACGCGCGGCGCGGCGGCGGCTTCGTCGTGGTGGCCTTTGGAGGCGGCCCCAACTACTATATCGGCAATCACGCACAGGCCGACGGCAGTTATGTGCCGTTGCGCCCCGATCGCTTCGAGCCGGCGATGGAAGAAGCCGACGCGGTCCTGCTGGCCGAACGCGCCGCCGGGCACGCGTTGCGACCGGCCGCGGTGTCGCGTCATTGGTGGCGCGCCGGGTTGATGTGGTGGGCGAAGGAGCCAGGCGCTGCGTTTCGACTCACGTTGCGCAAATTGTGTCTGTTGTGGGGACCGTGGGAACTCGCCGATGCGATCTCGGTGCCGGTCGCGGCACGTTGGATCCCGCCGCTGCGATTGCCGCTCGCGGCGGGATGGTTCTTGCCGCTCGCACTCGTCGGTTTGTGGGCGACGCGCAGCGCGCGACACTTGTGGCCGCTGCGTGCTTTCTTGCTCGGCAGCACGCTTGCCATCGTGCCGTTTTTTCTGTTCGAGCGGTTTCGATTGCATGTCGTTGCGGCGGCGCTGCCGTTCGCCGCGGCGGTGGTGGTCGCGGCCGCGCAGGCGTGGCGCGCACGTCGTTTTGCGCGTCTTGCAGTCGGCATCGCTGCCGCCGCGGCACTGGCATTCGGACTCGCGCAGGTGCGCGCACCGCGCGACGAAATCGTGTTGCGGGTCAACGTCGGCGAGATGCTGTTTCAAGCCGGTCGCTTCGACGACGCCTTGGCCGAATACGAAGCCGTGCGCGCCGCGTCACCCGATGCCTGGCGAGTGGACATCAACATCGCCAACACCCACGTCGCGCGCGGCGACGATGCGGAAGCACTCGCAGCTCTCGCGCGCGTGATCCCGCGCCTCGAAGCCGAAGCGCACCGCACCGGCATGGCTTCCGCGGAAGAGCTCGCCGGTTGCCACGAATTGGCCGGTGATTTGGAAGCCGTGCGCGGCAACATCGCCGCCGCCCGCACGCACTACGACGCCGCGCTCACGTACGCCGCACCTGCCGCGCACCCAGCACTGATCGCCAAACGCGCCGCGCTCCGCGCCCCGTGATCGCTCTAGCGGGATCGATGCCGGTGATCTATCGTCCTTCGTGGTTGACTACGTCCACCTGTACCTTGAGATCGCAGGCGCTCGTCTGTATCGCAACATCATCCTCGATCGTCGCGTCGACGCTGGCGATGGCCACGATGCGACCCAGCTCATCTACATGCACGACGTCGATTGGTTCGTAACGAACGAGCAGCGTGCGGCCGGCATGATTCGTGAGACCTTTCGCCTTGCCTTCGGTGCGCGACCCGAGAAGCGCCTCTTAACCTTTCACGAGCTGCTGCAGGAGCTGCAGCGCGATCGAAAGTGGTGCCTCACTTGAAGGCGGGGTGCGTTACCCGAAATACTCCCTCCATATCGGTCTGATGGTCCGCGCTCGCACCGTCAAGTAGGCAACTGTGCAAAGCAAAGACCGCCATAGCGAATTCGACGAGGTGGACACCAGCATCGACGACGCTTGCTTCCACGACATGGGCAGCGCCGTTCCGCCACCCCTTCGCAACTCGGAGAGCATTGAAGGCGCTGCCCTCGATGAGCTGTAAGTTGCACTCGACACGATGATCCACGCCATCCGCCGGCGATCGTAACGTCGTCGTTCGTCCGAGCCGGAGGCGGACGACTGGCGTGAGAAGGTGATCACGCGCGAGCACGATGGTGTGGCCGTGAGGTCATGCCGTTCGATCCGCCCGGCCTTTCTGTGCGGTGTACTGGCTCGGCGTCACGCCGAAATGCAGTCGGAACTGCTTTCCGAAGTGGGACAGGTTCTTGTAGCCCGCGGCATAGGCGATCTCGCCCACGGATCCGACGTGTTGCTCCAAAAGCTGCGCGGCACGAGCCAGCCGGAACTCCTGCAACACGGTCTCGGGCGACCGACCGAGGATGGTCTGCAGGCGCCGGTACAGATGCGAGCGGTCCATCCCAACTGCCCGCGCCATCTCGGCCACATCGAACTCCTCGTCGGCATGGTGCGCTTCGAGAACCGCGCGCAATCGCGCCAGAAGCGCCTCGTCCACGGACACCGCCTTGACAGGCGAGGGCTGCAGGAGCGCGACTGCATCCTGGCGCGCGGGCGAAGTGGTCTCGGCACGGAGGCGTTCACGTAGTCGTTGGCGCAGTGCGATGAGGTTCTGCACTCGTGCCATCAGCTCCGGAGCGTGAAAGGGCTTTGCCAAGTAGTCATCGGCACCGATTTGCAAACCTTCGACACGGCTCTCCACCGACGCACGCGCGGTCAACAGGATGACTGGGATGAAGTCCAGCTCGGGGTCCTGCTTCATCGCCCTGCAGAGCGCGAATCCATCCATGCCGGGCATCATGACGTCGCTCACGACCAAGTCGGGTAAATCGCGACGCGCGATTTCGAGGCCCGCGAGGCCGTCGGCGGCTTCGAGCACTCGGTAACGCTCGGAGAGTCGCCGGCGCAGATAGGCTCGGACCTCATCATGATCCTCGACGATCAACACCGTCGGGGCATCGTCAGGACCAGCTTCTGTGGGACCACTTGCGGCGACGGCAGCCGGCGCCTCGCCGTCGGCGACCGCGTCCGAAATCGCCGCAGCTGCGTCGACGATCTGCTCGTCGCGCAGATGCGCGCGTCCCAAAGGTAGCGTCACGGTGAAGGTGGCGCCCGCATCAGGCGCGCTCGACGCGGTGACGGTCCCGCAGTGCAGCTCGACGATCTCGCGCACCAGCGCCAAGCCGATGCCCGTGCCCGGATACGCCAACGGACCCGCGGAACCCACCTGATAGAACCGATCGAAGACACGCGGAAGATGCTCCGCGGCGATGCCCGGACCGGTGTCGCGCACCACGAACTGCACTCCCGCTACGCCCTCGGCCGGCGCGGCGCGGGACAAACGTGCGTTGATGTCGCCTCCCTCCGGCGTGAACTTCGCAGCATTGGTGAGCAGATTCGCGATCACCTGGTCGAGCAGGACGGAGTCGTACCACAACTCGATCGGATCCGCCGGGATCTCGATCGTGAGCGTGATGCGCCGGCGCGCCATCAGCGGCCTGAACGTCTCGGCAATGTCGCGCAGCGAGGCGCCAGGATCGCAGCGACGCGCGTGCAGCTGCATCTGACCGGATTCCAGCTTGGCGAGGTCGAGCAACTGGTTCACCAACACCAGCATTCGGCGGGCGTTGCGCACCGCCAGGTCGAGAGTCGCCGTCGCATCGGCCGACAACGGCCCATGCAGGCCGGCAAGCGCGTCTTCGAGCGGTCCGATCGTCAGCGTCAGCGGGGTCCGGAACTCGTGCGAAACATTGGCGAAGAAGCGCGATTTCGCCGCGTCGAGCTCCTTGAGCGCGGCGGCCTGAGATTCGATCGTGATGAGCGCCTGTTGCGCTAAATCGCGGCTCTTCTCGGCATCGATGCGCGCAGCTTCCGCCGCGTCGCGGGCGCGTTCGCTCTCGGTCTTGGCGTGCGTGAGCTCGCGGGTGCGTTCGTCCACGATGCGCGACAGATCACGGGCCCGCGATTCGACCTGACGAACTCGTTCACGGTAGCCGAGCATGCCGAGAAAGATGAGCACGACCGCGACGCCAAAGCGAAAGGCGGTGGCTTCGAAGAAACGCGGCACGACGAGGACTTGGACGCTCGTGGGCTCGGGCCACTCTTGGCCCGAGGTGCTGGCGCTCACCTCGAAGCGATAACGCCCGGGTGGAACGCGAGTATAGAAAGCCGTACGGCGTTCGCCGGCTTCGACCCAGTCGCGGTCGTGTCCGGCGAGCCGGTAGCGAAAGCGCACGTTCTTGGGGGAGAGGAGGCTGATCCCAGTATAGACCAGCTCGAAGTCACGCTGGTCGGAAGCAACGCGCGCGACGCTCGCCACGATTTCGATGCCCTGGCCACTCGAAAGGATCCCTTCGATCGCGACTCGCGGCGGACGCGGTTGCGGCGAGATCCGGCTCGGATCGACGACCACTGCACCATTCTGCGTCGCGAACCACAGGCGGCCGTCGTGGGCGCGAATGCCCGCCGGCTGGGCACCGCCGTTGCACTCGCGATTACGCATGCCGTCGCGTTCGGTGAATGCGGTGCTCTGGACCCGGGACACTCGCCCGGCGGTGAACGCTTCCAGTTCTTCCCGGCGCAGGAAGAAGATGCCGCGGTTCGTGCTCATCCAGAAACGACCCAGGTCGTCTTCGAGGATCTGATGGATCCCCTCGTCGTAAAGACCATCGCTTTGTCGAATTGTTTTGAGCGCGGCAGTGCGGAGTTCCACGCCACGCGCATCCACTCGGCTCAGTCCGCGGCTTTCGGTTCCAATCCACATCACACCGGTCGAGTCTTCGTAGAGCGTGCGCACCAGATCGGAGGCGAGCCCGTCGCGCTCGCCGAGCGACTCGAACTGTCCGTTCTGCATTCGCGCCACGCCGCCGCCGTTGGTCCCGAACCACAGCGAACCGTCGCGTGCTTCGCAAAAGGCACGCACCGGCCAGGCAAGTGCGCCGTCCGCCTCTCGATGACGCGCCCAGACGCTCCCGCGCCGAACATACAAACCCGCGTTGGTCCCGACCCAAAGATCGCCTTGGCGATCGGTGCGGATGAAATAGACGTCGTCCGAATGAGCGCCGGGCAAGGGGACCGGTTCGCGCCGTGTGCCCTGTTGACGCCAGAGCCCGCGCGCCAAGCAGCCGAGATAGATCTGGCCGGCGGTGTCCTCGCCGACGCAGTAGATGTCGTGCTCCCATTTCTCGTAACCGCGCAGCGCTTCCAAGTAAGAGCCGCGCTGGCGGAGTAGCGGTCCGCTCCATCTCGCCATCCAAATCGTGCCGTCGCGCGTTTCGCACACGCCGTACAAGTTCGCGGCGTCCGCACCGTGACCGCCGCCGATCGTGGTGACGAGCGCGGGGCGGAGCCGCTGCAGGCCGTGTGCGACCGTGCCGAACCACACGCTGCCTTCGTCGTCCACGTGGATGCTCGTGATGGCACTCGGCGCGGTGTAGACACGAGTCCCGTCGCGGAAGAGTTCGATTCCGGCGCCGAACCAGGTCTCGCTGCTCGCGGGGAATGCCGCCGACATCGCGCCCGGAAAGCGATTGTGTGCGAGGTTGTCGTCGACGAACCGTTCGAGCTGCGCGACCGAAGGAGTGCCATCGAAGGAGGGAGTGCCGCTTGCGACGATATTTTCACCAGCCAAGTCGGCAGTGCGCACCGACTCGACCCGGTTCTCGATCACTTCCGCGTTGGGTCCGTACGTGGTGACGAAGATGCGGCCGCTCGCGGTTTCGAAGAAGCCTCGAAGCCCATCGGCGGCTTCGACACGGCGCCCGCGGCCTGCTTCGATGACCACCAGGCCACCGGCGCTCGAAGTCCAAAGCCGGCCTCGCCGGTCGTGGTGAATGGCACCGACCGATCCCTGGATCAGGTCGTGCCGGTAGGGCTCGAGCACGGTGCCGCTGGATCGAAAGAGACCGTCTTGTTGGCCCACCCAAAGGACACCGGTTTCGTCTTCGTGAAGGGCGATGATCTGTGTGTGCGGGTCGCTGGAGGGATTGGCCAGTCGTTCTACCGACGAGCCTGCGGCGCGCAGCACGCCGCCGTTCATGGTCGCGACCCACATCGCCCCAGAGCGTGATGGGAGCAGCGAGATGATGCGGTCGCTGGTCATCGCCGCAGTATTCGCCACGTTGAACGTGGTGAAGCGAACGCCGTCGAAGCGCACCAGCCCATCGAACGTCGCAAGCCACAAATAGCCGTCGCGGCCGCGGCGAATCATCCCCACGGCATTGACCGGAAGTCCATCGGCGATCGTCCAACTCTCGACCGTGTATCCGGCGGGTGGATCGGACTCGGAGGGAGCCGAAGCGACCGCCTCCCAACGGATGGCGGGGTTCGAGGTCGCGGTCGATGACGCGGCGGGCACCGGTGTCGAGATCGAAGTCATCAGCGCGAGGACTGCCAATCCGTGAGGCTGTTGCCGCACGCGCCTCTCCCCGCGACTCGGGGGCTCGATGCCCCCAACAGACAACGCACAGAACAAACTTTGCAACCCAGAGAGTAACACCCAATTGCCGCTCGGACACACACTTCCCAGCACACGACCGGATTCCAGGAATCGCCGACCGAGGAGAGCCCGATGCAAGCCAGTCCGCGTGGACCCGAGCCGGAAGTTCGAGCGTCGCGACCGGTGGACCGTCTGTGCGTCGTGATCGCGGACGATGACCACGACCTCCGAACCTATGTTCGAGGCTGCCTCGGTCTACTGGGCATTCGGGATCTGCGCGTGATCGAGGCGGGCGACGGCATCGAAGCGCTCGATCATGTGCGCCGCGGCGGTGTCGACGTTGTCATCAGTGACGTCTTGATGCCCCGCCTCGATGGCGTCGCCCTCGCGCACGCGATCGCGCAGGAGATGGGATCCGCTGCGTGCCGCGTTCTGCTGGTCTCCGGCATGGGGACGCGGTCCACAGAAATCAAGACGTGGCGGGACGAAGGGTCGCCGCCCGCGGTTCTCGGCAAACCATTCAACGCCGCACAGCTCTGTGGGGCGGTGGCACGGCTTCTCGAAAGCCAATCGCACCCCGGAGCGAAACCAGAGGAGTGAGCGTCATGGCGAGTCATACGAGTCTTCGTGCATCGACCACTGGGTTCTCGGCAGTAGAGAAGGTCGGTTCGGGCGCAGCGAGCGCCAGCCGGCCGTTCCAGAACTGCACTTCGTTCCTCGTGGCGCTCGTCGTCGCGTCGTGCGGTTGGGTGCTGCCATCGGCAGCCGTGACCTATACGGACATCGCTGCCGGACTCAATGGCGGGCAGGATTGCGACGTCGCCTGGGGAGATTACGACGGCGATGGGGATCTCGACGTCGTTGTCACAGGCTTTGACGGTACGAACCGCTTCACACAGGTCAATCGCAACGACGGCAGCGGTGCCTTCACGCCCACCATTGGCGGGGTGCAGGGTGTAAGTGCCGGTGACGTTGCCTGGGGAGACTATGACAACGACGGGGACCTCGACATCCTGCTCGCTGGCGGTGCCGGCTTCGGAGCCATCGCGCGTGTCTACAGGAACAACGGCCCCGACACTGGCGGCGACCGTTTCATCGATATCGCTGCTCCTTTGGCCGGAGTGTCGAACTCTGCCGTAGCCTGGGGCGACTACGACAACGACGGCGACCTCGACATTCTGCTTGCAGGCTCCTCGAGCATGGGGAGCGTAAGCCGCATCTATCGGAACGATGGTGGTGGGTCGTTCACCGACATCGCAGCGAGTTTGATCGGGGTCACGCTCTGCTCCGCGGCTTGGGGCGATTGCGACAACGACGGAGATCTCGACATTCTTCTCACCGGAAGCTCGAGCATGGGGAGCGTGAGCCGCATCTATCGAAATGACGGCGCCGGAACATTCACGGATCTCGGCGCCGGGCTCCCCGGCGTGGAGGAGGGCTCCGGCGCTTGGGGGGACTACGACAACGACGCCGATCTCGACGTCTTGCTCACCGGCAGCGACGGTAGCGGCGGCATCTGCCGCGTCTATCGCAATAACGGCAACAACACCTTCACCAACAGCGGCGCCGCGCTGCAAGGAGTCTTCACCGGCTCGGCCGTGTGGGGTGACTGCGACAACGACGGCGACCTCGACATTCTCCTGAGCGGGAACACCGGATCGGCGGCTTTGTCCCGTGTCTATCTCAATCAAACCGGAAACTTCGTCGACGCAGGCTCCGCGCCGGTAGGCGTCAGGGACGGCTCGTCGGCCTGGGGTGACTACGACAATGACGGCGACCTCGACATCGTGGTGGCGGGCCATACGGGCACGTCCCGGATCGCCGCCATCTACAGAAGCGACACAGTGCCGGCGAACACCGCTCCTACAGCGCCCACCAATCTCGTCGCGGTGCGAAACGGCAACCAGGTGACATTCAATTGGACGGCGGCAACCGACCCGCAGACCCCCAGCGCGGGACTTTCCTACAACCTGCGGATCGGCTCGACGCCGGGCGGGAATCAGATCGCGGCCTCGATGGCGAACAGCGCAATCGGTCGCCGGCACATCGTGCAGATTGGCAACGCGCAGCAGCGCACCGCGTGGACGCTCGCGTTGCCGGCCGGCAGCTACTATTGGAGCGTACAGGCGGTGGATGGCGCATTCGCCGGCTCGCCCTTCCAGGGAAATGCATTCACGGACGTTTCGCCGGAGTTCATCGGCATGCAGTTGAGTCAGGCCCTTTGGGGAGATTGCGACGGCGACGGTGATCTCGATGTGCTGTTGACCGGTGAATCTGCTCCCGGCGTGGCCAAAGTCTGGCGCAATGACGGCAGCAGCGGATTCGTCGACCTCAACGTCGCGCTGCCCGCCGTGTACAACAGCGCGGCAGCGTGGGGCGACTACGACGGCGATGGGGATCTGGACATCGTGCTGACGGGAGAAGTGGGCTTTAGCCGGTTTTCCGAGATCTACCGTAACGACGGCGGCAGCACGTTTACGGACATCGACGCCGGGCTCGTCGCGGTGAAGTTCGGCTCCGTCGCATGGGGCGACTACGACAACGACGGTGACCTCGATCTGGTGCTCGCCGGGAACGACGATGACGTGACCGCTTTCTGCAGCCTCTACCGCAACGACGGCGGTGGCGCCTTCACGAGCGTCAGTACCGGATTCCCCGGATTCTTCGGCGGCTCCGCCTCTTGGTGCGATCATGATGTCGACGGCGACCTCGACCTCCTGCTGGCTGGATGGGTGGACTTCACTAGCAGTGTTCGTACAGTTGGCCTCTATCGCAACGATGGCGGTGGAAGCTTCACCATCGTCCCCGGGACACCATTCGCCGCAGTCGGGGACGCCGCCGCCGCGTGGGGCGACTACGACAACGATGGTGACCCCGACCTCGCAATGTCAGGATTTGCTTTTTTCTTGGGTCACGTCTCTCGGATCCACCGTAACGACGGTGGTGGAGCTTTCACCGAGATCAACCCCGGTCTCGTCGACGTGGCTCGGGGCTCGCTCGCGTGGGGCGACTACGATCACGACGGTACCCTCGACCTTCTGCTGACCGGAGCCGACTATTTCAATCAGGGTTTCACCCGGATCTACCGCAACACAGGTGGGAACACCTTCACCAGCATCGGGACTCCGTTCCCGGGCGTGGATCTTTCCTCGACTACGTGGGGCGATTACGACAGCGACGGTGATCTCGACATCCTCCATGCCGGTCTCACGAACAGCGGCCAGGCCCTCGCGACCATCTACCGCACGGACGGCGCATACCCGAACAACGCCCCGGCCGCGCCCACGAATTTGGCCGCGGTGCGTAACGGCGGCCAAGTCACCTTCAGCTGGACAGCGGCAACTGACGCGCAGACCCCGGTTGAAGGACTGTCCTACAACCTGCGCGTCGGAACGACGCCGGGCGGGAATGAGATTGCGGCCGCGATGGCGAACGCCGACGGTCGCCGGTACGTCGTGCAACTCGGCAACGCGCGGCAGCGCACCTCGTGGACCTTCACGCTTCCGGTGGGCAACTACCATTGGGGCATACAGACGGTGGACGGCGAATTCGCCGGTTCGCCCTTCGCTGTGAGTGGGCTGACCGAGGTCGTGGCAGGGCTGCCTGGGGCCCAGCGCGGTGCGGCGGTGTGGGGGGACTACGACAGCGACGGTGATCTCGACGTGCTCGTCACCGGAGAGAACGGTCTCGGGGTCGTCGTCAGCCGCGTCATGCGCAACGACGGCAACGGATTCATCGACATTAGCGCGGCACTGCCCGATTTGTGGAACAGTGCGGCAGCGTGGGGTGACTACGACGGCGACGGGGACTTGGACATTCTGTTGGCGGGAATCACCGCGGGCGGTGGACTGGTGTCGGAGGTCTACCGCTACGACGGGGGCGGAACCTTCACTGACATCGACGCCGGGCTCCAAGAGGTGCACTTCTGCACGGTCGCGTGGGGCGACTACGATAACGACGGCGATCTCGACATCTTGGCGGCGGGGCGACTCGCTTCCACGCTTCCCGCAACAAGTGTTTATCGCAACGAAGGCGGCGGTTCGTTCACTCTCACGGCGAGTCTGGCTGGAACCTCCGAGGGCTCCGCAGCATGGGGCGACTGCGACGGAGATGCCGACCTGGACATCCTGATCACCGGGTACCTCAGCACGGGGGAAAGGGTGAGTCGCGTCTACCGAAACGCTGGCGGATCCTTCACCGATGTTGCCGCCGGGCTTCCTGGGGTTTCCAGAAGCTCCGTCGCCTGGGGCGACTACGACAGCGATGGCGACCCGGACATCTTGTTGTCGGGTGTGACGAACAGTTCTCAGACCATCACGCGGCTTTACCGAAACGATGGCGGTGCGACCTTCTCCGAGATCAGCGCCGGGCTCGTCGGCGTGGCATCGGGTTCGGTTGCGTGGGGCGACCACGATCACGACGGCGACCTCGACATCCTGCTCGCGGGGCTAGGCGCCTCCAACCAACCCATCACACGCGTCTACCACAATGAGGGTGCTGGTGCCTTCACGGACATCGGGGTCCCGCTCACGGCGGTGGGCTACGCGTCCGGGAACTGGGGCGACTACGACAACGACGGCGACCTCGACATCCTGCTGGCAGGCGTCACGGCCACCAACACCCGACTCACGATCATCTACCGCACGCACACCGAGTTCCCCAACACCGCCCCGACGGCGCCCACCAACCTCAGCGCGACGCGCAACGGCGCCCAAGTCACATTTAGTTGGACGGCGGGCACCGACGCCCAGACCCCTGCCGCGGGACTGTCCTACAACCTGCGCGTCGGCACGACGCCGGGCGGGAATGAGATTGCTGCCGCGATGGCGAACAGCGCGAATGGCTATCGGCGCGTCGTGCAACTCGGCAATGCGCAGCAGCGCACTTCGTGGACGCTCGCGCTGCCCCCCGGCGACTACCATTGGAGCGTGCAATCGGTGGACGGCGAACTCGCCGGCTCGCCCTTCGCAGTACATACTTTCAGCGACAACCTGGCAGGGCTGCCTGGCGCGCAGCGCGGTGCGGCGGTGTGGGGAGACTACGACAGCGACGGCGATCTCGACGTGCTCGTCACCGGAGAGAACGGTTCTGGAGTCGTCGTCAGCCGCGTCATGCG
>Ga0247727_10016917_pt1 | contig 11684 bp, 11 predicted proteins | sample WisWelCaveWW1625_FD_202498 | JGI IMG/M metagenome (GOLD analysis project Ga0247727, IMG submission 202498) | Biofilm microbial communities from Wishing Well Cave, Virginia, United States - WW16-25 | ecosystem: Environmental > Aquatic > Deep subsurface > Groundwater > Cave microbial mat | place... | reverse complement strand
CACTGATGGCATTGCGCGGGGAGCTGGTCAATCCAACGCGCAAGGTGAAGGTTTGCCGCGACCCAAAAGATGATATGTTCATTTAGATGAATAATCCAATGGTCGCTTCACGGGTAGACAGCCGCGCGCCATTGGCTATTTGTACTTCACCCACGCCAAATAATTGGTATACCGCTGATGCAGGTATTTCAACTTCAACACATCATCGTAAATAGGACCGTAGAGTTTGCGGCCTTTGGCCCACTCGGTCAGCACCCGCTCAATCTTCACCAGTTGGGCGCGGGCTTGCGCTTCGGTCACGCCCTCCAGCCCTTTGCCAAACTCGGTTTCGAGGTCTGCTACTGGGTCATCTTTATCCAGATTGAGCCGGTCATATTCGGCGCAGGATAAATCGAAGAGTTTGCGAATCCAACCCACCCGATCACTGCGAAAGACGGCGTTGCCGGGCGCTTCAAAAAACGGCGCATCGGGGTTGGGTGCGAGCTTATCGTGCAACACAAAGGGGATGATTTGGCGCACGTCTTCCAATTCCAACTCACGATTGCCACGGAAGTAGGTGAGGGCCTTCGCAAAAATCAGCACTGTCATCAACGCGCGCACCGAGAGGCCGTTCTTGGTCTGCGTGCCCAGGTCTTTGAGTTTGTCCTTACCCGTCTCCTGCCCCATGAGCAAATTCAAATCGAGCGCGGCCAGTTTGGCCGTGTCTTTGGTCTTGTATTCCAATTGCTCGGCGGCGGATTCCATAAATTCAAACTGGCTGGCGAAGAACTCCAACCGGCGGCGAATCTCTGGCGGAAAGGCCACCGCCCGAATCTCCTTGACCATGCGCTCAACCTCGGCCTCGGTGAAGATGATGGCGGGTGGCACCATCTCGGCCGGATCAATGTCTTCTTCGACGCGCGTGAGCAACTCGTTGAGGAAGCGATTGTTGAAGTGCAGAGCCTTGACCACAATATCAATCCGGTCACGCAAGGCTTCAATCACTTGATACGTCCCGCCGCCCGCGTCATCGTTGGCGGTGAGATACCAAGCCGAGTCGGGACATTCGTAGATGTGGTCGAGAATCTCGGCATAGTTATCGCCCATCACCGTGAGCAGGGCGCTTTGGGTGCGGGTTGGGATGCGGTTGTATTCGTCAATAATTTTCACGCGCTGGCCCAGCCATTTGCGCCAGGCAATGCGGATGTCGTCCATCGTTTGCGCGTTCACCAAATCGGCGGGCAGTGGGTTGCCCAGCAAATCCGAAATCGTCATTTGTGGCTGGCCGTGTTGCATGGCGCGGCGCACTTCTTTGAGCGAATAGCCCGCCAATACGCCCATCAAAATAGCGCTGGCGGTTTTGCCACGCCCCGGCCCGCCCACCAGCAAGCATCGCCGCCGCACCGCAAAGTTGAGCAACGGCAACAAGATAAAACTTGAGTAACTCTGGCCGGAGGGCAAGGTCACGCGGCTCTTGCTGTCCCCAAACAAAAAGGTCTGATTAGGGCCGTCGTTGTATTCTAAATCGTAGTGCGGGCTGATGACGGCATGATTGACAATCCAAAAGTACGCCTGCCGAAGTTTCTCATCCAGCGGCAAGCCCGCATCGGTTCCAACATCGGTAATGGCAACCGGGCCGCGATACAGGTCAGCGACATCAAATGTTTTGGCGGGGGTGTGCGGGCGCGGGTGGGTGGGCGCTTCGGAGATGTGTTGGAGGAGAGACGATTTGGGCATAGGCCATGAGTCTACCCGAAGAGGGCATGAATGCAAACGCCCACCTATGAATTTGTAACCCCTCCCGCAACTTGTGGCACATCACCCATTTTGGCTGTGCGCGGAGTAAAATACCCCTGTGAACGAATCCCTTCCCCTCCCCTCACCCGGCCACATCGTTCTCTTTGGCTCGGGCGAGACCTCCCCCAGCGGCGGCAAAATTTTACAGGCCCTCGCCCCGCGCTTCGCCTCACCGCTCCGGGTCAGCGTGTTGGAAACGCCGGCCGGGTTTGAACTTAACTCGGCGCAGGTGGCCGGGCGCGTGGCCGAATTTATGCGCGTGCGTTTGCAAAATTACCAGCCTACCGTGGAGGTGATTCCGGCACGCAAGCGGGACACCGCCTACAGCCCGGATGACCCGGCCCTCGCCGCGCGCCTACTCGAGGCGGGTGTGATTTTTCTCGGGCCGGGCAGTCCCACTTATGCCGCACGGCAACTGCGCGACTCATTGGTGTGGCACACCACGCGCGCGCGCCATCGCCTCGGCGCAACGCTCGTCCTGGCCAGCGCCGCCACGCTCGCCATCAGCGCCCACGTTTTGCCGGTCTATGAAATTTACAAAGTCGGCGAAGACCCGCACTGGCGCGACGGCCTCAACCTGCTCGATGATTTCGGCCTGCCCCTCATCTTCATCCCGCATTGGAACAACACCGATGGCGGCGCGGATTTGGACACCAGCCATTGCTTTATCGGCGCAGAACGATTTGAAAACCTGATCGCGCAATCGCCCGCCGATATTACGATCGTGGGGTTGGATGAACACACCGCGCTGATTCTGGATTTTGAAAACGGACAAGGTGAGGTGAAGGGCGTGGGTGGCGTAACCCTGTGTCAACCTCAGGGCGAGCGCCGTTTTGCGGCCGATGAAACCTTTCCCTTAAGTGAGTTGGGGCCGTTTCGCCTCCCTCCACCGCGCGCCCACATCCCCCCCACCATTTGGGAACAGGTGACCGCCCCGCCCCCAGCCCGCGCCGATGAAGCGCCATCGCCCGAAGTATTGGCCCTGGTCGAGGCCCGCCAAGCGGCCCGCGCCCGCAAAGACTGGCCCGCCGCCGATGCCGCCCGCCAACAGCTCGCCGCCGCTGGGTGGGAAGTGCAGGACACACCCACCGGCCCCAATCTGCGCCGCCTCACCCCACCCCAACCCGCGTGACGCGCCATCACAAAAGCGCGCCAGGGAGGGAGTCAACGCGCTACTCCATCCTTCTTCCTTCCTCCGTCTTCCTTTACAATAGGGCCATGCCTCGCTTCCAAATCCATATCGCCAAGCAATATCTCAGCTTCTCTGCCGCGCATTTCATCACCTATGACGGTCACAAGTGTGAGACCCTGCACGGCCACAACTACCGGGTGCGTCTGCGATTAGAGGGGCCGCTGGACGAAAATTACTACGTCATTGATTTCACGCGCGTTAAAAAACTCATGAAGCAACTATGCGATGAACTCGACCACCGGATGCTGTTGCCCTTGCGCAACCCGATTTTGGTTTTGGAGCAACACCCGGAGCGGGTCGAAGTTCAGTACAAGCATCGTCACTTTGTCTTTCCCCGCGAAGACGTATTGCTCCTGCCCATCCCCAACACCACCGCCGAGATGCTGGCGCAATACTTGTGCGGCCAGACCCTACCCGCCCTGCGCGGTCTGAGCGCCGCCCCACTCACATTTATTGAAGTTGAAGTAGAAGAAGCGCCGGGGCAATCGGCGGTATATCGAGAGGAGTTTGGAGAATAGAGGATTGGAGGATTGGGCGCGAAGCGTCTCTAATCCTCCAATCTCCACTCTCCATCCGTCATGGCTATGGAAACGATCTCTGTTTATATCGCCCTCGGCAGCAACCTCGGCGACCGGCGCGGCAATTTATTGGATGCGATTAGTCAACTGCGACAACGGGTGAAGGTCGAGCAACTGTCAGCGGTGTATGAGACCGAACCGGCCTATGTGGTGGATCAGCCCCGCTACCTCAACATGGTCTTGCGCGCCGCGCTCGACCCGGAGCGTTTGCCGCCCGGCGAACTTCTACGCTTTCTCAAAATTATCGAGCGGCGGCTGGGTCGCCTGCCCACCGTGCGCTATGGCTCACGCCCGATTGATTTGGATATTTTGCTCTATGGCGATTGGATCGTGGAAGAGCCGGGCCTCAGCATCCCGCACCCCCGCCTGGCAGAGCGCGCGTTTGTGCTAAAACCATTGGCTGAGATTGCGCCCGATTTACGTTTGCCGAATCAGACCGAGAGCGTGAGCGCGCTCGCTCAACGGGTGAATGGCGTGGGCCAAATTGTGCGAACCGACCGCTCGTTGAATATGCAATTTGCGCGCGATGTGCAGGACGAGCCGCCGCCCGCGCGCCTCAGCCTCACCCATGTCGGCGTGAGCGGCATCAAACGCATTGTGCGCCTGGCCGCCAACGGCCATGATGATTTGCTCTATGCCGAAATGGATTTGTATGTGGAATTGCGCCCCGATCAAAAAGGCGCGCACATGTCGCGCTTTAGCGACACAGTGGAGGAAGTCATCACCGAGGTCAGCGAAGAACAAACACCCTCGCTCGATAAACTGGCCGAGCGGCTGGCCCGCCAACTCTTGCGCGACCAGCGCGCCGTGCGCTCCGACGTTCACATTCGCGCGCACTATCCGTTGGAACGGCACGCGCCGGTCTCGGGCAAACTCACGCAGGAAATTTACACGTTGATTGGCATCGCCGCCGCCACCGAACAGCGCGTGATGCGCCTGATTGGCGCGGAGGCCGAGGGCATGACGGCCTGCCCGTGCGCGCAGGATATGATGGGCACTTACGCCAGGGAGCGTTTGCTCGAAGCGGGTTTTAGCGCCGAAGACGCCGACCGCGCGCTGGCCGTGATTCCGTTGGCCACGCACAACCAGCGCGGGCGTGGGCGGTTGCTCATCGGTGCCGAGCAGAATCTGCATGGGCCGGACTTAATCAATTTAATTGAAAGCTCGATGAGTAGTGAGAACTATGATTTGCTCAAGCGTCCCGACGAGTTGTTTGTCGTCGCCAAAGCCCATCGCCATCCGCGCTTTGTCGAAGACGTGGTGCGGGAGATGTTGTATGGCGTGGTCGAGCAATATCCCGCCTTGCCCGACAACGCCTTTGTGCTGGCCCGCCAGGTGAATCTTGAAACCATCCACAAGCACGATGTCTACGCCGAACGTTCCGGCACATTGGGCGAAGTTCGGCAAGAGATGCGGGGCGATGGCTATCTCACGCCGCACACAACGTTGGATGCGTGGTTGAGAAAACAACTGGGGTAAGTCGTCATACTTGCAACCCCATATGGACATTCTTCTCAATGCTTCTCAATTACAAAATCTGAGATTTCGGCGGACAGGGTGCCGCCGACTGGCAAACGGTAACCAATCCAAAGGCTAGAGTCTTGAAAAGTAATATTGAGCGGACCAGCAATTCTCTGGTCGTTGAGGTAAATGACCAGAGAATTGCCGATTAACTCCATACGAACCATATAGGGTTTTTCAAATTCATAAGCTGGAATATCCTTGATATACCGTTCTGGTTCATTCCGCTCGTGAGTTTTTAACCGAATAGGCGATAGGTGGGGTGGCGATGTTTCCACTTGGAACAACAGTTCAACGCCCAGATTCGGGTCTGGGGCATTGTTTGGAATAACGGCGACAGCGATGTTGCCATCTTCGTCATTCAATGTTGTGAGTTCATTAATTTGAATAGTGAAACTCACAACACTGGAAGCGGGTAAAGTTTTGTAAATTCCATAGAATCTATCAACGGTTATGTCTTTCAAGCTCAATATGAAATTAGTATGGGCAAACATTCCCCACTTTTCCAGATCCCAACATCCATTTTTATTTATGGGTAGGCTCACTCCCTGATAAGGCATCCACGCATCGGCAGAAATACATTTACCATCCCCAAAAAGCACAGATGTTGGGATAGGTGACGGAGAAGCGGGTACAACCGGTGTGGGTGACAGGGTGGGTGTTGGTGAAGCGATGGGGGTCAATGCGGGAGTTAAGTCGAGTGATGGCGTGGTTGTAAGCGTGGGCTCAGGCGAGGTCAGCGCATCCTCAGGCGTGGGTGTCATCGTTATCTCAGTAGGCGCAGCAGAAACGGATGATATAATGAATGGCAGGACATAGAGGGCAATCCCTAAAACCAGAATCAGAGTACCAATCCAACGTGCTACTGTCTTTTCCTTTTTATTTAATTTGATAACAATGGGTTTTTCAAGAGTGATAACCCCCACCAGCAAGAATATCAGGCCGGCCACCACTAGAATCGTGGGAAGAGGCGTGGTATTTATCGCAGTTAGAATTTCTTTGAGCATATCCATTTTAAGACGCCTCCAACTCCAAACCTCTGACCAACGCCACACACGTTTAGATTGTGTGGTGTATACGCCATATCTATAAGTGAATTTACCCAAACTACTGCTCTGTCTACGTGATTTTGATGGGTGGAATCGAGGCTTCAGTTGGGTTGGCCCGGCTAAAGCCTCGACTCCGGGTTCATCTTTTCCAACTGGACGGTTTACTACGCTAGATTATCTGGTTTATAATTTTGGTGAAAAATCGCCCGACTCACAAGCGTAAGTATAGCATTCTTCTTTTCCAGAGCAACCTGATATGCCAGTTTGGTCATAGTCTGTGAATGGCACCCTCGCCCTCGTTGGCAGTGGCGAATACCTGCCGCCGATGGAGCCGGTTGACCGGCTTTTGCTGAGTCACTTGCAAGAAACGCCACGCGTGGTGTGCTTGCCCACCGCCGCCGGAAACGAAGGGCCGCGAAGCCTCGGCTATTGGGCGCAGTTGAGCATCGAACATTTCACCCGCCTCGGCGCGCAGGTGGAAGCGGTACAAGAATTAGTGGAAGCCGGAATTCCGCGCGAAGCGATTGTGTTGGGCTTCCGCCCACAGCATTTGCGCCAATACACGGGTTACGCGGTCACCTAATTGAAAGGCCGTGCGGCCTAACAGCCACACGGCCATTTGGATGGTTGACTGTGCGCCCGGCCGGACTCGAACTCAAGCTACAACAGTGCCCCTAGAGGGACTCGAACCCCCACTCTAACGCTTAGAAGGCGCTTGCTTTATCCGCTTAAGCTATAGGGGCAAAGAGGTTGACACTGCATGCAGTTCTCTATGGCAGTTTGCACAGACTAATATGCATTTACTGGCCTCCTTCAACAAAGTTTCAAGCTTGTTGCTTCTGAGCTTGGAATATCCTGGATCTTTTTTCGAAGGGTCCGTATGATGAAGTTCAAGCGCCGCCTCGCAACGCGCATAACCACAAACGGAGCATTTGCCACCAAGCGCTCGATTAACGGCAGCCCGATGACGCTGAATGTAATATGTCCTGCGCTTATTAAAACACCTTTTGCACGCTCCAAAATGATCCTTATAGAAATTCTCGATACGCGTCTCACCACACATACGACAAACAGGCTTCTTATCAGCCCTATGGTCATATCGAGAGGTATCAAGATCATGCACACGCATCCAATACCGAACGGTAGTGTAACTACATCCTAAGTCAGAAGCGATTGCCCTTATGGACATTTTCTTTCTGCGCAAAGCACCGAGGATATCCTTATCCATGTCGCGATTATATCATGTTGTAACTAAGCTTGCTCTATCTGATTGAGCTACGGGCGCGTCTGCCCGAAATTATACCGCACAGGCCCGTTCACGCCTCGCCGCGCAACATATCCAGCAGGCGGCTCAGGATTTTTTCTCCCTCGGCGCGCAGGCCGTTGTGCTCATATTCATTGGTGACCCACAGGCGCAAACCCTGAATGGTCTGCGCGGTCTCCTCCGAAAACGCGCGCTCGACATACATATCGTTGTAATACACCACCGCCACGCACGGCACGATGTTGGCTCGCAACACGGCCGGGGCGTAGAGGGCCGGCCAATCGGTCGCGTCGGCCAAAATTTCGGCGGCCTGCTTGAGCGGGCGCAAATGGGCGTAGTCGTCGAACATCCAGGGGTAAATCATCTCGCCGGTAAAGTACACGGGCTGGTCGGGCGTGATTGCAAATTCGGGGTATTCCGCGCGCACCCGCTCGGCGGACCAATGTGAGGCCACGCCCTCGCAATAGCAGGCTTCATGCAAGATGGCATAGATGGGGTTGGCCTCGTAAGGTTGGGCGTTCTCGACGCCGCGCAAAAAGGAGTAGTGCAGTTCACGGCCCTGCGCGCCATCCACCAAAGCGTTCTCCAACAAATAATGCGCCTGCTCAAACCCATTGCTCATGCCAAACCCAATGCCCAACTGTTGCAAGCGGCGCGGGGTCAGGCGGTCACCGGTCGGTAAACGCACTTCATTCTGTTCGAGGTGATCCACAATAACGCCTACCCGGTCAACATCCTCCGGGTAACGCTCATAGTATTGGCGATTCTTTTCCAACACACGGCGATAGGTGGCGCGATAGACCTCATCCACCGGCTGATGGATGGGCGGCAGGCCACCGGTGAATATGACCTCCCGCAAACCGACCGGGGCCAGCGAAAGATAGGTGGTGTTGCAAAAGCCGCCGTAGCTCTGGCCCAGCGCGCTCCACCGTTCGCCCCCGGCCAGTTCGCGCCGAATCCATTCCGCATCCCACACAATCGAGTCGGCCCGAAAGTATTTGAGATAATCGGCCAGCGCTGGGGCGGATGAGAAGCGCGCCAACGTTTGATGATTGATGGGCGTGCTCCGGCCCGTGCCGCGCTGATCGAGCAGTAGCACGCGATAATCCTGCACCGCGCGTTTGATCCAGCCGCCTTTGGCTTCGGGGCGGGGCGACTCGAAGCCTGGCCCGCCCTGAAAAAATACCAGCCACGGCAAGTGAGCCTCGGCGCGGTTGGACGCGACGACTTCCCGCGCAAAAATACTGATGGATTCGCCATCGGGTCGGGCATGGTCAAGCGGCACGGTGAATTGATGGTCGGTGAGGGTGAGGCCGGGGAGGTGATGGGTGATGAGGCGCATAAGGATTTCGATAGCAGACCTGACAGGTTCGCTTCGCGGAAACCTGTCAGGTCTGGATTAACCGCCGACGACCGGTGGAAACAGCCCAACCTGGTCGCCGTCTTTCAAGACCGAGTCAAGTCTACCCGCTTCGTTGTTGATAAAGACGTTGCGGACTAATTTTTCGGGCAGATTGAGAACCGGGACAAGCGCGGCGACGGCCGCGCCATCGGGCAATTCAACTTCAAGCGGGATGGAACGGTTGGGGCCGGGGTGGTGTGGCCGGAGGAGGGCGTAGAGCTTGACGTGGACTTTCACGAGCGACCTCACCCCCGGCCCCTCTCCATCGCGCCGCTTCGCTTACCGCGATGGAGAGGGGAGCAGGGTTAGGGAACGGGGCGAATACCTTTGTAGATACGCAGGCCAGCGATGGTGCGGAGGATGGTTTGCGCCGGGCGATTAGTTTTTTCGGACAGCTCTTCGGGCGTCAGCGGGTGATTGCCGTTGGTGAGGAAAACGTGAAAGAGCATATCCACCAGCGAGGTATGCTCGGCCACAAACTCGGAGGCCGCCGCGCTCAGGCCGCGCAGGATATATTGCATCCGATCCACTTTGACCACCTCGGCGGTTTCCGGGTCCACCGAGTCCACCAGTTCGCCGCCCTGATAATGCGTGAAGGCTTCCTGCTGTTCGGGGCGCAGATGATTCATCACGTCCACGCGGAAATCGCGGCCTTCACGCTCCCACCACGAAAAATCAATATGAAAGCGTGTTTGCAGAGTCGGCTTGACCAGCCGATTGGGGATGGGGGTAAAACTCACAGGCTTACTCCGTCCAGTGCGAGGCGTCAAAGCGCCAATAGGCATCACCGACATGGCTGTACCACGGGCGGGTGACCAGTTCGGTGAAGATCGGGCCGGGCGGGCAGCGCCGCGCCACGTTGACCGCCGCATATAACGTCTTGGCATGCACCGTGCTTTGCGGATTCAGTTTGGCCAGTTCACGGAAGACCGAGGCCGCCAATTTATCGAACGGCAGCGCCTGGCTGCGGGTGGCGGCCTCATCGGTCACGGTGAAGTTGTCCACGGCCACAATCATCAGTTCATCATAGTTGATGGAGACCGAGTGCTTTTGCATGGAGAAGGCCAGGCGTCCGTCCGGGCCAGCGGTGGCGGTGCGAACCCATTCGCGCGCCGGGCGGCGTTTGTCGGCGCGCACGATGACCTCGCCCAATTGATCACCTTTGCACACGGACAGATGGCCGCCCACCGGAAAATCATGGCGCTTGTACCACTCGTCCAGCCCATACACATAGTGACCGAGGCGCACCACCCAGCCGGGAAATTTCTCGCCGGTATCGCCATCCACAAATAAAAAGCGGACGCGCGGTGTCACCAGGGCGGTCGGGAAAAGATGCGCGAGTTGTGAGAAGAGTGGCAACGTGCCGGTGCGCCGGTGTGGGAAGGTGAGCCACACCTCGACCCGCTCTTCGGGGGTGGCGGTCTCGGGTGCGGGCGTCAGTTCATCAGCGATTTCATGTTCGAGCGCGAGCAAGGTGGGGGTGAGGCGCGCGGGGTCGTAATCGGGCGCGGCGTTTTCAAGGCGGCGCGGCGGGAACAATACATCGGGTGGCTCGAGGCGGCGCAAGAACCAGAGCACTTGCCCGGCCGGGCCAACTTCATCGAAGCGTTCATCTTCCTGCAAGGCAAAGTTAAGTGAGAAGGCTTGCAAGCGTGGGTTGATGTTGGCGGGCAAGCCCACTTCCTGGAGCAGGTCGTCGGTGGGCAATGGCCCGCCGCCGGCCATATCCAACACCGCCTCGGCCAGATTCAAATGGCCGATGTTAATGGTGGCGAGCAAGGCGCGCGGGAACCAGCGGCCGGCCAGGCGCACAATATCCGGGCTGGTCAGCAAACGCGCTTCAAGTTTGGCCGTGATGGTCGCGCCATATTCTTCAAAGATGGTTTCGGGCGCTTGCAAATCTTCCGCCGCTTTTTCTTCTGAAAGGGTATTGAGTTTGTGGGCGTCGAGGCGCGCGGCAAAATCGCGCCGCCCGCTCCCGTTGCCAAAGTCAATGCTAATGACATCAAACTCGCCCTGCTCCGGGTTCGCGCCGGGGCGCACGTCCACCACTTGCCCCGAAGCATATTCGAGCGCGGGGAAGAACAAGGTCTGTCCGACCATGTAGGTCTCTTTGGGAAGGTAAACGGCGGCACCTTGTTCGCGGCGTTGGCGGGCCTGCTGTTCGCGCTCCGCCCGGCGACGGACAATGGCATGGGCCATCTCCGCGCCGCTTAAGGGCGTCTCGTCTTCCAGCAGGAGGTTGTACAAATAATCCAGGTCGGCGTCTTCAATGATGAAGTTCGCGCCCCAGTAAGTGGTTTGTGTTTGGCGTTCAATCACGCGATGGGCCTCAGGCGAAATTAGATTTGGCAAATGCCGAATAAACGGAATATATTTGGTGTTGTGAGTAAATTAGGCAACAGCCGTTATGGACGGTGGGCATTATACCCGCCGCTGGCGGTGTTGTAAAATGGTTTTCCAACTTTGAATCAGGAGAAGCGCATGTCACGTTTAGTCGTCGTTCACACGGCCATTGGGCAAATGCAAGCCGCCCTCATCCAGAGTCAACTGGAGGCCAACCACATTCCCGTGCTGCTCTCACAGGAAAGCGCGGGCGCAACGTTTGGCTTCACGATGGGCGCGATGAGCCTCGTGGAGATACTCGTGGCGGAGGAACATGTGCAAGCAGCGAAAGCAATTCTTGAAGATGGGAAAGATTCAAGTTCCAAGATTCAAGATTCAAAAGACCCGCGCTAACTTGAATCTTGATTCCTTGAATCTTGATTCTATGAAAGATTCAAGTTCCAAGATTCAAGATTCAAAAGACCCGCGTTCACTTGGATCTTGATTCCTTGAATCTTTAGGGGAACGTCGTCTCCGTCCACTCGAGTGGATCCACTTGAAAGCCGCCGACCCACAT
>Ga0247727_10016916_pt1 | contig 11685 bp, 17 predicted proteins | sample WisWelCaveWW1625_FD_202498 | JGI IMG/M metagenome (GOLD analysis project Ga0247727, IMG submission 202498) | Biofilm microbial communities from Wishing Well Cave, Virginia, United States - WW16-25 | ecosystem: Environmental > Aquatic > Deep subsurface > Groundwater > Cave microbial mat | place... | reverse complement strand
CGGGGACGAACTGGCCCACCGCCAGCGCATTCGTCTTCTGGCCGTCGCTGAGGCGCCACCCGTGGGTGGGAGTCCCCCACACCGTCCGCCGAAAGCGCGAGATGTTCCTGGTCGTGAGCCGCGTTCCTCCGTAACGATCGCGCTCCTCGAACGCGGACGCCAGCTCGATCTTGACGAGCGGCCTTCTGCGGAAGCGCTTCACGACGGCTGGTTTGAAACCAGAGTCGGTGAGCACGCGGCACAGCCTGTCCTCGAGTTGCTCGAACGTGCGAAGCCCGTGTTCCGTAATCAGCTGCTCGGTCGGTGCGAAACAGTCGATGCACTCCTCCGGGTCGATGATCAGCATCCGCTCGAACTCGTGGATGCAGTCGACCGGGCAGACGTCGACGCAGGAGCGGTCTTTGATGTCGATGCAGGGCTCGCCGATGATGTACGTCATCGCAGCTCGAGCCTACCAGCGCCTCTCTGGCACGGGTCGCAGCTAGCTGTCCGGGGGGCCTGTGAGCTGCTCGACGATCCCCGAGGCCCGCTCCACGAGCGCTGATTTCACGATCACCTGGTCGAATCCCGCCACGTGCGCGCGCCGCAGCCCGTTGGTGTCGGTGTGGTTCGCATACCCGAGGATCGGCACGTCGGGCCAGGTGTCCGACACCTCCTCCGGCTCCACACGCGCGATGTCGCAGATGACGATGTCGGGAACATCGGCGCTGTCCGAGGTCAGGAGGCGATGCCCCGGCAGCAGGCCTTCGAGCTTGCTGCGGAAGAACAGGTCGACCCCGACGAGCAGGATCGTCGCCACCACGTGAAACTAGCAAAGTCTCGTAGTTGTCAGCGTTCTCTGTTTCATGCGCTCGAGGCGGTTTGACCGTCCGAGTTCGCAGGGGCTAGCCAACGGAATACGAGACCGCCGCAGAGCGGCGGGCAGTAACACACCAGCCTTGATCGCGCGCAGACGTGAGACGCCCGCACGGAGCGGGCTCTACAGCCCGAAGCTCCATGCGAGAGAGGCTGGTGTTGACCACCCGCCGCTGTGCGGCGGTCTCCGATGTTCTTCCGCGAGCCCAACGCGTTCTACGCCTGATTGGAAGAGGCCTACGCCAGGCCGAACCACTCGAGGAAGCGGTTGAGGTAGATCCGCAGCGGGTAGAAGCGCCCGAAGAAGAGGAGCAGCCCGACGGTGACCATGATCACGCCGCCAGCGAACTGGATCACGCGGTAGTGGTCGCGCAGCCAGCGGAAGGCTCCCATCATCCGTGTGAACAGCGCGCCGGCCAGCACGAACGGGATCGCGAGCCCAAGCGAATAGACCGCGAGCAGGAGCGCACCTTCGGCGGCCGTGCCGGACGACCCGGCGAGCACGAGGATCCCCGCGAGCACCGGTCCGATGCAGGGTGCTGCGCAGACCGCGAACGCCCCGCCGAGCAGGAGCCCGGAGCCGCGGCTGCGTGCCCCTTGCACGAGCCCCGCTCCGACGAGACGCTCCGGCCAGGGCAGGAGCCCCATGAACGCGAGCCCGAAGACGACGAGGACGAAACCGGAGATCTTCTCGAGGAGGAACTGGTCGCGCAGCAGCGAGCCGCCGAGCAGCGCGGCGCCGGCTCCGAGCGCAACGAAAACGAGGCTGAACCCGAGCACGAACGGGACGCTTGCGAGGACGACGCGCCGCGCGGTCCCGGGCTCGCCCAGCCGGTCCGCCTCGATCGCGGACACTGCCGACAGGTAGCCAGGAACGAGCGGCAGCACGCACGGCGCCAGAAACGAGATGAAGCCGGCGAGGAATGCTGTGACGAGCTCTCCGAGGCTCAAGGTTCGAACCGCGCCAGCTCTTCGTCGACGCGCCGGTCGAGGTCCGGGTCGAGTGCGTCGTCGGGCTCCGCGTCTGTTCGGCGACGGCTCCACGCCCACACCGCAACACCCACCGCAACCGCCCCGACCGCAAGACCGCCGAGCGGCAGCAGCCAGGCAAGCAAATCGAATCCGCGCTTCGGGGGCTCGGCCAGGACGCCGGGCCCGAACTGGTCGACGAGCTCCTGCTTGATCTCTTCCCCACTCGCACCGGCCGCGAGTCGCGCCCGTATGTAGGCCTTCATGCGCCGCGCGATCGGCGCGTCGGACTGGTCGAGCGTTGTCTTGCACGTCGGGCAGACGATCTCCGCCTCCAGGTCGGCGGCGGTCGGTTCCGCGGCCGCCGACGCCGGCAGAAGCGCCAAGGCCGCCAGGGCGGCGGCGACAGCGAGCGTCTTCACGAGCCGGCGAGCGCGAGCTCGACACCCTGCTCGAACGCCTCGCGGTTGCGCTCGGCGTCGACGCCGCCCTGGATGCGCTGCCCGACGAGGCGCCCCTGCCGGTCGACGAAGAACGTCTCCGGGAAGCCGACGACACCCCAGCCGCCCAGCGTCTCGCCGCGGCCGTCGTGCACGTTCGGGTAGGTGAGCCCGAAGCGCTTGATGAACCGCCGTGCGTCAGCGCCGAAGTCCTGCGAATCGACTCCGAGCACGACCAGCCCGCGGTCCCGGTCACGCTCGTAGACCGACTGCAGGAACGGGGCTTCGTCCTTGCACGGGATGCACCACGAGGCCCAGAAGTTGACGACGACGCCCTTGCCGCGCAGGTCGGCGAGGTCGAGCGTGCCGTCTTCGTCGAGCCGCTCGAGGACGAGCGCCGGTGCAAGCGGGTGCTCCCCACTCGCGAGCTCGGCTGCTGCCCCGCCGCCGCCGTCGTCGAGCACCCCCCACACGAGCAGGCCGAGCAGACCCACCACCGCCGCGAGCGCGAGGCCCTGCGCAGCGAGCTTCACCCGCGCGCCCATCAGATGGCAACGATGAACACGGGCGTGCCGACGTCGACCCGCTCGAACATCCACTCGACCTGCGGGATCAGCATCCGGACGCAGCCGTGCGAGGCCGAGTAGCCGATCGAGGCCGCGTCCGGAGTCCCGTGGATGCCGACGTAGGGCGCCGAGATACCCATCCAGCGGGTGCCGAGCGGGTTGCCGGGGCCGGGGGCAACCGGTTCTTTGCCTTTCGCCCACGCCGACCCGGTGGGCGGATACCACCACGGGTTGCGCTGCTTGACGACGACCTCGTAGCGGCCGAGCGGCGTCGGGTACGACGCCTGGCCGGTCGCAACCCGGAAGACCCGCTTTAGCGTCTCCCCGCGGTAGAGGAACAGCTTGCGGGACTCCCGGCGGATCACGATCGTCCAGTCGAACTCCGTCGCCGGCAGGATCGCGGCGAGCTCACGGAACGGGACGACGAGTGGGTCACGCCGGTGAGTGCGTAGGGCGAGCCGGAGCTCGCGCCGCAGCAGGTCGACCATCAGCCGCCGGCCGGGCACCTCTGGCGTGATCACCGGCGCCAGCTTCTCGAGCCGCATCCGCGCATCGACCGGCTCTTGGTCGAGGCGCCTCGCAAGGCCGCGGACGGCGTTCTGCAGGCGGGTCTCCCAGATCTCGACGTTCAAGGGCACGACGGCGTTGCGACGCCGGATGCGCGCGGCCTTGTCGACCGCGTCGCGCACCTGCGCACCGGCGCCCAGCTCGGCCGGAGCAACCGCGATCGTGAGCACGGGCGACACGACGAGGGAGATCTTCCGCCCGAACCGTTTGGCAACGATCTCCCTCGCCTCCGCAGGCGTGAGCCCGCCCACGAGCGTCCCACCGACCGTCACCCCGGCCGCGATCAGTCGCGGCCCGGTCGGTTTCGGTATCGTCGTGGTTCCGGACGTCGTCGTCTCCGTCGGCGTGGTGTCCGTCGGGGTGGTGTCCGTCGTGGTCGTGCCGCCGTCTGCGCCGGCTGTGGGCGTCGCGAGCAGCCCCGCGGAGAAAATGCCTGCAAACGCGCAGCAAACCAAGGCGCAGAGCGAAACGGCTCGCTTCACGACGGAAGTGTAGCCAGGAAGATCCGCGGATCGTTCGTGATCACGCCGTCGACGCCCGCGGCGACCACGCGCTCGAAGTCGGCCAGCTCGTCCACCGTCCAGGCGAGCATTGGCACCCCGATCTCATGCGCCCGGGCCACGGCCGCGGGAGTCACCAGCCGGTGTTGCAGCATCACGGCGGTGGCGCCCGCCCGCGCAACGAGGCGCCGCAGCCGCAACGGCACCGAGGCGCGCATGGCAGACAGGCCGAGCGTGACCGCCGGCTGCGCTCGGCGGCGACGCGACACACCGAACCGGTCGTTGGGGTACGTCCGCCCGATGCGTACCTCCGGTGAGTGCCGCGCGAGCTCGCGGAGTGATGCGGCGTGGAACGCGCTGACGACGGTGCGACCGCCGAGGCCGTGACGCACAATCGCGGCACCCAGCTCGTCGAGTCGGCCGCGAAGCTTGAGGTCGACGTGGAGCCCGACGTCTTGTGCCTCGTCGGTGAAGAACTCGAGCGCCTCGTCGAGCGTCGGCAGCTCGGGTGCGAGCTCACGTAGCGCGGCGAGCGGCAGCGAGCGCACCGACCCGCGGGCCGCCCCGCGACTCACCTCGTATAGGTGGTCGGAGTGCGCGATCACCAGCGGCCCGCGAGGAAGATCGAGGACGTCGAACTCGATCACGTCGACCCCCGCCCGGACGGCCGCGCGGTACGACCGCAGCGTGTTCTCAGGTGCGAGCGCCGGAGCCCCGCGGTGACCGATCCGAAGCGGCGAACCGTCCTCCCTGCGGTGCAGGTCGATCATTGCCGGCCGGCGCAAGACCGGAATGGGCTCCCGCAGGGGGTCATGCTTCAGCCTGACCCTCTCCCGCCGCGCAAACACCCCTGAAGGCGTCCGCTTCGCGGCCGCACTGCTGCACTTTCACATCACACCCCCTAGAGACCGAAGAGTCTCTCGATCTCGCGCCAGAGAGTCACCGCGAGCACCGAGGAGGCAGCGACGAGCAGCAGGACCACGAGCCAGAACCGCATCCCTGCGTGCCTGGCCCGGCGACGATGCTCGACCCGTGCGCGGCGACGAGCACGGTGGAACCGGTACGCATCCTCGATCGCCTCCGGGTCAATCGGCGGACCGTCGTCGACCGCGGCTTCCTCGACCCGCTCCACCATGGTCGAAGTGTAGGGCCGGTGGCCGCGGGAGCCACGATCACGATAGGCTGCCCGCCATGACAGCCCAGCGCGATCAGCGACACGTGCTCGAGGGGGGCCTCTACGGCCTCGGCGATCGCCTCGGCTTCGTAGCGGGCTTGATGCTCACCGTCTCTTCTTTCACCGGCTGGTACACGGGGTCCGGCGAGGGTGCCACGGTGTCCGTGCTCGGCTGGCACGCGGGTACGCTCGGCAAGCTCGTGTTCTTCATCGGGCTCGGCGTCGTCGTCCTCGTCGCGCTCCGTGAGATGGGTGTCGCGCTGCCCGCTGCGCTACCGGAGAGCCTGCTCACGATCGCGCTGGGGGCCCTCGCCACGATCTTCGTGCTCGTCCGCGTGATCTCCATCCCGGACGACTTCTTCTTCGCCGGCCGTGGCGTCGGTATCTGGATCTCGCTGGTGAGCGCGGTCTGTGTGATCGCTGCCGGCCTCCTGCAGGCGTCCGAAGAGCTGTAGCTGGCGACCGGGGTCACCCGGCGGGCGTCTGCGGCAGCGGCTGGAGCGTGCGCACCAGGGTCACGGTGCCGCCGGGTTCCGGGTCGTCGCGGAGCGCCATCCCGAGAGCCACCCCGACCGCGAAGAGGGCCACCGCGGCGACGGTCGTGGCGAGGAGCCGCGACCAGCTCCGCCGGTGGCGCCGTGGCCGGTCACGCGAGGGCTGCTGCAGAGCGCTCACGCCAGCCCCGCAGATCCCGAATCTGCAGAAGTACATCCGCGATCGCGACAACCGCTAAAGCAGCCGCTGTCGCGGCCGGCGCCGACGATACTCGTGAATCGCGGGGCTGACACGGGGCGTCTCACGGAGCGAAGTCGACGGCGCCGCGACTGTAGAGGTGGAAGGCCGCGTCGCTGACGACGGCGAGATCTCGTTCCCACCCGCGAAAGGGGGCGTGCTCGGAGACGGCCGCGCGCGCCCAGGCTTCGCTGCGGTCGTACGTTGCGGCGAGCTCGGCGAGCGAGACCCGCCCGCCGACCCGGCGGCGCAGCTCGTCACCGACGACCTCCGCCTGCCGGTGCAGGCTGTCGGAGCTCGCCCGGCTATGGGCCTCCTCGAGGAAGCGGCGGTAGCCGTCGTCCCAGTCGCGCCTGGCGCTCTCGACGCTCGTCGTGGCCACGGACGCCAGCCTAATGACCTGCTGCGCCGCAGCAGCACGCGTGCGGCGGCCAGGGATCGACGATCTCCGCGAGCACCCGCTCTCCAAGCAGGTAGCCCGGGTTGGCGAGCGCGTACGCGACATGCGCGTGCAGGCACTTGAGCTGAAGCGGGCGACGCGAGCCGCCGATTCCCGATCCGAGGGAGGCGCCACCATCACGCCCGACTCGTCCCGCGGCGAGTCTCGTCCTGATCGCCGCCTGCTCGCTCGTGGCGCGCTCGAGATCGTTCCGGACGCCTTCGTCGTGCGCGGCAACCTCACTCCAGCGTTCGACTCCCCCGGACGCCTCGATCCGGGAGACCGCCGCCACCAGATGCGGGCAGGTGAGGTAGTACGTGGTCGGGAACGGAGCGCCGTCGCGGTCGTAGGGCTCCTGCTCTGTGACGGCCGGAGCGCCCCACGGGCAGCGGGCGGCGACGCGCCGGAAGGCGCGAGGCTCGCGTCCGAGCTGCCGGCCGACGACGGCGCGGTCGTCCATCGGCGCCAACCCTAGATGACTAGTGCTCGGCGGCCCACGCTCGTCGCCAGGCGGGGATTCCCTTGACGATGAAGAGCTGCTCTCCGCGGCGCACCAACCCAGTTCGTCTCGCCTCGCGTGCCAGGGTCTCGAGGCTCGCCGACTGCTCCAGCCGCTGCTCCAGGAGCGCGCGCTCGGTCTGGAGGAGCGCCACCTCACGTTCGCGCCGATCGAGATTCTGGCGCGTCTCGACGTAGGTGGCTATCGGGTGCCAGTAGAGGAAGCCGACCACGCCGAGCACCGCGATCGGGATCGCAAGACGGAGCCAGCGCGGGCGCCGCAGACGGCGGCGCACCGGACGGCGCTTCGGCGACCTCGACCCGTCCCTCCCCCGGCTGCTCACGCGGGTCTGATTCGCCGTACGGGACCCGGGATCCTGCCCGCCTCAGGCCACGTCGACCTTGATCACGTTGGTGGAGCCGGGGATGTTCACCGCGGTGCCGGCCGTGATCACGACCCGGTCGCCGGCTGCGACGACACCCGCGTCGCGCGCGGCGGCGATCGAGCGGGCCCAGAGATCCTCGACGTCGTCCGTCTCGGGGATCGCCAGCGGCGTCACCCCCCATTCGAGCGCCAGATGGCGCAGCGACTCGACCTTGTGGGTGAACGCCACGATCGCTCGCCGCGGCCGGAGCCGAGCCACGGCCGACGCCGTCCGGCCCGTGAAGGTGGGGACGAGCAGCGCCGACGCCGACAACGCCTCGGCGATGTCGCAGGCTGCGTTGGACATCGCGCGACCGATCGTCGGCTCCTCGTGCGCTCCGGGTATCTGGTGGCGGTAGTCGATGCTGGGCTCGACCGCGTTCGCGATGTGCGCCATCACCTGCACCGCCTCCAGCGGGTATTCGCCCACCGCCGTCTCACCGGAGAGCATCAGTGCAGAGGTGCCGTCGAGCACCGCATTGGCGATGTCCGACGCCTCGGCGCGGGTCGGCTCGGGAGCGTGGATCATCGACTCGAGCATCTGCGTGGCGGTGATCACTGGCGTGCCGCGCCGGAGCGCGCTCAAGATGATCTGTTTCTGCAGCAGGGGCACTTCGGCCGCGCCGATCTCGACGCCGAGGTCGCCCCGCGCCACCATCACCGCGTCGGTGGCGGCGAGGATGTCGTCGAGCGCCTCGACCGCCTCTGCCTTCTCGATCTTTGCGATCACCCACGCCGCCGAGCCGTGTTCCTCGAGGTACGTCTTCAGGCTGCGCACGTCGTCGGCCGAGCGGACGAACGAGAGCGCGACGTAGTCGACGCCAGTGGCGATGGCCCAATCCAGGTCCTCGAGGTCCTTCGGCGTCAGTGACGGGATGGGGAGCGTCAGGCCCGGCAGGTTGACACCCTTGTGGGAGCTGACCTCGCCGCCCACGGCGACGCGGCAGCGTGCCCGCCCGCCGTCCATCTCCTCGACCACGAGCCGCACGCGCCCGTCGTCAATGAGGACGTCGACGCCGGGATGAAGGACGGATCCGATCACCGCAGGTGCGATCGGCAGGTCACCGGCCTGCGCGGCGTCCTCGGCGGCGACGACGCACTCGGTGTCACGTACGAGGCGGACGGGCGCGTCGAGATCGCCGATGCGGAGCTTTGGCCCCTGCAGGTCGGCGATGAGCGCGATGGGACGGCCGGCGGCAGCCTCGGCCTCGCGGATCAGCCGCGCCCGCTCGGCGTGGTCGGCGTGCGTGCCGTGCGACATATTGAGGCGCGCGCCGTCCATGCCGGCGTCGATCAGGGCCGCGAGCATCTCGGGCGACGACGACGACGGCCCGATGGTGGCCACGATCTTCGTGCGCCGCTGCGGGCTCACGTGCGTGCCCGCGGGAACGCGGCCCAGCCCGGAAACACCGCGCGCTCCCCCAGCTCCTCCTCGATCCGCAAGAGCTGGTTCAGCGTGGGGGAACCCATGGTTCCCCCACGAGCCCCCTCCTTCGGAAATGTCGTCACGCGCCGCCGTTGGCCTACCGGCCGGCGAAGCCGGCCTCCGGCCGCAACGGCCGGCGTACCCACGGAACGACCTGGCATCACTGCGCTCATCTGCCCGCCCGAGGGAAAGCTCCCCAACCGGGAAACTCGGCTCTGTCCCCCAGCTGTTCCTCGATCCGCAGGAGCTGGTTGTACTTGGCAACGCGGTCGGAGCGTGCCGGCGCGCCGGTCTTGATCTGGCCGGCGTTCGTAGCGACGGCGAGGTCGGCGATCGTGGCGTCCTCGGTCTCGCCGGAGCGGTGCGAGATGATCGCCGCATAGCCGTTCGCGCGCGCAAGCTCGATCGCGTCAAGCGTCTCGGTGAGCGTCCCGATCTGGTTCACCTTGACGAGGATCGCATTGCCGACGCCTTCCTCGATGCCGCGGCGGAGGAAGTCGACGTTCGTCACGAAGAGGTCGTCGCCGACAAGCTGCAGCCGGTCGCCCAACCGGCGCGTCAGCTCGCGCCACCCGTCCCAGTCGTTCTCGCCGAGCCCGTCCTCGATCGACACGATCGGGTACTTCTCGCACAGGTTGGCCCACAGGTCGATCATGCCGGTGGTATCGAGCGTGCCGCCCTGCCGCTCTAGCCGGTAGGCGCTGTCGCGATGCAGCTCGCTCGTGGCAGGGTCGAGCGCTAGGGCGACACTGTCGCAGTGACCGGCGCGCTCGGCGGCCTCGAGGATGACGGCACAGGCGTCGTCGGCAGAGCCGAGGTCGGGCGCGAACCCACCCTCGTCGCCGACGAGGGTCGAGAGGCCGCGCTCCTTCAGGATCACCTTCAGCTGGCCGTACGTCTCCGCGCCGATCCGCAGCGCCTCGGAGAAGGTCGCCGCGCCCGCCGGCACGAGCATGAACTCCTGGAAGTCGAGCGAGTTCTGCGCGTGAGCGCCGCCGTTGATCACGTTCAGCATCGGCACCGGGAGCGTGCGGGCGGTGTCGCCTCCGACCGAGCGGTAGAGCGGGAGCCCGGCGTCGGCGGCCGCCGCCTTGGCGACGGCGAGGGAGACGCCGAGGATCGCGTTCGCCCCCAGCCGGGCCTTCGTCGGTGTGCCGTCGAGCTCGATCAGCGTGTGGTCGACGGTGCGCTGGTCGGACGCGTCGAGGCCGACGACTGCCGCGGCGATCTCGCCGTCGACGTGCGCGACCGCCTTGGAGACGCCCTTTCCGAGCCACGCCGAGCCGCCGTCGCGCAGCTCGACTGCTTCATGCTCCCCGGTCGAGGCACCGGAGGGCGCCGCTGCACGGCCGCTCGCCCCCGACGCGAGCGTGGCCTCGACCTCGACGGTCGGGTTGCCCCGCGAGTCGAGGATCTGCCGTGCGTGGATCCGAGTGATCGCGCTCACGCGCTGCCAAGACTAGTGGCGACGCTACCTGCCCTGAGGAGGTGCGGCTCTGAGACGCGGGAACGGGGTCGGTCGCGCACGCTCGCGGGCGCGCCCGACAGCTGGGCCGACCGGATTCGGACGCTGCTCGATGCACCGTCCCCGGCCGTCCTGACCACGGACCGACGAGACGGCAGCGTCCTGGTCTCGCCCGTCTGGTGTGTGTGCTCGTCGTGTTCGAGGCGGTCCCGCCGTTCCGGGGCGTCGAGGTCCGAGGCGGCGGAGCGCTGATCGCAGGCGATGTCGGCGACGCGCCTGCAGCGATCGCGGGCAGGCGGAGCTTGAGACGCCGCAGCCCGATGTCGTCCAGGCGCTGGTCGAGGTGATCGCGGCGCCCATCAACCCGTCGGATGTGCTGACCCTCACCGGCGAGTACGGAGAGTTGCCACCATTGCCTGCGATCGGGGGCCGAGAGGGAGTCGGGCGGGTTGCTGAGCTTGGCGCGGACACGCAGGGTCCCGTGGTCGGCCAGTTGGTGTTGCTGCCGGTCGGCTGCGGCAGCTGGTCGACGCACGTCGTCGCGGAGTCAGCGCGGCTCGTGCCGCTGCCGAACGAGGCGGTGCCCCGTTCGGTTTACCTGTCGCCTGGGAGGAATGCGCGGGTTCGAGTCCAGATCGCCCGCAATCGGGGAGGAGCGCATCGGCCGGCGCTGGCCGCGTACGATAAGGTCGGAAAGGAGGTGGGGCTGGTGTGAGCTATCGAGTTGCGACGATCGACGAACTGCAGGACATCGCCTACCGCCAGGACACGCACATGCGGCCTGTGCGCCATCACTTCGGGATCACCGCGTTCGGGACGAATGGGTGGACGGCCGCCAATGAGGGCGACCGGCTCATGCCCGAGCACCAGGAGGACGAGGGCAACGAGGAGCTCTACGTCGTCCTCCGCGGCCGCGCGCGGTTCGAGATCGACGGCGACGCCGTGGACGCGCCCGAGGGCACGCTCGTGTTTGTCCGGCCGGAGGAAAAGCGGACCGCCTTTGCAGAGGAGGCGGGGACGACGGTGCTTGCGATCGGCAGCAAGGTAGGGCAGCCGTACGAGGTCGGAGGCTGGGAGGTCTGGGCGGAGTTCCATCCCGCATACGAGGCCGGCGAGTACGACGCAGTGATCGACCGCGCCCGCAAGACTCTCGAGGCGAGTGGGTACGCGTCGCCGCTCTACAACCTCGCGTGCTGCGAGGCACTCGCCGGCCGCAAGGAGGACGCGATCGGTCACCTTCGGGTCGCCTTCGAGCGGCGGCCGAGCCTCCGTGAGCTCGCGAAGGAGGACACCGACCTCGACCCAATCCGGGACGAGCCGGCGTTTAGCGAGCTACTCCGCTAGCGGGACGCGGCTAGCAGAGCGCGCGGCGGCCGCTGCCGAGTGGCTCGTCTGCTCCCGGAAACAGGAACCTCGCGTGCGCGAGTGTTCCGGAGTGACGCCTGATCAATCGCGACGGTAGACTCGCGACCGTGGCGATTCCGGCGTAGTTGAACGATCTCGGCGCTTCCTAGGGCTGCCGCGCAGACGAAGTGGGGACGCGCGAAGACACCTCCCTTCGTCGCTGCGCGCGCGTAGATCAACTCGTGAGGAGAGAGAGCATGGTTAATGAGGCACGGCTGGAGCGCGT
>Ga0247727_10016915_pt1 | contig 11685 bp, 5 predicted proteins | sample WisWelCaveWW1625_FD_202498 | JGI IMG/M metagenome (GOLD analysis project Ga0247727, IMG submission 202498) | Biofilm microbial communities from Wishing Well Cave, Virginia, United States - WW16-25 | ecosystem: Environmental > Aquatic > Deep subsurface > Groundwater > Cave microbial mat | place... | reverse complement strand
GTTCTTGATCAAATAGTGCCTGGGCAAGAACTAATCTTGACTGTATCACAGGATGCTGTTGCAGACTTTGGTGGTGTATCTCAGCTATCTGCACAGGCAGATCCAGGTGCAACTGCTGGTACTGCAGTAGAAGATTGGATAATCATAGAACTTGATGATGAGCTGCCAGTTGGTATTGATACTCCACCCTTATTGACTCCAGCTGCAGGCGGTTCATTTGAGCTCTTTGTTAACATACTGACTGCTCAGGAAGCTGGCATACCAGGGGCATTTGACTGGTCCGACCCCGCTAACTTTGCAACACCCCCCACAATCACTGCATTTGTAGAAAAGCCAGTAGCAGATCCTGACACAGGCGAATTTCCAATACCAGTAGATGCAGCAGGCTGTCCAGATGTTGTTCAAGCATTCTTCTTGGATACCACGCCTGATCCTGATGTATGGACAGACGCCGGGGTCATAGTGGATCAAAGTTCGATTATATCTGTAGATTCGCAACTATGTTCGGTATCAGTACAGCTGCCACACTTTTCCAAGTTTGCTATCGGAGGAATAAGAGCAATACTTGGCGCGTCGCTTTTAGCTGGTTCTTCTGCAAGCTCGCCACCATCTGTAATTAGCGCAACATTTTCTGGAGGTGATCTGTCATTCCCCGCATATGACACAGTAATCGGATTTGAAGGCAAGCTGCAATCAGGATCTGGAACAAACATATTCAATACGGGTGGGCCAGTACAACTAGAACCAACAAGGATAGTAAGCACTGGCGAGTCACTAGATCTAAAATTTGTAGTGCAAGAAGAGGAGGGCGCACAAGCGATCGAACATGTTGCATTTTACGTCAACGTTAGAGGTGAACCAGAAGTTAGAAACAGCGATACCTACATTGTTTACGATAAATACAAGCCTCTCCAAGTTGTTGATCCGCACGGCTACTTTGCCGAAGTCGATATTGCAACATCACAAATAGATGCAATAACACTTGAACTGAACTACGACATCAAATTTGCAAAACCGATGGCAAAATCAGACATCATCATACGATCATGGGATATAGAGAAGAACAGTAAGGATACAAAAATCTTGGACGCGCTAGAGGTTTTAGAAGCTGAAAAAATACCTCACAACATTCCATCATGGATCAAAGAAAATGCAAATGGGTGGTCCACAGGGCAGATTGGTGATTCTGACTTTGTGCAAGGGGTTCAGCATCTGATAAAAGAAGGAATACTAGCAACACCTGGAACTGAAATTGATTCAGAGCCATCACAAAAGATACCGGCATGGATTAAAAACAACGCTGGTTGGTGGGCAGAGGGACTCGTCTCAGATGATGAATTTATCTTAGCACTGCAATGGCTAATCACTAATGGAATAATGAAAATATAATACCACTCTAGTTTTGAAACTATCTTTTTTATTCTATGTGATATTCTAGAACGTGTTTGTATCCATTCTTTTTGATAAAAAGTGTTAGCCTGGTATTATCTTTAATCTCTAATAGTTCAGCAATATTTTTTGGTACCAAAAGATACAGGGTTTGTTTTATTTTTGTTGGTGCTAATGAAATTGGCATTTTTTTAATTCCTCCTTAGTTCTTTCTAAGGTAAAACTTAGTTCAAAAGTATCATTAAGTAATTTTTGATACATAACGGTCATTACACATACAGTAATTTCATGATTTATTTTATTTTTCTAGAATTTAGTGATTATCGAAAAAACACGAGCGTAACTTGAATTTTTTTGTAAATTTTTATTTTATTTCCATTTTTGGGAAGATCATGTTTTTATACCATGTGTTTATGATCGCAGAAATAGGGTGGCGATGAGTACGAGCGATAAGAGTGAACTAACATGTAAAGTATGGAGTGGTGACAGACAATGAATTCTAAAATATTTCTTGCATTTCCTATAATTGTTGTATTAATAGTGTTTATGAGCCTTGATCAATCTGCGGGTGGAACATTCCTTGGAGTCAATGGTAAGATAGCCTTCCATAGTGATAGGGATGGAAACTTTGAGATATATTCAATGAACTCTGATGGTACTGGCCAAACAAGGCTTACAACCAACACTGATCTCGATGCAGAACCAAGCTGGTCTCCAGATGGAACAATGATAGCCTTCTATAGCAATAGGGATGGAAACGATGAGATCTACATAATGAACTCTGATGGTACTGGCCAAACAAGGCTTACAACCAACACCTTTACAGATAGAGAACCAAGCTGGTCTCCAGATGGAACAATGATAGCCTTCCATACCGATAGAGATGCAGACTTTGAGGTTTACACAATGACCTCTGCCGGTTTTAGTCAAACAAGGCTTACAACCAACGCCGCTTTTGACGGTTTCCCAAGCTGGTCTCCAGATGGAACAATGATAGCTTTCTCTAGCAATAGAGATGCAAACAATGAGATCTACACAATGACCTCTACCGGTGCTAGTCCAACAAACCTTTCAAACAACGGCGCATCCGATGAATCACCAAGCTGGTCTCCAGATGGAACAATGATAGCCTTCGAAAGCACTAGAGATGGAAACAATGAGATCTACACAATGACCTCTGCCGGTCTTAGTCAAACAAGGCTTACAACCGACTTGTCTACAGATGGAGAACCAAGCTGGTCTCCAGATGGAACAATGATAGCCTTCCATGCCTTCAGAAATGGCAACGGTGAGATCTACACAATGACCTCTGCCGGTCTTAGTCAAACAAGGCTTACAATCAACGCCGCTGCCGATACTAGCCCAGACTGGGGAACTGATACAACTCCTCCAGTAGTTACTCACATGATTACTGGAACCCAAGGAGATAACGGATGGTACAAAGACGGTGACGTTACAGTAACATGGACTATTGTTGATCCTGAATCTGGATTTCTTGTAAGCGGATGCGGCACACAAGTAGTAAGCGATGATACATCACCTGCTGGCATTGACCTACTGTGTAGCGCTACCAGTGCGGGCGGAACAACTGATGACGATGTAAACATAAAAAGAGATACAGAAGCTCCATCCACAACTGCAACACCATCAGGTACACTGGGTAACAATGGTTGGTATACATCTGAAAGTGTAAGTGTAGGACTTGCAGCAACTGATCCTACACCAGGTTCAGGAGTTGCATCAATAACATATACTCTTGATGCAAATCTCCCAGTCACTGTCAGTGACGATACTGCAACCGTACCCATAAATGGTGAGGGCACACATACGTTGTCATATTTTGCTACTGATAATGCAGGTGATCCTATTGAAACAGCTACCGAGTTGGAAATAAAGATAGACAGTGTGAAACCAACGGGAACCTTAATTATTAACAATCTTGCGGCTTCAACTACCACGCGTGCTGTTACAATAGATGGCACTTGTTTTGATGCAACATCTGGATGCGCGTTTATGACAATAGCTGAAGATGGCGTGTTGGATACTGAAAGTCCTGAAACCGCTGCTAACTTTGTTGATAGAGCTGCATCAACAACATCGGGCCGTGGTGTAAAAGCTATGGTAATGCAATTAGAAGATGGGGCTGGACTTGTTTCTGATCCAAACCCATCTGACACCATAAACTTGGATGCTGTGGTAGAAGACGTTGTAGCAAGTAATCACGTACCGTTGTGGGGCTTGGATAATGTCCATGTAACTGCTACTGTACGTAATGCATTGGATTCGGATCAACTCCGTATTGCCTTGGGCAGTCCTACCGTAACTGTTGCAATTCCAAACGGTGATGTAGTTGTAGCTGAAACGGACCACACTTACGATCGTCCCTCAGTAGACCCTAACTCACATCATGTTGTGGGAACAATAGTAGATAGCGTTGGTGCTGAAATAACAACAAATACTGATGGCAGTCTTCTTTCAGATGATGATCCAACTAATGTTGTTGCACAAAGGCATGTTACAAGCCTAAGCGCTACAGTTAACTCTAGATTCTTTTTGGGTAACACCTTTAGTGTCGTAGACACACTGTTTGATGTTAGCGCAGGCAAACACGTAGATGCAAGTAAGAATATTGTCTTTTCTAACACTGGAGCATTTGGTCTAAGCTCAGTCTCTACAGGAGGCATACGCATTACGAGTCCTTCCACAATGACAATTGAATCAGTTGGAGGTGTTGACGTACTGCGCGTGCTGATGAATACCGATATAGAACGTACTTCTCCGACCACGCCTCCTGAAATTGTAGACATATACTTCAAAGGGCTTATCGGTGGTAGCCCGCTTGTCCTTGAAGTGACTCCAGCTGGTTCTGACCCAGAAGAATTGAGTCTTACCATCGCACCAGGTGATCAATTCGCACATCTGGTTTACGCTGATGGTATTGACAAAATCAGGATTCTTAGTATCCCAGGTGGTGCTTTAACAATTGACATTTCAAGAATAGAAACCCAAAACGGTAACTACGACACTGTACACAATATAGTAGACTTTTCTGATATTGTACTTGGTATTGACACACTCCAGCCTGGCAAATACTCGGCTGTTGATACATTAACATCTGCTGGCGGGAAAACACTTGATGTGAACTTTGCTGGAGATCTTGATTTTGTAGGAAGCTCAACCACAACTAGTTTCACAGTAGCGCCAAGACCTGATACTGGCAGCGGCGGTTTCGGTGGAGACGCAACAATATTACCAGATGGTGGTGTTGGAATCTCACCAACATCCTGCAGCGGAACCTATTCCGGTGATCCAGCTCCTCTAGACTTTGATAATGATGATGACTTTTTGTGTGACACTTGGGAAGGAGGAACAAGTGGCACAGGAATACCTATTGGCACATCAGCTACAGACAAGTATCTGCTATCTGGCTCGGATCCTATGAAAAAGGACATCTATATCGAGTCTGACTATATGGGTGAACACTTGCCAAACCCAGACTCCATTAGCGATGTTATAGGAGTCTTTGAAGCTAGTACTGCTGATATAACCATTCATCATGATAATGGTGACTCTATTCCACACTTGGCTGCAATTGGGGCGTGGGTAGACAGTGATTATACATATGGTAACGACTTTGCTACCATAAAGAACGTTTACTTTGCAACACCAGACGAACGTCCATCGCTTGATGCAAGCCTGTACTCTCAAGCTATCAGTGGCACTGGTACCTCAAAAACGCTAACTGTATCAGGCTTGGAAATAACAACTCCTACTAGCACACAAACAGGAGGTATAACAAACGGCAAGGTTGTTATAAAAATAGATATGACATTGACTACCGCGTCTAAGGTAACTAAAGGCACGCCAACCATTCCTTCCTCAGGTGCTGGTGCTCCAGAAGCCGGAGTAACTATAACTGGAATCACTGCGGCAGTGACTAAAGCTACGACAGTTAATACAGCCAAAACCGTAACCATAACAATATCATATAGAACCGATTTGCCACAAGCATCTCCACTTTCTATTGGTACTGTAAGTCTTCCACTAACTTTTACTACATCACAGACTGGGAATCCAACACTAACAAGAGTTCCAGGCACTCCGACAATTAGTAGCGATTTGCGCGATGCAAAAGCACAAGCGTATAGATATATCGCATGGGTTCACAGCATAGGACCCTGTGGTCCTTCAGGGCAAGCGGAATTAAGAGGAAACGATGCTATCATAGCTCTTGGTTGCAACTTTGATGCATCAGCCGCAGAACCAGGTCTACCAACTTTGGATGGTGCTGGTAAAAGAAATACTGTAGGAACTAGACAGGAACAATCAGGAACATTGATGCACGAGCTGGGTCACCTTTTGAACCTACAACATGGAGGTCCAAGAAATCCAGTAGCGAGCTTTAACTCACCTTATGCAGATACTCCGATAAACTGTAAGCCAAACTATCCAAGTGTAATGTCTTATCCCAGACAGATTCCTGGTTACTTGGTAGTAGATGCTGGTTGGCTTCTAGACTATTCAAACGGCGGTCTGTCGGGAATTGATGAGGGCGTACTTGTTGAAGACGATACTGATGGTCTTGGCAGTGCATTTGGCTCAGGAGAAATTGTGTGGGCAACGCCTAGTTCTGCTGTTCCTCAAACCTTCTTAACAGGTCCAGCTAACGGACCAGACATTAATTGGGATGGTGATAGCGGTATTGATGCAGGAACTGTATCAGTTGATGTCAATAACTTTAACATAGTCGGATGTGGGTCTTCACAACCAGAGGTTGGCATACCATACCCATATTTGGATTATAATGACTGGGTTGACTTGGACCTTAACTTGAGAGCTCTAACATTTGGCCAGTTTGACGGATTTTATGATAGCAACTCAGCAGAGTGTGGAACAAACTGTTCTACTGCAATTACATACGCAAGTTCATTGTTTTTCGGTTTTTCCCCGCCACCAGAACTTCGCACTGGAAATGCTGAAGTAAACAGCGGTCAGTCTGTAGTATTCAAGGCCCCAATATTTGAAAGCAATGGAATGGATCTAATTAGAGATTTGGCCACTGCTCCAAATTCGTTGACCTTCTCTTATAGTCGTGTTGATGGCAATCCGAGCTACACAACGATAGTATGTACAAATACCCCTGATGGCAAGCCAATATTAGATACTTCAATAAATGCCTACAAATGTGTCTGGAAGACTACAACATCTGCTGGCAAACCTTTGCTCACAGGAACGTATAAGATTAAAGTAGTCTTCGATGGACCCGGTGTGGGAGACAGCGAATTTGTGCTGACTGATGACACACCAACTACACCAACCAACCCGCACAACCTTCCGTATGTTGATCCAGACACCCAAAAAGTGGTCACAGCACAATTACAACTAATAAAACCAAAGAAGTAAGATCTCAGCACACCTTAATTCTGTGACATCATAGTATTTTATTGAGAAACGTACAAAACCAAAGCAACAATGCTCAAATTATTTCTCAACTAACATTTTTCTTTAACTCTTCAAAATTACTCAAGTATATCCAGATTAGGTCTGATCAGATAAAAAGATTTTCACCATTCAAACATATACGCATCATTAGCCTTCAAGTTAGTTTTTCCCCACGATATAGACGTTTTATCATCTAAATACTTTATTTGAGCAGGTGGTGTTGCATATAGTTTGTAACCAGTTTCATTATCCACCCTAAGAATTCTGTTTTTTATCTCAATTCCTTTTGGTATGATGCATGTGTAGCTGAATTCTTTGCAGTCAGAAGCAAATTTGTAAAAAAAGTTTCTGTCCGGCTCTTCCCAGTTATATTCAAGTTTTAGAATCTTTTTTTGTTTAGGTAACATTGGACTATTGAGCTGCACGTTGAATTCTTTGCGGTAGGGCTTGTTTGAACTTAAGCTCAATATGTTAAGCATGTTATCTCGCTCATCTTTTACAGTCACATTCATATCCTTAAAGTCCCTTGGCGCATCGCCATCAAGGTAGTAGAAAATTTGGTTTTTTGGTTCTTTTGATATGTTAGTTACATTCCAAATCCATGTGTGATGAGTCATCATGTTTTTGGGCTCGATAATTTCAAGCAGGATTTCAATTCTACTAAACGCAAAATTATTTACAGGGCGTAGTATCTGTTCCTCTCCTGGTTTTTGTACCTTGGATTTTCGCGGGGCAACGTTGTTTCCAAAACCTTCGCCATATATGTTGTAAATCTTGAGCTCTTCGCCGTGTTTTATTGAATAGTCGCCTATTGGGTGCATTATTTCCTTGTATTCTGGTGACAACTTGCGTATATCCTCTGCAATTCTTGCTGATGCGAAAATGTTCATATCTCCGCCCAAATCCATAACGCGTCTTGTAAGGATTATGCCAGGACCCCAAACATTATCTTGACCGTTGAGGTCTTTGATGACATATACAGGACCCATATCAATTCCTACTCTAATCAACAGCTTTTCTTTTCCTCTTTTTGTTTCGTTGTATCTAGAAAGCGCTTTGTGCAGCTCAACTGCAAGACGAAGTGGTTTCTCTGGGCTGTCACTAAAACCAATTGCCATGCCATCTCCTGTTGGCAATATCACAGTAGATTGAGGATCTCTTTTTTGAAAAATTTGGGTTCTTGATATTAACTCATTTAGTACTATGATCTTGCGAACCTGCGCCTTGGTTGGTATGGTAGGATTAGAGCCTGCCACTATATCAGTAAAGAACCAATGATACGTTTTCGTTAGCGTTTTAACATCTTCAAAACCTTCAATGTCTTCGCCCTTTAAGACTCGAAGCAGGTGCGAGACAAAATCTTGGGGGCAAGACTTTAAGATCTCAAAACTATTAATGGTGGGCTTTATTGAAATTTTTAAACGATGTTTTTTTATTGCCTCAAGTAACCAGTCTTTACCTCGACGTGTTTCATCAAGTAGCCCAAGAATTTCAGCAATGCTGGCAATTTTTTCACCCTCTTTCTGGTTTTCGCTTTTTGACACATTGCCACCTTGATCAGTTTTCATAACTTGCTACTTTCAAATCGCCTCGTATATTCAAGCTTAACGGTCACAAAAACAACTGGTTATGAAAATGCAATGAATCGTTTGAAAATAAGAATATAATTGCAAAAAACTTGGTATGTGGAGTTCATTATGTCCAAAACCCGTAGGAATTTATTTGTAGAAATTTTTATTATTTGACATCAATTAATGATAAAAACTAAATTTTTGCTAAATTTTTTAACATACATCTTTTATATCAGTATATAGAAAAACTCACTTATGTGGCGACAGGCATATAATGTAAATACTATTGGTAAGGTTACAAAAAAAACAGCGGTCTTATCATCGACAATATTGATTCTATTTTTTTCTGTGATATCTGTTACACCAAGTTTTGCTGCTTCACTTGATTTTACGGGTCTAAGCCTAGATCCTGAAGAACTAAACTTCCGGGATATTTTAATTACCGAAGGTATATCAGATCCAACCGTTACCTTAAATCCAGCAATTTTTCACAATGGTGATACTGTAACAATGAACATCCAAGATCACAATGCTAATGTCGATCTGACGATAGCTGAGCAGATAACGGCATTTCTTGGTGGTAGTCCAATAACACTCACAGAGACTGGTGGTAATACAGGTAACTTCCAACTTTCTATTATTGGTCAATTTTTCAGCTTCGCTTACGATTCTGTATCTGAGCTTGGAGTACCGCGAGCTACTGTAAACCTTGACTTGGCCACTGCAGGAACTGTACGAATAGAAGATGTGATAATTCCTTCAGGTGGTGGTCTTGGATGTGTTGGTTTTGATCCAGTCATACATCCAGTTAAAGTATCATTTCCTGATACTGCAACACTTGATTCATTTGATTCAATAATGCTATCTTATGCCAATGGTGTTCTGAACGGTGGTGATCCAGAGCTCTTGAAGATGTGGTTCAAACCAACTGGTGGTGGTGGGTGGTTACTTGTAACAGAACAGTTTGATGACCCTCTTAATCCAGATGCACATGACACTGTTGGAAAGACAGTTATGACTGATGCGAGCATTGCAACTATTGCCGGCTTTGTGGGAACACTTGGTGACGGTCAATACGTAATAGGTTTTGCAACTGGTTGCGGTGGTGGTGGAGGAGGCGGACTGCAAACATCCGGCCTAGTCCTTAACTTTCTAGCTGCTGTGCTTGCAGGAGCTGGAGGGAAAGATCTTACCGCACCATCACTTGCTTATGGCAGCACTTCTTCCTATGAGTTTGATCCATCACAACCAACACCACCTTCAACTGATTCAGGTACGCAACCACTAATGATTGGAAACAATGGATATCCAATACGAGGATACTCTACTGGCATTGTACCATACACTGCAAAGACTGGCGAAAAAATAGATACAGCACTAACATTTTCAGAGGCCTCTAAAGTAAAGCATGTTGCATTACATTTTGTCGATGAAAACAAAGATGAAATGTCTGACAGAGATCCAACCATAACTTACGATAATGGAAATGTTGTAAAATCTGACCCAGAGGGAATACTTGGTGATGATATCTACTTTACGACATCAAGAGATGGTACGAAGACTACATTTAACTTTGGATTTAGCTTTGACAAGGCATCAACACACCATCTTATGATAAACGCGTGGGATGATAAGATGAATTCTGCAAATACAAAAATCTTTAATGCGTTTGATATTTCTGGACCTCCGGTACCACAAGAGGTAAATCAGCTTATTCTCCAAGACGCTGGCCAGTACGTAATAACTCAAGACGGAGTAATTAGCATTGAAGATAATAAAAAAGCAATGCAACAAGAACCTGTGGCTGGATTTGTCTATCCAGAATCAATTGGTAAACTAGAGAGACATGACATGGAGCTACTATACAATGCGTTGGATAATGAACAGAAAAAGGCAAGCAGTGTTATTGCTAGTTTCAAGTTGGATACGACTAGGTTTATTGCAGACGATGAGAAATTGCCTGATGCTAAACGTGCACCAGCGTTAACGTGGTCAACTGTAGGAAATAAAATACGAGATTTCACAAAATCCCCACAAGAAAATAGCGAATTGATAAAAGAGCTCTGTTGGCAGGAACACCTAAGAGCAGAAAAGACACTAAAGTCGCTATATGGGACAATAGGTTCCTATCAAGATTAGATATTATAACCAGCCGTTACTATATTCTCTTACTACGTCTTTGCAATCTTCATCAGTAATTTCTGCTAAAACTGCACCTGTTACCATGATAGAATGGCTTGACTTGTGTTGTAATCCAAAGACATGGCCCAGTTCATGTCTTGTGACTTTACCTAAAAGAGTGATTGGAACATCTTCATATTCTCCTATTACTGGTCGTGACTTGCCACTCTGATCCTTGACATATTTTATTGCCTCATCATTATAGTATTGAGTTGTGTAGACCTCGATTAGCGCACTATTTTCTGTGAACCAAGTTACACCCTGAACTTTTTCAGACATGTATAATTCCTGTGTTGGTTTTTTCAAAAAATGGATTTCTATGTCGCAATTAGAAATATCTGATGGACTTACTACCGTCTTAATATTCCAAGATTCTGTATTGTTTGTATAGGATTCTAGATTTTTTTGCCAATCAAATATGGCTTCAACACCAACATTCAGAGCTTTATCATCTGTTCCAAAAAGACATGCCATTGGCTCCTTGTGAAGCTTAAAAGATAGATAAATTGGTTTAATGGGAATAAGATCATTAGAAAATTCTTGAGCAACCACACTACTAGGTAAAAGAATCAACAGTGATGATAATGCCATTGCAAGAAATACTTTTCCCAACAGAAAATTTGCATTCTAAGGAATAGTAAGATCGAGCATGTACTAAGAAAGCACATAACCATAATGGCTAGTATGTCCAAAAAAACACATACGCTAATCTATTAACCCAAGCCAAAATGGCAGGTAAAAAATACAAAATACTTTGTATCTAAAATCTTAGTGTTTGATAGTATCTGCTTAGCTAAAACAACAAATGCTTAGCTAATCTGTTAACTTGCACTAATATCAAGCGTTGCTGAATAAACTAGTATGACAGAACATGAACTGGTGGAATGTAGGTCATGTGGTTCACCAAACGCACGCATTTTTGTAGAACCCAAGTATAATGGGCTTCGGGGTCGCTGTCCTGAATGTGGCGGCGATTGGCCAGAATCATAAATTTTTATTCATTCAAAATTAACTGTGACACGTTTTAATTTATGTAGAAAAAAACCATCTTCTTACTTTATGATATTTCACAGAGTACACTGAATATTGAAGCTTAAATCCT
>Ga0247727_10016914_pt1 | contig 11687 bp, 11 predicted proteins | sample WisWelCaveWW1625_FD_202498 | JGI IMG/M metagenome (GOLD analysis project Ga0247727, IMG submission 202498) | Biofilm microbial communities from Wishing Well Cave, Virginia, United States - WW16-25 | ecosystem: Environmental > Aquatic > Deep subsurface > Groundwater > Cave microbial mat | place... | reverse complement strand
TTATTTGACGGCTGGCAAAATAAATCGTTGGATGAGGTCCTGAGTCTCTGTCGTGACCTCGTGGAGAACGCCACGTACCCCACCGTCCGCCGCTGGCGGGATGCTGGAGGTAAAGTGGTAGGCCATTTTCAGGTTTACTTCCCGGAAGAGATCGCACACGCGGCGGGACTGCTGCCGCTCAAAATTTGCGGCGCGCAGGTTGAGGGCATGGAAGCGGAGTCGCACTTTGGCTCCTACCTGTGCTCGGTTATCAAAACCTCTCTGGAGCTGGCCCTGACCAAGAAGGTTGAGCTGGAGATGTTCGTCACCCACCCGATTTGCGACGCCGCCCGCAACTTAGCCGCCATTTGGGGACGAAATTTCGCCTACAAATGTCAAATTCTCTATTTGCCGCAAAATCCCAATTCCAAATATTCGATTTCATATTTACGCGACGAATATGATCGGCTTAAACGTGACCTCGAGACCATCGCAGGTCGAACCGTGACCGATGACGAACTGCGGCGCTCTCTGCGTTTATTCAATGAAAGTCGGGTGCTAATGCGCCAATTATACGCCATCAAACGGGACGCCCCCTGGTTGATGGCCGCCGAAGACGCCTACTGCCTGATCGCTTTGGCCGGATTCATTCCAAGAGAAGAGTACAACGAATTCATGCGATCGATTCTGCCGAAGATTGAAAACAGACCGGCCAAAAAGCAGGACAAAATGCGGGTGATCTTTGAAGGCGGCTTTTGCGAACAACCGCCGCTGGATTTGCTGCAAACCATCGATCGTTCCTGCTACCTGGTGGACGACGACCTGATGATCGGACTGCGTTATCTGGTTGAGGATGTGCCAACTGATGGCGACCCGCTTTATAATCTCGCGGAGGCGTATATCGAAAAATCGTCCTATAGTCCGGTGCAGCACGATTTGCGAAAACCCAAAGAAAAAATGCTGCTCGAACGCATCAAGCGTTCCGGTGCGGAAGCTGCTATCATCACTGCGCCGAAAATGTGCGAGCCCGGCTTGGAAGAACAAGTTACATACAGCAAAGCCCTCGACGAAGCGGGCATCCCGTACTTCATAAGTGAGTTTGAAGAAAACCAGACGACATTCGATCATCTCGGCATTCAACTCGAAACGTTTGTGGAAAATATCCTTTTTAGCTGAGATGAAAATATGGCAAGGCTTGTTTATCCGACAAGCCGAAATATAAAGAATGCATGGCGCAGCCAAGCCGCAACAGCTAAACCGCAAAGTTCGCCAAGAAGGAGAAAGAAACGCAAAGAAAAGATTGATGTTTCCCATTTGTCTTTGCGGCAACTTTGCGCTCATTGCGGTTAAATCCCATTTTTCTACATTTGAACATAACTGGTATGAAATCAGTCTTCTGATAAAATTTCGCGTCATTTAGCGTGTTTCGTGGGCAAACAGATTGGAGATTAAAAATGCCATACAACCAAAACAACAACAGCCCCGTCGGCCGCGGCCAGCGCGACGGCGCTAAAATCTTCCGCGACTGGTTTCAGGAATTGAGCGATACGGCTGAACGCGGCGCCGGCGCCGCGTATGTTTTCGTGATGGGCAGCTTCAACGAGATTCTCAAGACCTTCGACTTCCCCGTAGTCTTTCCGGAAATCAACTCTCTGCAGACGGCGGTCCGGCGCGTTGCCGCAGAGCTGCTCAACGACGCCGAAGACTATGGCTATTCTCCCGATATCTGCGGCTATGTAAAGGCCGACGTCGCCGTGCAGCTCAAAGGCGGCGCCCACCCGATGGGACGCATTCCAAAGCCCAGTCTCGCAGTTTTGACCAACGCCTGCAACACCTACATCAAGTGGGCGGAAATCTGGGAGCGCATGTACCACATCCCGATTTTCACCATCGACATTCCGGGCACCCGTGCGCATGGCGTACAAACCTGGCCGGGTGACGCTCAGTTTGAAAACGATCGCCGTTATGTGGCCGAGCAAATCAAAGAGCTGATCACTTTGTGCGAACAGGTTTCCGGAAAAAAATTCGACATCGACAAATTTCGCGAAGTCCTGCGCCACGCCAATGACATGAGCCGAGGCTGGCATCAACTGCTGGAGTTGAACCGGAAACGTCCGGCCGTCTTTAACGCCCTGACCGATGGCACCATTTATCTCGGGGTTGCCAACGGCTTGCGCGGCACCGCCGCCGGCGCCGAATTTTTCAAAAACGTGGTGCAGGAAATGGAATACAAATCGGCCAACGACATTGGCACGCTGACCGAAGAAAAGTTTCGGCTGTTTTTTGTGGGCGTTCCCTGTTATCCGATTTTCCGGCGTTTCAACGAATTTTTTACCGAATGGGGCGGCGTGTTTGTGCATTCGACCTACCTGTGGTTTGCCTCCGGCGGCACCAACCTCGGGTTTGAATACGATTTGAAGAATCCCATCGACAGTTTAGCGGAGGGCATTTTGATCAACGTGCGCGACGCCATGGATAGCATGTTTCACCAGCAGCAAGCCATCCTTTCGCTCGCCGACCCATTTCACGTGGACGGCGTGGTCTATCATCCGATCAAAAGCTGCCGTACGGTTTCCACCGGGCTTGCGGACGGCCGCCGCTATGTGATGGAACACCGGGACATCCCGACCCTGTTCATCGAATCAGATTTGATGGATAAGCGCGTGGTCTCCGAAGCGCAGATGAAGAATCGTATCGACGCGTTTTTTGAGGGGTTGGTTTCGAGACAACAACTGGCGGAAGTTGTGTGATTATCAGGTCAGTAGATTTTAAGATAGCAAATTTTAAAAAAGGAATGAGAAAATGTCATACGCCGCGGGTGTCGACGTCGGCTCGACGCAAACGAAGGCCGTTATCATCAACGAAAAAAAACAAATTGTCGTGCGAGCGCTGATTGACACCGGCGCCAACGTGACCGCCGCCGCAGAAAAAGCGTTTCAACTCGCGCTGGCGTCCGGCGGGTTAGGAGACGAAGAAGTAGAATATGTCATTGGCACCGGCTACGGCCGCTACAAAGTCACCTTTGGCAACAAACAGGTTACGGAAATCAGTTGCCACGGTCGCGGCGCAGTGCATATATTTCCGGCCACCCGCACGGTAATCGATATGGGCGGCCAGGACAGCAAAGCCATCAGCGTGAGTCCGCAGGGCGAGATCATCGATTTTTGTATGAACGACAAATGCGCCGCCGGCACCGGCCGATTTCTGGGCGCCGCCGCGCACGCCCTTGAAATCCCGCTCGATCAACTGGGACCCACTGCGCTGCAAGCCGAAAAACCGGTGCGAATCAGCACTACCTGCACCGTATTTGCCGAGTCGGAAGTGTTGTCGTGGTTGGGAAAGGGGAAGAAGGTGGAGGAAATTCTTCTTGGGGTTCATCAATCAATTGCAGCGCGTTCGATCGGTCTTCTGAGGCGAGTCGGCATCCAAGAAGAGATCACCTTCACTGGCGGGGTGGCAAAAAACATCGGAATGATCCAGGCTCTCGAAGCAGGAATGGGAAAGAAAATAAACGTCAGCGAGGAATCCCATTTCATGGGCGCGATCGGTGCGGCGCTGTTTGCACTGGATCATATCATTGCGAGCCGCAAACCCAGCCTTAAGGAGGTCAGCTAAGATGGAATATACACTCGGCCTCGACGTTGGTTCTACTTACACAAAAGCGGTCATACTAAACGATCAAAGCGAGATGGGTGGCCGGCAAATGGCCGCTACCGGCTCGAAGCTCAATGAAGTCGCCAAACAGGTTTCCGAAAGCGCGGTCGCCCAGGCGGGGCTGACGCTGAACGAGATTTCTTATGTGATCACCACCGGCTATGGCCGCCACCTCATCCCATTCCGCGACCTCCAGGTAACGGATCTCACCGCCACAGCCCGCGGCGCCCATTTTCTGTTTCCAGGAACGCGCACGGTACTGGACATTGGCGGGCAAACCATGAAAGCCAGCCGCATCGACGACCATTCAAAAGTGGCGACGTTTCGCCTCAACGACAAGTGCGCCTCCGGTACCGGAGCGTTTCTCGAAAAGACAGCGCGCTACATGGGCTATTCTACCGAGGATATCGGCCCACTTCTTTCTTTGTCCAAAGAGCAAGTTCCCATCTCCGGGGTGTGCGCCGTGTTTGCCGAGTCGGAAGTCATCAGTCACCTCTCAGAAGGCGTGCCGCCCGAAGACATCATGTACGGCGCCATCCTCTCGCTCATTGACCGTTCCGTGCAACTGATGAAACGCATTCAATCGGCGCCCGAATACACACTCGTCGGCGGCATCTTGCGCTGGGAAAGCATGGCAAGAGTAATTCGTGAAAAACTGCAAACGACGGTCAATGTTCCCAAAGGGGATCTGCCGCAATTTACAGCAGCGCTTGGTTGTGCCATTCTTGGGCATATTCGGCTACGAAAGCTTCGCGATGGAACATCGTTAATTCACCGATGATAGAATAATGAGAATTGAGGATCGAAGATGGAAGATGGAACGCTCTGCGTTTTGCTTTAACCAAATAGAGGAGCAAACAATGAAGGCAACCGACATACTTTACGAAGAACATCGAATCATCATGAAGGTACTGGAATGTCTGCAAAAAATAGTTGAACAGGCGGAGGACAGTGGCAAACTCAATCTGAAATCTGCGAACCACGCTATCGACTTTCTAAAAAATTTTGCTGATGGCTGCCACCACGCTAAAGAGGAAGACCGGCTCTTTGGGGTTATGGAAGAAAACGGGATACCCCGCCAAAACGGCCCCATCGGCGTGATGCTCGTGGAGCATGACGAAGGTCGAAAGTCAGTCAGAGGCATGGCACAATGCGTTGAGAAAGCGGCGCAGGGAGACGCCGAAGCGGTGCGTAGGTTTGCCGGTCACGTCCATGATTTGACCGCTCTCCTCAGTGCGCATATCGCCAAAGAGGATCAGGTACTTTTCCCGATGGCCAACCAGGTGCTTGATAGCGGCACTTTCGACAAGTTATTTTCCGATTTCAAAAATATCGAGGTGAAAGCCGGTGGCCAGCGCCACACACAGTACATCACTTTGGCAAAACAACTCTGCGAGGAGTACGGCGTTGCTTTTGTCGACGATTCTCAGATACAAACACTGAGGTCCGAATTTCTCAACTACTAACAGGCTGCTGAAAAACTCCAAGTTCACCCCTCGACTCCGCTCGGGGTGAAGCATTTAGGCTTAAATTTTCATGGTGAGCGAAGTCGAACCATGATGTTTGCAGCTAAAAAATGAGTTTTTCAGCAGCCTGCTAATTCTCTCAAAGCAATCACTCGTTCATCAGAAATATGGATGACAAGATTTCACGCGCCGATATTGCACTAAATTTAATTTCGGACAATTGCAATAATCGCCATGAGACGTCCATCGGCTGTACGCTGCCGCCCGACGCAAAATTGACTGCAGACGGGTGGGAGCACAGGTTCATCGCCGATGAACGGATGGCGCGAGATGCCATCGACACCTATACGGCACTTGGTTATGAAGTGCGGTTAGAGCCGGTCAACACGACCAGCCTGCGAGAAGAGTGTAGTGGGTGCAAATCCTTGTTCGCACAATTTACTGCAATTTACACCCGAAAGAAAACTTAACTACTCTGTCAGTTTGCGAACAAATAAACAGCCTTCAATTTTTTTGAAAGAGATATTTCTTAAACCAACCCGTGGTAAGGCTGATTACCCGGTTGGTGTGCTCTAAATTCGCGAATGTGTGGCCCGCGCCGGTAATGATTTCAAGTTGCGACCGCGGATCATTCTTGCGCAGAATGTCTCCATAAGCCCACGCCGCCATCGGCACACTCGTGTCGGCGCCGCTTGAATAATCAATGTAGGTGAGGGAAAATTTTTCAATCGTTTTCAAAGGCTTGATTTCAAGAAGTTGATCAAAAAAGCCTTTCCGACATAATATCCGTTGCGGTCATAAACCGTTTTATCGCCGATCTTCTTTTCCGGAAACCCATCGAGCAGTTTCAGAGAAGTTTCTTGCGGATACGCCACCGCCGCCCACAATACCATATAGTTTGGCCTCATAAAATGAGTTGATAATTAGATAACATTTTGCTTTATTCAAATCAATGAAAATTTATCGCCGCCTAGTTGATAAGGACGGTACGGAGTTCGCGCTTTGGAGTCGCATTTGGCAACACATCAGGGAATCACATCCTGAAATCAATTCGTACCAAATGATAGAGGAAACTTTGCGAACTCCCGACTTCATGGTTCGCAGCAACTGGGAAGAGTCAACCCATTTATACTACAAAAAAGAAAATGATTATTACAAAGTGGTTTGTGGTCGATGTTGTCAATAGGCGAATCAAAACAGCATACACAACTGACAAAATAAAAAGCGGAGAAGTGCTATGGAGCAAAGAGCCATAAGATTATCTTATGATAAAGATGCAGACGTATTGTACATAAGTTTTGGCAAGCCACAAAAGGGCATCAGTGAAGAAATGGGATCGGGTATTGTTGTTCGACGTGATAACATTAACGGCCAAATTATTGGTATTACAATAATCGACTTTGAAAAACAATTTACCTCATCTCGTGAAAAGTCCCTACCCATCACAGTTGATGACTTGGTATCTCCATTGTAGCTAAACCATCAATACGACTTTAATACATCCATCCCTTTTTTGGTCGAACATCCTGTACCCCTCCACGCCCCGCTTAAGCGGTAGTCGGTGCGTGATAATGTCCGTCAAATGGTATTTGTTTTTTTGCACGAAAGGAATAAGCTGTTGCATATAAGCCCGCGCCGGGCAGCGCCCGATTTTGTACGTCAAGTTTTTATCGTATGCCTCCACCGGTGAGAACGCCATTTCCTGTTCCGTGTGAACTCCGACGGTTGCAATGATGCCGCCGGGGCGAATCAACTTCACCGCTAATTTACCGGCGGCCGGGCTGCCCACCACCTCCATTACCGCATCGGCGCCGCGGCCTTCGGTGGCGCTCTGCAGTGTCTCGAGCGGATCATCCTTTTGATAATCGAGCGGAATCGCCCCAAATTTTTGCGCCAGCGCCAATCGTTCCGGTATCGTATCGATGGCGAAAATTATTTCTGCGCGGCGTTCGCGTGCTCCCATGATCGCCATCAATCCCACTGGCCCACAGCCGACGACAGCGTATACGCCGCCGGGTTCCACTTCCGTCATGTCGGCGCAAAAAAACCCCGTGGAACAGACATCGCCCAATAACAACGCTTCCTCCGGCAAAATGCCTTCGGGAATTTTGAGCAACGTGGTTTCGGCCAGCGGAACGCGCACATATTCCGCCTGCCCGCCGTGCAGGCCGACGCCGTTTGCAACCCAGCCGAAAAGCTGCCCGGCCGTGCAGCGACAGGTGAGCCCTTTCTGGCAATAAAAGCAGCGCCCGCAATTGGTGGTAAACGGACTAAAAACCCGATCACCTTTTTTCAGCGATCGGATATCGCGGCCGGCCTCCACAACTTCCCCGATAAACTCGTGTCCCATCACCGTGCCGTGATCCAATCCTTTCTCGCGTTCGTGGTAGGGATGCAAATCGGATCCACAAATGCCACAAAGGTGAACTTGAATGATCACATCTGTTGGTTGCTGAATGATGGGATCGGGCACAGATTCGAAGCGGAGGGTTTGTTTGCCGTGAAAAGTAAGACCGTGCATTTATTAAACCAAGCTGTCAGTTATCAGCGTTCAGCTTTTTAGTCCCCTCTCATCCGAAGGAGAGGGTCAGGGTGAGGTGTTGTTATGTTTAATGTTTAATTTTACAATTTGCAATTTTCAATTACGGCGGTAAAACCTCCCCCTGACCCCCTCCTTAAAAACAGGAGGGGGAATTGTCAATGTGCTGGTCCGAAAAACACCGCGTTCATGAACAACAGATTCAGGCCATCCATATAAGCGCGATAGTTTGGGTCTTCGGCGAACGCTACCACATGACCCTCGCCATGGGGCTGGTACATCAAATAAGCTTTGTTGGCGATCTGTTTTTGCGCGTCCTGCCAAGTGAATCCGCTCAACAGCACGTCGGGCTCTTTCATAAATACGCCGATGTTGCGGCCCTTATCCAATTTGATGGGCGTGAAAATGTTGCGGCTTTCCACCAGCACGTTGGCGTCACCGTCGTAGCCGAAAGCCAGCCAGTGCTCGGTATCGAGTGAGATGCGCATGATCGCGCCGGGCGTGATGCCCGGCATTTCCTCTTCGGGAGCAATCGCGGTTTCATAATCGAACGGCTCGACGGGTGGAACCACCGACTTTTCTTCCTCCTCGCCGGACTTCTTTTTTTCGTCTTCTTTTTTCGGCTTTTGCGGTTTGCCGCCGCGATACTCCAGCGTCGTCTCCAGCAGATTAACTTTTTCATTAAGTAGCCAACGGGTGGCTTCGCCGAATGTGACCAACGTGCCGCCGGCCTGCAGCCAGGTCTTCAACTTGTTGACGCCGGCTTCGCCAATCGTCTGCTCGTAGTCGCCGAAAAATCTCAACGAATTCGGAAAAATCAAAACGTTGTATTTGCTCAAATCCGAGGTTGGGAGTTGACGAGTATTGATGATCGTAACCGGATAGCCGAATTCCTGCTCCAACATGAAACGAGTCGAACCGGCTGAGTAGGGGTGAGTCGGCAGATCATACGCCATCGCGACTTTTGGTTTTTTGAGGAACACGACTTCGCTGCTGCCGAAATTCACGCCATCGTCGACCCAACCAGTCTGGGCGGCATGTATGGTCAAGCCAGTTTCCTCAGTAATTTTTTGTAACAACGCGTGCAGGTCGGCAGGATTGTCTTTGACTTTAATGATCAGCGAACCGGATGGAAATTTTGTGCCGTTCATCGAGAGACTTTTGTCGCTGCTGAAGACGCGGATGTTTTGTCGGTGTAGCTCCGCCAAAGCTTTCGCCGCGGAGTTGGAATCCCACGCAATGAGATAAGCGAGCGCCGCAGGTCCACCTACGATTTCTCCCGCGGGAATCTCTGGCTGAATCAATGGTGTAAATTCTCCCGAAGAAACGGATTCAGCCACGAACGCTTCCACATCAAACAGCAGCGGCAGCGACCAACTGGTGACGTCGTAAATTTGATCGGGGAGCCGCTTTTTATAGCGCCGCAGTTGTTCCTCGATAAATTTTGATTCCATCGGAGTATGTTTCTCTAACAACGTTTTTGCGAGCCGCTTCGCCGGCTGCGCTAGTGAAATAACATACGTCGCGGCCGGAAAAAATTTCGACTGCAAACGATCTTCAATATAACTTTTCACTCGTGCATTCGCGAAACCCGTCTCCGCTTTTTTGACTTCGATGCCCTGCTGCATCAGCAGCGACATCAATTTCTTGGTGCGATTGGGATCGCGACCCGGCGGCAGAATGAATTCTTTGATCGCGTCGCGTGTGCCTTCATCGATCGCGGAACGTCGATAGTCGTAAAAATTTCGCAGCAGCGTTTCGCGCTGAGTGGCCGCGACTTCCAACGTTGATAGCGATGATATGAAATGGTGCTGCACGGCCTCGCGATATTGCAGCGTGGTTTCATCTTCGCGTCGAATGAGCAGGCCGCTGGTGGAGGCCTGCTCGTAAGTCATGCCGATGGCGCCGTGGAACATCGGCCAGCCCTCGCCATAACCGGGGTAGAACGAATCGAAGACTTCACGGGTGAAGTAGTCGAAGCGGAAGCGATCAAACCAGCGGGCGTTATTCTGTCCAAAGCGTGTCAGCCACTGGGTTTGGGCAGCCGTCAATTCCGGATTCCACGGCGGTGCGGTTGGCGGAAAGTAGTAAGTCGCATCGGCGCCCATCTCGTGGAGATCGACAAACACCTGCGGATACCAATCCAAAAAGGCGCGCACACGGGCGTGAGTCTCTGGTTGGGTGAGCGCGAACCAGTCTCGGTTCATATCGAAAAGATAATGATTCATGCGGCCGCTCGGCCAGCTTTCATTGTGCTCGGCGGCCTGCGGATCGGGATCCGGCCAGCGGCCAGTAGTCTGGCGATAGTAGTTGATAAAGCGGTCGCGGCCATCCGGATTTTGCAGCGGATCGATAATCACGACACAGTTTTTGAGAATTGTCGCTGCCATCGAATCGTTTTCGGAAGCGAGCAGATGATACGCCACCAGCAGAGCGGCGTCGGTGCTCGAAATTTCATCGCCGTGCACGCTGTACGATAGCCATGCAATCGATGGCAGTGATTTGATCAAGTTCTCGGCCTCGGCGCCGGTAATCTTTCGCGGGTCGGCCAATTTCTTAATATTGGTTTTGATTTCGTCAACCCGCTTCTGATTGTCCTCATTAGCAATAATGATATAATAGAGCGGGCGCTCCTCCCAGGTCCGCCCAAATTTGACCACTTTCGCCAGCGGACTCGCTTCATCCAGCGCCCGAAGATAGTCCTCAACTTGCGCGTGCGAAGTGATGGCCTCGCCCCAATAGTGTCCAACGGTTTGCTGCAAAGTTGGAATCTGGGGATTATATTTTGCGCCGGGGTAGAATTCAAAATCCTGCGCCAACACCGTTTCCACGAAAAGAAGCAGACAGACGAATGTGCGGATCAATCTTCCCTCCTAAGAAATTTTTAAATGAAAGATGGTGTGATGAAAAGTGTGAGCAATATAAAGAGGATGGCGTAGGAAGTCAAGTCGGGGTGATGACTAAGACCGTGTAAATTTAATGCTCAGGATGCTAATAATCTTAGGAAGGCTTGAGGAGTACGAGCAGGGATAGGACTTCTTTTATAGTGTTGAAGGTTCCGCGTTATGATGTATTCCGCCCCGCAGGACTTGGCTGCCGCGACTTGTAAAGCGTCTTCAAAATCAGAAAGGTCGAGCATAGCGGCATAGACTGCATCTTTAGTCGTTGTTGGAACGATTTCAACAAAGTTCAATAAATCAATTATGAAATCCTTCGCTTCACTGCCAGATGTTGTTGATTCCACAATGTAGTAGAAATTAGAAACGCTATGCCAGGCGATATATGACTCAAAAGAGCGCCGTTGGGCGGCGTCTAATACGCCGGAGGAATGTTCAGCGAAGGGATGTCTGTCCACGGCAACATCAATCAATACATCCGTGTCGAGCAGAGCAATCACGACAGGAAACGATCTTTCAGCTTTTCATACCGGGGACCTTCTTTTCGGGCAGGCTTGAAACGACCACGCCATTTCTCGGAGAAAGTAGGACCGTCATTTTCGGTTGCTTCCCGTAATAATTCTTCAACTAACTGTGATACGGATATTCCGCGTGAGCGCGCGTATTCCTTGCTGAGGGGAACTAGTTCTTCATCGATGGTCAAATTAAGTTTTGTTTTCATGGCCTACCTTGAGAATACGTATATGTTCTTTCAATTATACGCCCAATAATCGGAATTAGCAACAACTTTTATCTCAATGACCGGAGCTCAAAAAAAAATTTCTTCTCAAAAATTCTATTTGCTATTGTTCAAGATTTTTATGAAATTTCTCCACCCACCACGGTACCGATGGAATCAACAATTCGGGAATTTCACAATAGCAGACGAGAGTTGATTATGGATGGCAAAAAGTTATTCACCCTTGGCATTGAAGAAGAATTTCAGCTTGTCGATCCAGAGAGCCGCGAGCTGAAGGCGCACATTCATCAAATGCTGAAAGACCAAGACAGCCACGACGCCATGAAAGACGTGGTTAAAAAGGAGATGCACCAGTCGGTTGTTGAAATCGGCACCAAAGTGTGCTCGGATATCAAAGAAGCCAAAAGCGAAGT
>Ga0247727_10016913_pt1 | contig 11689 bp, 11 predicted proteins | sample WisWelCaveWW1625_FD_202498 | JGI IMG/M metagenome (GOLD analysis project Ga0247727, IMG submission 202498) | Biofilm microbial communities from Wishing Well Cave, Virginia, United States - WW16-25 | ecosystem: Environmental > Aquatic > Deep subsurface > Groundwater > Cave microbial mat | place... | reverse complement strand
CTGATGGTCGCCACTAACGGGTATGCAGGTAGGATGAATTTGAGTGTAACACGGATTTCCGAAAAAAGCCCCTTTCTTATTTGCTTTCCAGATAGCAGTTACATTACTTCCCATCGCATTGGTGGAGAGATAAAAAACATTTCCGTAACCTCCGGTGCATAATAAAACAGCGTGACCGAAATGTCTTTCTAATTTTCCTGAAATTAAATCGCGCGCAATAATTCCGCGGCACTTTCCGTCAATTAAAACAATGTCGAGCATTTCATGACGGGCATACATTATCACGCTTCCCATTCCGATTTGTCTTTCCAAAGCTGAGTATGCGCCAAGCAAAAGTTGCTGTCCGGTTTGCCCGGCTGCATAAAAAGTTCTTTGCACCTGTGTTCCTCCAAAAGAACGGTTGCTTAAATAACCACCATACTCACGGGCAAACGGAACTCCCTGTGCAACACATTGGTCAATGATGTTTCCGCTTACTTCTGCCAGGCGATATACATTGGCTTCACGCGCACGGTAATCGCCTCCTTTTATTGTGTCATAAAATAAACGGTAAACCGAATCACCATCATTCTGATAATTCTTTGATGCATTAATTCCACCTTGTGCTGCAATGCTGTGCGCACGCCTTGGCGAATCCTGGAAACAGAAACATTTTACTTTGTACCCCAATTCAGCAAGTGATGCTGCCGCTGAAGCTCCTGCTAATCCTGAACCGACAACAATAATTTCGAGATTTCTTTTGTTGGCAGGATTTACTAACGGAGCAGTGGATTTGTATTTTGTCCACTTTTGTTCTAATGGTCCTTCGGGAATCTTTGAATCTAACATTTATATTAAATAAAAATTTCAGTTTACTGAATAATTTTAAAATGCACTGCAATCGGCATCATGGCAAATATCAAGGGAACAATTATCGAAAACCAAATTCCTATTGTTTTAATAAACGGAGTATAAGTCTTATGATTTAATCCCAATGATTGAAATGCAGATTGAAATCCATGCAGCAAATGATAGGCAAGTGAAAACATTCCTGCCACATAGAACAAAACGATAAAAGGATTTTCAAAAACCTCTTTCATTTCTTCGAACAGAGTTTCTTCACCACTGGTGATGTGGTCGGTGAAACGGCTTACTACCCAAAAATGCCTCAGGTGAACAATCAGAAACATTAATATTAAAGTTCCCAGCAATCCCATCCAGCGTGAATACCATGTGCTGTTTGCTTTTGAATTTTCAACTGAATATTTTACGGGTCTTGCTTTTTGATTTTGTAAAGTAAGAAATAATGCTTGCACAATATGCCAGATAATTCCGGCAAACAAAACAATTTCCATGGTTCGGATAATAATATTGCCTCCCATAAATTCGGCAACCTCGTTAAATGTTTTTCCTCCGTCATTTAAAAAAATCAATGAATTAACACTTACGTGAACAATTAAAAAAGAAATGAGAAACAAACCGGTAATGCCCATGGCAAATTTTTTACCGATGGACGAATTTAAAATATTCAGGGCAGTTGATGACATACTATTTTTAAAAGCTGTGCAAATTTATATTTTTAATTGCTATATGGATATATTGTTTTATTGCTAAATGGTTAAATGGCTAATAAAACATTTGAACAATTCAACTATAACTCTTATCTTTGACTCACAAAAATCATTACCTATGAAATACCCACCCATCTCCAAAAATCTTTTTATCGAGAACAGAAAAAAATATGCTGCTCTGCTCCAAGCAAAATCCATTGCATTTTTTAATGCCAATGATGAAATGCCGCGCAATGGTGACGGCACTTTTAAGTTCCGGCAGAATTCCGATTTGTTCTGGCTTACAGGAATTGACCAGGAGCAAACAGTTTTAATTTTGTTTCCCGATTCGCCACTTCCTCAATACAAAGAAATTTTATTTCTGCGTGCAACGAATGAAAAAATTGCCATTTGGGAAGGACATAAATATACGATAGAAGAAGCGCGTGCACAATCAGGAATTCAGACTGTGCTTTGGATGGAAGAATTTAATATGGTTGCACCCATGCTGATGAATCATGCGCAAAATGTTTATTTCAACATTAATGAAAATGACCGGTACAATAATCCGGTTCCGTATCGTGATTTGCGATTTGCCAATGACTGGAAACAAAAATATCCATCGCACACGTATGAAAGAAGCGGACCGCTGATGGCGCAATTGCGTTCCATTAAATCAGAAGAAGAAATCAAACTGGTGCAGATTGCCTGCAGCATCACTGACAAAGCTTTCCGAAGGGTGTTGAATTTTGTAAAACCCGGTGTGATGGAATATGAAATTGAAGCCGAAGTTATTCATGAGTTTATCCGCAACCGTGCCACCGACCATGCGTATTATCCAATCATTGCTTCAGGATACAGCGCATGTGTTTTGCATTACAATGATAATAATAAGGAGTGCAAAGACGGGGAAGTTATACTGATGGATTTCGGATGCGAGTATGCAAATTATGCAGCCGATTTAACACGATGCATCCCGGTGAACGGAAAGTTTACAAAGCGCCAACGCCAGGTATACGATGCTGTGTTGCGTGTGATGCGCGCTGCAACTAAAATGCTGGTGCCCGGTAATACGATTGAAAAATATCATGTGGAGGTGGGAAAAATTATGGAAGAAGAATTGTTGGGATTAGGTTTGATAACGAAAGATGATATTAAAAACCAGAAACCCGACTTGCCTGCTTATAAAAAATATTTCATGCACGGCACTTCACATTTTCTTGGTTTGGATGTACACGACATCGGCAATAAATACGAACCCATGAAAGCCGGAATGGTTTTTACCTGCGAACCGGGCATTTATATCCCTGAAGAAAATTTGGGGATTCGCATCGAGAGCGATTTTCTCATTACCGACAAAGGGCAGCTTGATTTGATGGCAAGCATCCCGATTGAGGCAGGAGAGATTGAGGAGATTATGCAAAGCAGTAAGGAGTTGGTTTAATAATAATGTTTCCGAAGAAAAATAAATCATACTAAAATTCATTTAATATGGAAAAAGCAATTACATCAGACAAAGAAATTCTTGGTGGAACCCCGGTGTTTGCAGGAACGAGGGTTCCTGCTGAATTTCTTTTTGAATTTCTGGAAGACGGAAAATCAATTGATGATTTTATCAGGAGTTACCCCACTGTGAAACGTAAACTGGCTGTTGAAGCTATCAGGCAGGCGGAAAAATCTATTCAAAAAATTACAAGAGCAAGTGAAAATTCTGCTCGATGAAAATATTTCTCAGACATTGAGAATTGATTTTTCGGAACACCAGCTTAAAACTGTTCAGTCTTTGGGATGGGTTGGGAAAAAGAATGGTGAATTATTGGGGTTAGCTGCGTTCAACGGATTTGATGTGCTCATCACTCATGACCGTAACCTGAAGCATCAGCAAAATCTTAAGAAATTCGACATCACAATTATTATAATTCTGGGAAAAAATAATAAGGATGAAACTATTCAGCCGCTGCTTGAAAAAGTAAAAAAATTATTGAAGAGAAAATTATCAGGCGGCATAATTGAAGTCAGGTAATAACCTGTTTATTTGGCAAAATAAAATCACTCATGAAAACAAAACTCTGTTTCACAATCATTCTTCTCTCGCTATTTTTTTTCTCTCCTCTCCTCCGGAGAGGGGCTGGGGGTGAGGCTTTTTCCCAATCCCCCAACTGGCTATGGGCAAAAGGAATGGGCGGAACAAATAACGATATTGGTTACTCCATAGCCATTGATGCTTCGGGCAATGTTTACACCACTGGTCATTTCAGTGGAACAGTTGATTTTGATCCGGGCATAGGAGTTTACAATTTAACCCATGGAGGATGCTTTTTTTCAAAATTAGATGCCTCAGGTAATTTTGTGTGGGCAAAAGAAATCTTCTGGCAGGTTATTGGTTACTCCATAGAAATTGACACTGCAGGAAACGGAGATGTTTATACCACGGGTCTTTTCTATGGAACTATTGACTTTGATCCCGACTCATCGGGAATCTTCAATTTAACTGCGGCACCAGGAAGCTTTGACATTTTCATTTCCAAATTAGACAGCTCAGGAAACTTTGTATGGGCAAAACGAATGGGCGGAACAGGTTATGATGAAGGTCGTTCAATAGCTGTTGACCCGGCAGGAAGCGGAGATGTTTACACCACAGGCAGATTCTCTGGAACAGCCGATTTTGATCCTGGACCAGGAGTATATAATTTAACATCAGCTGGAAATTATGAAATTTTCATTTCTAAGTTAGATAGCTCAGGCAATTTTGTTTGGGCAAAAGCAATGGGCGGAACAGATAGCGATATAGCTTACTCTATAGCCATTGACCCCACAGGAAGCGGGGATGTTTACACTACTGGTTTTTTCATTGGAACAGTTGACTTTGATCCCGATTCATCGGGAATATTCAATTTAACTTCAGCCGGAAGCTATGACATTTTCATTTCTAAATTAGACGGATCGGGAAATTTTATATGGGCAAAAGCAATTGGTGGAGCAAGTGTGTCTGGCGATATTGGTTACTCGATAGCCATTGAACCGTCAGGAAGCGGGGATGTTTATACAACAGGTGTTTTTGCAGGAATAGTTGACTTTGACCCGGATACGGGAATATTCAATTTAACAGGTAATGGCATTTTCATTTCTAAATTAGACAGTTCGGGAAATTTTGTATGGGCAAAAGCAATAGTCGGAACAAATAGCGCAGTAGGTTTCTCCATAGCTCTTGACCCTGCAGGAAGCGGGGATGTTTACACCACAGGTTATTTCCATGGAACAGTTGATTTTGATCCTGATTCAATGGGAATATTCAATTTAACAGGTAATGCCATTTTCCTTTCAAAATTAGACAGCTCGGGAAATTTTGTTTGGGCAAAAGCGATGGGGGGAGGAGGAGGAGGTACCTTGAATCATGGTTACTCCATTGCTTTTAACACGTCTGGCAATTTATATATCACGGGAATGTTTAATAGTATCATCATCGATTTTGACACCATCTCATTAACAAATGCAGACAATAGCGGCTATACTTCTGATATATTTATTGCCAAGCTAGGTAATTCAACAACCGGAATAGAAAATATCGAGAATATGAATGGCATTTCTGTTTTTCCCAACCCGGTCATAAGTGAATTTACGATTTACGATTTGGGAATTAAGATTTACGGCATTGAGATTTATGATATGCTTGGGCAAATAGTTTTTCAATCTAAAATCTCTCCCGATGTATCGGGACTCAAATCTCAAATAACTATTGATGTTTCAAAATGGAATGCGGGGATTTATGTCGTGCAAATTAAATCGGAAAGTTTTATTGAAACCAAAAAATTCATCGTTGTAAAGTAAAGTTAAATGCAGTCTGACAGCTGCGAATAAATTCTGTAACTTTGACTGATAAAAAGAAATTCATGAAACGATTAACATTTGAAATAGAAAAAGATGGCAAGGAATACCACACCTGGTGTCCACAATTACCGGGCTGCCATTCTCACGGCAAAACCGTGCGCGAAGCGATGAACTATCTGAAAGAAGCGGTGAACCTGTATCTTGAAACCCTGATGGAAGAAGAAATCACGCGCAAATCGCTTGAGCTGGAACATGAAGCCACGTGAACTGATTCGCTTATTAGAGAAAGAGGGTTATGTGTTTGTGAGGCAATCGGGCAGCCATGCAATTTATAGGAAAGCCGGAAAGAAAATAATAGTGGTGCCAATTCATAGCAAGGATATTCCTAAAGGTACGCTGAAAGGAATTCTAAAAGATGCCGGCTTAAAAAAATAATCTGGTGATGAGGAAGATGGTGAAGATGTGACGTAGCTTAGAGGGGGTAAGCAGGAAGGAGGGAAGGAGGGTAAAAAGAGGGTTTTTCTGCCAAAATGACAGCCATTTGACAAACAAGCAGTGTGAGATGGGTTTCAGATGGTGTGAGATGCGGTTCAGGTACTGTGAGATGGGTTTCAGATGGTGTGAGATGCGGTTCAGGTACTGTGAGATGGGTTTCAGATAGTGTGCGATGCAGTTCAGGTACTGTGAGATGGGTTTCAGATGGTGTGAGATGCAGTTCAGGTACTATGAGATGGGTTTCAGATAGTGTGAGATGGATTTCAGGTACTGTGAGATGGGTTTCAGATAGTGTGAGATGGATTTCAGGTACTGTAAGGTGGATTTCGGATTAGGGCTGATGGATTACGGAAAGGGAGGGCTGGGAAAGATGAAGGAACTGTTGATAAATATTTCCGGTAAAATTTGTTTTCACAAGAAATAGATTTTATAGATTTGGGAGGTGGAAGAAATTATGAATTATGAATTATGAATTTTCAGGAATAAAAAAATATATTAACTCTAAGGGATGATCCCGATAATTATCGGGACGTTTCACTCAAAAAACAAAAACAACATGAACTCACAAGATGAAGCACGGCACAGCTCGCTGTTAGAAACCAAAACATTTTGCGATTTGAAAAACGCAATATGGAATACGGAACCATCGTTTACTTCTGACTATGGATTGTACACGAATAAGCTGGTAAACATAGCAGACCAAAAGCAAAAATCGAATGCCATCTTAATCGGGTTTACCGTAGATAAAATCAACAAGGAAGGACTGCTGATAACGGATTTGTTATTTATCATGCCGAGGATACAAACGTGGGCAAGTCCAACGAATAATAACCGTCCGGATGTGAAGGCAGCCGCCACGATGCCGGAAAGTTTGCTGCCAAGATTACAAGATACGATTTTGTTGGATAAAGCAAAATCAATACAACAACTGATGGCGGATAACCCCACGATAGTTCCGGGGTTTGTGACCGCTCTGAGACAAACTTCGTTTGGACAGAATATTACGAATTATGAAGGAGTGGTGGAGATGCCGGAAACGAAGATAGATGAGAGAGCCGCAGCGACTACCCTGATGGTTACTGGAGTAAAGGATGCGATGAAGTTCAGGAAAGATTTGCTGCTGACGGATGCAAAGTTTTTCAGGGAAACGGAACCTAATTTTTTTCTTGGCTTTAAGCAATCAATGAAGGTAGATGATAATCCCAGCAGTAAGCTTTCATTTAAAGGTGATGTGAAAGAAGAAGGTACCGATCTCCCTGTTCCAAACGTAACCATCCTGATAGCTGACCTTGCGGTAACGAAAAAGACAGGCGAGAAAGGGAATTTTATTTTTAAGTCGCTGCCGGCAGGACAATACACAGTGGTATTTATGAAATTTGGTTATGAAACTTTGCAGAAAACTGTTTTTATAAATGCCGGTGAACGGACGGATTTAAGTGTGAAGTTGACGAAGGTGGTGGTGTGAGAAGCCTCACCCCTAACCCCTCTCCATCCCGATAATAATCGGGACAAGCAGGAGAGGGGAATAAAAAAATGAAAGCTTCCGGAGATAACGGGAGCTTTTTTTATTTCACCGGCTGCTTCACTAAATCAATATGCTATTTGGAAGTACAATCAAAAGTGCCGCCATACTGAACAGCATCTTCCTGGCAGCTCTTTTCATAATCACTCACATCCTTGCTTTTACCGCATTTTTCATCATAATCTTTAATCACAGCACCCTGGCTGTCCTTAATCATGCAGTGCGAACATTTGTCACCGCTGCATCCAACAAGGCTGAACAAGCTTACCGCAAGTGAAATAATAATTATTTGTTTTTTCATGTTTTGTAAAATTTAATATATTATATAAGCAATACGGCAAAGTAACTATAAAGTTACTGGTTGACTGATGATAAAGGTCATCCTTTTTGCAATCCCTGCCTTTATAAACTCAGTAATTTTTTATAAGTGTTTACTCTTTCACAATCCTCACTTCCGTCCTCCGGTTCTTCTGTCTTCCCTCATCTGTATCATTATATGCAACCGGCTGCGTATCGCCATAACCTTTTGCTGTAACACGATTGGCGGCAATACTGTGTTTGATTAAATAATTCCGCACAGCATCGGCTCTTCCCTGCGAAAGTTTAAGATTGGATTCGGGTGAACCGACATTGTCGGTATGCCCGGCAATCTCAATTTCCAATGTTGGTTTTGCTTTCATCGCTTCAACCAGTTCGTTCAGGGCTTTGAAAGATTCCGTTCGCAATGTAGATTTACCGGTATCGAAAAAAACATTTTCCAAAACAAAAGTTTTTTCCTCTTCGTCCATCTGAATTTTTATTTCCATCGTAATCTTTCCTTCCTTATCCGGAATTTCAAACGAGCTGTATTCTTTTTGATTAATAAAACTCTTGTATTTCACAGTGTATTTATCGCCTTTGGGCAAAAGCAGCGAACAGGTTCCTTTGTCACCCGATATGATCTGAAATTCCTTTTTTGTCTTTGCCGATTGAAAAACAATTTCCTCTTTCGCTTTCGGATGCAATTTAAAATCAGTGATGGTAACATTCACCAGCGCTTCATTATCGGTGGGCTTTAAAGTTTGCGCCCATGTTAATTGCGTAACTGAAAACAAAATCAACACAGCATATTTTTTCATAACAGAAGTTTTTAGATTTGACACCGGTTTTATTTTGTAAAGAACGTGAAGTTCGGAAAAATATTATGAGCGTGTTTAAAATTTTATTATTAATTAAAACAAGTTGCGACCTGTTCATTTTGAGATTCCTCATTTCGCTTCGCTACACTCGGAATGACATTCTGTAAAGTGGTGAATGGGGGAATCGGTTTGCGGCTTTGCCGCAAACCGACTCCCCCATCTACAAAAATGACCTGTCATTCCGAGTCCCGATTTTCGGGACGAGGAATCTTTAAATAATTAATCGGATAGTTGTAATAATCAATAATCAATAACCAATCTTCAATGACCATTGACCAGATAAGAGCTTCACTTTTCAAATACGTGCCACCGTCTGCACTCACCACCTGCGCTGACTGGATTGCGGAGCATAAGTTTTCATTGCGCATTACTAAAAGCCGCCACAGTAAATTCGGAGATTACCGTCCGCCAAAAGATGGCAAAGGACATATCATCACCATTAATCACGATATGAATCCGTATGCTTTTCTCATCACGTTCACACATGAGGTGGCACATCTTACAACATTCCTGAAAACAAAATCATTGAAAGATCCGCACGGAAAAATATGGAAACACGAATTCCGTAACCTGATGACTCCTTTATTGAATGTTTCGGTTTTTCCTTATGACCTGGTTGATGCTGTAAAAAATTATATTAATAATCCGGCTGCCACCAGCTGCAGTAATGTCAACCTGCTTCGTGCTTTGCGCAAATATGATAAACCCAATGGCGAATGGCTGCATCTTGAAGAGCTTGATGCCAATACCAAATTCAGGATTAAAACAGGAAGAGTATTTACAAAAGGAAAACTGGTACGGAAAAATTATCTGTGTGTCGAAACGAAATCACGAAGTAAATACACTTTGAATCCGCTGATTGAAGTGCAGTTGGTGAGTTGAAAAATTTTTCATATTTTTGAAATCAATTCCAATCCGGTTACTATTCCAAATCCAATGTCACTTAACACTATACTTGAAGAAATTGTGGAAACCAAAGTTTCAGAAATGGCAGAGCATCTCATCGGGTCAGAGATTATCAGGCTCGCACAGGAAATCAACGACAAAATAAAAAAAGGAGAAAAGATTTACAATCTCACCATCGGTGATTTTGATTCTAAAATATTTCCAATACCTTCTGAACTTCTGAACGAAATCATCAATGCATACAAAGCGGGGCATACCAATTATCCTGCTGCAAACGGAATGTATGAATTGCGGAAATCGGTGAGCGTGTTTATTAACAACATGCAGCAACTGGATTACAGTGCTGATGAAGTTCTGATTTCAGGCGGTGCACGTCCGTTGATTTACGGAATTTATAAAACCCTGATTGACCCGGGCGATAAAGTAATATATCCTGTTCCTTCCTGGAATAACAATCATTACTGTCATTTGTCATTAGCCGAAAGCGTAAGCATTGAAACCAAGCCTGAGAATAATTTCATGCCGACTGCCGATGAGCTTCGCCCGTATTTAAAAGGAGTCCGGCTGATATCGCTTTGCTCTCCTCTGAACCCTACCGGAACGGTGTTTGGCAAAAAGCAGCTCGAAGAAATCTGCGACCTGGTAATTGAAGAAAACAAGCGGAGAGAAGGACAGGACAAACCTTTGTACATCATGTATGACCAGATTTATAATATCCTCACTTTTGGAAATAATAAGCATTATGACCCGGTATCATTGCGTCCGGAACTGAGGGAGGTGACTATTTATGTTGATGGCGTTTCGAAATCTTTTGCGGCAACAGGCATTCGTATTGGCTGGGCTTTCGGTCCGCAGTTGATTATTGATAAAATGAAATCCATTCTTTCACATGTTGGTGCATGGGCTCCAAAAGCTGAGCAGGTTGCAACGGCAAAATATTTGACCCAATCAGGTGCGGTAAATAATTTTCTCAGCAATTTCAAATTGCAGATTGACAAACGGCTGAATGCATTTTATAATGGATTTATTAGTCTGAAAAGAGATGGCTTTCCTGTTAACTGCATTGTTCCGCAAGCGGCAATCTACCTCACCGTTCAGATTGATTTGACCGGCAAAAAAGCGGCAGACGGAAAGATCTTAAAAACTCAGAAAGACGCAACTGCTTATTTGGTTGACAAAGCTAAAATTGCTTTGGTTCCATTTTCGGCTTTCGGTGCTTCAGAAGATTCAGCATGGTACAGGCTGTCAGTCGGCACATGCAGCCTTGAAGAAGTGAGTACCATTATTGAACAACTGCGAAAAGCATTGTCTGAGCTGAGTTAATATTTTTTCATCAATCTAATATTCCCCTGCTTCATTATTCCCTATTGTTGCAAAGATTTTCTTTGCTTTGCGGAAATTTTTTAAATGAATCAGAATAATTATTGCATCATTATGGCGGGTGGAATCGGAAGCCGGTTCTGGCCAATGAGCCGTAATGCTCACCCTAAACAGTTTCTTGATATTCTGGGAATTGGTAAAACATTAATTCAGCAAACCTATGAACGGTTTCTTACTGTTTGCCCGAAAGAAAATATTCTGATTGTTACCAATAATCAGTATGTGGAATTAACAAAACAACAACTACCTTCCCTTTCGTCAAACCAGGTTCTGGGTGAACCGCACCGGAAGAATACAGCGCCCTGCATTGCCTATGCAGCTTATAAAATTTTAAAAATAAATCCGGATGCAAATATGGTGGTGGCACCAAGTGATCATATTATTTTAAAAGAGGATGAATTTATTTCAGCCATCAACAAAGCGCTTTTATTCACCGAAAAAAGAGATTGCCTGCTTACTCTCGGCATTCAGCCCAACCGACCCGATACGGGATATGGATACATTCAGTTTATTGATGATAAGATTCGGGAAGTAAATAAAATTTCAAAAGTCAAAACGTTTACTGAAAAACCCAATCTTGAGATGGCAAAATTCTTTTTGCAGACCGGGGAATTTTTGTGGAACTCAGGTATTTTTATCTGGAACCTTACGGCTATCATGAATGCAATTGAGGAATTTTTGCCCGAAATGAACACATTGTTTAAAGAAGGCGAAGATTTTTACAATACTCCTGATGAAATGAAGCATGTCAGGCAGGCTTATGAGCAGTGCACCAATATTTCGATTGACTTCGGAGTGATGGAGAAAGCAAAAAACGTTTTTGTGATGAGCGCTGATTTCGGGTGGAGCGA
>Ga0247727_10016912_pt1 | contig 11689 bp, 11 predicted proteins | sample WisWelCaveWW1625_FD_202498 | JGI IMG/M metagenome (GOLD analysis project Ga0247727, IMG submission 202498) | Biofilm microbial communities from Wishing Well Cave, Virginia, United States - WW16-25 | ecosystem: Environmental > Aquatic > Deep subsurface > Groundwater > Cave microbial mat | place... | reverse complement strand
GGGGTGAGGGTGGCTGTTTGTTTCTGTGGCCCTTTTATCCGGCAGGTTAACTCCTCACGGAGGGGTCCCCGCCCCGGGTGCTATCCGACGCCGTGCTCTATGGAGTGCGGACTTTCCTCGATCCCGACAACGCAGGACCGCGATCGCCCAACCGACCTGAGGCAACTTCATCATACACGCAAGGAAACACAGCGTCAACGGCAACTTCCAAAAGAGTCTGTCACATAAGCGGTTGGCGAATTATGGGAAATGGAGGGACAAAGAAGTTAGCGCCAAATAAATTGAGCTAAGGAGGGTAGGATCCCGCCAGCATCAGGCCGGCTTGCATGCCTTTCCAAGATTTGTATCCACGCACGGTTCTGGCGCGCATCTTCATGCGACCAATAGCCCGCTCAGTCGTGTTATTTGTCCACGGAACTTCAGGCTCGGATTGAAAAGCACAATACTTCTGCCAATTCTGGTTCAGCCGCAGAAGTAAATCGCGTAATTGTTCCAAGGCAGAACGGGCTTGGTTGGGCAACGAACGACGACCCGGTAGTTGCTTCCAGAGGGCATATAAGTTTCTACTTCCATCAGGTGGCAAGACTTCGAGCAGTTGTCGAACTTCATCCAACACCCACAACCATTCTTTGGGGATGGTCTCTTGTAAATCCTTGAGAGTTTTTCCGACCCAACGCCGCACATGAAATTGACAGACCTGATGTCCCAGTTGCAGTTTCTCCGCCACTACTTTGTAACTGAACAGATCATCCGTGACGATGACGGTAATGCCATGTTGTTGCACCAGGGGTTCCAGCCAACGACGCACGGTTTGGGGATCGTATTCATTGACATAGCCCAAGGCAAGGGGTTCGCCGGTACCCAGATCGACAGCCACCAGCACCGGTTGCTTTTCTCCCCAACCCAACACATTGGCTCCATCCAATCCCAAAATACGCACCGGTTTCCATTGATTACGCTTCTTGATCTTCTGCGCTTCTTCCTGTACATTTCGCCAAATCGTCATGAAACTGACCCTTACCTTCAGACCACTCAGGATCCAACTGCTGGCGCGATGGCTCAGACCCAGGGTCCACAGCAGAACTGCAAATAATCGCAATCGTTCTGTCTGATCTGCCCGGCTGTTCCCTGCCGGATAATGTCGAAATGTTCGTTTGCAGCGGCAACATCGATACCGATACACTTTCACATTCCTCACCCGGACATCCTTCACCGGTTTATTCACTGCTCCCCAGCGTTGAAAGATGATCCCTTCACAATATGGACACTGGCTTGGCCGTTCTTCCTTCTTCCGCTTGACATCTGGCAGTTTCAGCACCACAATTGACATGACAGGCTCCTTGTAGATTGGCTTTTATCACCCCTATCTTACAAGAAGCCTGTTCCTCTTTCAATCCACCCAATACCCACCACCTACGTTACAGAGTCTGCATTTCTGTCTCTTTGCTAACCCCTGGGAAAATCTCCTTCGATCAATTCCACTATTCTTGTAACCAATTTGTCAATTTTTCAAGATGCTCTTGATGATGGTCATACGAAGCCACGAGGATGAAAGCGAGACTATAGCCTTTCAGCCAGGGATATTTGCTCCCGTCCAGCAGGTCTCTTTCAGAGATCTTGTTCCCTAATTCTAGGAACCGCAGAAATCCATTTCTCCAATTCTGATAGACATCTGACCACGGCTTTTCGTGATTGGTTTCGTAAGTCAACGCATTGACTCCGTCTGCATTTTCTTCCCAATCTTCGCCAATATCTACAACCCATTTTGGAAATTCAGGCTCTCGATTGTTCACTCCACCCTCCATCCGCGCAATGGAGATTTGTTGCCATGCCCACAAATGCGCTATCACATCTTTGATGGACCAGTCGAAGTCAAAATGCGGGGAAGTGATTTGCTCTTCGCTCAAGCTTGCAAGCAGTTCTTCCCACCTATTGAATTGCTCCCTCAGGGCGGCGAGGATGTGTTCTTTCATGTTCATGGGTGTTCTCCTAAAGTGACAGTCACCTTTAAGGTGACTGTCACTTCACTTATTTCTTCCAAAGAGTTGCATACTTCTTGCGATATTTGAGATCCTTTTCGGTTTCGATCAATCCCTATGCTGACTGAGCCAGGCAAGCAATTTTTCAAAATGCTCTTGATGATGGTCATAAGAAGCCACGAGAATGAAAGCGAGAGAATATCCTTTCAGCCACGGGTATCTGCTCCCATCCAGCAGGTCTTTTTCTGAAATAGGCTTCCCTGATTCCAAAAAGCGCAGAAATCCATCTCTCCAATTCTGATCCTGCCTGCTGCTCCACAGATCATGGAGGAAATTTAGAGTTATGTGTAAACGATGCACCCGCGTCGTTTGAGTTGATCGAGCCATTTTGGGGTCATGGATAATTTGTTCCACCGCAGGTCGAGTTTTTCGAGTTTCTTTAGCTTTGCAATACTTGCTGGCAAGGAGGTTAATCCGTTCGCTCTCAAATCCATGAACCTGATATTTTTGAGATCGCCAATCGATTCAGGAAGGCTTGTCAGGCGGTTGTATCGCAGATCAAGGTCAGTAAGGCTGGAGGCATCACCCAGCGAATCCGGAAGCGATTCGATTTTGTTTCCCTGCGCGATTAACTTTCTGAGGCTTGTCAGTTTTCCTATCGTTTCAGGAATCGTGGTCAACTCGTTGTTCATGGCGTGCAGTTCCATTAAATTCGATAAATTGCCAATCGAGTTTGGCAGGGAATTCAGTTGATTGTTGTAAAGCCTGAGTTCTGTTAGTTTGGTCAGTTTCCCAATAATTTCGTGGAGCGATGTTAGCCGATTGTCGGTGATGTTCAGATAGATGAGTTCCCCTAAATTTTCAAGTGATGTTGGAATGGAATCCAGGCGATTATTGCTCAAATAGAGAAATCTCAGCCTCGTCAACTTTCCAATCGCTTCGGGCAGGGCGGTCAGTTCGTTATGACCCAGGTCCAGCATTCGAAGATTTGTAAGATTTCCAATGTCTTCGGGAAGCGCAGAGAATTTATTATCGGCTAAATTCAATACTTCAAGATTTGTCAATTGCCAAACCGCGTCCGCCTCGGATAATTCGGTCAGTTGATTTTTATACAGGCTTAGCGATTTGAGACTCTTAAGCCCCCCAATTTCCACTGGCAAGGTGGAAAGATTTTGGTCATCCAAATTCAGATATTTTTTGCTCCCCAGATTCTCGATATTGAAGGCAGTCTTGCCCTGCGCGGCTTGATGTTCCATAGGTTCGGCTTTATAAATAACCCAGCCACCACTTTGCAGGATTGTTTTCTTTGTATCTTTGATACCATTTGCAAAGAGGATATAAGGACGCGATCATCAGAATCCAGATGATATATACCGCCTCAATACGAAGCCCGAAGTTGCTCAGCGTTCCAGATGAAATTGCACTGGCTGACAGGATGTACTCATGCCAGTCCCGGCCCGCAAGAACAAGCATCAGCATGGCAAGCGCGTGGATGAAATAGAGATGGAGAATGTAAAAGAAGAGAGGCGCTTTGCCAAAGACGACAACAGGAGCCGCAATCCGGCTGCGTATTTTTTCGCTCAAAGACAAAAAGATCAGGGCAGGACCCATGGTCATCAGCAGGAAATGCAACGAGGGAGGATATTTCGATGTGTTCAGGAATGACACGACTGTGAACATGGAAGAGTTTTGCGGAGCCCAGGGATTCGGCTCGCCATATAAGTTGAATCCACGCAGGAGAATGAACAAGAGAACTGCGCCAATGCCAATTAGTAGCATCCATTGCCTTCTTCTCTCTTCACCGAAACCTTCTGTGTAAAATCCTCCGAAGACATAGCCCAAAGCCATCAGCCCAGACCAGGGAATAATGGAATAAAAAAGGCTGATTGTTGCGTTCCCCAGAAAGATGACATTAGGTTGATACAGTGCATACCAGATCAGATCGAGTGTGCCATTTCCCTGTGTCGTAATTGGGTCCAATAGATTGTGCCCAAATACCAGAATGACACCAATCGCAAAGATGATCTGCATGGGCAGGTAGACTAAAACAGATAATATGACCATGCTGACGCCAATTACCCAGATGACCTGGAGGATGCGAAAACTGAATGTGATATCAAACGTCCAGGCAAAATTGACGATCGTCAGTTCCAACACAATGAGCCAGATGCCGCGCGTGAATAAATGCCACGCAGTTTTGTTGAGGCTTGTTTTATTTGATCCCGATAGTCCCGCTCGTTTCATTGAAAAGTGAAATCGAGACGAGCGGGATAGAAATGCGGATGTTCCGGCAAGGAAAACAAAAACAGGCGCGCAGAAATGTGTGATCCAGCGGGTGAAAAAGAGCAGGGGAGTGGTGGTGGATAAGTTCGTCGGCTCTGAATACCATGTTCCAAAGCCGAAATACATGCGGACGTGATCCAGCGCCATGATGATCATGACGATGCCGCGCAGGAAATCAATGGACTCGATTCTCCTTTTGCCGATAGCATCTTTAATTTCCATACAGGCGGATTCTATCTTACTTAAAGCATATTCTGTCTTCCGGTAAGGCTTTGTCTGACCATTGACAAATCATTTCGGTCACGCTATACTAAACCAAATGGTTAACTATTCCACAAACCTCGATAATACGTTTTCTGCACTTTCCGACCCAACGCGGCGCGCAATTATTTCAAAGTTGACAAAGGGCGATGTGTCCATCATGGATCTCGCGTCTCCTTTTGACATGTCCTTGCCAGCAGTATCCAAGCACATTCGTGTTTTGGAAAAAGCAGGCTTGCTGACTCGAAAGAAACAGGGACGCGTGCACTATTGCCGATTGAACGCGAAGCCTCTGCACGATGCGGCGAAATGGCTTGTCTTCTATCAACAATTCTGGGACGCCAAATTGGATTCGCTGACAAGTTTCCTGGAAGAAAATTCTGAATAACCATATCAGCCAATGACAAACCCAGCCTTGAATCCTGCCACAGTTTTGGAATTGCGCCGCACAATTCGTACCTCTCGTGAAAAAGCCTTTCGTGCATGGACGAATCCTGAACAACTGAAAAAATGGTTTGCTGTTGCTGATGGCTTTACAACGCCCATTGCCGAAGTGGATTTGAAAGTGGAGGGCAGGTATCGCCTTGGGATGAAGGCTCCGGGGGACAATCCCTTATTGATTGTAGGTGGCGTTTATCAGGAGGTATTGCCGCCCGAAAGATTGGTTTTTACCTGGCGTTGGGAAAGCGCGAACTCTGATGAGCCGGAGACGTTGGTGACAGTCGAGTTTTACGAACGCGACGGAATAACAGAAATCATGTTAAAGCATGAACTCTTTACCGATATTGCGCAGCGCGACAAGCATGGTGAAGGCTGGATGGGTTGCCTCAATCACTTGGAGCGTCTTTTCGATCAATAAAAGAAAGTACTACAATAGATTATACAAGGAGACAAGAATGTCCAAAAATAATAGTTTTGTCAAACAAACGATGACCATCAAAAGCCCGCAGAAAGTTGTTTTCAAAGCGTTGACTCAAGCAGACGAATTAATGCGCTGGTTTCCTACTCGCGTTGAATCTGACCCGCGCCCCGGTGGAAAATTCAAATTCGCCTGGGAGTTCGCGAATGCAAATGAGAATGGCTCACAAGAAGGCGAGTATGTGGAAGTTGTACCAAACAAGAAGTTGAGCTATACATGGACGGCTGAATCCATCCCCACATTGGTTACCATTAATTTGAGCGAGACCAACGGTGAGACGACAGTTGACCTGGATCACTCAAGTGTTCAAGACGGCGCTGACGAAAAGAAACTTCATGAAATGCACGCGAATCAATGGGGATTTTTCTTGATGAACCTCAAAAGCTACCTTGAAGCAGGAATGGACCTTCGGAAAGAAAAGTTGAATCAAATAACAATTTGATTCAACTTTTCTATTGCTTCTACATTCATGAAGTTGGTGGGATGATGGTCGCTTCCAGATCTCTGCGTTGCATCAAATTATCTGGATTCTGTATCAGCCAGCCTTGCTTTGAGAAACACCCACGGAGCCCCGAACGTCATCCAGAAGGTGGCTGAGGCATACCGGATGTAGCGCAACGCGTACCCCAGAATGGTTTCGTCGGTGGTGATCAAGCTGAAAGCAATGTCCAGCCCAAAGTAGAGCAAAAGTACGCCGATGATTCCGACCAGATAACTGGATATGCGTTTGGTCAAATTATCGGCTGGTCGAAAACGAGCGTTTCCCCTCATCAGCGCATATCCGGTAGTTGACCCGAACAATGCCCCCGCAAGGGTGAAGGAGTGTGTGATCGAACGCGCCTCAGTGGCGAAGTTGCTCCACGACGCGGGGTCAGGCGTCCCTGCGACAAGAGAGCGGATCAATATCCCAAGCAGGATGATGCCAACTGATATAGCGAATCCGGTTCCGATCTGAGTCGATAATGTTTTTGACCTTGCCCAATTTGCGATTTGGTCCGATTGCCTGATCCCCATCCATAAAACGATCCCACCGATCAGCCAGCCGAACAATACATCGTGCAGGAAATGAACGCCCAAATACAAACGCGACACACCGATGAAGAAAAGGATGATGCCCATCACAACGTGGAACCACGCCTTATTTGCGCGGTATGCAAGATATCCGCCGACCGCAAGTGAGTCGCTGGCGTGTGAAGATGGAATCCCGTACGACGCTTCTTCCGATAATTCCCTGACTCCTCCGATCCAATAGGGACGCGGCTGATGGAAGAGAAGTTTGAACGACGCGGCGACCAAGTCAATGGAGATCAAGAGCAGGAGCGTTCGCATCCCCAGGCGTTTGTCTATCACCCAATATATGAAAGGGATGATGAGCAGATAGAACTCAATGCGCCCAAGAAAGGTGAACAGGTTCATCACGCCATCGAGGGAGGGGCTTAAAGTTTGTAACGCCTGGGTCAGGCTGATGCTGATTTGCTGTATGGACTCCATGGGATTCTCCTCCTTGAGATAACCGATTAGCGTTACAGGTTTGTGTTCATGGTCACTTGAATTTCCAAAGTTCAACACCTGCGCCATCGCCGCCATCTGCGCGGAAGAAGAGTTCGCCGTTGTGAACAGCCAGATAAGCAGGGTTGGAATTGCCTGTCTTATGGATGTCAGTCACGCGGGTGGCGTTTGTCCCATCGTATTTCCATAACTCATAGCCAGCGGTATCGTTTCCGATCGCGCCAAAATACAGTGCGCCGTTATACAGCGTCAGAAATGTTGGAACCGAATCACCCGCGCCGCTGTTGATGTCCGCCGCGCGGCTGGCAATCGTGCCGTCGAACTTCCAGAGTTCATTGCCTGTGCTGTCATTGCCATTTGCGCTAAAGTACAGCGCGTTATTGAAAACAGCCAGAAACGCGGGGTTTGAATTTCCCACGCCAACGTTGATATCAGACACGCGCGTGGCAGTTGTGCCGTCGTACTTCCATAGTTCGGTGCCTGCGCTATCGTTGCTGGTTGCGCTAAAATAAAGCGCGTTATTGAAAGCCACCAGATAGGCTGGGTTTGAGTCACCCGTTCCGCTGTAGATATCGGCGACGCGGCTGGCGGTCGTGCCATCGGACCTCCAAAGTTCTACCCCTGTGCCGTCGTTGCCGTTGGCGCTGAAGTACAGCGCGTTATTGAAAACAGCCAGGTGGGACGGATTGGAGTCGCCGCCCCCGGGGTTGATGTCCGCCACGCGGCCCGTGGCTGAACCGTTGAACCTCCACAATTCGGCGCCCGTGCCATCGTTTCCGTTTGCTTTGAAGTAAAGCGCGCCGTTGAACACGGTCAGGAAGGATGGGTCTGAGCCGCCCGCGCCAACGTTGATATCTGCAACGCGGCTGGCGGCTTTGAGCGCCGTGTCGAACTTCCACAGTTCCGCGCCTGCATTGTCACTGCCCACCGCGCGGAAATACAATGTGCTGTTGAAGACTGCCAGGTAAGCGGGATCGGAATTGCCCACGCCGCTGTTGATATCTGCCACCCGTTCCAATGCTATTGTGGATGGTGTAGTAAGCCCAACTTCCAAAGTATAGTTTTTATTCGAGACGACCAGAACGCCAACAAGGTCAATAAAGTAATCACCATTCGCTGGGATGGTTCCACTCCACGTCACGGTTGTGTCCTGGGCTTTGAGCGCGGTTCCATTGGACGAAAAGACTGCCAACGCGATTTCGTTCGCGGGTCCTGTAACTTTGATACTTAACGTCTGCCCTTGCGCGGCGGTCAACACATAGCGGACTTTGCCAGAGGCAGGCACAGCACCGGATAATGTGGCAGTCGTGGATCCTGCGGGAATCGTGATGCGGATCGCATCTGTCGAAGGCGGAGGCTGGGTCCCGCCTGCCGAATTGCGCGGAATCTTGAGCAGGGTCCCGGTTGACAGCGTCGCGCCTTTGTTTGCTTCCTGCAAAACAGCAACGTCCGCATTGAATTTCTGCGCGATGGAACTCCATGTGTCGCCCGCTGTGACCGTGTAGGATACAACGCAGCGATCCGGACCATAAATCGGTCCGTTGCTTCCTATATTGGGGATGCTCAGCACCGTACCCGGCAAGATGAAATGAGCATTGGCGACCTGTAGGTTTGCATTACGCACCGCGGTGAAATCCGCGCCCCAACAACGAGCGATCTGAATCATCCACTCGTCTTTCATCACCGTGTGCCGGATCGAGTCTCCTTTTCGCCATGTCGTTGAAGATGAAGTGGGAGTTATTGGGACATTCGTATTTGTGATCGTGGCAGTCGCCGGCTGGGCGACTCCCGCGCCGCCACCTGAGGCAGTTGCGCTGTTTGTTAGTTGGGCAACAGTCAGGTCGTTTTGCACGATGGTGTAAACGGCTGTGCAGGTCACGGACTCGTTTGGGGGAAGCGTGGTGGTTGCCGCCCCGCAGTTGATCGGCGTGGTAATGCGGTTATCGTTGACCACAAACTGCGCAGGACCCAATGCAGTGGCGCCCGTATTCTTTATGACGTATGTATAAGTGATGGTTTGGCCCACCTGGTTATATGTTGTTGGGTTGGCAGATTTGGCAAGGGTCAATACTTTGTTCTCAGCCATCTTGACAACAGTAGTAATAAGGCTTGAGTCGACTCCGCCCACTTTAGCAGTCGCGCTGTTCGTGACCGAACCGGCATTGAGGTCGGCCTGGGTGATCGTATAAGCCGATGTGCAGGTGATGTTCTCGTTGGGGTCAAGGTTGTTATCCAGGTTGCCAACCGTGTTGACGTTTGGGCAGGCGGGGACTGTTGTCTTGTTATCGGTAATAATCACAGGTCCCGCGAGAGGCGTACTTCCGGCGTTCGTCACCCCATAGCCATAGTTGATGACCTGTCCAACTGTATTGAAAGCCGTTGTCGCGTTCAGCGCCTGGACGGTCAACCTTACCGCGGTGAGCTCCCCCGAGAGTGTATTGGTGTTCGTATTGGAGCCACCGCCGCCGAGATTGCAGGCATATAGAACCAATACAGAGGCGATTGACAGCAGTGAGAATCGTATGAACTTACCCATGTTCACGTCCTTTTCTTTGTATGGCGATCACGGTTCGGTATAGAGAACGAATACCCGGAGATTATTTTAGTTCGGACAATATGAGTATAGCATTAATGGAGGTAAATGCAACACTAATTGTCATTTAATTTATCTTTAGCGTCAGCTTTATCACGATTTTGCTCACTCTGGCACAATTCTAAAAACTCGATGATGACTTGATTAACTTCCCCAGGCGCCTCCATGTTTGACATGTGTCCAACATTCGGGATGACAATTTTTCGGGCACGCGGCACTTGCTCGCTGATCAATTCAGTAATATTGAGAAAGTCGGGTAAATCATGCTCGCCAACAATTGCCAGAGTTGGGACGTTGATCTCGCGAAGGCGTTTCGCCGCGGGTGGATTTAAGTCACGTTCGTGGTTGTGATTGACGAAATGCCATCCTGAATAATCCTCCACGATCTGTGCCAGCCGCGCCGCGACAGCAGATTGACTTCGTGCAAATGCAAAGAGGGGATGCATGAGCCAGGATTCCTCGCGGCAGGGATGCCTCCTTCGCGCGCCTTTTCCCATACCAAGCCATCCCGAGCCTCTCCCTCCGCGGACCAGTCAAAACCTCCAAGCACAGCATCCAGCAGAACCAGGGCTTTGACGTATTGCAGATGTGTCAATGTGAAATCAATCGCAACTGCTCCACCCTTTGAAAGCCCGACCAGGTAAGCTTGTTTGACTTCCAAAAAGTCCAGCAATGCTTTCAAGTCATCCACATGTGAATAGATTTCATCTGTTGGAAGAGCGGATTTTCCAAACCCCCGCATATCGTAACGAATAACAGTAAATCTTTTCGCGAATTGCTCGAATTGATCGTCCCACATGCGGGTATCGAGTATGAAGCCAGGAATAAAAATCACCGCATGACCTGAACCAGCGATCTCGTAATACAGTCGTGTATCGTTGACTTCTACTATACCTTTAAGTGATTTGAGCATGTTTTACCTCTGATGTCAATGGTCAGCAGATGTAAATTCCCTTTGATCTAAATTAGGCTATCTTTTTTCGTGAGCGAGAAATATGCGACCAATTGCCAATTGCCCCACCACCATTTGAGGTGCGCTTTTCCCAAATACAAAGCAGTGTCCACCTGAACAAGTTCATCCAGCACGCGGCGAATTGAAAGACTCGGGTTGCCTTCAAGGTTGTAATCCAGTTTCAGGACCTGACGATCAGGATCAATCAGACCGGGCGCAAGGTGCGTTCGAAAGTTGAATGCGCGATATCTTTCCGCGCTTTCGTTCTTGTAATCGCGATAGAGCGGCCAGAAGATGCGCGCAAGCGTTAATGAGTCACGCGTGAAAACATTGTCGCCGCTTGCATGTGCCGCGTCGAAAAATTTCCCTTTCCACGGCATCCATCTCGAAGTGATCATCTCAGCGAATTGTTTCAACCCCGGTGCCACATCCAGCGCGACGAGTTCACCCGCGTAACCGCCATTGAGCGGTGGGTTTGGCGGGGATCCTGAGCGGAAGATTCCGTTTAACGCGGCAAACCCGCGTTTGCGGTCGCGCTCGAAAATTGATTGCGCCGCGGTTATGCTGGTCATTGTGTTCATGATTGTTATTATCTCATATATGCAGATGCATCTGCTCCAAAAAAGATCATGGATTGAGTCGCAGCTTTCCAAAAGGAGCGCCCATCGCGCAGGAAGTTGATGAAGACATTTATTGCTGAGAAGGAGCGCGAGAAGCAATTGTAGATTATTCGTTTATCAACAATGCATCTAAAATATCTTCCAATGCTTCAGAATGGTTTATCTGAATAAAGAGTCTTTTCCCAGTTTTTATTCGATATTCTGATTTTCCTAAAGCGTGAGATATGCCATCTTCTCTTTTTGATGTTGAACTCATTTCAAACATCATCCTTGCTCCTGGAGGCCAATTTCTTCCTGCTTTCTCAACAAGTTTACTGGCTATATTCTTATTCGAGATGTAAAGACTGACAATCGTCACTCCAGATTTCTGCAATAGATCTGCTACGTCTGGAATTGTATGCTCGCTAAACTCCCCGTCTGAAATAACGACCAGTGTTTTTTGATGTTTGATATATTTTTTGTCTGTAAACCTGAGGGATACTTTCTTCAGGGCGTTGTGAATTGGAGTCGCGCCGAACATAAATTCATTTGAATATATTTCGTATTCCAGTGCATCTGGCAAGATATTTACTA
>Ga0247727_10016911_pt1 | contig 11689 bp, 12 predicted proteins | sample WisWelCaveWW1625_FD_202498 | JGI IMG/M metagenome (GOLD analysis project Ga0247727, IMG submission 202498) | Biofilm microbial communities from Wishing Well Cave, Virginia, United States - WW16-25 | ecosystem: Environmental > Aquatic > Deep subsurface > Groundwater > Cave microbial mat | place... | reverse complement strand
TGCCATTTGCATTTACAGCTAATATTACTAAAGTAAACAAAATATTACGATATGTTGCTGGTAGTGCAAGTTTATTGATTGGAATTAACATAATGTACCAGATGGCCATTGTAAAAAATCTATTTGGTGTCTGAATTTTGTTATATTTCATACCTAAAATCTCACCTTTTCATGTTGTATAATATAAGTAACAATCACCATTAGAAATTTAATGCAAAACGACAGAATGTCGGAGTGGTTTGTTCCAAAGTTTGGCTCTAAAAACTTCAGACTTGGAATTGGGATCTTATTTTTGCCATACACTGGAATGGTAGTATCCTTCGCAGCATGGGGTTCCTTTGCAAGTAGTTTTTCGTTAGAAAGGCTTGTAGCCATTTGTATTTTGTATTTTCTTGCGCTTGGGGTATCGGCGCACTGCCTTGACTCACTTGGTAGTAAAACCAAACCTTGGGGAAATTTATCAAAAAAGAATATTTGGGCAGTGTCGTTACTTTCCTTAGCAGGAGCTTTTACAATTGGTTTATACTATGCATTTTTAGACTCGCCACTTTTGTTTCCAATAGGAATTGCAGAATCATTCTTTCTTTTTGCATATAATCTAGAACTATTCAAAGGAAGATTCCATAACAATACAATATTTGTTATTTCGTGGGGAATATTGCCAGTCCTAGCAGGATCTGCAATTCAGACAAACACAATTCCAATCGAAGCACTTGCCATGTCTGGCATCGCTGGTTTTTTGAGCTACATTCTCATTAAGACATCACGAAGATACAAGGAATTAAAACGCCAGTCTACGGCTTACTCAGAGATATACAAAAAAGAAATCATCCTAAAACTTGTTAGTATAGGAGTTATTGCTGGAACAATATCTTACTTCTTCTTAAGACACATTTAATTGAAATAATTGTTTTATTATATTCATGACATTAACACTGGATTTTTTAGCAAAAACTCTCCTAGATGCGCCTATAGGATATGTAGAGCAGACACTTGCTGAGATTCTAAAAAAACCCGTGCATGTGGATGTAGTGGAACAGAATTCAACGTCGGGAACAAAATATGTAAGAAAGGTAGTGATATCAGCTGGTCAGTTTCCAATTGTTAGTGCTATGGTAAGGTTTGATTCGAAAATTCTTCCGAGGTCTGTAATATCAGATTTACTACAAAAAAAAGATGGCATAGGCAATATACTTAGAAAAAACAATATTTCAGCGCGGCGCAATGTAGTTTCAATTAATTTTGATCCTGATGGAAAAAAAATAACGCGAAGTTATGAGATACTGCATAGTGATTCTGTCTGGTTTCAAATATATGAAGAGATGAGATTAGATTTGTTGAGTGCCTGTCAGGATGGCTGATGTTCCCCACGTTAAAGATTGTATAGTTGTTTGTAGTCCATGTTTTTTCATTGTATTTTCATAGTCAGCTAACCAGCTTGTTGAACTAATCAATTTTGGGAGATTTGTAAATACGTCTTTCCAGCTTGGTACTAGACATCCTATTAGTTTCAATACTATGAAACAGAGATTCCATAATCCTCTAACGGTCTGATTTTTAGGATAGATAAAATCATGCAGGATTATTTTACCGCCAGTATTGAGATGATTTAAGCATACACTGATGAGGGTATCTGGATTGCAATATTTTGGAATGTATGAAGATGTTATACAATCAAATTTGCTATCAAGATTTAGTTTTTCTGCATCTTGTCGTAAAAAAGAGATATTGCCATGGGGTTTTAGCTTTGTTCTTGCCACATTCAAATAACTTTCCGTAATGTCAACACCCACTATTTTCGAGCCATGGAACTTTTCAGCAATTTGAAATGTCAGTATTCCTGTTCCACAGGCAAGATCAAGTATTGAATTGCAATTTGGAATTTTTTTAAGAATTTCCTTCTTCCAATATTTGTCTTTTCCAAAGGTTGCCAAGTTTACTACTTTGTCGTAAGTCTGTGCTGTTTTGTCAAAAAACTGTGGTACTAGATCCTTTGGAGATTCAGCTTTCAACATGATATGATTTTCAAATCCCACCTTAAAGCGATTCTATTAACAAGTTAATTCAAAAAACCAGAATAACTGATAAATTGGACAGACCCCAAATTAGTTCATGCTTTCATATGATTATCCATTGTATAGACCGCCCTCAGAGGCAAATTCACTCATATTTCAAGTGACTCTTGGATGCTCTTTTAACGTCTGCTCTTTTTGCAACATGTACAGAACAAAGGAGTATGCAGAAAGGTCATGGGATGAGATAAAGATGGAAATTGATCTTGCTGCAAAGCATATTCCTGATTCAAAAAGAATTTTTTTGGCAGACGGCGATGCGCTAAATCTGTCAACAGAAAGAATGCTTCAGATCCTTGATTATATCTATCATAAATTTCCTAAACTGGAACGTGTGTCTTGCTATGCCATGCCAAAGAATTTACTAGAAAAAACTCCTGAAGGTTTGAAAAAGCTCTATGATGCAGGTCTTAAAATGTTCTATATTGGAATAGAAAGCGGTTCCGATATAATATTAAAAAAGGTCACAAAGGGAGCTACTTATCAAACAACAATCAGAGCCTGCCAAAAGGCAAAGGATGCAGGATACACGCTTTCATGTATGATAATACTAGGTCTTGGAGGAAAGACCTACACAAAAGAAAATGCTGTTGATACAGCTAGGGTAGTTAGTGCTGTTTCTCCAGATTACCTTGGTGCTCTTACATTATATCTTGAAGATGGAATTAAAGACGAGTTTATGACAAAATTCAATGAACCATTTATTCCGGTAGATGATGTTGATGTCTTAGATGAGCTAGAAATTCTTGTAAGTAAAATAGATTCCGAAAAACCAATTGTTTTTAGATCAAACCATGCTTCTAACGCCTACGCAATAGGCGGAATACTTCCAGCAGAAAAAGATAGGCTGCTACAAGAGATTTCTGCTCTAAAGACACACCCAGAGTTTTGTAGGCCAAAGGAAGTTAGAAGATTTTAACTGGGTCCACAGGGATTCGAACCCTGGATCTTCGCCGTGTAAGGGCGACGTCATAACCAGCTGGACTATGGACCCAAACAAAGCTCCTATGTAAAATGCATTTAAACTTTGAGAATTTCATGAAAAAGAAAATGTAGAAATTGTCATGAGCTAAATTTGATACATGATTGATGTAACTTTCTTTTCAAGCCCCATAGGCCTTGGACATGCAACTAGAGATATAGCTATAGCTCAATATTTTGATAACGTATCAATAAAGTTTGTTAGTGGTGAAGGAGCAGCAAAATTATTTTCAGAGTATGGTTTTGAAGCAGAAAATGAGTACAAACCACCACTTTTTGATGTTCAAAATGGCATGCTTCAGAATCCTCTAAAATGGCTTTTGAAATATTACTCTTATTACAAAGAATGTAAGGCAATCTCAGCAACTACAATAGAGAAAGAAAAACCAAAACTAGTTGTAAGTGATGAGGATTTTGCATCTTTAAGCATAGCCCAAGAAAAAAAACTGAGAACGGTATTGATTACTGACATATTAGAAACAAAATTTGCCAAAGGGTTTGGTTCGTTAATAGAGAAAAAGATGAATCGATCTATGAGGGACATAATGAAAAAATGTGACGTTGTAATTCTTCCAGAAAGCGGTCCTGACGAGGCCAATATACGAAGAATTGGCCCAATAGTTAGAAAGACTGATCATTCAAGAGAAGAATTACGGAAAAGATTTTCTTTTAATAAAAAAACTATTGTAGTAAGTATTGGTGGTACTAGTGCAGGTCAATTTTTGATAGAAGCTGTGATTGAGGTCTTCAACAAGCTCAAGTCAGATGCTGAACTTGCCATTGTTTCTGGACCATCTTTGAAAATTCCAGATGACAAAATAAGAAATTTTGGCTTCGTGAACAATTTGCATGAAATCATTTATGCAGCAGATCTGATAATTTCACTTGCAGGAAAATCCACCATTGATGAATCCAAAGCTTATGGGACACCTGGTATTTTCATACCAATAAAAGGTCATTTTGAACAGGAAGAAAATGCAAAGAAAGTAGGTTTTTCTTTTGAAGATCTTTTTCGCTTGGAATCTCTAATTAATGATAAGTTAAATGAAAACAGAAATCCTGTAGTGTTTGATGGTGCCCAAAAAGCTGCCAATTTGATAAAAGCTTTGTTGTGATATCAGTTATTTTTCTGAAAGTTGATGCATCCAGTTATTTCTTTACATAGTTTTTCGTTGTGTACAAGTCCTACATCTGGGACATATTGTAAAATGTGGTTTGTGTTCTTGTCCTTGAATAATTCACCTTGTTCTAGATCTTTCAACTATCTATACCTCAAAAAAAGACACCGTATTGTATCCATGTGTATTATTCTGAATTCAAGATATTAAAGAATACGTAGAAGTTCTTCTAAACGTCTCATGTGTTTTTCAGGCACAAGTAAATTCATTCTAGCTATATTTGATAATAGATGAGACCTAGTAATCTTGCCCATCTCAACTTTTACCCAATGCTTTATACAAGGATTTTGAGAGTTGTAATAAAGTTTTGAAAAATCTTGTCATTGCCAAGTTTGGAGGAAGTGCCATAGGAATAGATGGCAATCTAATCCCAATTATAATCAAAAGAATAAACGAATTAAAAAAAGATGCAAAAGTGATTGCTGTCTTTTCAGCCCCTTTAACTTTATCTGATGGAAAACAAAGATCACTTACAGATATTGCTCTTGCACTTGGTCAAAGAGCACAGACAGGGCATTCTGTAAATGTTGAAGAGCTAAGAAAACCATATCAAAAAATACTGGAGTTTGTTGATAAAAAATACCAGGGGGAATGCAAAAAAATAATTGATTCTTTTTTGGAAAAATCCTTTCAAGCCATAAAACAAGCTACAGAAGAAAAAGAATTTGTTAATGAAACAAGATCACGAGCACTTGCCTATTCAGGAGAGATCCTTATGTCGTATGTCATGGATTATATTCTAAAAAGTGCTGGCATAAAGTCAAGTGTGATAGGTTTTGAAACATGGCCTATAATAACAGACAAAAACATAGAATCCGCAAACTTTCTTGCAAGTCAGTCTGCTCAAAATATAGCATCAACAGAAGCATTGTTGGAAAAAAATGATGTATTATCAATAGGCGGATTCATTGGTAAAACTGAAGACGGATTAGAAACAACATATGAGCGTGGGGGTTCTGACAGAACTGCTGCGGATCTTGGAATATTGTTAAGTAAAAAATACAATGCTAGTATAGATTTTGAAAAAGACAGCGCCGTACGTTCTGCAGATCCTAGAATAGTAAAAGGTGATCTTGAAGACATTAACCAGCTTTCCTACAACGAGGCAAGAATTGCAGGTATGTTTGGTATGAAGATACTTGACCCAATAGCAATCAAAGAGATCGTGGAAAATGGCGTAGACATACCAATAATAATAACAGACATGAACAACCCAAAAAAGATCACTACCATAAAACGAAAACTGGTGAGCAAAAATGGCCACCCGCTCAAGATAGTCACAGGAAAGAGAAACTGTGCCATCTTACGAATTGAAAGTGTTGCAGCACAAAGACTATTTGATTCGCTTGAAAAGGACAAGAGATATAACGAGTTTGTAGTTTTATCGCCATTTACAAAGGACGACATAGAATTTACCAGAATATTATTCCTTGATGCAGATTATGTTAAACGAAATGAAAGATACATACTTGCGTTTGATTCGCTGGCTACTATAACCTACAATAGAGGAGTCATAACTTTGATAGGTGATGAGATGTGGCGTGTCCAGCAGATTGCATCTAAAGCCAGCTCTAAGATAGGGGAGGCAGGTCTTAACATACTAAACATGGATGCACAGGAAGAAACTTCACGAATTATTATAGTCGTGGAGGATGCAGGTGATAACATAGAAAAAGCAATTCGTGCAGTACATGCAGAAAGATCAAAGATCAAGTTTGTGTAGATTAAAATTAAAATCATCGAAAGCAATTGGTCCTACAAGCCTTTACCTGTAGAAGCCAAAGTGGGTTTGTTCTTGGGCCTCGTATCTAGAATCAGCCCGGCGTTACCCAAAACACGCTCTAGTGTATAATATGTAAAGGGAATATTTAGACCTGATCTATATAGTTCTTTTGTGCAAGAAGATATTTTTTGATGAAAGATTCTCATCTTTCATAGTAGACAAGCGAATCTTTCTCATCTCAAAACCTTGCCCTATCAAACCCAATACCAAAAGTGCAACGGCTACAAATGGCAATATCTGTTCCATGCAATATGGTCATTCTCAGCCTAATTTTAAATTACCATACTTCCTGCCTTTTCTTATGAAAGAAGTTGGCAAGATATGGATGAATGGAAAACTTGTACCATTCAAGGATGCTAAGGTGCATGTACTTACTCATGCGTTACATTATTCCACAGCGGTCTTTGAAGGAATCAGATGCTATAATACTCCAAAAGGCTCCATGATATTCCGCTTGCCAGAGCATGTTGATAGATTGTTCAGCTCTGCTAAGATGTACACCATGAAAATACCGTATTCCAAAAAACAAATTTCTGACGCAATAATAAAAACAGTGAGGAACAGTACTATGAAGGAGTGCTACATCAGACCGATAGTATACTATAGTTATGGCATGCTTGGGTTAACACCAACTGCAAATAAAATCGATGTTGCCATAGCATGTGTAGAAGCGTTACAAGAATATACAAAAGCGGGAAAAATTCGTGGAACCCGCTGCAAAGTTTCAAGGTGGTTAAGAATTGATTCTAGATCACAACCTATGCAAGCAAAGGCAGCTTCAAACTATGCAAACGCTGTACTTGCTAGAGTTGAAGCACTAAACGAAGGTTACGACGAATCCATAATGCTCAATTATCAGGGTAAAGTAGCCGAGGGAAGTGCAGAAAACATCTTTTTAGTTAACGATGGTGAAATATTTACTCCTCCTCTGAGTGCTGGCATATTACCTGGCATAACCAGAGACAGCGTCATCAAGATAACAAAGGCTGAAAAATTATCTGTTACAGAAGAGAACGTTGACATAAAAGATTTGTATTCTGCAGATGAAGTATTTATGACTGGAACTGCATCGGAGATAAAACCAGTTACAGAGATTGATAACAAATCCATACGGGATGGCAAGCCAGGCAAAGTTACTCTTAAGCTTCATAAGGTCTTCATGAATGTTGTATCTGCGAGAGACAGACGATTCTTAAAGTGGCTTACACCCATCTAAAAAATAACGACCTGAAAGATTCAATTACATCAAGACGACACTATGACACGATGGTACTATCCATTACCGATCAGCACAAACCCAAGTGCTACATCTGCCAAGAAATATTTGAAAATATAGAAGAATTAAGAAAGCATCAGGAAACAACACACAAAGACTTTATCGAATATCATCGCAAAAAGCAAGATTATGCGCCTGCTCCTGGTGATGTAACCCTATTTTAAAAAATATGGAGAATGTTTTATGGAATTTAAAATTGAAAATGATAACACAAAACAGATCTGTTGGTTCTGCAAAAAAGGACGGCATGATGATTGTATGAAAAAAATTCCTATCGATGCCATGTCAGATGGACCACATGATTGCACCTTTGACACCAAACTTGTAGATTGTCAGTGTACACACTAGATTATTTTTAATTTACAGCAGGTCTAGTGTGAATATTTCATTTTGGACCTCTTTAGATCCAGTTTGGTGCCTAAAACGTGAGAGCTACAGATCTTGATTGCAATCTATATAATATGCATTGTCATCATATCTTTTTTAATAATTATAAAAGAACATTCGGGTATAGTTTTTTCTCTTTTTTTACCGTACCAATAGACAAAATATTTTAACCAAGTAAGAAGTGGCTCTGGAATATTATACAATCGTAGTGGTCGTAGTTTGCCTTTTAGCCCAAGGAAGCCATAATGCCACTGTTTTCTAAAAAAGAAACCTTTGCTTTTAAAAAATTGTTTCCATTCATGAAATTCTTTCATATTTACATCGTATGGATTTGTTTTGTCTACCGGTCTGTTTGGTGTTAGTATCCACGCATTGCCTCCTGTCTTCAACACTCTTGAAAGTTCACTCACAAAAAAATCGAGGTTATGAATATGCTCAATAGTATGAGAACAAAGAATAAAATCAAATGTTTCATTTTCAAATGGGAATTTATGAGAATTGAGGTTTATCTGAAAAACCTTGTTTTTGATCGATTTGTCAATTTTACTTATCGCATATGAACTTCCTTCAATTCCATACGCATCAATTCCATATTCATTAAATGCTTTTACTGAAAAACCTTCTCCACAACCAATATCAAGTATTTTAGTAGGCGAGAATTTTTTGTCTATGAATTCTACTCTTACCATCCAATTGCTTTTTTCTTTTTCATATGTACTTTCAAAGTACTCTTTGTTGTATAATCGATCCAGATCTTCATTTGTATACTCTGTCACGCTCAAAGTAGACAAAGTATTTAATAAAAATGTGTGGAAATGGCCTAAAAATTATATTCAATTTGCCAAGCGAGATAAATATCACAAGTGGCAACAAGTTGAGCTAGCGGGTCTAGTGGGATTTGAACCCACGACATAGGGATTTCTCCGAAAGATCATAAGAGTCCCTCGCTCTACCTGGCTGAGCCATAGACCCGCAAAATAGCAGACCTAAGTTCGTTATTTAAACTTGAGCAAGAAAAATTTTAGTTATTGACAGTTTCGATTTGTGAATACTTCTCTAGTATTCTTGTCAATACTGTAGAAACCGGTGCATTGTTCATCTTTTCTTTTTCTGCAAGAAGTTTTCTATAAGCATCAAGTGTAATGTAAACTGGAATCGAACCGTTTCCTTCTAGCAATCCTCTAACTTTGTATAGCGCAGTTTCCATTCCTTTTTCTGCAGTCTTGACAAATTTGACCTTGTTGATTATTCCACCAAGAGGCCCAAAGGGCATTTCATAGTTTACTGTCATAGTGAGTCTTGTTAGCTTGTCTTCAAGTGACTTGAACTCAGTTACAATATCCCATTTTTTGAAAGGGCCTTTAATCATTTTTGCAGCAATTCTTTCTTCTTGGATAAATTCGGTTGTTTCACAGTCCCACTCTAGTCTTTTACCATCAAAGTCACCTATTACTCTGAACGTGGTTCCAACACCCATTCCTGCTTTTACATCCATTGGCACTACAGTCATCCCAACTCGTTCTTCAAACTGGTCAGCAATATGCTCTGGTCTTGCAAAATATGTGAAAACGCTAGAGAGTGGAGCCTTGATATCGATTGTTTTACTAACAGTAGTCAACGCTGTTGCAACTTCTTTTCAGTCTAGATTTAAAGCTTTTGTTAATTTTCAGCAAATAGACGAGTTGTAATATATTAAAGAAAATTACATTTGAATTGATGAATTTAGATCGTCTTTTGATTGTGGTTTTTTTTGGTTTTTTGATGATCCCTACAATTTATGATGCAAGTGCCCATCAGTTATTTAATTCTGCAGAAGAAAGGATAGGGAATTACAAGATTCAGATTGCAACTTTGCCTGAAATTCCAACTGTAAATGAAAAGTCTCAGATCCTCTTTAGAGTATTAGACAGTAATGACATTGAAGTTGACAAATTCAGAATGGGAATCAGGGTATACTATAACGATCTTTTAGTTGACACACTGCCTCCACAGTATCATGATAATGGTCATTGGGAAACGGATTATGTTTTCCGTGAACCTGGAAACCACATCTTCAGGGTTGATCTATATGATGTAGGAGAAAACGGCAACGTCCTAACCTACACGTTTAATGTAAGTACCTTAAACCCCTTTGGATACATCTTTTATTATACAATTATTTCTGGGGGCATAGCAGGTATTGGAATAATGATCTGGGCTATTTTGTCAAAGAAAAAGGCAAGAGCTAAACTTTAGCCTGTACTGAGACTCTTCCTAATCTAAAGGCAAAAAGTGTTGTAAGTAGAGTCATTGCAAAAAGCAAAATTCCAATGCCAAGGTGTACTGCTACCAGTAATGCATGCAGCTTCAAATCAATAACTATTGCACCAAGTGTGATTTGTGTGACAACAAAAATTGCAGCCAGTGTAGCAGTCAGTTTTATTTTTCTATCAGCTCCTTTTGCTAACCAACTGCCAACCGCGGTTGCAACAACCAAAACTCCTGTTGTTGCTGCAATAAATCTGTGTGACCACTCAATCATATAATCTTCATTTGGAAGAATACCACTTGGGCACAAAGGCCATTCTGGACAAGAAAGACCAAGACCGCTTGCAGAAACGTAACCCCCAATAAACATCAAGGAGTATAAAACTACAAGGGACGCAAGTGATAGATATTTTAAAATCATTATTATTCTACGATAAAGCTGCCCTTCATGCCTTGTAGCGAATGACCCGGCACCGTGCAGATGTAATAATATGTACCAGGTGCACCGGCAGTAAATGTAACTTCGCCTTCTTCGTTTGGTTTTAGTGGATTGTTAGGATCTTTTATTGCAGAGTTCCAAACGATAGTTGCCGAATCCTCAGGATTTGTCACTACACCAAAGGAGTGAAAAGATTTTCCGGCATTTTTGACTTTGATTGTTACAGAATCACCAGACTTTACCTTTATCTCTGGATTGTTTCCTTCCTCCCCTGGAAGTGCATTAAATGCCAGCGTTCTAAAGTCAGAGCTCTCAACAAAGTTTAGATCAAAAGAAATTTTAGTTCCTGTAGGTGCTGCTGCTTGTCCTGCTGGCTTTGCCTCTTCAACTATTATTTTTCCTTCCATTCCTTGTTCTCTGTGACCTGGAACCGCGCAGATATAGTAGTAGGTCCCTGCTTTCGACGGAATAAATGACGCTTGACCTCCTGCACCTGGCTTAAGTGGGCTACTAGCAGTTCCTATCTCAGTACCGCCTATTGCAGGTCCTGTTCCTTCTGTTGCATCGGTGACAGCAAATGAGTGAAATGATTTTCCACCATTTGAAACATCAAAAACTATCTTATCACCAACATCCGCATGAATTTCTGGGTTATGATTTGGTTCATCAGGTAGCGAATTAAATGCCATAGTCTTGAAGTCAGGTGATTCAATAAATTTCAGTGATACGTTGATTGTTTCTCCAGTTTCTGTTGCTGCTCCAGTTGTTACCGTTTTTTGTCTTGCAACTGCTGGAGGTGTTGAGATCCAATAATCCCACATTGAAAAGAAGATTGCGGCACCAACTACCATAATTCCAATTGTAATGGCAAGCATCTTACCCATTCTTGCTGGGGTTGTCCTCAGTATTGGTGCTTCATGTTCTGTGTGACTCATATTATATCCTTAATATCCCGAGTGGTGATGTGGTGTTTTTGCTTGATGAGGATAATAATATTTCCCGCCAATCCCAAATGGATCGTCCATGTTGGCTTCTTTTCCTTTTGAAGAGCTGTGAATTACATTAATTAAGAATATGATCATGCTAGCACCAATCAGCATTGCGCCAATACTTGTAATTTGGTTCATTGCAATCCATTCTGGAAATGCTGGATAATCGTAAATTCTTCTTGGCATACCATACAGTCCTAGAACGTGTTGCGTAAAGAAGACTACTGATGCACCAATGAATGCAAGAATAAAGTGCCAGTCTGCAAGCTTTTCGCTGTACATCCTGCCCGTAACATATGGGAAGATGTAGTAAAAGAACCCAATAGACCCAAACGCA
>Ga0247727_10016910_pt1 | contig 11690 bp, 7 predicted proteins | sample WisWelCaveWW1625_FD_202498 | JGI IMG/M metagenome (GOLD analysis project Ga0247727, IMG submission 202498) | Biofilm microbial communities from Wishing Well Cave, Virginia, United States - WW16-25 | ecosystem: Environmental > Aquatic > Deep subsurface > Groundwater > Cave microbial mat | place... | reverse complement strand
GATCCTACTACTACGCGCTGATAACCGGCATGACGGATGTCTACATTGCCGATCTGGATCCGGAGACCGGAAAAGTGACCGGCCAGCCGGCGCGAGCCACCGAGCGTTACGTGGGATCAAACGGCATGCCTGCATGGTCGCGCGACGGTCAGTTCCTCGCCTGGCTGCGCCCCGGCCGGGTCATCCCGACGTTCACTATCCTCTCGGCGGGCACGGGCGAAGAACGAGAGTTCCTTCCCGACACCGAAATCAATGTCTTCCCGCCGGTCTGGTATCCTGACGGCGGCGCCCTGCTGGGCACGTCCTGGGGCGAGGGAAATACCCGGCTGCTCCACCGGATCGACGCACGCACCGGGCGCTCCTCCCTGGTCCGGAAGATCGAAAACACGCGCAGTCCGCTCCTCCCTTGCTTCTCCCCCGACGGCAAGAAGCTGTTCTTCGCCTACGACGAGTGGGGTGCTCGCGAGAGCATTTTTACGATCCGGATGTCCGACATCGAGAGCGGGCGCGACACCGAGATCTACCGGACGAAGAGCTCGATCCAAAGCATGGCGGTTTCGAGGGACGGGAGCCAGGTGGCGTTTTTTCAGGTCAACGATACGAACACGGGGGTCACGTTGATGATCCTGCCTGCATCGGGCGGCCAGCCGCGCGAGGTGGCTCAAGGGACCGGGGGAGGCAGAGGGGGCCTGGCCTGGAGCCCGGACGGGCGCTATGTGTTCTTCAACCAACAGTGGAACGAAGGCGGGGAGTTGTGGCGCGCGCCAGTCGCCGGCGGCGCGGCCGAGAAGGCCGCCGCCATGGAGGGCGTACACCTGCGCAACCCAAGCGTTCACCCGTCCGGCCGCAAGATCGCCTTCACGGCTGGGGCTGGCGTGCCCGGCAGCGGCGACATCTGGGTGATGGAGAATTTTCTGAGCGCTCTCAAGTAGCACCGCTCAGTGGCGCAGGCGTTCACTCGCCATATAGCGGCCGGCCAGCTCGTACTCGCCGGTGGCGATGCAGTCGAGGCCGGCGCTCTGCGACGAGCGGTACCCGGTGAATCTCGGCAATCCAGTCGAGATGAGCATCCTGGACTTCGCCCAGCACATCAAAGGGATCACCGGCAGCAACGCGCCTATCCAGCGCACACCGCTGCCGGAGGACGATCCCAAGCGGCACCGCCCGGACATCTCCAAGGCCAAGGCCGTGCTCGGTTGGGAGCCTCGCGTTGGCCTGGAGGAAGGGTTGCGGCAGACGATCGATTACTTCCGCGGGCTTTCGTAAAACCGCATTACACCAGAATCTCCCGCACAACTTCGCCGGCGACATCGGTGAGCCGCATCTCGCGCCCGCTGTAGTGGTAGGTGAGCCGCTTGTGATCGAGGCCCAGCAAGTGCAGCAGGGTCGCGTGGAGATCGTGAATGTGGACTTTCTTGTCGACCGCGTGAAACCCGAACTCGTCGGTCGACCCATAGGTCATCCCGCCTTTGACTCCGCCGCCGGATAACAGGACGGAGAAGCCATAGGGATTGTGGTCGCGCCCGTTCTGAACCTTCACCGACGCGCTCACCTCCACCGACGGCGTGCGACCGAACTCACTGCCCACCACCACCAGCGTCCTTGACAGCAGCCCGCGCGCCTTCAGATCACCGATCAGGGCGGCGATCGCTCGGTCGGCGTCCACCGCGAGGCGGCGATGCACCTGGATGTCGTCGTGATTGTCCCAGGGCTGGCCGTTGCCGTAGTAGATCTGGACCATGCGCACGCCGCGCTCCACCAGCCGGCGCGCCATCAGGCAGCCACGGGCAAAGTCGGTGTCGCCGTAGGCGGTGCGCGTCGTCTCGGTTTCGCGGCCGATGTCGAAGACCTCGGGCGCCTCGGTCTGCATGCGGAAGGCCGTCTCCATGGTCTCGATGCCGGCCTCCAGTTGCGGATCGCCACCCCGAGCCGCCAAGTGCATGCGGTTCAAATCGCGCAAGTAATCCAGTTGCCGCCGCTGTGAAGCCGGATCGGACTTGACGTTGCGCAGGAACTGGATCAGCTTCTGCGGATCTTTCTCGTTGTTGGCGATGTGGGTTCCCTGATACTGCGCCGGCAGGAATGCGGAGTTCCACAATGGCGGGCCCACCACCGGCACGCCCGGACACAACACCAGAAATCCGGGCAGATTGCGATTCTCGGAGCCAAGCCCATATGTGATCCACGATCCCATCGACGGTTTGCCGGGCTGAAGGTCGCCGCAGTTCATCAGGAACAACGACTGCTCGTGGATCGGGAAATTCGTGTGCATCGAGCGGATGACGCACACTTCGTCGATGATGTTGCCCAGCCGCGGAAAGATCTCGCTCACCTCGACGCCGCTTTGGCCGCAGCGGCGGAAGCGGAACGGCGAGCGCATCAGGCTGCCGGTGGTGCGCTCGGTCATGGGATTGCCGCCGGGCATGGGCGTGCCGTGAAACTTGTCCAGCGCCGGTTTGGGATCGAAGGTGTCCACCTGCGACAGGCCGCCGTTGAGGAACAGAAAGATGACGTTGGTGGCGCGCGCGGGAAAGTGCGGCGACGCCCCGGCGCGTTCGGCCAGCATACTGGCGAGGGCGGCGCCACCGAATCCGGCGCCCATTTGCATCAGTGCATCGCGTCGCGTCATCCGATCAGTCATCGGTTCAATCCAGAAAGCCGAACTCGTTGGAGCTTAGCAGCGCCTGCGCCAGTTGCGGCCAGGAGCCGCCATCGGCCAGGAACCGCAGCCCACGCGCCAGCTCCGCCGCCACCGGATCCCGGCTGAACAACAATCGGTAGGCGCGACGCAAACGCGCCCCGCTATCAGCGCCGGTTTCCTTTTCCAGGCGCTCCGCCAGCGCCGCGGCCTGCTGGATCACGAAGTCGCTGTTCAGGTAGAACAACCGTTGCAGAGGCGTCAGCGTCACGTTGCGCTGCTCGCAGGAGGAACCGGGTTCGGGAAAATCGAACAGCGCCAGGGTCTGGTTGAGGCGGAAGCGGCTGACCTTGCCATAGGCGGAGCGGCGCGCCTGGTCCGTCGCCAGATCCACCGAAGGCCCGCCCAGCCGCGCGTCCAGTTTGCCGGAGACCGCGAGCATGGAATCGCGCAGCGCCTCGGCATCCAGCCGCCGCGGCGAGCGCTGCTGCTGGTAGCTGACCGACAGCACGATCTCACGGATGAGCGCCTTCATCGAATAGCGGCCTACGGCGAAACGCCACGCCAGATACTCCAGCATTTCCGGATCAGACGGGCGATGCCCGGAGCGGCCCAGGTTGCTCGGCGTGGAGACCAGCCCGTGCCCAAACAGCCAGTGCCAGACGCGGTTGGCCATGACGCGCGCCGCCAGCGGATGCGCGGCGATCGCCTCGGCCAGCTCCAGGCGGCCGCTGCCGTTGGTGAACGACGCCGGACCGCCCGGCGACAGAACCGTCAGGAAGCGGCGCGGCGTTTCCTCGCCAAGTTGGAACGGGCTGCCGCGCAAGTGGAGTTTGAGGTTGCCAGGCTGCGCCGATTCGGCCACGCCGTGCAGGAAGGGATAGGGCGGCGGCGCGGCTTTCTTCAGCGCGTCGAGCTCCGCGCGCAGGCGCTCCAGATGCGACTTCCATTCGCCCTCGATCCAGCGCTCGACGGACTTGCCGTCGTAGACCAGCACGCCCTGCCGGGAACCACCGCCATCCGGGCGTCGCCCGCCGCCGAAAACGTGGTCCCACAGCGTGTAGTCGTCGCGCGGGAGCGCTTTGGCTTGCACCCGGCAGCCGCCGCAGAAGTCCTCGTAGGTGACGAACCCGTTAGGCAAGTTGGTACGACGGGATTTTTTCTGCTCCACCGCCGCCATCAGGAGACGGTTCTCCTCGTCGATGGATTTCTTCGATGCGGTGACCGCCGCCAGCCGCGCAGAAAATTCCTCGGCCACCAGGTGCGGGTCTCCTGGTGCTGCCATCTGTGCTTCCCAGGCTTTCAAATACGGGTGATCCCAACCCGGCTTGCCCAGATAGGCGACCCAGCGATCCAGCGTCTCCCGATCCAACTTCGCCTCCGCGGCAACCTCGGCCACTGGCCGCTTCGAAGGCCCGAGAACCTTGTACGCGGCGAACACGTAGTCCGGAGTGCGCCGGGCGAGCACTTCCGCCAGCCGGTCCGTGAAGCCCTTCAGATAATCCTTGATGGCGGCTTCCTGATCCTTGATCTTCTTCTGATGGCGCGCGTATTCATCAGCGACGCGCTGCTCCACCAATGGATACTCGCGATATTCGGTGGAAGCGAACACGCCGGCGAGCCCGTAGTAATCGCGCATGGTGATGGGATCGAACTTGTGGTCGTGACAGCGGGCGCAGCCACCGGTGAGGCCGAGGAATCCGCGTGTGATGGCGTCGACGCGCTCGTGCCGCTCGTCAGCGCGCGCCTGCGTGGGCACGGCGATGTCGTAATACCACGGCCCGAGGCCGAGGAATCCGAGCGCTGGCAGATGCTCGCGCCCGGGAAGCAGGTCTGCCGCGATCTGCGCTTTGACGAACTGGTCGTAAGGGAGATCGTTGTTGAAAGCGGCGATCACCCAATCGCGGTAGCGCCAGGCGTTGGGATAGGATTCCTGCGCCAGACCCCGCACGTCGTCCTCGGCGTAGCGCGCCACGTCGAGCCAGTGACGTCCCCAGCGCTCGCCGAACTGCGGCGACGCCAGCAGCCGGTCCACCGTCTGTTCGATGGTCTCCGCCGGCTGTTCCGGCGATGCCGGCAGCCCGGTGAGATCGAACGAAAGGCGGCGGAGCAAGATGCGTCGATCCGCAATGCTTGCCGGGCGCTGCCTGGTGTCGCGCACAGCGGGCGCCGCGGGTTTCGCCAGCGGACGAAACGACCAGAAGTCGCCTTGCGCCAGGAGGCAGAGGAAGAGGATCTCAGCGCCCATCTCGTCTCAATTGTACTGGCACACCGGCCGTCCGTGTATCCTTCCTTTATGCGCGTTATCGGCGGCGAGTTCCGCAGCCGCGTCCTGAAGTCGCTGCCGGGCCGGGCGATCCGGCCAACTCCGGATATCCTGCGCGAGACGTTGTTCAACGTGCTGGCGACGAGGCTCCAGGGAGTCGTATTCGTGGACGCCTACGCCGGAACCGGCTCGGTCGGCATCGAGGCGCTGAGCCGGGGAGCGTCGCGAGCCATTTTCATCGAGCACAGCCGCGCTGGTGTGGAGGTGATCCGGGCGAACCTGGAAGCGCTCGGGTTAGAGAAGCGGGCCAACGTGATTCGCGGATCGGCAGGTTCAACGCTCGCGCGCTATCCCGCCGAGATCGTGTTCCTGGACCCGCCCTACGACTCCCCGGACGAGTACAACCGCGCGCTCGAGGCGCTGGGAGAGAACCCGCCGTCGCTGGTGATCGCCCAGCACGAATCGCGCACGCTGCCGGCGGAGCACTGCGGACGGTTGCGCCGCTACCGCGTGATCAAACAGGGCAGCAATGCTTTGAGCTTCTACGAACCGGCGGTCTGACGATCAATATTGCTATCATGCCCCTTCCATGCCTGACTACTCCATCGGTGTCGATCTAGGCGGCACCAACCTCCGCGCGGCCGCCATGGACCGCGCCGGGAGCCTGCTCGAAACCCACTCCGGCAGCACCAACCCCGACGCCGGCCGCGACGCCATCATCGACGCCATCGTGGGGCACATCGCCACGCTGCGCGATCACATCGGAGCGGACGGTCTGGTCGGGGTCGGCATCGGCGTGCCGGGATTCATCCGGCTGAAGGAAGGGACCATCGTCGGCTCCCACAATCTGCCGATGTTCAATAACTTTCCCCTGCGCGACGAAATCCAGCGGCGCCTGGGGCGGCCGGTGGTGCTGGAGAACGACGCCAATGCCGCCGCCATGGGCGAGAAATGGCTCGGCGCCGGACGCGATGTGGACGACCTGGTGCTGCTCACGCTGGGCACCGGGATCGGCGGCGGGATCATCTCGGGGGGCCGCGTCCTGCACGGCTACCTCGGCATGGCTGGGGAGTTGGGCCACATCACGGTCGCCACCAACGGGAATCCCTGCGGCTGCGGCAACAATGGCTGCATGGAAAAACACGCCTCGGCGACCGCGCTGGAGGCCATGGCGAAACTGGTGAGCCTGGGCGACAATCTCAGCGCCAAGGACGTTTACGAGCTGGCCTTGCAGGGCAATGAGCTGGCGAAGCACTGCTTCCGGTCCATGGGGACGGCGCTGGGCATCGGGCTGGCGTCGCTCATTAATATCTTCAACTTTCCGCTGTATCTGTTGAGTGGAGGGCCTTTACCTGCCTGGGACTTCTTCCATCCGCCGATGATCGAAGAGATCCGCCGCCGCTCGTTCACCTTCCGCAACTCCCAGACCCGTGTCGAGAAAGCGACCCTCGGCAACCAGGCCGGGCTCTTCGGCGCGGCCTATCTTCCATTTCAAAACTCCTGATCTTATGTACTGGCTGGGCATCGACATCGGCACCGGAGGCACGCGCGCGCTGCTGGTGGACGAGAGCGGGCGAGTGCGGCACGGCTTCACCGCTCCGCACGAGGACATGCGCATGGAGCGGCCGCTGTGGGCCGAGCAGTCGCCGGACAACTGGTGGGGCGCGGCCCAGGCGGCCGTCGCCGGAGTGCTCCAGCAGGCGGGCGCCGGAGGCGGCGACGTGCGCGGCGTCGGCTTGTCGGGCCAGATGCACGGGCTGGTGATCCTGGACGATCAGAACCAGGTGATCCGGCCGGCGCTGATCTGGTGCGACCAGCGCAGCCAGCCGCAAGTGGACTGGATCAATCAAACAATCGGCAAGGAGAATGTTCTGGCCTGGACGGCCAATCCGGTGCTCACCGGCTTCACACTGCCCAAGCTGCTCTGGGTGCGCGATCACGAACCCCAGCAATTCGCCCGGGTGCGGAAAGTCCTGCTTCCCAAGGACTACATCCGCTACCGGCTCACCGGCGAGTTCGCCAGCGAGGTCTCGGACGCCTCCGGCACTTCACTATTCGACGTGGTGCGGCGGCGCTGGTCGATGGAGATGATGGAGGCACTGAAGCTGGACCCCTCGATTCTGCCGGCGGTGGTTGAGTCGCCGGAAGTGACAGGCCGGATCACGTCGGCGGCGGCTGCGCTCACCGGACTGGCCGAGGGCACGCCGGTGGTGGGCGGCGGCGGCGACCAGGCATCGAGCGCTGTCGGCAACGGCATCGTCGAGGCCGGGATCGCCTCCTGCACGCTGGGCACTTCGGGAGTCGTGTTCGTCCACCAGGATCGGCCCAGCTACGATGCGCCGGGGCGCGTGCACACGTTCTGTCACGCCGTGCCGGGCGCCTGGCACGTGATGGGAGTGACGCAGGGAGCCGGGCTCAGTCTGCAATGGTTTCGCAACCAGCTCGCGCCCGGCGTGGAATACGACACGCTCACCGCCGAAGCGGCGACGGCGCCCACCGGCTCGCAGGGGCTGTACTGGATGCCGTACCTGATGGGCGAGCGCACGCCGCACTTGGACGCGAGCGCGCGCGGCGGCTGGGTCGGACTCACGGCCAAGCACACTCGCGCCGACCTGATCCGCGCCGTGATCGAGGGAGTTTCCTACAGCCAGAAGGACTGCCTGAAACTGATCGAGGAAATGGGTGTGACCGTCAACTCCGTGCGCGTTTCCGGCGGCGGCGCGCGCAGCGCCTTCTGGCGGCAGATGCTGGCCGACGTGTTCGACAAGCGCGTGGCCGTGCTGGAGACGCAGGAAGGATCGGCATACGGCGCGGCGTTGCTGGCGATGGTGGGGACGGGACGGTTCGGGTCAGTCTCGGAGGTTTGCCGCGCGACGATTCGCGAGGCGGAGTCCGTGGGACCGCGCCTCGCCGAGTCCCACGCCTACGCCAGGCACTACGAGGTTTTCAAATCGCTGTACCCTGCCCTGCGACCCCTGTTCCGCAGAATGTGATGTGAGATTCGGAGAGCCTTTCTCAGGAACTTGAGACATGGCTACGCCAACATGCTGTTTCATAGGCGCTAACTTAACGACGTGACCCAGGGCGCCGCAGAAAACGATCCCGTCAAGTCAGACTCATTAGAAGTATAATGCTGGCAATATGCCCCTACCATCGGCACTGTCATGCTGGCGAATCTCTGTAATGTGTCTCCTGTTGGTGGCGCCCGCACGCGGCCGGGAGATCTACGAAAACCTGAAGAAGTTCCAACTCTCCGGTCACAGCGCACCTGCCAGCAATCTGATCCTGAAGCGAGATCGGGTGACGATGACCTTTGATGGCACGTTCTATTTCGAAGCGCCCGTGGCGGGCGAGATTCGAGGAGCCGTTTTTCTGGGACGCGGAGCGTTCAGCGCCGAGCCCCCGCCTGGTCCGTTCGAGCGAAGCCACGTGCGCCGGATGTTGGGGGCGGAAACCGTCGAATCGGACTTCCGAACTGCTGTGCTCCGCTTCGCCGACGACACCTTCCAACACATCGGCAAGAATCTTGTTCCGGCTGCCGCGGTCCCAACCGACGCATCGGCGCTGGCCGCTTCCCTCGACCGGCAGATCCTGAAAGAGACGGGCGCCAACGTTGCGGCCCGCCTTGCTATTTCGCTCTGGAATCGAGAGGCCCCCGGCTTTTTTCTGGCACAGTTCGACAAGGGCAAACGAGGGCGCTTCACTTTCTTGCTGGACCATCAGGGGCGCGTTCCCGTCGCCACCTTCTCCATCAACGCCGGCGAGGTGGGCCTGATCTTTGCTCACCGCGACCTCCCTTTGGGAAATGACATCTGGACCGCATTCCACAGCCTGGAGGCCTATCAGAAGAGGCGCTCCGTTTTTTCCGACGCCTATGACCTGGTGGCCATTCCGAACTACGTCATGCAAGTGGATGTGCGAGATCCCAAGAAAGCACTGAAACTCCAGCTCCGGTTGGATTGCGTTTCCACGGTGGACGGCCTGCGGGCGATTCCACTGTCCGTCGGGGAGTCGCTGCCGGAAACCGGCTCTGTTCGCCTGAAGAAGACGATGCGGGCGAAGAGCGCCCGTCTGGCCAACGGCGCCTCGATCGATGTCATCCAGGAGGACTGGGAGGGCGGCCTGACGCTGCTGCTGCCCTCCCCGTTAAGAAAGGGGGAGACATTCACCGTGGAGGCCCAGTTGGAGGGTGATTTCATCCGCGACTCCCCCTACAGCCAGAACGTCTACTACCCGCTGCTCAACGGCGAATGGTACCCCCGCCACGGATATTTGAACCGCTCCAAATTCGACCTGACCTTCCTCCACCGCAGGCGGCACCGGGTTGCTTCCGTCGGCATGCGCATTCGTGAGGAAGCATCCAAGAGCGGCGATTCCGACGCGCTGACGCAGTGGAGAATGGATACGCCGGTGGCCCTCGTCACATTTGGTCTCGGCGGCCTGGAGAGTCACACGGAAGTCGAGAAGAGAAAAGAAGGGGATCTGCCTGTTGAGTTCTTTTCGCTGCCCGGGCAGATCATGCCGATTAAGGAAGATTTCATCCTGGCCGAGCTGATGAACAGCGTGCGCTACTTCAGCCATATTTTCGGGGCCTACCCTTATCCGAGATTCGGCGCCACGTACCATCCCCGGTCGTTCGGCCAAGGATTCGCTTCCATGCTGCTGATCCCGCCCACCGACTCCGCCAACAAGTACACCTATTCCTTCATCGCGCATGAGACGGCACACCAGTGGTGGGGTAACATTGTTGCCTGGCGGTCTTACCGTGATCAGTGGCTCAGCGAGGGTTTCGCCGAGTACTCGGGTGTACTCTATACCTCGCTGCGCGAGAAACGGAACGGCGAGAAAGAGCTCATCCAGGCGCTGCGGCGTTCCCTGTTGGAGCCTCTTCGCACCGAGGTGGGTATTCGCCAGGGGCGATTGGCGGACGTGGGCCCCCTGATCTTCGGTCATCGCGTTGAGACGCGCGAGACCCATGGCGCCTACCAGGCTCTCATCTACAACAAAGGCGCGTTGGTTCTGCGCATGCTGCATTTTCTGTTCACTCATCCTGAAAAAGCCGATTCCACCGCTTTTTTTGAGATGCTCCAGGATTTTGTCCGCCGGCACCAGAACGGATGGGCGAGCACGGAGGATTTCATGGCGGTGGCCAACGAACACTTTGTCCGGACGCCGCTCGCCCAGAAATACCAGATGAAGGACCTGAACTGGTTCTTCCAGCAGTGGGTCTACAACGCACAGCTTCCCTCCTACCGGCTCGAGTATGCTTACGAAACCCAGCCTGGCAACTCGGTCGTTCTGAATGGAACCGTCTATCAGGAGGGCGTGCCGGAGGATTGGTTCATGTTTCTGCCGGTGGTGGCGCGGTCGGGCCGGGATGGCGTTGCCCGCTTCGTGGTCCACGTGCACGGGCCAAAGGCGATGTTACGCATCCGGCTACCGCGCAAACCGGACGAGATCCAGCTCGATCCGGACGAGTGGGTGTTGTCGGAAAAGACCTCGACCCGGGCCCTGCGATAACTCATTGCGACTCCGCGGGCCGGAGGCCCGCGTGCAAGCCGGAGGCTTGCGCCACTATCAGTTGGACAGGGCCATCTTGTGCAGCAGGGCGGCAAAACGGGGCTCGGCGCGGAGGCTATCGTGCCGGTCGTCGACCTTGAGCCAGAGCATTTGCGGGGACAAGGCGGCGTAGGCTCGCTCCAGCGCCGCCAGGGCGCGATCTTTCTCGCCCAGCGCCGCGTGGATGACGGCGATGTCGACCTCGGGCACGGGCCTGCCTCGGGAAGGCGTCTGCATTTCGGCGATGAGTTTGCGGGCTTCCTCCGTGCGGCCCATGCGGGCGAGAGCGATTCCAAGGTGACCTAATACCCACCCCGCCCGCATCCGCCCCGCCGCTTCCTGGAATCTCCCCAGAGCCTCCTCGTCCCGGCCCCGGCAGGCGGCGGCAATCCCCTGGAACACAATCGCTGTCGGGGCGGCCTCGGCCAGCTTGCGCGAGAGGGCCAACTGCCCTTCGGCTTCGGCGCACCGCCCTAGCTTCAGATAGACGCTGGCGAGCCAGTCGTGATAGGCCGCCGCGCCGGAGTCGATCGCCAGGGCGCGCCGCAACTCCGCGATGGCCTCGGGAAACCTGCCGGTCATGGTCAGCACCAGGCGAGCGTATTCAGAGCGCGCGGCGGCGTGGTTGGGATCCAGTTCGATGGCGCGCCGGAAGGCCCGGTCGGCCCCCGCCCAGTCGTGTTCGTGGAACACTTTCACCATGGCGCTGGCCTCGTGCGCCTCCGCCAGTTCGGCATCCAGCGCCAGAGCGCGGGCAGCCGCCTCGGCGGCCTTCGGCAGCGTCTCGCCGCCGGGGGCCAGCCCCCATTCCATGCGAGTGGTGAGCGCTTGGGACAACTTCGCCCAAGCCATGGCGTACCCCGGGTCGGTGGCGACCGCCGACTGGAACAACTCGACCGACTTGGTCTGGTCGTCCAGATCGCCCATTCCGAACAATTTCACGGCCCGCAAATAGTAGCGCCAAGCTTCGACGTTGCGCGTACGCGGCCGCATCAGGGCACGCGTGGTCCCGCGCAGACTGATGTTGAAGGTCTTGGCAACGTGGGCGGCGATGTCCCTTTCCATGGAGAAGACATCGTGGAACTCGCGGTCCAGCGTCTCGCTCCACATGTGGAAACCATCCTCGGCATTGATCAGTTGCGCCGTGACGCGGATGCTGCCGCCTTGAAGATGAACGCTGCCTTCCAGAACCGCCCTTACGTTCAATTCTTCCCCGATGCGGCGGAC
>Ga0247727_10016909_pt1 | contig 11690 bp, 22 predicted proteins | sample WisWelCaveWW1625_FD_202498 | JGI IMG/M metagenome (GOLD analysis project Ga0247727, IMG submission 202498) | Biofilm microbial communities from Wishing Well Cave, Virginia, United States - WW16-25 | ecosystem: Environmental > Aquatic > Deep subsurface > Groundwater > Cave microbial mat | place... | reverse complement strand
ACATTTGTTTGTTTGTTATAAGTTTTAGAACACTTAGTAGTTCTATTCACTATCAGTTTTTAAAGAACCAATAAAACTTTAACTAGTTAGTGGAGCTGGCGGGAATCGAACCCGCGTCCACAAGATCTAAAATATAAAATTTATACAAGTTTTGGAACCAACCAGTACTAACTATTACTGGCTCCACCAATTACTATTTGTTTTCTATCCACTAGTACAATAAGTAATAAAACTAGCTCATTAACCTACAAATATAGTGTTCTTTTAGGCAGCTACACGTAGCTCAACACCTTCACCTACAATTACATCAGCCTTGCTGTATAATTGTACTACTTTTGCTTCTTTAGCAATTATTAGTATATGCATATTTTGAATAGGTATAACATACTTCCCTATACTTGATTCTATATTACTATTTCTCATGTCAAAACCAATCAGCCCCTAATACTTTTAATAACTATTTTCTTCTATGTTTAACAAAACTTCTTGTCATATCTTTAAATCTTACTACAGTAAACTCTCTCTTTATTCTACCAAAACCATCCATTATTTCATTCTTTCTACCCTCTTTTAATAATGCTACAGCTTCTTTACTTAGTACTTTATATGGTACTTTATGTGAACCTCTTTTGGCTGGTCTTGGATGCTTCTTATAAGATATTTGATGAGGATTTGGTAATCTTTTATGTATTTGATGAGGATTTCTTTTCATCAACTCTGCTACATTATTTGGCAAAAGACTAGGAAAACTATTTCTATTTTTTGTAGTAATAACTTTACTACCATCAGCTCTTATTTTCTCTCTTTGAACTGCTATTATTCTTGGTACATAGTTCTCTAGTTTATAGCCCAGTTGCTCTAATACTCCCTCTACTTTATTCATAATTTAATTTACTGGTACTTTGGTACCATACTCCGAATTATATACTCTTACATTTCCAAATGGTATATCTAATTTTCTTTTTAGAGCCTTAATTCTTATTTTATCGGCCTTATTTTTATTAAATACGTGTCTGTTAAACTTATTTTGAAAATGATTTATTTCCTGTAACTGTCTAGATTCACTTGAATCTAGAACATTAGCTAAATCTGCATAACTATGCCATTTTTTTTGTTTTTCTTTTTCTACTAATGGTATTATCTTTCTTTTATGATAGTTAACTTCTTTAACTATAGGAGTATTACTTTTATTGTAATCTACTATACCTATCATTGAGTATCCTTGTTTTGTAAAGAAATCTATATATCCCCAACTTCTATTACCAAGATCCTTAGCTTTACTTATATCAACAATAGATACGTTTTCAACTTTTGAATCAAATATTCTTACACCCTTCTTATAAAGAAGAATTATCATTTTACCTATTTCTTTCCTCATTCTTTATAATTTTATTACCAATAATACACATATATTATCTCACAGCCAAATTTTTAGTACATTTTATTTTGAATTACTATGTAATATCTTAGATGAATTAAGCACAATAATTAATAAATTTGTTATAGTGATAACTTTACAGCTATCACTATAATGTTATTATACCTACTTACGTAAGTATAATCTCCAATAGCAAGACGCTATTCTAATCTATCCCTTATTCAAGATTTAATATTATAAACATGCGTACATAACATTTTATCAATCATAGAGCATTCTGAATAACGAGAGACACTATCTTTTATGTCTTTAATATTAGCTTTGATACATAAGTAGTATTACCTACTTATATACTAATATTATAAGATTTTTTATATCTTATCTATCTTTCAAATAGTTTTAAAATGATATAGTGTGATATAGATCATTTACTCAATAATAAATAATCAATTATTACACACTATAACACTATTATAATAATTGTATTATACTACTTCAACTTTTAAGCATAAAACAACGTAAGAAATTTATCTTATAACTAGTACAGACAAATTAAGTATTTTGTTATATCAGTATAGTATTTCATATAATATATTCTATTATAACATAAACCTAATATTAATGAAGTATCATTTCATCTAATTAAACTAAACTGCCTAATATCGCATTATGTTGTCACACAATTGCTTATCAAGTGGCTTATTTAATACTACCGATCTAGTTATCTGTTGTAATAAGATAACTCGCTTTACTATATCAGTATAATTTAAAGTTGAATCAAAAACTCTATATTCTATAGTTGGGTGATTTCTATCTACTATTATATTATCTAATAATTTCTCTGTTCTATTTGTTTTAGTTATACCACGTGTACTTTGCTTTGTAACACACAAAATGTAATTAAGATATTTAAATACTCTATTACGTATTATGCTATTATTAGTTCTACCTGGAGAAAGATATTGCTTTATATCAATATGACAGTGAAATCCACCATTACAAGATGGTCTTACATCATTATATATTAACTTATCTAACACTCTTTTTAATAAAGAAAAAGTTCTATATGTAAAAGGAGAGATCCGAAGCTCACTATTAGTATCTTTCGTAGAATTAGATACATTTAAAACAAAACATGGCAACGATATTCCTTTTAATAAATAACCACGAATACTTTCGGTTATATTAGTAATGTCTAACTCTATACCTGTTCTTACAGGAATTAATTTAAAGAAATAATTAGAACAATAGGCAGGATTAGTAGTTTGACTAAATATCAATCTTAAATTTTCTGGTTTATACAATAGTGTTTTAATCAACTGCTCTTGCAGATATGTTGGTACACTCATAATAAATCACATTTTAAGGTTTATAATAATAACTAAGAACATAATTTATAAATTATGTTCTTAGTTATGATAATCATCGTACTGGCGGCTCTGGAGAAGTACCACCATACTCAAATTTCTTTGGAGGTGGGGAATATAGCTTCTTAGTCTCTACAGGAGCTACTGTTCTTTTAGCTATCTTTCTTGTTACTTTCTTTTTCTTTTTTGCAATACCTTTGACTGCTTTTTTAACAGTTCTTTTAACAGTTCTTTTACTGTTAGCTTTTTTAATAGTTATTCTACTGGTTTTCTTAGCCATAATGTTTAATTATTAAGAGTTGATAATTTAGTAAAATATACAGTTAGGTGTTATAGTAATATAACACTCCTTATTTTATTATAACTATTGTACTTCTATACAATTAATCCTTTAATTATTTCTAACTTACTATTAAACTCCTCCATAGTAGAAGTATTCCAATCATTATATAGAATGGGAAAGCAAGAAAATACATTAATACCATAGCGAGAACCATCTTTATTTCGATAAATAGTAGTACTTATTTTCTTTTCACTATTAACCTTACTATAATACTTAGTTAAAGTATCTTCTTTTTTATAATAAATCAGCATTTTTTATAGAGGATAAACTATTAGAGCACCTTTACTATCTTTATAAACTTCTTTACCACTAAGTTTCATATTAATAGCTTTTAATACTCTATCCTTTGGATTATCTAGTATAGTTATCTCGGAAGCAATTAAATATGAACTATCATTAATAAGTGTTAATGGTAGTAATCTAGCAGCTTTACTTTGTATATTAGTATCATTGGGAAAATTATATATTAAATGACCAAAAGCACAATGTCTTTCAAGTTCATCTGTAAAATGAAATACGGTCCATTTATGATATGGTATATCCTGGAAAAATTTACCTAACAAAATTAAAAATTGATTATCATTTAAATCTGATATTTTACTGTTTTCCATCTGAAGCTATTATTATATTGTAGAATACCGTTTGGGACTATAACAAACCTGGTATATAATGATCTCGGACTATGGAATAGTATCTTATTCTTTTCTCCTATACATATAGCTCTAGGTTGATTAGTTATATGAGTTTGCACTTTTACAAATACTCTTTTATAATAATCAAATCTAAATTCTACTAAATCATATAGTTTTAATTTCCTATCCATTTAATAGTTCTTTTAAATACTTTTCTTTAGTAGAGTCTACTATAGATAAATCTATATTATGTATTTTAGCTAAAACATCAATAACTCTCCCAAGTGATCGTATCAGATCTTTGCTTGGATTACCTCGATCTTCAAATGCAATCTCTATTAGTGATAGTTCTTTAGCACTATAACCAGTAGCTTCCTGTTGAGAACAGGTTTTTACTATTAATTCTTTCGGCCACCAACTCATCCAATCAGATGCAGCTTCTTGCCATGATACATGAATACTCTCTAATGGGTAATGTACTTTCTGCTCTATTTTATAGGTATAATTACAAGCATCTGCAATTATATTACCTACGGCACAACAGTAATTATGAGTATGTATTAAAGTATCATTAAAATATGCTTTAATTAATACATCTACAGAGTGTTCAAATGTTGGTTTCATATATTAAATCGTTAATTTTCTATAAAATACTATTTAAATAGCTCTTTTAAATACTTCTCTCTATTAGGATCATTTAAAAGATCAATGTCTAGATACTTATAGTTCATAATAGTACTACCAAACCACTTATCATTTCTTCTTAACTTTAGATGAGCTAATTCATGATATATTAGAGTATATAACTTACCTAATAAACAAGTTTGATAATACGATTTATCTACTATAACTATATCATAATTATCTCTATAACTTACAGCTAGTGTATCATTAGTTAAATCTTGTAGTAAAAATAGAGTAGAATCTTTTACAATGTTCTTCCCTCTTAATTCTGCATCAGTATAGAAATCATCTTGTATTTGATAACATACGCTCTGCCCACTAAGTTTAGTAATAACTAATATAAATAGTAGAATAATAACAAGAAGTATAATCCTACGAAAACCTCCATTTTCATCAAAATGTTCTTCACTATCTCTAACTTGTTCAACCATACTTATTTTATAGTAATATTCCTACTTTTTGCTGCTATTCGCTAGTTTCTCCAATACGTCCAACCTTATTAGTTTTATAATTTTGAACTCATGTATCCTCTCTCCTATCTTACTGACAAGAGAGTGAGACTTTTCAATCTTACTAATACCATTATAATAACTAGTAGAACACCAATAAGTATCATCAGGCAGATGATATTTTTCATTAATATGTATCATAGATTCATTTCTAGATTGTATTATTTACTGTTATCATAAATTGTTAATTATTATTGAGCACAAGATGTTATAACTATCAATATCATAGTAGTCATAACTCCTGATAATACAAATAGTATTATTTTAAATAAGAGTTTCATAGTATTGTTTGTAAGATTAGCAATAGTTTTTATATCTTCAACTTCAATCTAGTACCTTCAATCTCTTCACCATGTTAACTTTAATCTTTCTTCAAATGTCATGCTCTGAATGTCTCTTTTATTGAAGTCCACTTTTTAATGGTAACAATCTTTCCAAAAGCGCGTCTATCAAATATTGCTTCCAATGCTGCTCTGCGACTTCTGTAGCCTATAGCCTTGTAATAAGGCTCGCTTCCTTCCTTCCAGATAATGTAGTGCGTGTAGCTATTTCCGGATGTTGTTTTCATTTTGTTGTGTTTTGAGTCTGAGTAATCATAATAATAGATAGTTAAACTCTAATCCAGAACCTTCAATCTCTTTACTCTTAGCTTTGCATTCATTGTTGCAATACCAGCAAAACAAATATCTTCAGCTCTTACTTCTACTCTTAAAGGTATAAGATTATGATCATGATTTACTAGACCATGCCATTCTGGACGCTCTCCAACTCTAAATACATGAAGTCCAGTATCACATTGAATAGGTGAGATTTCTGCCTCTGGCTCCTCTAATATAGATCCTTTAAGATACATAAAAAGAGAAGAGTGAATAGGTGATTTTCTACTAGAGTCAACCCACTTAACAAAGATATGAGTTTCTCCAAGACGTTTATATTCAGCTATTGCATCCAAATTAAGTTGAGTATCTGTTGTGTTATCACCAAGCTTAACACCGTTGCCAAGCTTGATACAGTCACCAAGCTGAACACCATTACCAAGCCGAACACCGTTGTTAAGCTCAACATTATTACCAAGCTCAACATTATTACCAAGCCTAACATAATTACCAAGCTCAACACTATGACCAAGCTTAACATTGTTATCAAGCTTAACATGGTTACCAAGCTTAACATCACTATTAAGCTTAACACTATCACCAAGCTTGACATAATCGCCAAGCTTAACGCAGTTATCAAGCTCAACACTATTGCCAAGCTTAACGCAGCTACCAAGATTAACATGGTCACCAAGCTTGACATGATCACCAAGCTTGACATAGTTACCAAGCTTGACATAATCGCCAAGTTTAACATAGTTACCAAGCTGAGCACCACGACCAAGCTTAACACCATTACCAATCTCAACATTATTACCAAGCTCAACATAGTTACCAAGCTTGACATAATCGCCAAGCTTAACATAGTCACCAAGCTTAACATGATCACCAAGCTTAACATAGTCACCAAGCCTGACACAGTCATTAAGCTTAACATGATCACCAAGCTTGAGATAGTTACCAAGCTTAGTATAGTAACCAAACTGGATATTGTCACTATTAAGTTTGATATTGTGTTCTTCAAGAATAGAAGGAGTGAGTATAGTAAGTTTATAACCACCATTTATACTCTTTAAATAAGTTTGTAAGGTTTTCATATTTGTTTAATTAGTAGCTTTATAGTCTCTTCAAGACTTAATACTTTCATCACAATTATCACTTGCTATTGCTCTATTATGCATGATCTCTTGTAATACTTTATCATCAAATATAAGTCTCATAGCAAGTGGATAAACTCTTCTCATATTTTCATGCTCTTCTTTACTACTTAAAAGGTGGCTAAGAGCAAGCCGAATTGATGGAATAGCTGAAGTAATTTCTTCAATTTTGTTTGAATTACTAATCCAATCACGATTGATTAGAGTTTGATTTAGTTCTTCAAGTGTCATAAAGGTTATATTTAGATAGGTTTTAGTAAGAAGGATAGTGTGATAATAGAGAGAAGAAACAGTGTAGAAGGAGGAAAACTGGTTCCTATATCTACACTCTAACCTTCACCTATATTATAGTGTGAAAATAACGAACGTAATCTGCAGCAAGATTATATGCTACTATTTACGTTTTGTCTTTGGTAAACCAAGTGATTTGAAGCTACACAAACCAAAATTGTATAACTTTTGTCCCCTCCTAACTATAATATAATAAACAATTTGTTGTCCATTATATATAGTATCGTTATTTACTACACTATGTCTTGGCAGTGGATAGAGTTTAATTATAATAAAAATCTAAGCTACTGCAAGGTTGTAACCACTTGATATTACATACCACACCCATAGTATATAACCCTGTACTACATAAACCTTAAACCATAAAATGTAGTACTACTAATTGGAACAGAGCTTAGTTTATAATATTCAGATAATAATGTAGTATAGTAGGCGAGCACTTATATGTCCCGCTTTGTTCTTGGTAACCGAGTGATTTGCGAAGAGTCTTCAACCAAGCAAACCCTATATTGTCACTCCCTCTATCCCACTATATTTACATTATTTTAGTAATAAAGAGCAAAACAAGAGAAAGGGATTGCTCCCTTTCCCATCATGCAAACACCATCAACGCCACACCATCTTTGGTTTGACGCAGCTCAATCAAACCAGTCTCCTGATTCCTTGATTTCCAGGGTACAATCTTAGGATCGCCTTCGATTGGCACGATCTGCTTCATAGTATAACCAGCATTAGGCACATATACCAATTGGTTGCCATAACACATTGCATTTGTTCTTACAGCGAGCAAAACACTCTTTTTGCTCTCTGAAATCTTAACGACTGTTCCTTCCATTTTATTTGGGGTTAATGATTAATTTGATACCGGGGTATTGTCAACCCCCAACTATTTGGTAGGTGGTTGGGATAGCAGGTACTCCTTCTCTTAAACTTTATATACTTCTACTATACTAACTAATACCAACCTAAACTAAAATGACCGGGGTATGTCAATTATATATAAGTACCACCGGGGTATCTTTAGTAGTGTTACTATACCCATGTGTCTAAACTATAAGCTGATGTATTCTTTCTTAAAAGTTCAAGTTCTAGTAGGAATATATAGGCTACTCTATTATATATAGGGAGGTATGACTAAGTTTTAGAAAAGATATAAGGTATTTGACTTTTGAGCCAAAAAGGCACTTTTTAAGCCAAAAAGCTTATAAAGAAATTTGGATATTTTCAACGAAGTTTGTATATTGCAACAAAATTAGTAAAGATATGAATAATGGAGTAACTGATAATTTAGTAAAAGTACCAAATGTATCTGCTATGAACAAACGATATATTGTAAATCCTAGTTTACAGTTGGTAGGTTATCTCTTAAAAGAAGATAAGAGAACTGTAAGAGTAAAAGATACTAGATTGGGTAGAGTAGAGGGTAAGATTACTACTATATTTAATGAAGATAGAGAAAAGGTATATAAAGACAATAGTAAGTTTATAAAAGTATTTCTTGATAGTGATACCTTTACTGAAATTACTATGCTTACTATTACAGCGCAAAAGGTACTAAGTGCTGTAATAAAAAGAATAGAATATAACAAATCTTATGTATATTTTAGTAGTAACTTGTTAGCTAAAAGCTTAGATTTAAACACGGAAATGATAACTAGAGGTATTAAAGAACTAGTTGATAGCGAGTGGTTATTTAGAAGTGATGAAAAGTATAAGTATTGGATTAATTTAGGACTAGTCTGTCTCGGTAATAGAGAGGATATGTATAGAGAATATAAGAAAACTATAATAGGTACAAGATTTATATGAGAATACAACAATTAAAACTAGTACTAATAGGTGAAGGGTTCTTTATTAGTGAATTATCTAGTATACCTGGTTTTATAGATGTGTCACTATTTAAGAATGATATAGATGCACTAAGATTTCAACAAATGATGAGAATGCCTCTTAATGTATTTCTTAGTGAAGTTAGTTATATAGATTTAATAGAACAAGCTGCTGATAAAATAAGAAAAATAATGAAAGATAGAGAATCTCAGAACATAGGTACTTGCAATCATCGGTATATTGTTGTTAATAATGTTAAAGTATGTACTCAGTGTAGAGGTAAGTTTGGACAATTAATACAACTAAATATGGGGGTTAATTAATATGGATACGGTTGATGCACCTGTTCTAATGGAAATTGTGAGAGATAGAACTGCTAAGTGGGGATATACATGGAATGCTGTACCTGTTATAGAAGTAGATGATTATTGGAAAGCTATACTATATCTACCTAATATAGAGAAAGCTCGTATAGATAATAAGTGTGATACTTATATTGTATTACTAGATAATGATGAAGATAAAGCTATTATGTTTGATTGGGATGAAACACTAGATGGTTGGAGATTGAGAAATAAACTAGTAGTTAGTGCTAATGATGGTGTAGTAACTAATGATTGTGTCAATTGTGGTAAAGATGTAGATCATATAGTAAATAAAGCATTAACTAAACTAAGGTGTATTAAATGTAGTTCAATAGTAGATGTATAATAATTATACACAAAATAATAGAAGATATGGACAAAAAGACAGTATTACCAGAGAATCTTAACTATGATAAACCATTTCTATTTAAAAGACTATTTATAGATGAATCTCTACCAAAAGTACCTATAGTAGTAAGTAGTGCTATAAGATGGGAAGATATTACTGGTATGGAAGAATATCCAGTAGAATATGAAGATATAGTAGACTGGGGACAGTATAAAAATCAAAGTAAAACATTTGTTACTACTGGTCTGTTTGGAGCAGGTATATGTCTAATTGAGTTTCAAGAAATATTTAGTTATTGGGCATATTATCTTACTAATGTAGAAGTAAATAATAAAAAGATTCCTAATTCAATTAGGAAAGAGTTTATTAAAAATAATAAGAAATAACTAAGCAAACTAATTATGCACTTAAACAAAGCAGTATTTTTAAGTTTAGATGGTACTATAGTGAAAACTAAGAGTGGTAGAGAATTTCCTAGAGATAGTAAGGATTGGGAATTTATTAGCACTGTTCTTCCAAAACTAAAGTATCTTGGTGACAAAGGTTATATACCTTGTATTGTATGCAATCAAGGAGGTATTGGTAGTGGTAAAGTAGCCGAGTCAGAAGTTAGTGATAGACTAATGACTATAGAGAAAGAACTAGAACAGTGGCTTGGTATTAATGTCAATACAGCCTATGCTCCCAATCTGGAGAGTTATTATAGAAAGCCTAATCCTGGTATGGCCTACTATCTTGCTATTGAGTTGCATCTATCATTAAGAGATAGTATAATGATAGGTAGTACTAAAATAGATAGTTATTTTGCAAAAAATGCTTACATAGGTACCTATTATGATGTTGAAGATTTTATAAACACTGATCTAAGTATAAATGATAGAATTTAATAAGCTACAGGTTAGAGAAATTCCTAGGGAGTTTAACTCTAGTAAGAGATATATTATTGGCTGTGATCCTTATGATCAAGCAGATGATAATAGTAGAATGAGTATTTTTTCTGTGTATGATAAATATATTGGTAGGAATGTATTATTGGTAAAGACTAAAAGAACATTTAATGTCTTTGTAAAATCACTGGCCAATACTTTCTATAAGTCTGATTCTATAGTGTCTGATAAATTTATAATTAATGGAAAAGCAAAAAGAATTAGTGAGATTAGAACTGAAGTTCAACAACTTCAAGGACATACTTCTTCACAACTCGGAGAATAATAATTTTCATGCTATAATTAAGGTTCCACCTAGTAGGTTTGTAAATATATTAAGCTATTATTTTATAGAAAGTGGAGTATATATAGATAATATAGCGAACAATTATGCAGATAATTATACTTCTTTTATATTGTCCAAATTAAGAGAAAAAGATAATACTTACATGATAGTTAAGCTGGATGTAATAGAGACAAAGTCTAACTGTACTGATTGTGATTGTAATAAAAAGAGATATATTAATCCAGAAACTAATAAATGTTATTATAGGGAAGCAATTGAAAATAATTATACAACTAAAATAAAATAATATGGAAATTAACAAAGATGGAGAAGAAACAAATGTAGGTGTAGATAGCTTTAATATTAATAGACATGGTGTATCTTTTGACCCTACAAGAGTTAGAGAAGCTACTGATCTTACTAAATTTAAAAGTAATGATGATTTGATTAACCAGGCAGAAAAGCTATATGCCGGAGCAATTAATAAAATTAAAAATAGGTATGAAGAGGATAAGAAGTTAGGACTAGATGTTAACTCATTAGAATCAGTAAAATCCTTCAATATAGACTATACTCCTGCTGGTGATACTGTTCTAGTTAAATTTATTTATGAAAAGGAAGAGGTTGGTAGTATCATACTACCTGACCAGACTACTGGTAGTTTGAAAGCAGTAGTGTTTGTTCCGGGATTACTAGTAAATACATTAGAAAAGGGAGATGTAGTAGTATTAAAGGGTAAGGATATTAAAGATCCAATACCACCTTTTGTTGATAGAGTATTTAAAGGGATTGAGTTTAAGGAGGTAGTATATCAAGCTATAGCGGGTATATTTAAGAATAGAGCTGAATTGCTAAAGAGATTTGATACACAATGATTGATTTTAATCAATTAGTAGAAACTAGTGAATCTGCTACACCAATAGTTGTTAAAAAGGTAGATTTAGCTAGAATATTAAATATACCACCAAAACTAAGTG
>Ga0247727_10016908_pt1 | contig 11690 bp, 10 predicted proteins | sample WisWelCaveWW1625_FD_202498 | JGI IMG/M metagenome (GOLD analysis project Ga0247727, IMG submission 202498) | Biofilm microbial communities from Wishing Well Cave, Virginia, United States - WW16-25 | ecosystem: Environmental > Aquatic > Deep subsurface > Groundwater > Cave microbial mat | place... | reverse complement strand
TCGTATTGATGAGAAAAAATATCCTGCGCCGCCTTCCGACGAAACATTTTAAATCCCAACGTGTAATCGCGAATCTCCCAGCCAAAGAGCGCCCGCGCCATAAACATAAAACCAGCGCCCAAAACAATCCGCAGAAACGGTTGCGGCGACAGCACCTCCGCGCCTTTGATTAACCGGCTGCCAATCGCCACATCAATCTCTAAATGCTCCTGTAAATAAGTCGAAAATCTTCCGATGGCTTCATTAGCTACACTGCCATCCGCATCCGTCTCCAAGACAAAATCTCCTCCAGCGGCCAACGCTCCCTCGCGTACTACTACGCCGCGTCCGCGGTTCCGCTCGGCTTTCCTTAATTTCAACTCTGGATACTTTTTTTGATACTGCTCTACTAAAGCAATCGTTCCGTCAGTACTGCCGTCATCGGCAATAATAATTTCGTAGGAAATCTTCGGCTGCGTTTTAAAATAAACAAATAGCGCGTCCAGGGTTCGCGGCAAACGTTTTTCCTCGTTATAAGCCGGAATGACTACTGATAGTTGCATGCTCTTATGGTATTAAAAAAGGCCTCGGCACGCAAAGCGGCCGAGGCCTGGAAAGTTGACGTAACTAGATGGCCAGCACTACACACGGAGGTCGCGATGCTTGAGATACTCCAACGCCTCATCCACGGTCACCAGGTCGCCCTTGGAAGCGTACGTCAAGATTCGCTTGAACTCATATCCGATGAGCTCCTCCCGAGTCGCCTTGAGCGTACCCTGGGAGTGAGTCACGGTCTGCTGCCACGGCAACGACGCGCCAACCCAGTTGTACACCCGAAGATCCATCCGCCCCATGGTCTTCATAGAACCCAGCAAGCTCAGGAAGCACCGTAGCTGATGAAACGGCGGCGCGATGATGGCGAATTCCTTCCAATCATGCTCCGCCGCGTACTGAATCAGCACATCCGCTTCGGTTTTAGTGTCCGGTGGACCATTAAGGTACACCAACTGAATCCTCTCTGCCGGAACGCCAAGCAGACGCAACCGCTCCTTCCAATCGTCCGCGCCCGGATATCCAGCGACGCTTGACCCGCCAGAAATAAAAACGCCCAGTGAACTAAAGTTCTCGTGTACCGCTCGCTCAAATGACGAGCGCTGATTATCAGCGGTCTCGGCGAACAAATACACTGGCATCAAGCGGCAGTCGGAATCATCCGACAACACCATGGTCAACAGCCGAGCCCAATTTTCCACCGTCTCCATGCTATCTCCTTATCAACACAAAATCTCAAAGTTCAAAGAAACTAACTAGCTATAAGATAACAAGAAAAAACTGTTTTGTCAAACGAAGCGTGGAAAATTATAAGTCGTACTCACCCCGGCTCTGCTTACGATAATGCTCGGTAAACTCCTGTTTCTGTTTAATGCTTGCCCACCAACTTGGATTTTTCTGATACCAACTGATTACAGCCGGAAGTGACGCTTCGTAGCGGTGTTGCAACTCCCAACCCAGTTCTTTTTTAATTTTGGCGTCATCCGGGCTGTAGCGATAATCAGCGCCCGGGCGGTCATTAACCGTCTCAAGGTGTTCTTGATGATTTTTGCTAAGCGTTTTAGCAATCGCCTGCATCACTTCCAGATTGGATTTTTCTTCTCCGGCAATATTATAGATAGAAAAATCTTTAGCTCGGTGCATCACCAAATCCAAGGCGTTGCAGAAATCTTGGACGTGAATCCAGCTCCGCACATGCTTCCCGTGGCCATGCATCGGAACTTTTTTACCCTCAAGCAAATTGGTGATGATTAACGAATGCAATTTTTCCGGGTACTGGTACGGACCGTAGTTATTGGAACTCCGCAAAATGAGCGCCGGTACTTTGTGGGTTTTAATATAGGACTGCACCATCAAATCAGCGCTAGCCTTGGAAGCGGCGTAGGGATTGGATGGCTGCAGCGGATGAGTTTCGCTGGTCCGTATCCCATTCGGAATATCCCCGTAAATTTCATCAGTGGAAATATAAATGAAGCGAGGCACCTTATACTGCCGGACTGCTTCTAACAGCACGTAGGCTCCTTGGATGTTGGTTTTAATAAATTGAAAAGCGTTAATTAAAGAACGGTCCACGTGGCTTTCCGCGGCAAAATTAAACACCACGTCAAAATGCTCGGTGGCCAGTAAATTTTCCACTAGGACTTTGTCGCCGATATCGCCTTGAATAAACCGATAGCGATTACTGGAAGCGAGATCCGCCAGATTTTCCAGATTCCCGGCATAGGTCAACAGATCCAAATTCCAAATCTGGTACTCCGGGTACTTCGTATGGAGGTGACGGATAAAATTTGAACCCATAAATCCGGCGCCGCCGCACACTAAAATTTTTTTAAATAATTTTGATGTCATCGCCAACGGGAATAATAAATTTGCCGCCCTTTTTTTGAAACTGCTTCTCCTTCTCTAAAATGGCCGGCAGATAATTCCAGGCCAATAACAGATAATAGTCCGGAGGATTTTTCTCCGCGTATTCCCTCCCAACCACCCGAACATGCATACCCGGCGTATACAGCTCTTGTTTAGAAGGCAAATCATCCAGTGCATATTCTAAGAGATCCGGACCAATTTTGCAATAATTCAAAAGCGTCATGCCCTTGGCTGGCGCGCCATAAGCGGCAATCCGCTTGCCCTGTTTTTTAAGATCTTTCAATAATGAAACCAGTTTTGTTCTAGAGCCCTCAACTCTTTTTGCCAACTCAATATAACTTTTTTTATCATCCAGTTTATATTCCTGTTCTTGCTTCAACGCATCCCGTACCCGCTGGGTCACCGGGTGCTTGCCCTGATGGCCAACAAACAATCGTAGCGACTGGCCTTGCGCCGGAACAATATACAAATCAAAAATTTCCAAACCGTATCGAGCAAATAATTTAGATAATGGCCGGACTGCCAAGAATGAAAGGTGTTCGTGATAAATCGTGTCATAAGTAAGATTCTGAAACATATCAATCAAGTAAGGCGCCTCAATTACCCAGGCGCCGTCCGGATGGAGAAGCGAACGGATGCCCGCGCACAAACCCAAATGGTCATCAATATGCGCCACCACATTATTGGCTAAAATTGCTTTGGCTTGACCATGTTTTTTCGCAATTTCCTTTCCGATGGCTTCATTGAAAAAATCCACCAACGTCGGAACGCCAATTTTTTCCGCGACCGGCGCGATATTCTCCGCCGGATCAATGCCTAAAACCTTGTAGCCGGAATCTTTAAAAAATTTCAACAAAATACCGTCGTTGCTGCCAATCTCCGCCACAAAATCATTTTTGGAAAGAAATCGCTTCATCACGTCTTCGGCATAAGACTGCCAATAAGCCGAAACTTTCGGCATGCCCGCCGAGAAATAGAGGTAGTGCGAAAAAAGTTCTTCTTTATCAACGACATGAATCAGCTGGGCCAGATGGCAAGATTCGCAAAAATACCCTTGCAGTGGGTATCGACGCTCAGTTGCGAATTCTTCGATTTTTAAAAATCTATTCGCTGGCGGCTGGTCAGTCAAATCCAAAAACTTTACCAAATTTTTACTGCCGCAATCACGGCAACCTGAATTAATTTTCATGAGGTTTTTCCTTTTTATGCACTAGCCACCGAAACCAAAATAACCATATATAAACCCATACTTTCACTCCCCATTTCGCTACTTTATACCAATGCGACACAATTGTCGACATCCCGACGCGTTCGCGAAAACTGGTCGGAATTTCAATAAACTTAATATGATTACTAACTACCAATAAAATCAGTTCCGTTGCAAATAATGGATCGTCATTTTTAAACTGCGGCTCAATCTTTCGAAGCGCTTCCCGAGTAAATAATTTATAGGTGCAACCGATATCCGTAATTGTTTTGGCTCCGAAAAGAATTTCAATCACCTTGGCGAAAATGACGTTGCCTAGCCGACGCATCGGACTCATGGCCGAGCCGGATTCAATCGTGCTCCGATTCGTACGCGAGCCAAACACCACTGGAAATTCTTTAGCATACGCCAATAAACGTTCGAGGTCGGAACCAAGGAAAGTCGCGTCCGGCTCGCAAAGCACAATATATTCACCGACGGCTTCTTTAATTCCCCTTCGAAACGCGGCGCCGTAGCCCTGTTTCGATTCGTAAACAATCCGTGCTTTGGTTTGCCTTATCTCTTCATCCGTACCCGGCTCGGCATTGTTATTAACCACTATGACTTCGTCAACAAAGCCAGTGGCCACAAAATCATTAATAACGCCGCGAATCGAAGCTTTTTCCCGATAGGTAGCAAACACAATCGAAACTGATTTTTTATTCCACATAGTACAAAGATGGCTTTAGTTGTAGTAAAATTGATTATACAGCTGAAAATCCATAAAGCAACAATGAATAATGGCCTAAATAAAAAATTGATTTTGGGATCGGTTTTACTCTTCGCTGTTATTGTTGGCGTCTTTGCTATCACGCCTCAGCTTTTAATCTGGAAAAATATTTCCGAATCCGGTGGAAAAGAAATTTATCTTCTTAAAACCCTGGATTCTTACAACAACAATACCAGAGGATTTCTTCCAAAAGTACGGGAAGTTTACGACAACGGCTGGCCGTCTATGGAGTTGTCGCTGGACTCTAATCGATTAACAATCTTCCCGCTGATTCCTATATATCTAGCCGCTGCATTTTTAAAGTTTTTTAACGGCAATACCAACATTACCTATCTAGCAATTAGCTTCGTTTTCACAGCCGCGACTTTTCTGATAGTTTTTTGGATTAGTCGCCGCATGATCAAATCCGGTTTTCTAGGAGCGCTTCTTATAGCTCTGACCGCAAGTCTTTCTCCAGCACTACTTTATTTACCCAAGGCCTTTTTCAAATTAAGCGATCTAAAAAATATTATTTTGACGAGTTTCTATCCAGGCGTGAAAACATTGCTTAGTCGACCATTTCTTTCTACACTCGAAAATCCGCTCATTGTTGTGCCCTTTTTCCTACTGGCCGTCTTGGCGCTGTATATCTTTTGGGAAAAGCCTAATCTTTCTTCAACGATTTTCGCGGGCATTGCCTGCGGCTTGATATTTAATGTCTACTTTTTCAATTGGGTCTACCTAACAATCGTTATTGGATTTCTATTTATCTACTCGGTTATCAAAAGGAAAGAAAATCCGCAGAGATTAAAATATTTTTTAATTTTGGGATTGATTCTTTTTATTTTCTTTTTACCGTTCTTAAGCAATTATCTAAAATTCTCCGGTTCAGAGGCAAGTCAATACTATCCACCGCGTTATGCCGAGATAGAATATGGCCGTTTTTTCCGTTGGGAAATGGGCCATTCCCGAGCAGGAATTCCGGTATACACGGATTATATTTTTTATCTTTTACTGGCGGTGGCTGTTTTTTACACTTTTAGAAAAACTGATAGAAACAAAGGGGGGTTTTATCTTTGTACGATTGTCGCCATGTTTGTCGCCTGGAATGTTCAATTAGTCACGGGGTACGTACCAGAATCATTTCATTGGACAATGGTGATAAGCCCGGTGATTTTTATTATTTTGGCCGATTTAGCCAAAATACATCTCGGTCGCTTATTAATTAGACTCCATATCAAACTACTTCTGATTATGTTAGTGATTCTACTTTTAATTTCATCACTAGTTACCAAAAAAGTGGTGAATGCTGTTATGTTTATAAACCCTCCTGAAGAATTCGTCAAAAAACAATCTTTCAATTCTGATATTATAAATTCTTGGAGATGGATTAATGACTACCTACCAAAAAACAGCAAAATCGTTTCAAATTCTTTTAAAACCAGTATATATTTCAACAATTATACCTCAGCAAAACCCTATCTTCCGTTTTACATCACAACTCTAGCTACAACAAAAGAAATGGAGCGTAGATTTGTATATGCAAATAAAATCTTTCGGATACCGGAAGAAATTTTCATTGGTCGCGCTAAACAAGACCAAGAAATTTATAAAACCGAATCAGAAGGCGTAATGAACGGCATTTACGGAAATATTTATCGTAATATCCACTATAGCCGGCCCGGCGCTCCAATAAATTTTCAAAATAAACCACCGGAAGAAAAAGTAAATTATCTTCTCCAGTTTTATCGATCTAGCAATCCAACTTGGCAAAATATAGAAGCGGACTATGTTTATAATGGGCCGTTCGAAAAAGAATTGAAGGGTACGGCTAATTTTGCTAAAGACCAAACCTTATTGTTGATCTATAAAAACCATTCCGTGGAAATTTACAAAATCAAAAAATAGGTGTGGTATAGTATTCTTATGAGTGAGAAAAATCGTTGGTATGTAATTATTTTTAGCGTCGCGCTTGCCGCCCGCTTGCTATTTTTTGGGCTCTATCTAGCTAATGACCCGGTGAACGGTCTCATTACCGGCGACGCCCAACAATATATAAACTTCGGACATAGTCTCGCTACCGGCGAAGGCTACATTGATAAAGAAGACGGCAACGGCCGCCCGATTGCCTATCGCCCGCCCGGCTATCCGGCGTACCTCGCATTTTTTGAACTGCTCGGCCTGCCGCTCTGGTTCGCTGTTTTTATTCAAATTATTTTCGCTTCGCTCATTCCGGTCAGCATTTTATTATTCGCCGAACGTTTTCCGGAACTGCCACAATGGGTTGGACGAGGTGCCGCCTTATTCGCCGCTCTAGACCCGCTTCAAATTTTCTATAGCGTCACTGTTGTCGCCGACGTTTTTATGGCTTTTTTGATTATCAGCGGACTCTTCTCCTTTCTCCGCTGGTGGGAAACCAAACAAACAAAGTGGATTGTGGCCAGCGGAGCGCTCATGGCCGCCTCGCTCTACTTCCGGCCGGTTGGTATTTATCTATTGCTTTTTCTCTCGCTGGTCACTGTCGGCTGGCATGTTTGGAAAAAATTACTCACCCGAACAATTGCTCTGCAACTTTTGTTCGGACTTATCGCGCTGAGCATCGTCATTATTCCATGGCAAATCCGAAATTATAAAACCTTCGGAGATTTCTCTTTCACCTCGCTCGGCTTGGTGAATTTTTACGTCTACGGCGCGCCATCGGTCATCTCCATCCAAACTGGCCGCAATTTTGACGATATTAAAACCGAGCTGACTGACCGCGTGAAAAAAGAAGCTCCGGACCCGCTCTATGTTGAAAGTCTCCAAAACAAATCCTACGTCACCAAACAATCACTTAACATTATTAAAATGTATCCGGTTGCCTATATAAAAGCATATCTCCTCGGCGTGAACACCCTGCTTTTTTCCGGCAACTACCATTTCTTCCTCCAACGGCACGGCTGGCTCACGCCGCCCGAAGAAGTCTTCTCCTTATCGCTGATTATCGGCCAGCACGGTCCGATTGAAGCCGTGAAACGAGTTCTCCTCTCCATTACCAACCCCTATATCCTTATTGCCATCGGCGGCAAATTGCTCTGGCTGACCATGACTATCAGTGCGCTCTGGGCCGCCTGGCGATTCCGCGCCAAACCTCTTAGTATCATTTTCATTACCACTGTTGTCTATTTTATACTGACCATCCTCCCAATGGGACTGGGCGTGGAAGCCCGCTATCGCTATTCATTAAACCCGCTTATCGCTTTATTCGCTTTTAGCACGTTCTATTATATAGGCACCTGGATAAAAGAGCGCCGAAAGTAATTGACCGAAACAATAAAACCCAGTATTCTCTAAAGTAATATGAAGCTCTTCCGAAACATTACACCCGAGTATGTAGACGAGCGCGGAGGCATCACCATGATATTGGATGAAAATGTACCAATCCAAAGCGTCCTCTGGATTACCTGCAAAAAAGGTTCGGTCCGCGCGAACCACTATCATAAAAAAGATACCCATTATTCCTATATGGTCAGCGGGAGTATGGAATATTTTGAAAAACCGGTAGGAACGGCGGACAATGTAAAACCGGAAATGGTAATCGTGAAAACTGGTGACATAGTGTTTACCCCCAGTATGCATATGCATGCCATGAAATTTTTGGAAGATTCGGTCTTTATCGCTTTTGCCACTGAATCGCGTCACCAAGCCGACTATGAAAGCGATACGGTCCGAGTAAAACTTATTTAAAACCTAATGAAAAGGTTAATTTTTGAAGAGGACTTAGAGACAATCACCGCCGCGCTGACTAAGGACGCGCAAGTATTAACCGGTAAAACCGTTTTAATGACTGGCGCCGCCGGATTTCTCGGCAATTACATTGTCGGCGTTCTGCAACGCTTCAACAAAACACTGCCGCAGCCATGCAAAATTATCGCCATTGATAATTACTTGACTGGCACCAAAAACCAGCTGGTCGCCATCAATGACCCGAATATCAAAACTATTGAGGCCGATGTCCGCTTCCCACTCACCATCAGTGAACCAGTGGATTATATCATCCACGCCGCCGGACTGGCTTCTCCGGTCTACTATAAAAAGTACCCGCTGGAAACTCTGGAAGTGGCCGTACTCGGCACAAAAAATATGCTGGAACTAGCCAAAGAAAAAAAGGCTAAAAGTTTTTTATTCTTCTCTTCCAGCGAAATTTATGGCGACCCGGACCCGAATTTCATCCCAACCCCAGAAACCTATCGCGGCAACGTCTCCTGCCTTGGCCCGCGCGCCTGCTACGACGAATCCAAACGGCTCGGCGAAACGCTCTGCATGATTTACCACCAACTGCATAACGTCCCGGTAAAAATCGTGCGGCCATTCAACGTCTACGGTCCGGGCATGAAAGTAAATGACTACCGCGTAGTGCCGATGTTTTTAACCAGCGCCATTGCCGGTAAGAATCTTCCGGTGCATGACAAAGGCAATCAGACTCGCGCCTTCTGCTATATCACTGATGCCACCGTAGGATTCTTAAAAGTTCTCCTCTCATCGCAAAACGGCGAAGTCTATAATGTCGGCTCTGATGCCGAAGAAATTAACATGGTCAGCTTGGCTAATATGGTGGCTGAGCTCTTTGATAACAAAGTAAAACCAGAACTCATCAAATATCCAGAAACCTACCCGGCCGACGAACCACGCCGCCGCTCGCCGGACCTTACAAAAATCAAAACAAGGCTGCAATATCAACCGACTATTGATCTTCGTAACGGACTAAAGCGAACTTTAGATTGGTATAGAGAGATTATTAAGTAAAACAACTATGTTAACGTTTGGCGTACTCGGCGTCGGCTACTTCGGCAAACACTACGTTCGCCTGCTTAATGAGTTACCCGAAGCCAAACTCGTTGCTTCCGGCAACGCCGCTGAAGCCGATGCGATTATCAACAGCCCAAATATTCAATGCATTGTTATCAGCGCCCCGCCGTCCCAACACTTCCCGCTCGCGCAGGCCGCCCTGACAGCCGGCAAGCATATCCTCGTTGAAAAACCGATGGTGTTGAACCTTAAAGACGCAAAAACTCTGGCCGCGCTGGCCAAAAAGATGAAACGAATCTTGATGGTCGGCCACCAATATTTTTATAACGACTACGCCAACGAGCTTGCTAAACAACTGGCAGGCGGCATCATCGGCGACGTCAAACTAGTCATCAGCGAACATCTCTACCCAGGACCAATCCGTACCGATACTTCCTGTCTCTGGGAAGCCGGTACCCACGCACTGGCACTAATGGACCAGCTTTTTCAGCTTAAAAAAATAATCAGCGTCAAAGGAACAACTATATCACTTTCCCCGGAAAAACGAGGTGATTTTACCAACGCAACCGTATCCTTCGCTGACGGACCATCACTACACTTTATTGTCTCTTGGTTCGCGCCAGAAAAAATCCGCCGCCTTACTATTATCGGCGCCAAAGGCATGGCGGTCTTTGACGAACAACAACCGGACCCTCTCAAATTCATACTGCATCCATACCCGGCTATACCGACCGATGCAGCCTCTCAATTTCTAAAACTGGAAAATATAGTGACACCAGCGCTGACTCCGCGCGAACCCCTTCGCAACCAGCTTGAACATTTCATTGACTGCGTTGCTAATAAAAAAACGCCGCGTACTGGCAGTAAGCACGGCGTCCTGATTACTCGGTGGTTAGAAATGATTGATAAAAAAATCGTAAAACTATCATGAACGCTCCAAAAACAATTCTGGTCACTGGTTGCGCCGGATTTATCGGCAGTAATTTCGTCCAGGGATACAAAAAACAATTTCCGGAAAGTAAGATTATCGGAATTGATTCGCTGGAAACCGGCTTTGCGAAACTGGTTGAACCAACGATTACTTTTTATAAAGGCACGTTTTGCGATGAACAACTGGTGGAAAAAATCTTTAAAACTCACCAACCGGAATTCGTGTTTCACTTTGGCGCTCTACCGCGCGTGAAATTCTCCATTGATTTTCCGATTGCCAGCACCAACGCCAATATCATGGGCACGGTAACTCTTCTCACCAAGGCCGCGGCCCACAAAACCAAGCGGTTTATTTATTCTTCATCTTCTTCGGTCTATGGCGGCGCCAAAAAACTTCCGACCAGCGAAGCTGATAATCAACCAAATCCTATCTCTCCTTACGCTTTTCAAAAATACGCCGGCGAGGCGTTTTCCAAAATGTTCAGCCAGTATCACGGACTGGACACGGTTGTGCTCCGGTATTTCAATGTCTTTGGTCCGAATCAATTTATAAAAAACAGCGGCTATGTCACCGCCATTTCCAGCTGGCTGGATTCCTTATTTTTGCACCCGGAGAATCAACCGGTGCTTTACGGCGACGGCAGCCAATCCAGAGATTTTACCTATGTTGATAATGTCGTCCAAGCCAATATTCTTGCTATGCAGTCTCCGAAGCAATTCAACGGCGAGGCGTTTAACATTGCCGCCGGTCAACGCACTTCTCTCTTGGAAGTCCAAAAATTAATTGAGAAACACGCCGGCAAAAAACTTAATTTTATAAAACAACCGAATCGCGTCGGCGATGTCCAGCATACCCACGCCGATATTTCCAAGGCCAAAGCTTGGTTCGGGTATGAACCGCTCGTCAATTTTGAAGAAGGTCTCAAGAAAACCATCGCCTGGTATCAATCCCAAACAAGAACCTAAAATAGTAGGCGCTTCCTGTTTATTTTAATGCTTCCTGGCCTGCGCCAATAAATTCTTGGCTTTAACCGCCAATAAACGCGGGAAAAGACGCCAAGACCGCAAAGTTCTTTTGGTCTCCGAATAGGCCTGCGGGTCAAGGGTCAATTGCGCGAACGGCACGCGCGCTTCTTTAACCCCGACATAATAAACGTAATCGCCTTTCGTCACCAGATAACTGGTTTTAAATCCGCCGTTCTCGGCCATCGACTGAATCGTCCGCTCCGTAAACATATATGGGTGGTCAATCTGCGTCCGGATTACGCCCCGATGTCGGCAAAAGGACTGAAAATTCAAAACTGCCATGATAAGCTTTCCTCCGACAGCCAACTGCTTATGAGAACGGGCGATAAATTGTTTTGGGTCTAGTAAATGATTCAAGCTCCGCACGATAATGACGTTCTGAGCCGGCGGTAAGGTTTCATTAAATCTCTCAAAGAGCGCAACGTACGAACGAATCCCTTTTTGCTCGGCATACGCGGCTTCTTCCGCGGACGGCTCAATACCGATTGGCTGAATAGTCGGGACGATTTCCTGAAATCCAGCCAGGATGCCACCACAACTAGAACCAACTTCAATCGTCATCCCGTTATTAATATGCGGCCGGATCATCATGGC
>Ga0247727_10016907_pt1 | contig 11690 bp, 9 predicted proteins | sample WisWelCaveWW1625_FD_202498 | JGI IMG/M metagenome (GOLD analysis project Ga0247727, IMG submission 202498) | Biofilm microbial communities from Wishing Well Cave, Virginia, United States - WW16-25 | ecosystem: Environmental > Aquatic > Deep subsurface > Groundwater > Cave microbial mat | place... | reverse complement strand
GGAAGCCGCTTACCACAAAGCGGATAAGGCCATCGAGAACATCGTTGACCTGCTCGCCGCAGCCTGATGTTACGCTGTAGAATGTTGAAGTATTCCTGTCTACGATCTTCGATCTAAGAATCTAACTACCCCAGCGCGATTGACGACGCTTCAAGCCTGTACTCTCCGGCGGATGCTTTCTCGACCAAGCCGCTCGACGCCACGGCCACGCAGCAGATCCTCGCGGGCGACTCGACCGTTAGCGTCGCGTCCACCGATGGCTTCGCCGCCACGTACGGAATTCTCTCGATCAACGACGAGTTGATCATTTACACCGCGAAGAACGCGACGCAGTTCACTGGATGCCAGCGGGGAGCGTTCGGCACGTCGGCGGCGCAGCACTCCTCCGGTGTCGCGGTGAAGGCGAACATGGTCTCCGGATTCCTGACCGCGCTCCAGTCGGCGGTGCTTTCCATCGAGAACGAGGTCGGTGTGACGTCCGCGCGCAACTACGTCCGCAAGGACGGCGCGGTCACGATCACCGGCCTGAAGACCTTCGTGGACGGCGCGGAGTTCGGCGCGGGAGCCAAGGCCGCGACCGGCCTCGTGCGCCTGCCCAATGACGGAGCGTTGAGGTGGCGCAAGGCCGACAACTCCGGCGATCTTGGGATGAGCCTCAACGCTGCAAACCACGTGGCCATGGAGGCGATCATCGACTTCGCGGTTGGCCAGACGTTCGGTGCGTTCTCGTACCCGGACGCCACAACTGCGAGCAAAGGCATCGTCCAGATCGACGCGGTCGGCGGCCTGGCCGTCGCAGCCGGAGTCTTGTCGCTGGCGAACACGGCGGTCGCGCCCGGCACGTACGCCAAGGTCACCGTGGACGCCAAGGGCCGCGTCACAGGCGGTGCGTCGCTTGCCGCCTCCGACCTGCCCGCACACACTCACGTCGCTGGTGACATCGTGAGTGGCGCGTTCGGGGTGAATCGAGGTGGAACCGGCCTGACCACCGTCGCTGCCAACAAACTCCTCTACTCGCCGTCCCAGGACACGCTGGCCGAGTTGAGTGTTGGCTCCGGGCTATCGCTGGCCGCAGGAGTGATCTCCCTCGGAACCCACACGCACACCGCAACAGATATCGTCTCCGGCTCCTTGGCGCTCGCGCGGGGTGGATCTGGAGCGGATCTCTCCGCAACAGGCCCCGGCTTTCTGCGCCAGGCTTCGGCGGGCGGGGCAGTTACCGTCGCCGCACTCACATCTGGAGACGTGACCGGCGCGCTCGGGTACTCGCCCGCGAACAAAGCCGGCGACACCTTCACCGGCGCGCTGCACGTCGCTGGAGATCAAGCCTTCGTCGAGTGCGGCCCGTACCAGACAGTCGGTGGCGCGTTCGAGAACATGGCGAAGTACTCCGAAGACTTCAGCGTCGGGACGTGGGACAAGAACGGTGGCTCGTGCTCGGTGACCGCGAACAGCACCGCCGCGCCGGACGGCAACACGACCGCCGACACGGTGACCGCGAGCACGGCGACGCCTATCATCCAACAGCAGATCGCCGGACTCGTGGACGGTGGCACGTACACGTTCTACATCTGGGCAAAGGTCGCGTCTGGAACCCGGAAGGTGTCTCTCGCTATCGTCAACAGCGCTTATGCCGCCTACCTGGCGGGGCCGACGCAGGTCACTCTCACGACGGCGTGGCAGCGGTTCCGGATCACCGGCACGCTGGCCAGCGGGCAGACTGGCCTCTGGATCGTCGTGCGCCAGTACGACGCGAACGGCGACGATTGGACCACGAGTTCAATCTACCTGTGGGGCGCGTGCTTGCAACTGGGCAACGATCCGAAAAACGGATACGCCCGCACGTGGGCGTCGCAGACCGAGCTCGTCGCGGCCGGAGTCGCCTGCGGCGCGGTAGTGATCTCCGCGAAGGACAACGCGGAGTCGCCCTTGCGCGTGTACGGTCCCGGTTCGAACCTCACGGATCATAGCCTCATTGAAGTCACCGCAGGAGGCGAACTGATCATTGCTGGCGGCACCGGGAACGGCTACCGCATGGCAGAACTCACGAGCGCGTCCAATCCATCGGGATGGTCAGGCGTGATCAAGGTAAAGACACCCGCTGGCACGACGCTCGGCTACATCTTGCTCTATACCAATCCGTAATTCCTGAAAGGACAAATCGATGAAACTCTCCTTGGACCACACCCAGCGCCTGAACCTGCACTCGCTCCTGGGCGCTCAACGTGCCGATGTTGGCAGTATCCGTGCGATCTGGGCGATTCAGGACAGGCTAGCGCTGAGCGCCGAAGATGAAAGTGCTGTCGAACTCAAGCGGGACTTCGCAGGCGGGCAGGAGCGAGTGGTTTGGAATCCGTCGTTGTCCATTCCGCCGAAGGAGGTTGAACTCGCGGACGCCGAAGTGGCTCGTATCAAGTTAGCGATTGAGACTTGGTCCGGATATGGCGTCAGCGCCGACCGCCGCTGGCTGGAGCCGTTGCTAGTGTTGATATTCGAGAATCCGGCGTGGAGCTAACGCTGGCTTCGACACGTTTCTGTTGTGGAGGGCGGCTCGTCGGGCCGAGCATGCTCAACCAAAACAAATCTCCTCCATCTTGTTTCGGAGTACAATCAAATGACCCGATGGCGAACCGCGTTCACGAGTTCCGCGATCCGATCCACGGCTTTATCAAGCTCGATTCGGAGGAGCGCGAGCTTGTCAATTCGCGCCCCTTCCAGAGGCTGCGCCACATCCACCAGCTCGCCCTCAGCTACCTCGTTTATCCCGGTGCCACTCACCGCCGCTTCGAGCATTCGCTCGGCGTGATGGATGTCTCCTCCCGCATCTACGACGTGGTCACCGACCCGGAGAACATCTACCACGACTCAGTGCGGCAGCTTGTCCCGCGCCGCGGCTCGGATTATCAGTGGAGTTACTGGCGGCGCGTCCTGCGTATGGCGGCGCTCTGCCACGACATGGGACACCTGCCGTTTTCGCACGCCGCCGAAGCAGCCTTGCTTCCTGCTGGCGTCCGGCATGAACATTTGAGTAGGGAGATTATCTTGAGCGCAGAAATGCAACCGGTCTTTGAGGAGCTCAAGATCCGGCCGGCGGATGTCGCGAAGCTGGCAGTCGGACCGAAGTACTACGATGGCAAATTCTCCGATTGGGAGTCGATCCTCTACGAGATGATCGGAGGCAACGTCTTTGGCTCCGACCGGATCGATTACCTTCTCCGCGACTCCTACCACTCGGGCGTCGCCTACGGTCGCTTCGACCACAACCGACTGATCGAAACCATGCGCATCCTACCGCGTGAAGATCAAGAGACCAAAGAACCGGAACTGGGGATTACGCGAGGAGGCTTGCAGGCGGCCGAGTCTTTGCTGTGGGCGCGCTACTTCATCTACACCCAGCTTTACTTTCATCCCGTCCGGCGCATCTACGATATTCACTTGAAGGAGTTCTTGCAGGAGTGGCTGGAGGGCGGTCGTTTCTCAACACGTCTTGAAGACCACTTGCGCATGACAGACAACGAGGTACTTGCCGGAATCCACGCCACCGCCGCCGATCCTCAACTCAAAGGCCATCCGGCGGCGTCACGCATCACCCAACGACAGCATTTCCGGGTGCTTTACGAGAGCAACCCAAATGACCAGACGCTCAACCTCTCAAGTGTCGATCTTGTTTACGAAGCGGCAAAAAAGGAGTTTGGAGAGGAAGCTTTGCGGCGGGACCGGTACTCCTCAGAGGCGGCATCGGAGGACTTTCCGGTCCGGCTCCGTGACGGCAACATCGCCTCCTCGTTGACCATGTCATCCACCTTCAGCGATGGACAGGGACCGCGCTTTCAGGTAGACTCGGTATTCGTCGCTCCGGATGGCAAAGAAAAGGCGAAGATATGGTTGGGTGAGAACAAGGCCAAGATTCTTGGAGAGGCTGTAAATAACTGATATGGAAAGATTTGAAAACGCGAGCTTGATCGTAGCATTGACAGAGAAGCTACGGGAACACCAGAGCTGGGCCGGCGAGACCCATCTCCAGAAGGCGACCTACGTCCTCAAACGCGTCCTCGGCGTGCCCATTGAGTTTGAATTCATCTTGTATAAGCACGGACCATTCTCGTTCGACTTGCGCGACGAGATCGGCTGGATGCGATCCACTCGCCTGTTGGAGTGGGAGGTGAGAAGCAACTTTTACGGGCCCAGCCTTCGGTCCGGCCAATTGAGTCCGACCCTGAAGAGGCAATTCCCGGTGATGCCCGGAAGGTATTCGCGCCAGGTCGACTTCGTGGCCCAACGGTTCGGTGGAAAGAATGTCGCAGCGCTGGAGCGACTGACTACCGCCATTTACGTCACCCTTGACGAGAATACGCCGAGCCAGGATCGTGCTCGTTATATTAACGAGCTAAAGCCGCATGTCAGCATTCCTGAAGCTGATGCCGCGCTGGTCGAGGCCGACGCTTTGATCCAGGCCGCAAACGAGCAGTTCCCACGTGCAATGACGGCCTGATCGTTGATCCGATGCGTTTCGATCTGAGACCGTCATCCTCTGTCCCTTCGCCCTGGATCGCCCGAATTCTCCTTCCTGTAGGGCTTCGGAAGCTGGTTGATGGTGAAGAGAAACTTCGCCTGTATAGAATCAATGGCTTACGGAGTTGCGGTTAGCGGAGAGGTAGTTGGAAACCATGGTTTTTGGGGAGCCACACAATCCGCGTTGGCAAAGACCGGCTACCCACGGATTTGGGGGACGCGGAACCAGGAACTGCTACGCCGCAATGACAGAAACCTGACTCTCCTCTGACAGTCATCCGTGTTTCCGGCTCTAGAATTGAAGTAGCTGTGTTTCGCCCTCCGAATTCCGTGCTTGCGGCGCTGTTGACCACTGCCGCCGTCGTCACGCTGGTTCTCGGCTGGTTTGGCTGGCGCATGCTTCAGCAGGAGAGCGCAATCCAGCGGGAACGCACGCGCGAGCGGCTGGAAAACGGCGCGGACGCGATGGCGGCGAGGATCAGCGGGAAACTGGCCGAATCGGGTGAGCGGCTGAGCGGCTGGCTTGCTCATACTGAAACACCGGCGCCAGAGGTAGAGGGCGCGGTGATCTTCGTTCAAAGCCAGGATCATGTCCAGGTGGCCCCCAAAGGCGCGCTGCCTTATGTTCCTTATTTGATCCCGAGCAGGCCGGCCGGAGGCCTGTTCACCGAGGCGGAAGCACTCGAGGCCGGCTCTCAACAAGCAAACGCGGCCGAGAGTTACCGGAAGTTGAGCCAACACATCGACAAGCGCATCCGTGCTGGTGCTCTGCTGCGATTGGGAAGGGTCTTGCGCAAGGCGAAAGACCTGAAGGGTGCAATGGCTGCGTACCAGGAACTTTCCGAGCTGGGAGATGTTCTGGTCGAGGATTACCCTGCCGAGTTAGCGGGCTTGAATGGCCAGCGGCTGACGTTGTTGGCGGGGGGCGACCATGACGGCGCGCAGCGGATTGCAGTCCAATTGGCGCAGCACCTGGATAGCGGCCGGTGGTTGCTGACCCGAGGCATGGCGGGCTACTTCCGCAACGAAGTGACGCAGTCGGCCAAGCCGGAGTCGTGGCTGCTGGCGGAGGTGCTGTCCACGTTGTGGCAGGAATGGCAGGACCGTCCGCCCGACCGCGGGTTGCGCGCCATGGAGATCGGCAGCCGGCGTGTGGCCACTCTGTGGCGTGCCAATGCCCAGGGCGTAGCAGCTCTGGCCGCGTTCGCTGAGAACTTTGTTCCTGGCGGCGTCGTGGGCGACTTTGGATATCAGTTGGTTGATTCCAATGGAAAACTCGTGACCGGCGCTTCCTCTCCGCCGGTGCAGGCGACAGCCCGGGTTATCGGCGATTCCTGGATGCTACGGGTTTGGTCCGGCGGTTCGCAGGAGTCGGAGGGCGGCATCTTCGGTCCACGTGCTGTGCTGCCAATGATGGCCGCCGTGATTCTGTTTCTTTGGAGCTCCGTATATTTCGTCGCCCGGGCCATCCGCCGCGAGGCTGCGGTGGCGCGGTTGCAATCCGACTTCGTGGCCACCGTGTCGCACGAATTCCGGTCACCGCTGACCACCGTGCGCCAGCTCGCCGAGATGCTGGAGATGGGACAGGTGCCGAGCGAGGCCCGCCGCCTGAAGTACTACCACGTCCTCGCCGATGAGGCCAAGCGTTTGCAGCGACTCGTCGAAACGCTGCTGGATTTCGGCAAGATGGAGGCGGGCGCTCAACGATACCGAATGGAGGAGTTAGACATCGCCAACCTGGTGCGGCAGGTGGCGAGCGAAGTGGAAGCACAGACACAGGAGAGTGGCCGGCGCATCGAGATCACCGGACCGCAACAGGAATGCCGGGTGCTGGCCGACCCCGAGGCTCTCGCGCTCGCCATGCGCAACCTCGTCGATAACGCAATCAAGTATTCTCCCGCCGGCACCGTGGTCGGTATCGACTGGGGTGAAGAGAACGGGCGTGTTTCGATTCGAGTAGTGGATCGAGGTCCAGGAATCGATGCCGCGGAACGGGAGGTGGTCTTTCGCAAGTTCGTCCGGGGGCGCGCCGCCGCGGAAGGCAACGTCAAAGGCACGGGCGTCGGACTCGCCATGGTGCGCCAGATCCTTGCGGCGCACGGCGGCGAAGTGCAACTCGAAAGCGAGGTGGGGCACGGCAGCACATTCACGCTGCTGCTGCCGGCCCTGAATTGAATATGGCTTTGAATAAGGCACGCATTCTGGTGGTGGAAGACGAACCGGGAATCGCCCTCGCACTTGAGGACGACCTCACCATGGAAGGCTACCAGGTCGAAACGGTGGGCGACGGCGTCATCGCTTCGAAGAAGGCGCGCGAAGAGAAGTTCGACCTGATTCTGCTCGATGTCATGTTGCCGGGCAAAGATGGCTTCGAAGTGTGCCGTGAATTGCGGCGGGCGGGCATCCGGACGCCGATCCTCATGCTGACCGCGCGAGCTCAGGAAGCGGAAAAAGTGTTGGGTCTGGAGCTGGGGGCCGACGACTACGTGACTAAGCCGTTCGGCGTGCGGGAACTGCGCGCCCGGATTGTCGCGCTTCTGCGCCGCAGCCAGCCGCCTCTCTCGGAGCGGGTTCTGCGGATCGGAGATGCCGAGGTGGACTTCAACCGCGGAGAGATCCGCCGCGGCGCGGAAGCGACGGTTTTGACACCGCTCGAGTTCAAGCTGCTGGAGCTGTTCGTGCGGAACCGCGGCCGCATCCTGTCCCGCCAGCAACTCATCGATGGAGCCTGGGGGACGAACACAATCGTGTCGGATCGGGTCGTTGATAACCACATTGGCAACCTCCGCAAGAAGGTCGAACCGGATCCCGATGAGCCACGCTACCTGCGCAACCTCCGCGGACTGGGGTACCGCTTTGATGGCTGAAACCTTACCTAAATCTGACTCTCGCTCGTGCGTGAATCCGGGATTCACTCGTTACTCTGCCTTCCAGGAGGCAGTATGAAACGAATCACAACGATCTGGATCGCGCTGGTTTTGGCGGCTGGCACAGGCTTGCTACACGCGCAGACGAGCGCGCAAGCGGAGAAAGCGCTGGAGAGCGCACGCCACAAAGAGGTGGTTGACGGCGACCTGAAGGGAGCGGTCGAGCAATACCGCAAGATCGCCGGCCAGTTCGCCAAACAGCCGGAGATTGCTGCGCGGGCGCTGTATCAGCTCGGCCAGTGCCAGGAAAAACTGGGGCAGGCCGAAGCGCGCCAGTCCTACGAGCGCATCGTGCGCGAGTACGGCAGCGCCCCGCAATACGCCGCGATGGCGCGGGCGCGTCTGGCGGCGATGGGAGGGTCGGCAAGCGGAGAAATTCGCGCCCGGCTGCTCTGGGACAAGGCGGCGGATCTCTTTGGCACCACGACCTCGGACGGACGCTTTTTCTGCTACCCGGATCGGTTCACCGGCGATCTCGGGCTCCGTGATCTCGTGGCCGGCCAGAGCCGCCGCGTCACCAACAAAGGCGGCTATGACAAAGCCATGGGTTTTGTGGAATGGTGCGCCATGGCGCCGGATGGTAAACGGATTGCCTTCACTTGGGTTATTACTGACAAAAGTGTGGCGGCAGGAGACAGATGGGAACTGCGCATGGTCGGCGCCGACGGGAAAGACGAGCGCACGCTTTTCCAGGGCAAGGACATCGTCTATCTGAACCCGGGTTCGTGGTCGCCCGACATGAAGTGGATCGCGACACGAGTGTGCTATCGAAATGGTTGGAAGCTGGTTCTGGTCTCCCCGGACGGTGCGCCAGCCAAGACGCTGCTTACGCTGGCTAGCGGCGGGCCAAACGGCGCCGCCAGCGTTACTTTTTCGCCCGACGGGAAATGGCTGGCCTTCCATTACATCGAATCGGGAAGCATAAATCTGTACGTCTTGCCGGCGGACGGATCGGCGAGTGCTGCAACGAAGGTCGCCTCCGACGCAACGTTGAGCATGATGGGCTGGACTCCCGACGGAAAAGCGCTCCTGTTCACCAGGCAATTCGCCGGTCTGCCAAGCCTGTATCTGTTGCCGGTTGCCAATGGAAAGGCCACAGGGGAGCCACAAGCCATACCTACAGCATCCGTCATCGGCGCCCAGTTCCTCGGCATGACTGCGCAGGGCACTTTGATCCACGGGTACTCTAAGCGCATGCTGGTCGCCGCGACGCTGCCGTTGGACTCCGGTGGGACCGCCGGCGCGGCGCGGATTACTATGCCCATCACAATCTTCGGGCCCCCTCTGAGTGGTGGCATCCGTTACTCGCCCGACGGGAAGCGCGTCCTATACACCACTGCCTCCAAAACCATTCTCATCCGTTCGCTGGCCGATGGATCCGAGCAGACCATGGTGCTGCCGATGCGCGCCATCGGACGGATCGAGTGGGCCGCGGACAGCAACTCGTTCCTCATTTCCGGAGCCACCAGTAGCGGACCGGCAGGTGTGTATCAGGTGGACCTGCGAAGCGGCGCCGCGACCTTCTTGTTCGCAGGGTGGCACTTTTCGCCCCTGGCAGCCTCTCCCGACGGCACAACACTGTTCTATATAAAGAAGGGCGGATTTGATCCGGTTGTCACCCGTGACCTCAAGACGGGCTCCGAACGCACCCTGGTGGAAGCCAGAAACAACTACGCCACCGACCTGAAGGTTTCCCGGGACGGAAAAAAACTCGCCCTCGTCGGTTCCGGCCTCCGGATTGTAGACGTTGCTACGGGTCAGGTGCAGACGCTCGATCAGCCCGCGGATCTGGAAGCCTCCACCAATCTCAGCTTCTTCGGCGGTGACTGGAGCCCCGATGGCCAGCGCTTTTTCGTCTTCGTAAGCATGGACAACCCCCGTGGCACGGAGTTGTGGACGTTCCCGGTGAACGGCGGCCAGCCCTCACGTCAGAAGGTGGCGGAGGACTATCGCGGAGTATGGGTCAGCCCCGACGGAAAGCAGTTGGCTACGATCAGATGGGAGTATTTGTCGCAAGTCTTGTCATTGGAGCACTTCCTGCCGGCTGCGAAGTAGGACACCACGCTCTCGATCACTGGCCCGGACGAACAGGCACACAGGCACCGTCCGGGCCAGTGAGACTTGTGGCGCCGCTTGGGGCGCCAAGTCCGTCATCATCTCCTGCTGGGGTCAGATCCTCAGGCGCCCACGAACTCGCGAATCTGCGTGAAAAGCGAGCGGATCGCCGAAGGAGAGCATACCACCAGGGTTCGAAACGTATCCACGACGGGGAGCCACAGGATGGGTGGGGCGCCAGGAAAGCGGTTTTCCCAACTCCCAGTCCAGTTGACTGGCCGGGCGATCAGCCTCACACTCGATGCACGCGCCGCAATCCTGGTCAACGATCCAAGCCGGTATCGAAACTTAGCATCTACAGACACGCTCAGCCAGTCTGTAAGGGCGGTGCAGGCTAGAGATAGCCAAGGGCTACGCCCTTGAAATCCCAAGGAGAGGGTGACGAGGTATCCTTATGGGTCTTTGCGGCTTGGCGACTTGGCGTGAACATCGTCTTCGAGTCCATTGACAACGCGCGTGATGCCGTCTTTGATGAGCGCCACGTGGAAGTTGATGCGCAAGTCGACGATGACCTTGTCTTCGACAATGAGGTCGGCCCGGAATCCGGTGTCGATGCGGACGTTCTCATAGACCACCGGAATCGGCTGCTGGCGCGCGGTGCGGAGACCGCGGCGGCCCAGCTCATACGCCAAGACCGTATCGTAGACGGATTCAAGCAAGCCCGGGCCAAGCGTCGTATGAATGCGGAAAGCGGCGTCGACAATCTCCTTGGCAATGGCGTTCTCGGTCCTACTAGCGGCCCTCTTTAGTTTCTCGGTAGAGTCGAAACTGCCTACCACAAGGCCGATCACGCCATTCAACATGTGCTCGATCTGCTCGCCGCCTGAAAATTGTGAGGGATGAATTCTCTTGTATTCGAGCCGGAGGGGTCGCGGCGAAGGGTTCGGGCCAGAGCGCGTGATCCGGAACGCGGCGCAGCTTTTTGTCCTGCCAGGAGGGCCATCGCCGGATCAGGCGGCAGGACGGGTACGAACCCTTTTGATGATGTGGTCCCCATTGCGCTGCCGCGTCAGGCGAAGATCGTAGTCGGTTTGCAGCCCAAGCCAGGTTTCCGGTGACACGCGGAAATATGTTCCCAGTCTCAAAGCTGTGTCGGCCGTGATGGAGCGATTGCCATTGACGATTGCGCCGATGCGATTGGGCGGGACGTCCAGATCGCGAGCCAACTGGTTGATGCTGATCCCCAGCGGCTTCATGAAGTCTTCCCGGAGAATTTCTCCGGGATGGATTGGATGGAGTAGTTTTGACGGCTTCATGGTCATCTCCTCAGCGTCTTAGTGGTAATCCACAATCTCAACGTCATACGCATCGCCGTTACTCCAGGCGAAGCGGACGCGCCATTGGTCATTGATCCGAATGCTGTACGTCCCGGCGCGATCGCCCTTGAGAAGTTCAAGCTGGTTTCCAGGAGGCACGCGAAGATCCTCCAGCCGTCTTGCCTGATGCAGGTACAGGAGCTTCCGCCGCGCAGTCCGTTCGATAGACTGAAAGCGGCGGACCATGCGGTCCTGAAAGAGAGACGTGGTATCCCTGCACTGGAACGACCGGATCAAAACCCCAGTCTATGACGTGTAAGGCATTATGTCAACCGTCATAGATGGCGAAGGCTGTTCACTTTCCGGTTCGCCACACCGCAGGGCTCGGGCTCAGGTCCGCCTGGATCCCAGCCACCGCTCGGTGAGCGAGCGACGCCGGGGAGAAAACTGCGCCGCGGCCGCGCTCAGGTACGGACGGAACTCGCGGCTCCAATACGCCAGCCACCCCTGCTCGCGGATCTCGCCCAATGTGGTTTCATAGTGGCCGAGCAGCGCTTCGCCCAGCAGCTCGCCGGTGCGGCGTCCGGCCAGCTTCGCGCCGCGCGACAGCCAGCGCACGTTCTCCGGAACGCGGCGCAGCGCCGAAAGCGCCAGCACCGACGACAGCTCGAAGACCGAGCGCTGTTGCGAGGCCGCCTCCGCTTGCAGATTCCCCCACAAACGCTCGATCGATTCCGGCGACGGCAGCTCGGGCACCCGGATCGCGCGTACTTCGGCGCGTACGGCGTCCCACTCGCGCCGCAGGCCCGCCACGTCCAGCGGCGGCGTGTTGATGGCCTCGGCCGCGCGCCCGGCGCTTTTCTCCAGACCGTCCAGGACC
>Ga0247727_10016906_pt1 | contig 11691 bp, 10 predicted proteins | sample WisWelCaveWW1625_FD_202498 | JGI IMG/M metagenome (GOLD analysis project Ga0247727, IMG submission 202498) | Biofilm microbial communities from Wishing Well Cave, Virginia, United States - WW16-25 | ecosystem: Environmental > Aquatic > Deep subsurface > Groundwater > Cave microbial mat | place... | reverse complement strand
AGGCCGCGCTGGTGGATTCGACCTACATCGGTGGGGCCGCAAGCGACCGGCCGAGAGCCATCGCGGTGGATCGAGGCGGGGGCGGCCGCGTGACGTGCCGTTTCAAGTGTTAGAGTATTCTTGTTTAAGATCTTCGAGCCAAGAATCTAACAGGGTGCTGAAAAACCTGTGCTGCTAACCGCTTGCCTGGGGCGGAGCCCCAGGGCCGCGGCGGGCCCCCCGGCCCGCCCCGCCTTTCTCGCGGCCCTGCTCCTCCACGTTATCCTCGCCCCCGCCCGCGCCGACCTGGCCGCGCTGGCGGTCCTCGACGCCGCCTCCGGCTACGAGGGCCCCGTAGTGGACTACCTCCGCCGGGCCCTCGGCGGCCGCCAGGAGATAGACAACACCGGCTCGCTGACCGTGGCCTTCGGTTCCGGCCGGCCCCACACCTTGCTCATCGCCGGAGTGGATGAGCCGGGCTACGTCGTCACCGCCATCACCGACGACGGCTACCTGCGTCTCCAGCGCCTCGCCGCCTCGCCTCCCCATCGCAACTTCGAGGATTTCTTTCTGGCCCAGCCAGTGCGCGTCGCCGCCGCCGGCGGCCAGATCCACAATGGCGTGATGGCCGCCCTGTCGGTCCACCTGCAGTCGGAGCGGATCAGCCCGCCCCGCCTGGACCATCCCGAGCAGCTCTTTGTCGACGTCGGCGCCCGCTCCCGCCAACAGGCCCGCCAGGCCGGACTCGACCTGCTCGACGCCGTCACGCTCGAGAAGTCCTTCACCGTCCTGGGCGACTCCGGGCGCCTCAGCGCTCCCTGGATCTCGGGACGGGCCGGCGCCGCCGTCCTGCTGGCCCTGGGGCGGGCTCTGGGTCAGGCCCCGCCGGCCGGAACCGTCACCTTGGCCTTTGTGTCTCAACAATATAGTGGCCACCGCGGCCTGGCCCGCGTCCTCCAGCGCGTCGACGCCGACCGCGTGGTCTGGCTCAAGCACGGCGGCGGACCGCGCCCCGCCGTCTCCCCCGCCGCTTACAGCCGGACACAGATCGCCGATCAGATCGCCGTCCTGGCCGCGCGCCGCCGGCTAGAGCTTGACCGCGAGCCACCCGAGCGCCTCCAGGTCCCCGCCTTCGCCCGCGAGGATCCCTGGAAACATCCCGAGCGCGCCGCTATCCTCGGCCTGGGCGTCGAGAACGCCGGCACGCCGGTGGAAGTCGTTTCCGCCCCCGAGCTGGAGAAAATCCGCGGCTTGCTGGCTGAGTTTGTCGGCCTCGCGCCTCCCACCGGCCCGCTCTGGACACCCCCCGCCGCTTCCAGCCAGGCCGCCGCCTCCACCTCCACCTTGGAGACCCTGACCGGCATCTACGGAGTCAGCGGCCGGGAAGGCAACGTCCGCCGCGCCATTCAGGATCTCTTGCCCGAGTGGGCCCGCCGCGCCAGCCGAACCGACGCCAAGGGAAACCTCATCGTCGAGCTGGCGCCCACCCCCGAGAGACTCTTCATCGCCCACATGGACGAGTTGGGCTTCCAGGTGCAGGAAGTGACCGCGGACGGTAAGCTGTGGGCCGAAACCAGAGGCGGCGGGACCCCTGAGTTTTCCGAGTGGCACGCCGGACTGGTCCACTCTCCGGCTCGCTCCTGGCCGGCCATCCTGCTCGGCGGCGCCGGCGGCGGACGCGCCCACCGCGTCCAGGTGGATCTGGGCGCCTCCTCCGCCGCCCAGGCCGCCGACATGGGAGTAAAGGCCGGCGACACCGTCGCCTTGCGCAAACGCTTCCGGACGCTGCTCGGCGGCCGCGCCAACACCCGATCCTTCGACGACCGCATCGGCTGCGCCGTGCTGATCGACACCCTGCGCGCCCTGCGGCCGGAACAGATCCGCCGCCCCACCTGGTTCGTCTTCGCCGTCGAGGAGGAAATCGGCCTGCGCGGCGCCGAGTTCCTGGCCGAATCCGTGCGCCCCGCGGAGGTCTATGCCATCGATACCTTTGTCTCCTCCGACTCCCCGCTCGAAAACCGGCGGATGGCCGAGGCCCTGCTGGGACAGGGTTTCGTGATCCGGGCGGCGGACTCGAGCGGCGCCACCCCGCGCGCCGCGGTCCGCCGCGTAGCCGAACTCGCTCGCCAGCGCGGGATTCCCGTCCAGCACGGGATCACCAGCGGCGCCAACGACGGCTCCCAGTTTGTTCCCGGCGGCGCGATCAACATCCCCCTGGGCTGGCCCCTCCGCTATTCCCATTCCCCGGGCGAGCTGGTCGATCTGGCCGACGTCCAGGCCCTGGAGAAGATCGTCCGCGCCCTGGTGGTCGACTGACCCCTCACCAGTTCACAGCGCTTTCACGTTTTTCTTCCCTTGCCTGACAACAACTTGCCCTCCTCCGCCCCCCCGCAGCCTTGCCCCCGCAGTTAATCCTGGTAGTAGAGTCGCGAGCGTGGCGCCACGCGCTCCGTAGTCTGGTGTTTGCGCCTCTGGCGGGCAACCGCACAGGGGCTGGCCGCCCTTCGGGTTCTCAGCAACAAGGAGAGGGGCGGGACAAAGAGTCCATCGATGGACAAGCTGGATCCGAACGGCTGACCCTTGCTGGAGAGCGGCCCTTAAATGGGCGCCGATTCACCTCTCCCGAATCTCCAGCCGCTAAGGTCCCCTAGTAGGATCCACACACCCCGGCTATCCGCGGGAACGCTTCCCCGGATAGCCGGCTCGGAGCACCAAATTCGCACCCCCTCCCAACGCCGCAGTGTCTCCCATTCAGTCAACAAATCAACCAATCAACCAATTTGTGAGGCGGCGCCTCCCCGAGCAGCAGGCCCGCGAAGTTCGCAAAGGATTTTCCCAGCTCCGACTTGGGGTCGATCAGACGGCAATCCAGGATCGAGCGCCGGATCCGCGGATAATCGTTGGGAAAGGAGTAGACCACCGGACGCCCCAGGATTTTTTCCAGCGACTCCACTTTCACCTCATTCGCCGTGTGCCGGTTTAGCACGACCTGAATCTGGTTGTCCCGCGCCCCGCGGCTGCGAAGCTGGTCGATCCGCCTCCTCGCCAGCAGCAAGGGAAGCTTCTCCGCCGTGCAGACCACGAAGACCGCCTTGGCCCGGCCTACGATCGCTTCGGCCGCGTCACTGAGCGCCTCCGGCAGATCCACCACCACGCAGTCGTAGAGCGGGCCGACGAAATTCAGCAGCCGCAGGCAGTTCCAGGACACGAGCTTGGGCGAAGCGACGTGCTTCGGCGCCGGCAGCACGTCGATTCCTTGCGCCTGGTAGGGCAGCTCGCTCCAGTTCTTCTCGTCCAGCCAACGCGAGTTCTCCAGCGCGTCCAGGATCGAGCGCTCCGATGGCAGATCCAGCAGCAGGTCAAGCGGTCCCGACTCCAGGTCCCCCTCTATCAGCAGGACGCGCTTCTTCCACTCCCCGGCCAGAGCCCCGGCCACCTGCAGCGACACGGTCGTGGCGCCGCTGCCCGCCTTGGCCGGCAGAAATGCGAACAGGTTCTGCCCGCTTCCCGACTTCTGGGCGTCGACGATTCGCAGCACAGCCCGCGCGAGCTGTTCGCTGGTGAACGGCGCGCGAAGAAACTCCCGCACCCCGGCTCGCGTGGCCTGCATCGCCAATTCCGGCTCGCACTGCTGCGCGTATCCCACGATCGCCGTCCGCGGCGAGTGCACCTGGATTTCCCGGGTCAGGCCCAGAGCCTTTTCCGCCGAGGTCATCTCCAGAAACACGATCTCGGGATGGAACACCCCCAAGATCTGGACAAGTTGATAGTTGGACGGATACTCGTGGAGGGCCTTGTAGATGTAGAGATCGTCAAGCTCGGCGCACGTCCGCTGCAAGCAGCCGGTAAGCTGCTGACTGGGTCCGAACATCACCGCTGCCAGCACGGTTTTTTGACGGCTTTGACCGGCGTTTCTGCCGCTCGAACCTCCCGATTTCCGACCCGGCCCGATGGCCCGCAGGTCTGTGCCTCCATTGTATGCCGTTGTAATGGGTGGCGTTACCCTGGCAACCTACGGTGACGTAAGGCGCATTCCGCTTATCCGCGCCGGGCCAATCACCTAGGGCCGGCGAGGGGTTCTACTTACCGCCAGGCTGGGGCAAGCAGTCTTGGTCAGCAGCCGGCTTTCAAGCAGCGGCGGACCGGATCACGGCACGCAGATAACTTCGACCTCCGGCTCGGCTGTGGGGCGAGCCCGGCTCTCGCCAAACCGATGAACGGCTTGATAAACCCCCCAGGCCCAAAAGGAAGACATCCCGTCCTCCAGGCACATGCTTCGAAGAAGCTCGTCGGCAGGTTGTCTGTGAACCCGATAATCGAGGTCGCCCAGTCTCATCAATTGATAGAGGGCATCATGGACCAAGGACCCGCGCATGATGTTCGTGGTATCGATCGCCGGGCCGCTCGCGCCGTCCCACGCATACCCCTGTTTGATGGTCAGCAGCCCTCCCAAAGAGAGCGAGAAGAACTGACGGTTAATGTCCCGCTGCGGCCGGATCCCGATCTGCATGACGTATTCCTTCATCAACTGATACTTGTATTTGGAAAGCTTCCGGTAGCACGCCCGTGGCATAACGCCCTCCGCTGAGGATCTGGCTCAAGATACTACGGCTGCTGTTCCCAGAACCGGTGGCCGGTTTCGTGGATGAACACGTCCTCCAGCGTGGGTTTCGAGACGCTGACCTTCACGTTTCTTGTCCTGACCGGCGCTCAGCCGCCGCCGGCCACGGGCAATGTCACCAGGTTGCTGACCTGACCGTTCATGATCCCAAATACGGTCTGGGGACCGTCGGCGGTGAGGGGAACATCAAAATTGAACTGGTAGAAGCTGAACAAGCCAGGCGCCAAGCCGGAGAACCGAACCACCGCTTCTTGCCAGATGCCGACCCTGCCGACGTAGAACTTGAACTCTTTTCCTGGCTGCGTTACGGTAAGCGCCAGCGGATCCGCGGGTGAGGGGACGCCGGTCGGCACGACCGGATCGGTGGGTCCCCATCCCAACCCGAAGCCTATGATCGTCTCGCCAGGCATCGCCGGATTCTCCGGTGTGACCAAGGAAAAGTCAGCATGCCGGAAGAAACCCGCGGACATAGAATCAGTAGTGAAGAACGCCGGGGCATGGCGGTTGAGAATGATGATACGCGAAACCGAGCTCACGCCGCCCCGCGTCACGACCAGCTCCGCCGGCCCCAGCTCCGCCTCGACCGGCAGTTGAACGTTGATTTGTGTCGGGAAGGCCGGGTCGGCGAACAGTACATGCCCCGGCAAGCCATTTACGCTACAAGTCGTCACCTCGTCCGCCGCGGTCAGATTCATTCCAAAGATCGACGCAACCACTCCTGGTGTAAGCCTGGCCTCGAACGTTGCTCCATTGACAACCGCGGTCACGACTGGGGGCTCCTGCGCCAGGGCGGCGCCAACTGCGGTGAGGGCAAATAGTGCGGCGGCTGCTGAACCGGCAATCCTGAACATGGTTATTGCTCCTTTCGTGAGTGCCGCCTTACATATTGCGACCGGCCCTCCCCTTTGTCAATACCCTTGCGGTGGCCGTCTATGAGGCGGTCTTCGGCGACGCAGGCTATCCACAGCAGGCGAAGCTGCGGGTTCGCTTTGGAATGGAGAGCCGGGAAGGCTGTGTTGTAGTCCTCGCCCAGGCCGCCGGAGCTGAAAGCGCCGATCCAGGCGAAGCGGTCGAGCGCGTTCAGGCCCGCATAGAGAGATTCGGCCCCGCCCATGGACAGCCCGGCGATGGCGCGAGGCCTGGCCCCGCGCGATCAGTTGTCGAGAATCACGTGCGCGCGCCCGACCTCGGTCCATCCGCGCGCATCATCGCTGAAGCCGTGCAGCAGGTACAGGACAGGGTACACCTTCTTGGGCCGGGGATCGTAGCCGGGCGGAGTGTAAACGTCGAAATCCCGGTCATCGCCTACCGCACTATTGGCGCGTGTCGAAGATCAAGGCTGAGGTGTTCTGGAGGGGCGCTTAATTCATCGTCCGAACAGATCCGCGTGACTGCCCGTTCGCACCAGAATCAATTGGATAGGCGAGAGTTTTGTAGAGTACAAGCCGGTCCGAATAGTTCGCGGGCCGTCACTGGCTCTCGCGCAAGGTGGGGATCGACACCACGACCGTGCCGCCGGTGACCAAGGTGGCGGCGCCATCGGCGACGTAGAAGGTCCGTCTCCTTCTCGTGGACCTCGACGCCGCCGGGCTTCACTACGACGGCAGATCCAGCATCAGGTCCAGCGGGCCGGACTGGAGCGCCACGGTGGTCACGCCGCAGCCGGCCTTGGCCGGCACAAAGACCAACAGGTTCTGCCCGGCGACTGACTTCTGGGCGTCGACGATTCGCAACACCACCCGCGCCAAGTGGTCGCTGTCGAAGGGCGCCCGCACAATCTCCCGTACCCCGGCCCGCGCCGACTGCATCGCCGTTTCCGGATCGCACTGCTGAACGTATCCCACGATCCAGGTCTGCGGCGCGCCTGGATTTCACCGGCCAGCCCCAGAGCCGTTTCCAGTGAAGTCATCTCCACGAACACGATCTCGGGATGGAACACCCCCAGAAGCTGGACTAGCAGCAGCTGGCCCGAACATCACCGCTGATAGCACGACTTCTTCCCCGCTCGAACCTCCGCCTTCTGACCCGGCACGATGGCCCGCAGGTCTGCGCGACCATTGTATGCCGTTGTAATGGGCGATGTGGGGCGGGTTCCGCTTACGCGGGCCGGAGGAATCACCTAGTGTAGTGTCCCAAGAAATATGTGGACAGACTTGGGACACCGCTTGCTCACGCGCGCGGCTCGGTAAGCTCCTACAAATGCACCGATCCTGCCGAGCCGCGACGGTTACGGAGCGGTGGCCGGCTTGTCCAGCCAATTCTCGGACACTACACTAGGCGCTGGGGAGGGATTCGACCTACACTTTCTCCTACGACTGCCGCTCCCAGAACCGGTGGCCGGTTTCGTGGATGAACACGTCCTCCAGCGTGGGTTTCGAGACGCTGACCGAATCGATCTGGCCGGGGAAGGCCTCGACGAGCTGGGCGGCGAACTGGTGGCCGCGCTCGCGCTCCAGGCGCACGGTAGCGTCCACCACCGCCGCCGGAATCGAGAAGCGCTCCTCGATGCGCCGGCGCAGATCCTCGGGGTCGCGGGCGCCCAGCACGATCACGTCGCCGCCGATGTTCTTCTTGAGCTGGTCGGGAGTGCCCTGGACCACCAGGCGGCCGCGATCGAGAATCCCCAGCCGGTCGCAGCGCTCGGCCTCCTCCAGCAGATGGGTGGTCACCAGGACGGTCACCCCGGCGGCCTCCCGCAGCGAGGTCAGGTAACGCCACAGATCCCGGCGCCCGCCGGGGTCCAGGCCGGCCGACGGCTCGTCGAGCAGCAGCAGGTCGGGGCGGTGCAGGAGTCCTTTGGCCAGCTCCGCCCGCCGCGCCAGGCCGCCGGAGAGCGTCTCCACCAGGTCGGTGGCCCGATCCGCCAGCCCCACGCGCTCGAGCGACTCCCGCGCGCGCTCCCGCAGCGAGCGCCCGCGCAGCCCGTAGAGGTGCCCCTGATGGCGGAGATTCTCGAGCGGGGTCAGCTTGCCGTCCAGGCTGCGCGACTGAAAGACCACGCCGATTCGCCGGCGGACCGCGTGGGGCTCCCGCGCCACGTCCAGGCCGAAGACCCGCGCCGCGCCGGAGGCCGGCGGCAGGAGCGTGGCCAGGATCCGGAACAGCGTCGTCTTGCCCCCCCCGTTAGGTCCTAGAAGGCCATATATGTGGCCGGCCTCGACCGCGAAGCTCACGCCGTCGAGCGCCGCCCGCTCGCCGTAACGGAAGCGCAGGTCTTCGGCTTCGATGGCCGGTGTGGGAGTCAATTACCAGGCCGCCTTGTTCAGGACCAGCAGGCCGTAGACCAGGGGTAGGTAGAAGACCGAGGCTTGCAGCAACCGCCGCGCCTGCATCTTCTGCCGCCCGGCGGCCAGCCGCAGCCCGAAATACAGAAACGAGAGGCCCAGCGCCGCGGCCGCGGCCAGATACGCGGGGCTGGACCGGCCGAGCAGCCCGGGAATCGCGCTGACCACCAGCAACGCCGCCGTGGCCCCCACGATCTGGCGGGCCGTGGCCGCGCCAGTCTGGTCCACCACCGGCAGCATGACGATCCCCGCCCGCCGATAGTCCTCGCGATACAGAGTGGCGATGGCGTGAAAGTGGGGGAACTGCCACAGGAACAGGATGCCGAACAGCACCAGCCCTTCGATCTCCATCCGGCCGCGGGCGGCCAGAAAGCCGATCAGGATCGGCATGGCGCCGGGAAACGCGCCGACCAGCGTGCACAGCGTCGAACGGAGCTTGAGCGGCGTGTAGCACAGCAAGTAGCTCAGGCAAGTCAGGCCGGCCAGTCCCCCCGCTGCCGGACTCACCATCCCGGTCAGATAGGTCACTCCGGCCACCGACAGCCCCAGGCCGAACCAGAAGGCGCGGGCTGGCTCCAGCCGTCCGGCCGGCAGCGGCCGATCCTGCGTGCGGCGCATGCGGGCGTCCACTTCGCGCTCCATCCACTGGTTGAGGGCGGCGGCGCCGCTGGCCACCAGCGCGGTTCCCGCCAGCGTGTGCAGCAGCCGGATCCAATCCAGCGCCCCCGCCGAGCCGAGGAAGAACCCCACCGCCGCGCTCATCAGGATGAGCCAGGTGACGCGCGGCTTGGTCAGTTCCAGATAGGCTTTCATGAAACCGCTTCCGCGGTCAGCCGCCAGGCCTCGACCGCCATCCAGACCGCCGCCGCCAGCGTCAGCGCGCCGACCGCCACGTGAGCCACCGTGGGCCAGATCACCAGCGGCAGCGGCTGCACGGCGTCCTGGGTGGCTAGTCGAGCCAGGTACGCCGTCGCCCCCAAGACCAACTGGAACGTCACCAGCAAGGCCTGCGCGGCGGCGGGCCGCAACAGGCGCGCTTCAAGGAAATGGCGTCCCGACACTCGCGCTAGAATCCACAGCGCCAGACCCATGACCACGCCGGCCCCGACTAGGTGCGGGATTATGCCCAGCCCCTGGTGGCGAAGCGCCGCGCCCAACAGCAACTGCGCGAGCACGCCGGCTGCGCCGGCTTTGGCCAGCACCGCCAGCGACGGCCGCGCCGCATCGAGGACCGCCGCCGCCGGCGCCGCCCAGTCCCGCCCGGTCACCAGCGCCAGGATCACCGTTGTCGAGAAGAAGGCCTGGGCCAGGACCGCGTGCAGCACCGACACGGGCATCGGCAGCAGGAACAGAACCGTGATGCCGCCCAGCAGGGCCTGCGCCAGCACCGCGCCGAGCGCCGCGTAGCCCAGCCGCCGCACCCAGCGCCGCGTCTCTCGCCGCGCCAGCCACGCCGCCAGGGCCGCGGTCAGCAGCAGAACCACCCCGGCCGCCAGCCGGTGACTGTGCTCGTAGCGGATGTTGCCCACCCAGGGCGGCATCAGCGAGCCGTAGCTGAGCGGCCAGTCGGGCACCGCCAGGCCGGCTTCGTTACTGGTTACCAGCGCCCCGGCGACGATCAGGCAAAACGTCGCCGCGGCGGTGAGGGTCGCAAAGCGGTGGAGGCCCGGGTTATGCACGGCGCTGCGCTACTGGCTCTTAAACGTGAACTCGATGGCCTGGCTGGCCGAGGCGGCCAGCGTGACCTTCTGCTCCTGCTTCCCGTATTTCTCCTGCCAGGCCTCGATCGTGTAGTCGCCCGGGGGCAGGCCCTTCAGCTCGAAGGTCCCCTGATCGCCGGTCACCGCGAAGAAGGGATGGTCCAACACTCCGATCCAGGACTTCATCCAGGGATGCACGTTGCACTTGACCGGGATCATGATCTCGGTCCGCGGAAACTGCTTGTCCAGATTGGGCGCCTTGGGGGTCTGCGACTGGTTCCATTCCCTGTTCACCGCGGGCATGGGGTGGATGTTGTGCGTAGTCGGATCGCTGTTGGCGATCGAGACCGTCTGGCCGGTCCGGACTCCCAGCACGTGCGGCCTGTAGATGCAGCCCTTCTGGTCCAACTGCACCGAGCCCGTCGAGGCTTCGAAGGTCTTGCCCTCCAGTCCCGCCTTCACGTAGACGAAGACGTTGGCCAGCGTCCGGTTGGCGTTGACGACCACTTCCTCGCCGACCGCGGGGGTCGAGTGGAGCCCTTTGCAATCCGGCTCCGCGTCCATGCGGAGCACCACTTTGGCCGGGGCTTGGCCGGCAAACGAGACCTTGCCGGTGACGGTGGCGGCCGTGGCCGGGTCCACCTTGGTAACCGCCGCGCCTCCGGCGGCGGGCGTTTCGGTGATGGTTCCCTCCTTGCTTCCGCAGCCGGGAGCGATGAGGATGGCTGTCAGGGCGGCAGCCGGCAACAACGTCTGGTATTTCATTCTGTGAACGACCTTTCTATCGAAGATTCAGACAGACCGGCGCGGCGGCCGGTGATTATTGGCCCGCGGCCCCCCCTCCCAGGCGGCGGAGCTCGTCCGGGGTGAACTGGAACATGTAGCGCACCAGCAGGTCCGCGTGGTCCTTGGTGTAAGTTTTGAAGCCCTCGGGCGTCGGGCCGTTGAACACCCAGCGATCCGCTTCCCTGCGGAACAGCCCCGAGGGCATGGCGGTTCCCGGCGCGATCTGGGCCGGATCGAGCATCCACCGCATGGTCCAGCCGGGCTTCAAGCGATCCTTGGCGGCCACGAAGTTGGGGGCCGTGGCCCGCGCGTCGTGCGCCGCGTTCCCGGTGGCGTGGCACTTCAGGCAAGGCGCTCCCTTGCTGGTGAACAGCGCCCGCGCCAGGCCGCGTTCCGCCTCGGTCAGCGGCTCCAGCTTCGATTTCGTCTGCAGGTAGGGCGAGCCCTGCGAAGAGAGCGCCATGAAGAACCGGACCAGCTTGTCGACCTCGCCCTCGGAGAAGCTGAAGGTCGGCATGCGGGCCTTCAGATATCCGCGCAGGCCGTTTCGGCTGGTGTCGTTCTCGCTCAGCGCCGGATTGGCCAGGAACCGGGCCAGCCAGCCCGGATCCACGCGCGCCCCTTCGCCCACCAGTTGCGGCGGCAACTGCTCTTTCCAGTCCGGATCCTGATAGCGGGGGACGGTCATCAAGACCGTCTGCTGATTGGCGCGCAGGACGTGGCAGCCCATGCAGTTGTACTTGCGGATGATCCACCAGCCTTCCTGAACGTCCCGCCGCTGGTCCTGGGGCTTGTAGAAGTAGCGCTCCGGCAACTGGGAATCGACCGCGCCCAGCAGCAGCGTGGTCAGGGCGGTGATCTCGGCCGGCGCCAGATGGAAATCCGGCATCTTCAGGCGCTCGAGCTGGGGCTTCACCTTGCCCTGGTCGTAGACGTCGGGCTGCTTGAGCTTGCGCTCGAAGAATCCTTTGTGGTTGTACCAGCCTTCCCGCTCGGCCGGATGGGTCAGCAGCGCGAAGTCCAGCCGCTCGATCGGCTTGCTTCCCTCCTTGGTCAGCTCGGTGCCGATGCGGCCTTCGTCCTCCAGCCCGGCGATCTCGTGGCAGCCGGCGCAGCCATAGTTCCGCGCCAGCGGCAGGCCTTTTTCCTTCAGCTTCGGGTCGTCCAGATAAGGCGCCGGCGCGTAAGCCGCGCTGGTCTTGAGCGTGGTCAGGTAGGTCGCGATATCGCGGGTCTCCTCCCAGCTCAGCCGCAGGCTGGGCATGACCGTCATCTGCTGGACCTGCAGCGTGAAGCCATCATTCGGGCAGGCGGCACGCTC